>WNGA01006364.1_pt1 | contig 17196 bp, 15 predicted proteins | sample 5400061 | NCBI WGS metagenome assembly WNGA01 (sample SAMN13153366, study PRJNA577476) | soil metagenome | isolation source: 100 cm soil or saprolite under grassland replicate 2 | place: USA:California | collected 2016-06-15 | reverse complement strand
TCGTCACCAGCGGACCGTAGGAGACCCACAATGCGCGCCAGCGATGCCCTGCAACGTCACGACTTCGACCCGATCGCCTTCATCTTCGGACTGCTGTTCACCGGCTCCGGGATCCTCGTCATGATCGGGAGGTTCGATATCTTCAACCACGCCCGCTGGCTGTGGCCCGGCCTGCTCGTCCTGCTCGGCATCGCCGTGCTGGTGGGTGCGCGCGGCGGCTCGCGGGGAAGGGGCCGGGCGCTCGACGGGTCGGCGGCCGCGGCCGGGCCGGTCCCGGAGGTCCCTGACCTGGACTCGATCGAGCCGCCGGTCGGCCCGGAGGCGTTCCGCCTCCCCGGCTGACGCCCTCCTGCGTACCATCGAGGCGGAAATGTTGCCCGGCCTGTGAGGCCCGCCATGGACGGCTACGACAGCGCCACCTACGGCGACCGCATCGCCGACATCTACGACTCCAGCGTCGAGCTGCCGGCCGACACCGGCGAGGCGGCGGCCTTCCTCGCCGAGCTCGCCGGGTCCGGCCCGGTGCTGGAGCTAACGCGGTCGAATGTGGCGTGGCCGATCTGGACACTCACCGCAGCGACCTCCGTGCGTCATAGCGCCGGGAAGCTATCGCCTGCCGGCTTCTGGAGACAGTCAAATTCGCCGTACCGGGCGGCGGAGATCAGTCCGGCTGTGGTTGGGTGAGGAGCTGGTGGACGATCCAGGCGGGGGAGGCGAGGGTCTCGCCGACGGCTTCGAAGAGGTCGTCGAGGGTGGCGTAGCGCAGCTCGGAGGCGGCGCGGGCCAGGGAGCCGTCCTCGAGGGTGCGGTCCAGGTCCCTGCCCGCCTCGCGCAGGGCCCAGCCGACGGCCTTCCTGCCGGCGTCGATGGCGAGCTGGCGGCGCTGGTCGGTGAACCACTGGCGCACCTTGAGCTGGGCCTGCGGGGTCTTCACGAACTCCAGCCAGTCCCTCGACGGGCCGGCGTCAGCGGACGCGGCGGTCAGGACCTCGACCACGTCCCCGTCGGAGAGCGCGTTCGCCAGCGGCACGAGCTGGCCGTTGACGCGCGCGCCCACGCAGCGGTGCCCCGTGTCGGTGCCGAGGGCGTAGGCGAAGTCGACCGGGGTGGAGCCCGCGGGCAGCGTGATGGCGTCTCCCTTGGGAGAGAACAGCACGATCTCGTGGTCGCTCAGGTCGTAGCGCAACGACTCGAGGAACTGACCCGGGTCGGGCGCGTCCTGCTGCCAGTCGACCAGGCGGCGGAGCCATTCGAGGTCGTCGGGTCGCCCGACCGCCGCCGTGCCCTCCCACTTGCCGTTGCGACCGGCGTCGTCCCGCAGGCGGGCGACGATCCCGTGCTCCGCCTCGCGGTGCATCGCCTCGGTGCGGATCAGCACCTGGAGCAGCTCGTCGTGGGGGCCGATCACGGTGGTGTGCAGCGACTGGTAGAGGTTGAACTTGGGCATCGCGATGAAGTCCTTGAAGCGCCCGAGCACCGGCTTCCAGCGCCCGTGCAGCGCGCCCATGGCCACGTAACACGAGGGCGCGTCGCCGTCGACCACGATCAGCAGGCGGGCCACGTCGTAGAAGTCGGTGGTGCCGCCGCCCCGCTCCTGCACGCTGTGGTGGACCGAGAACAGGTGCTTGGGCCGGGCGCTCATGGTGGCCTTGACGCCGGCCTCGCGCAGGGCCGGCTCGACCTCGCCGATGACCTCCCGGAGGTAGGCCTCGACCTGGGCGGCGCGCTCGCGGAACAGCAGCGTGGTGGCCTCGTAGGCGGCCGGCTCCAGGGTGACGAAGGCGAGGTCCTCGAGCTCGCGCTTGAACACCTGGATGCCGAGCCGGTCCGCCAGCGGCACCAGCACGTCCAAGGTGGCCCTGGCGATGCGCTCCTGCTTGTGGGGCGGCTGGAACCCGAGCGTACGCATGTTGTGGACCCGGTCGGCCAGCTTGATCACCAGCACGCGGAGGTCCCGCGCCATCGCCAGGATCATCTTGCGGATCGTCTCCGCCTCAGCGGCCTCCCCGAAGCGCAGCTTGTCGAGCTTGGTGACGCCGTCGACCAGGTGCGCCACCTCCTCGCCGAACTCCTCGCGCGCCAGCTCCAGCGTGTAGGCGGTGTCCTCCACGGTGTCGTGGAGCAGGGCGGCGACCAGCGTGGTGGTGTCGACGCCGAGGTCCGCCAGGATGGCGGCGACCGCGAGCGGGTGGGTGATGAACGGCTCGCCGCTGTGCCGCCGCGTGCCACCAGATCGCGCAGGCGACGGCCCCGTGGGTTCCTGGCCAGTGAACCGGCGTCGGCGCTCACGGCCACCTCCAAGCTCAGGCCGGCGCGCCGGCGTCAGACTCCCGGGAGCTTCTATCGTAAGGAGCCGCGCAAATCGGAAGCCCGGAGGCTCTCCTCCCGGTGGACCACCTCGGCCAGCGCGCGGATGAACGCCGGCTGGGTGTTGGGCAGCTCGACGCGGTGGAAGGCGATGCCCGCTTCGTCGGCCTCCTCGCGGGCGGCGACGTCCAGGTCGTAGAGGATCTCGAGGTGGTCGGCGAGGAACTGCACCGGCACCACGAGCACCGCCTCGTGGCCGGCCTCGCGCAGGCCGGGGAGCAGCTCCTTCAGGTCGGGCCGCAGCCATTCCTCGGGCGTGTGACCGGCGCTCTGGTAGGCGAACCGCCAGCGCTCAGGGTCCAGGCCGACCCGCTTGGCGATGGCCTCGGCGGTGTCGGTGAGCTGGACCACGTAGCCTGGCTCGCGGTCGACCACGGACTTGGGCAGGCTGTGGGCGGTGAGCAGCACCGGCACGTGGCGCCCGCCGTCCGGCAGGGCGGCCAGGGCCTGGGTGGTCCGCTCGGCCAGCGACTCCAGGAACTCGGGCAGCAGGTGCCAGGCACCGGCCACGCTGACCCGCCCGTTCGGTCCGAGGCCCGCGGCGGCCTCCGCCAGGGTCCGGTCGTAGCGGCCCATGATGATCGAGGAGTACTGCGGCGAGAGCACGATCCCGAGCACCTGCTCGACGCCGGCGCCGGCCAGCCGCCGGACCGCGCCGGGGATGCCCGGCTCCGAGTGGAGCATGCCGGCCTCGACCAGGTAGCGGCCGGGCCCGCCGGTGGCGTCGAGGAGCTGCTGGAGGGCGGCGGCCTGCTCCCTGGTGATGCGGATCAGCGGCGACCAGCCGACCAGCTCGTAGCGGCGCACGAACTCGGCGAGCAGCTCGGGGCTCGGCTCCCTGCCACCGCGCACGCTGCGCAGGTACGCCGGCATCTCGTCGACGTTCGACGGCGAGCCGTAGGTCATCAGCAGCACCCCGATGGGGCGCCGCCCAGGCTGGCGCGGCGCGGCGCTGGTGGTCATGCGCGTACCTCCGCCCGTTGCCGGGCCGTCTCCTCGTGGACGAAGTCGACCAGCCGGCGCAGGTGATCGGACGGGCTGTCGGGGAGCACGCCGTGGCCGAGATTGAAGATGTGGCCCGCACGGCCGCCTGCCGCGGCCAGCACCTCGCCGGCCTGCTCCCGCACGACCTCCATCGGGGCGAGCAGGACCGCCGGGTCGAGGTTGCCCTGGATGCCCTTGCCGGGCCCGATGCGTTGCCAGGCCTCGTCCAGGGGCACACGCCAGTCGACGCTGACCAGGTCGCTGCCAGCCGCCGCCATCTGCTCCAGCAGGCCAACCGTGCCGGTTCCGAAATGGATGGTGGGCACGCCCTCCTGGCGGACCGCCGCGAAGATCCGCTGGGTGTGCGGCAGCACGTGGCGCTGGTACTCGCGCCGGCCGAGGTCGCCCATCCAGGAATCGAAGAGCTGCACCACCTGGACGCCGGCGGCAACCTGCGCGCGCAGGTAGCGGATGGTGACCTCGGTGAGCGTCTCCATCAGCCGGTGCCACAGAGCCGGGTCGCCGTACAGCAGGCTCTTGGCGCGGGCGTGGTCGCGCGAGGGCCGCCCCTCGATCAGGTAGGACGCCACCGTGTAGGGCGCGCCGGCGAAGCCGATCAGCGCCGCCTTGCCGCCGAGCTCTGAGCGCAGCAGCCGGATGGTCTCGAACAGCTCTGGGGTGGCCGAGGAGGCCTCGACGATCCGCAGCGCGTCGACCGCCGCGCGGTCGCGGACCGGCGCGTGCACGATCGGGCCGACGCCCGGGTCGATCGAGAAGGGCACGCCCATGCCGTACAACGGCAGCATGATGTCGGCGTACAGCACCGCGCCGTCGACCCCGAGCACGTCGACCGGCATGCGGGTGACCTGCGCGCACAGCTCCGGAGTGCGCGTCAGCGTGAGGATGTCGTAGCGCTCCCGCAGCTTGCGGTAGTCGGCAAGGCAGCGGCCGGCCTGGCGCATGAACCACACCGGGGTGCAGTCGGCGGGTTGCCGCCGGCACGCGGCCAGCAGCCGCTCCGCCGGCGCCATCGCCGGCGGGTTCCTCTCCTGATCGCTCACCTGGACCGCCACGCTCCTCTGCTCCCACCGCTGCCACCTGGGCCGGGTCCAGGGTATGAGAAGCTCCGGGGGTCAGCCACTCGCGATGCGGACGCAGCAGTGGCCGGGCCACTCCCCTGGGCCCTCGGCGCGCAGCTCGCCGGCCCCGATGGCCGGCAGCAGGCCCGTCACCAGGGCGTGGTTCATCGCGCAGGTCAGCTCGCGGTGGCTGGCCGCCAGCTCGTGGAAGGGGCAGTTGCGCAGCTCGAGACCGTGATCCTCGCGGACGGGATCGTAGCCCAGCTCCTCCAGGGCGGTCTCCGCCAGGTCCAGCGAGCGGGGGTCGCAGCGGCGCAGGTGCTCGCGCAGGCCGTCACCCAGCTCGGCGCCGACCAGCAGGGCCACCCGCCGGGCGGCCTCGGCGGGCTGCTCGTCCGGGGTCTTCTGCTCCAGCGCCGTGGCCAGGATGGTGGAGGCCAGCGTGTAGCGGGTGGTCGGCACCGACACCACCAGGTGCCGCTCGGCGGCGCGGTACAGCTTGGCGGGCCGACCGGCGCCGCGCCCGCTGCGGCCGCTCAGCCGCCGGTACTCGACCGTGAGCAGGCCGATCGAGGCCATGCGGTCCAGGTGGAACGCTGCCAGGTTGCGGGAGACCTCGACGACCCGCGCCGCCTCGTCCCTGCCGACAGCCCCGCCGCTCGAGCGGATGTAGTGGTACAGGCGCCAGCGGACCGGGTCCAGCAGCAGCGAGATCGCGGCGACCTCTTCGACGTTTCGCATGACCTCCAACCCCCGCCCGATTATGGCAGAGGCGGCAGCCGGCGACGTCGCGTGGCCGACCGGCCGGGGACGGGGCCCGCGCGAACGGGTCCCGTCCCCGGGTCGGGCTGGTCAGGCGGTGGTGACCTCCAAGTGCTGGCTGGTGCCCGTGCTCGCGGCGACCAGGATCTCCTGCCCGCGGTTGGTGTGCCGCACGGTGAAGTGCACCTGCCTGCCGTTGAGCGTCACGGAGCGGACCTTGGCGCTGTCCGGGAGCGTCTGCCCGACGACCAGGTCCGCGCCGACCTTCGCCAGCACGGTGGCGGTGAACAGGTTGCCCGAATGGGTGGCCGTCACGTCGACCGATCCCTTGCCGACCAGGATGTTCGAGCCGGCGATGTTGGTCTGGCCCTCCGGCACCTGCGGGACCACCTCGAGCCGGCCGAAGCCGAGGTCGGGGCGGACGCCCAGCCACTGGTGCACGACCGCCCAGGCGGTGCCGTAATTGCCCCATGCCTGCATGAACATCGAGCGGCACGTCCAGCAGCGGTCGATGTTGGCGCCCTGGTCCGGCGACGGGAAGATCTCCGGCATCGCTCCGGGCTGCTCGTCCGGCGTCCCGCCCGTGGCCGGCTCGTTGAACATCGTCTCGGCCAGCGCGTGGGTGTAGCGCTGCTGCTGGCCCGGGCCGAGGCGGCCGTAGTTGCCCTCGCCGACCGACTGGATCGAGGTCGTCAGGCCGAAGACGACCTTCTCGCCCTGGCCGTTGGCTCCGCCGCCGCAGCCCGTGTGGAACAGCCCGGGATTGAGCGGGTGCTCGCCGCTGAAGCAGTCGTTCTCCCGCCCCGCCAGTGCGGTGCTCCCGTGGTCGAACGGCGCCAGGCCGGGCACCGTCTGCCCGTTGACGTGCAGCTCCGCTTCCATGGGCGTCTGGCCGATCCAGTGCTTCTGGAAGGACTGCTGGTTGCCCGGGTCGTTCAGGGAGTCGGCGTACTGCTGCGCGGCGTCGAACCACCAGGTGCCGTCGAAGGCCTGCTGCAGCTTGCGGGCCAGGTTCATCGTCCACGCGAAGGTGGCGCCGTCGTGCTTGGAGCGGGCCATGTCCGCCAGGTCGTAGAGGCCACGGATGAAGTAGACGGTGTTGTCCAGCTTCTCGGGGCCCATCCCGGTGCGCTCGACGTTGCCGAGCCCCTCGGGCCAGCCGTCGTGGTCGGCGTCCAGGCTGCGCACGACGTAGCGCAGGTTGCGGACCGAGAAGTCGTACATCTCGTCGCGGAAGTGGTTGTCCCCTGTCCACCGCCAGATCAGCGCCACGGTGCTCGGGAACTTGACGGTCTCGTCGGTGTTGAAGTCGTAGGCGATGCTGCCGTCGGGGTTGGTGTGGCGCGAGTCGTGCCCGAACCAGATGGAACCGTCGGACACCGCCTCGTGCGCCACCACGCCCGAGCGGTCGTTGAGGATGTCGGAGATGTCGCGCAGGGCGCGGAGATGCCCCTCGATGGCCGCGAACTGGCCGACCGAGACCGAGGCGAACGCGGTGTACTCCGCGTCAGTGCCGAAGATCCAGGGGTAGTCGGGGAAGCCGGCACCGATCCAGGTCGCTTCGGGCACGGTGCCAAGCGGCGCGGGGAACTGCTTGCCCTGATCGGTCCAGCGGACCTGGAGGTCGTTGGCGGTCTTGGTGAGGTCGGCGATGTTCTGCTTGCCCCAGTCGATCGAGTCCTGCACCAGTGGGTCGCCCGGCAGCGAGAGCTTGGTCATCTGCGAGAGCCGCTCGCGAGAGGCCACCTTGGCGGCGAACTGCGCGTCAGGATCCTGGAGCGTCCCGGTCAGCTCCTGCTGCGCGGACGCCAGGCCCTTGTCCGAGCCCGCGACCGCCAGCCACACGGTCTTGGAGCCACCGGCCGGGAGCGAGAGCGTGTAGGTCAGCTCGCCACCGGTGCCGCGCCCGAACGGGCCGTCGTCGCACTGCGACGGCTTGGGGTCGGCGGGCGCGCCCGGCTCGGTCCCGGTGCAGCGGTGGCCCGGCTGCGGGCCCCAGAACTGGTCGCCGATCGTGCCCGAGTCGGGCTTCATCGCGGTGCCCACCAGCGCCGCGTAATGGTGCTCTGGAGCTCCGGGCAGCGCGCCATCGTCGGTGAACCTGAGGTTCTGACCGTCGAAGCTGCCCGTGTCGGGGAGGTTGTCGCTGGCGTTGGGGGTGACGCCCGTGAACCCCCACGGGTACTGCCCCATCAGCTCGGAGTGGGCGTCCACCGTGAGCTTGGCGGTTCGCGCCGCCCCCGGGTTGGTGATCGTGAGACCGAACAGGGCCCCGCGGCGCCCGTCGGGCACGAAATCGGTGCGCTCGAGCTGCAGGCCCGCGGTGTCCGGCAGATCGAAGCGCGTGAAGCCCCACCCGCTCGAGAACCTCGTCGCGGGTCCGACCCACTGGTCGTCGAGCCCGAACCAAACTCCGTCGACGAGCTTCAGCGGCGGCGCCCACACGCCGCCCATCTCGCCGGTGATGTGCCAGCCGTTGGCGTAGAACCGCCCGTCCTCGAAGCCGATCGAATGGGCTCGCGTTCCGGCCGCGACCTCGCGTCGGTCCGCGAGCCGGTCAGTGGTCGACAGGGTCGTGAGCTGGCCGGCGCTGGCGGCCGGGCTTCCATGAGCGGCCGGGGTGACCATGGCCAGCAGAGCAACGAGCGCGACTAGGGGGAACAACCTGCGACGAGTCATGTGACCCCTCCCGGGAGGTGGGCCAGACCGAACAGGCAGGCTCGGCCTCCGCTTCGGGGGACAGAACGGGTCGGCGTGCTCGTGCGCGGCGGCCGTGCCGGCTTAGCGCCCTTGCCCAGATCCGAGGCAAAGCAAACCGGATCGAACAAATGAATAGGATCAGCCGGGACTGTCCGATTGCGGTCGATCGCCGCTGTCCACCGGGCGCACGCAACCTCGGTCTGCTGCCCGCACGGTTGGAGTATTAGGATCACGCCGGACGGCCAGCCGCCGGATGGCGGCGGCAGAGACGACCGACCGAAGGACGCGTGACCGCTCATGACCTCACCAGGTTCCACACCCTCCGCCTCCAGGCTCGCCTCCTACCTCGGCAGCCTCGGGGTCCAGGCGCCGCAGGACCGGCTCAGCCTCGAGACCGTCGCCTACGCGGCCTTGCTCGACGTGGTCTCGGCGGTCGCGCCCGAGGTCACCGCCTCGATCGAGGCCGAGCTGGCCGACCAGCGCTCCCACCTCAAGCTGATCGCCAGCGAGAACTACGCCTCGCCGGCGGTGCTGCTGGCGATGGGCAACTGGCTCAGCGACAAGTACGCCGAGGGCTCTCCCTTCCATCGCTTCTATGCCGGCTGCGAGAACGTCGACGCCATCGAGAGCCGTGGCGACGAGCTCGCCAAGGCGCTGTTCGGCAGCGACCACGCCTACCTCCAGCCGCACAGCGGGATCGACGCCAACCTCGTGGCCTTCTGGACGATCCTCACCGACCGGGTCGAGGGTCCCGCGCTGGAGCGGCTCGGCCGCAAGGACCTGCTCTCCCTCTCCGAGGAGGAGTGGGCCGGGCTGCGGCGTGACTTCGGCAACCAGCGGGTGCTCGGCATGGCACTGGACGCCGGCGGCCACCTGACCCACGGCTTCCGCCCCAACATCTCGGGCAAGCTGTTCGACCTGGCTCACTACTCGGTCGACCCCGAGACCAACCGCATCGACTACGACCAGGTGCGGGAGCGCGCGCGCGAGGTCCGTCCGCTGATCCTGCTCGCCGGGTACAGCTCCTACCCGCGCAAGATCAACTTCCGCGTCTTCCGTGAGATCGCCGACGAGGTCGGCGCCACCTTCATGGTCGACATGGCGCACTTCGCCGGGCTGGTGGCCGGCAAGGTCTTCACCGGCGACTTCGACCCGGTGCGGCACGCGCACATCGTCACCACCACCACGCACAAGACCCTGCGGGGGCCGCGCGGCGGCATGGTGCTGTGCGAGGAGCGGCTCGGCCCCACGGTGGACCGCGGCTGCCCGCTGGTGCTGGGCGGTCCGCTGCCGCACGTCATGGCCGCCAAGGCGGTCGCCTTGACCGAGGCGTCACGCCCCGAGTTCGCGGCCTACTCCCGCCAGGTGGTCGACAACGCGGCGACCCTGGCCGAGGCGCTCCAGTCGGAGGGCGCGACCGTGGTCACCGGCGGCACCGACAACCACCTCCTGCTGATTGACGCGCGCCCGTTCGGCCTCAGCGGCCGGCAGGCCGAGTCGGCGCTGCGCGAGGCCGGGGTCACCGTCAACCGCAACGTGATCCCCTACGACCCCAACGGCGCCTGGTACACCAGCGGGGTGCGGGTGGGCACGCCGGCGGCGACCACGCTCGGCATGGGTCCGGCGGAGATGCGCGAGATCGCCTCGATCATGTACGGCGTGCTGAGCGTGACCGAGGCGGACCCGTCGTCGAAGGCTCGCTTCCAGCTCCCCGAGGCGGTCAAAGACGGCGCCCAAAAGCGCGTCGCCGACCTGCTGGCGGCGCATCCGCTGTACCCGCAGATCAGGCTTTGAGCTGCCGGTCCTCCCGATCCACCGGGGCGCTCCTCCGTGAGTCCCCGGGGACCTCCGGAGGCTCCAGGCTGGCGCAGGCCTTGCCGAGCAGCTCGCAGAGAGTCTCGAGCTGCTCGGCGTCGAGCCGCTCGACCAGCGCCTCCGGTGGGCGGCGCGCGATCTCCATCAGCTTGCCGCGCAGGGCCTGACCGGTCGGGGTCAGGGCGACCAGCTTGACCCGCCGGTCGCTCGGGTCCGGCTGCCTGGTCACCAGGCCCCGGGCCTCGAGGCGGTCGACCATGCCGGTCACGTTGGAGCTGTGGCACTGCATCACGTCGGCCAGTGAGCCGATCGGCGCGCCGCCCTCCTTGGGCAGCTCAGCCAGCAGCCAGACCTGCTGGGTGGTCAGGTCATGGGGTCGCAGGTACGCGCCGTTGGCGCGGATCCGTTCCTTGTTCAGCCGGATGATGGAAGCCATGACCTCTGCAGCCAACTGCTGCTTGGTCCTTGCCTGGCCCGGCACCGATCTCACCTCGGGACTTCGTGGAGGGGGTCGCCCGGGCGAGCGCACCGCTCGCACGAGCACACAATCACAAACAGAGCATCGATATGATACCTCGATAGGTGCCACGTCAACAACTCATGAGTAGAAAGTTGATACCTCAGATATTGAGGGCTATCATAACTGCTGTGTGAGCCAACCGGGCTCTCCCTCGAGACCTCGAGGAGGTGGTCGCACCATGGTGCTCCTGCACTATCACGTCGTCCCGGGACTCGGCGACGACACTCGTCCCCGTCCAGAGGCGACCGCCGTCCGGGGCGATCAGGTGGCTCCAGCCGATTGCGATGACCTCGCCCTCACGGCTACCCTCGCCGACACCGCCATCCCATCGTCCCCGGTCGACACCGTCCGCGCCGCCTGACCGCCAACCCTCCCTCGGTCTCCGTCGCGCTCGAGCCGAGGGAGTTGCTGCGGGCCCTGGCGAAGCGGCGAGAATCGCTCGGCCTGAGCCAGACCGTGGTCGCCGCGCGGTTGGCGGATCAGGACCAAACAGCCGGGTGACCGGATTGGTGCTGATCCGCCAATCTGTGCGCGAAATAGATTGATCTCGTATTGTGGTCCGCCATGCGGTACGCACCAATCCCGCATGTCGCAAGGGGGCCCTCGAGGGATTCCGTGGAACCCGCCGCCAGGCCGTGCTTTCGGCTCGAACAAGAGAATGGCAAATGCTGCGAAACGCGCCGCTTCGTTCCAAGCTCATCGTCACGCTCGTCGGTCCACTCCTCGCCCTCATGGTCCTCGCCGCCGTCGTCATCCGCTCCAGCCTCGTCGAGAGCGACAAAGCGGCGCAGGTCAACCAGCGCGCCCGGTTCGCGGCCAAGCTCGCGCCGCTGATCCACGAGCTCCAGGCCGAACGCAGCCTCTCATCGAGTTACGTGGCCAGCGGTCGCAGGTCCTCGCCCGCGCGGCTCGACCGGGAGCGCCGCGTCGTCGACAAGGTCGCCGCGACCTACCGCGCCGCGGCCGGGCGCCTGAACCTCCGCGGTGACCCGGGACTCAGCCTTCGAGTGGGCTATGGCCTGCGGGAGCTCGAAAAGCTCCAGACGCAGCGCGCCGCCATCGACGCCGGTCCGATCCAGCGGGACGAGGCCGTCGAGCCCGAGATCGAAGAGGGCGAGATCGAGGGCGAGCTCAACGTCAACGAGAACCACGGCCCGATCCAAGACCCCCCGAGGCGATCGAGCAGTACACGGACACGATCAACGACCTGCTCGACATCAACACCGAGATCGCGCCGGGCGGCAACAACCAGCGCCTGATCGAGGCGGTTCGCGCCTCGGTGGCGCTGGCGCGCGCCAAGGAATTCGCCGACCACCAGCGCGGCCTGCTCGCCGAGGTCTTCTCGCGGCACGCCTTCGCCAAAGGGCAGTACGGCAAGCTGACCTCCCTGCGCGCGGTCGAGGTCATCTACGTGGCGCAGTTCGAGAGCGCCGCCACGCCCCAGCAGATCGACTTCTACCGCCGGGCGGTCGAGGATCCCCAGATCCGGCGCGTCGAGAACATGCGCGACGAGGCGGTCGAGACCGGTGGCCAGGGTCGCGTGCCCGGCGACGCGACCACGTGGTTCCAGGCGAGCAGCGTCGAGCTGGACCGGCTCCGCGGGGTCGAGCAGCGGCTCAGCGCCGACGTCGTGGCGACCAGCGTCTCGATCAAGGCCAATGCCGACCACCGCGCCCTGCTCTACACCCTGCTGCTGCTCGCCGCGCTGGCGCTGTCGGTCGGGCTGTCGCTCGGGATGGCTCGGTCGCTGATCCGGCGTCTCGGCCGCCTCAAGGACGTGGCCCACGAGGTCGCCGAGCGCAAGCTGCCCGGTGTGGTGAACCGCCTGCGCGAGGGCGAGAGCGTCGATCTGGCCGCCGAGTCGGCGACCCCGATCGACGCCTACGCCAGGGACGAGATCGGCCAGCTCGGCGAGGCCTTCAGCTTCGTCCACCAGGTCGCGGTGCAGCTCGCCGGCAGGGAGGCCGCCCTGCGCCGCAGCGTCGGCGATATGTTCCTGAACCTGGCGCGGCGCTCACAGAGCCTGGTCGAGCGCCAGCTCGAGCTGATCGGCGACCTCGGTGCCCGCAACCTCGGGGACGCCATGGTGGAGCTGTCGGAGCTCGACCATCTCGCCGGCCGCATGCGTCGCAATGCCGAGAACCTGATCGTGCTGTCGGGCTCGGAGCCGGCGCGGCGGTGGCGCGGCCCGGTCAACGTCGGCGACGTCGTCATGGCGGCCGTCGACGAGGTCAGGGAGCACGGGCGCGTCGCCGTCCTACCGGTCCAGCCGACGCTGGTGGCCGGCCACGCCGCCTCCGACGTGGTCCGCCTGATGGCCGAGCTGCTGGAGAACGCCCTGTCCTTCTCGGCGCCGGACACCAAGGCGCTGGTCGCGGGCCAGGTGCTGCCGACCACCTACCTGCTCGAGATCGAGGACCAGGGCATCGGCATGAGCGACGAGCAGCTCGCCGACGTCAACCACCGCCTGTTCGAGCCGCCGGACGTGGACCTGGCGCACGCCAAGATGCTCGGGTTCTTCGTGGTCGGCCAGCTCGCCGCGCGCCACGGCATCAAGGTGCAGCTCCGCCGCTCCCGTCACGGTGGCGTCGCCGCGCTGGTGCTGCTGCCCGCCAACCTGATCGTGCAGTCCGAGGCCCGGCCGCAGGGCGGGCCGCCGGTGGTGGCACCGGACAGCGCCAGGATGGCGCAGCCGAGCTGGGGCGAGCGGCGCTGAGGCTCAGGCGAGGTCCAGCACGGTGGTCTGGAGGCTGGCCCGGTCGACGACCAGCGCCTGGTGGTTGACCAGGGTCTGCCAGGCCGGCCGGTCGCCCCAGCAGCCCGACGAGCCGACCACCACCGAGCCGGAGCTGACCCTGTAGCCGAGGGTGTAGTACTCGGGGTCGCCCCGGCGCATGACCGCTTCGACGCTGTAGTCGCAGGCCGCGTAGAGGTGCTGCTCGGTCAGCAGGACGAAGTTCAGGGCGTTGTAGTGGAACTCGCCGCGGAGCCGCTCCAGCAGGGGCGGCAGCGCCCGCTCGACGTCGCCGCTCTCCTCCATGGCCGCCAGCAGGAGCCGGAAGTAGCGCTCGGAGTCGGTGGTGCCCCGCAGGCCGTGGCGGACCTCCGGGTCGAGCAGGTCCTCCAGCTCCGGGATCGGCCGGATCCAGCCGTTGTGCGCGAAGGCGAGCCGTCCCCCGGTGAAGGGATGGGTGTTCTCCAGGGTGATGCTCAGGCCGGGGCTCGCCCGGCGCAGGTGCAGCACCATCGCCCGGGTCTCGGTCGTCCTCGACAGCTTGTCGAGCAGGTCGCTGGCGTGCGCGGCCTCCACGTCCTTGGCGACGTCCAGCTCGCCGTCGTCCTCGTACCAGGCCATGCCCCAGCCGTCGCCGTGCTCCTCGGCGAGGGACACGAACGACTTCAGGTCGTCGCCGACCAGCTCCTGTGGAGTGATGGGGGCCATGGACGCATAGGCGAGCAGCCGGCACATGTGGTGGTTCCTCCAGATGGGACCGGTATGGGGGAAAATACTGCCGAAGCCCACAAACGCTGCGAGTCCTCGATCAGCAAGTGAAACGTAGTGCCGCTCCCTCTCGTATGTCAAAAATGCGACGGCCCGGCCGAGCCTCCAGCGGGGCCCGACCGGCCGAACGCTCGCGGGCTGCCGGTGGCCGTCAGCCGAGCAGCCGCCGTGGCGGGACACCGCCGAGGCTGCGGCACTCCCGGGCCAGGTGCGCCTGGTCGGCGTAGCCGGCGTCGGCGGCCAGGCGGGCCAGTCCCACGTGGCCGAGCGGCGCCGCCGACCGGGCCATCGAGAGGAACCGCTGGAAGCGGAGCACCCGATCGAGCGTCTTCGGTCCGTAACCGAAGGCGTCGAGGCAGCGACGGTGGAGCTGGCGCTCGCTGGTGCCGAGCGTGGCGGCGAGCTTGGCGACGACCGGGGCTGGCGGCCCGGCGCGCAGCTCGGCCACCACCGCCTCGACGAACGGGTCGACCGGCGCCGCGCCGGGGAGGCGCTCGACCAGCTCGCCTTCGAGCAGCCGCACGGCGGCGCCCGGTCCGGCGGCGTCGCCTAGCCGCCCGGCCAGGCGCCCGGCGGCGCGGCCCCAGAGGAGGTCGAGGTCGACGCGGTCGTCGATCAGCTCCGACGCCGGCAGCCCGAGCATGGTCGGCGCCAGGCCTGGCCGGAAGCGGACGCCGACCACCAGGGAGCCGGGGCTCAACGGAGTCGAGCCCGGGCCGATCCGCTGCGTCCAGACGCAGGCCACGTGGCGATCGAGGGCGGCCACCGGGGCGTGCTCCCGATAGTCGCTCGTGGGAATCATGTTTGAACTATCGGCTATGTCTGACATGGACGTAGCCTTCGACGGATCGAACCAGCATCGCCATGGACAGGGTAGGGGGAGCCATGGACAGCGTAGGAACGCCTGGCGGCGGAGCATCGGGACGGGCGGGTCGCATCGGCCGCCTGCTGGCGCGTGCGGGCGCCTGGCGCCAGGGAGGTCGTCGTCGACTTCGACAGCGGGCGCTCGACCTGGAGGCGGCGACCGGGGACGTGGCCGCGGCGGCGGTGGAGCTGCGCTGGTCGGGCCGGCCTCCCAGCCTGCGGCACCGCTTCGAGAACGGCGTCCTCTGGATCGTCAGCCGCTGCCCGGAGCCGCGCCGCCGCACCGACCGCTGCCGGGTGCACGGGCGCATCAGCGTTCCCGACGGTGCCCGGGTGCGCGCCAACGTGGACGCCGGCACGATCACCGCCGAGGACCTGAACAGCCCCAGCTTCGAGGCCAGCTCGGGCGCCGGCAACCTGAGCGCCTCGTTCCTCCGCCCGCCATCCAGCGTCGAGATGACCACCAACACCGGCATCCTCGACCTCGCCGTCCCGCCGGCCAGCTACGCCGTCGACGCCGGCGCCGGGGTGGGCCTCTCCTCGATCGAGATCCCCGACGACCCCACCGCCCCGCGCCGTCTCCTCGCCCGAGCCGCCGTCGGCCAGGTCCACATCTCCACCCGCTGATTGGTCAGCGGAGTTGGACGGTGCGGATCTCCCAGGGGTGGAGGTCGAGGTGGAGGGTGCCGCCGGCGGCGGGGAGGGCGGGACCTGCACGGCCGAGGAGGTCGCAGGCGCGGGCACGGGTGAACCGGCCGCTGATGGTCGCGGTGCCGGGGTCGGGGTGCTCGCGGACGACGCGCAGCTCGAGCCACCCGCGGCGACGCCGCAGCGACGAGAGGACGGTCCCGCCGTCCCCGGCGATCTGCAGGCCGGCGACCGCCTCCAGCGGCCCTTCCGGACCGCGACCGTCCGCGGCGACCAGGTCGTGCCGGTAGCGCTCCGCCTGCGCGGCGACCCCGGCGGCCGCCCAGGTGCCCTGGTAGGGCAGGACCGCCATGGTGGCCTCGACGGGCCCGATCCGCTGCGCGCCCGGGATCCTGGTCTCCGGACCGGCCGGCTCGACCCTGTAGGGGTTGGTGTTGCGGCTGATGAGCCCCACCGAGCGGAGCAGGGTGATGGCCAGCTCGCCGCCACCGCCGACCAGCTCGTACTCGCTCACGTGATCGAGCAGCACGGCGGCGCCGCCGGCGGCCACGAAGCCGCGCGCCGGGAAGGTCGGCAGCGGCACCTCGCCGCGCCCGCCCTCGCCGACGAGACCTCGCTCCACCACCGCGAACTGGCCCTCGGCCGCCGACGCGGAGGCCGCGGTGGCAAGGGGCACGTGCAGGCGCACCCGGTGCTGCTCGCAGGGGTTGTCGAACGACACCCGCAGCCGCACGGACGCCTCGCCAGCGCGCAGCTCCACCGTGGTGGTCACCGCAACCTCCGCCAGCTCGGCCGAGCGCGCCGCGCCACCGGCCCCGTCCAGGCCGCGCGGCCAGCGGTAGGTGCGCAGGACCTCGATGGCGGCGCGGAGCGGGCCGGCTGACGCCGCGCGCACCGTCACGGCCTCGGGCTCGGCGACCTCCAGGTCGGTGGTTGGCGGGGCGTAGGTGTAGCTGTCGCCGGCGTCGCCGCCGTCCACCAGCCGCGCGACGCCGTCGAGGGTCGCGCCGCCGCCGCTCACCCGCAGGCACCCGTCCGGCCGCACCTGGACCTCCACGAGACCGTTGGCGAGAAGCGAGCCGTCCAGCGTGACGGGTCCCACGGCGGGCGGCTCGCCGCGGGCGGGCCGGGGCCTGGCCGCGGTCCAGCCGAGCGGTGGCACCGGCACGCTGGCGAGCAGGCGGCGCCGCGGCGGCAGCTCGGTCTCCAGGCGCGTCGGCTCGGGAAGCGGCCGGAAGCCGTACCGCACCGGGACGTGGCGGCCGACCTCCTGGCTGGCGAGCAGGCGCCCGTCCGGCAGCTCCAGGGCGACCTCGCCCCAGTCGTCGGGCACTTCCAGGTCGAGCTCGACCAGGCCCTCGCGGGCCTCTGGCGAGGGGTTCAGGACCGCCACCGCGCCGGCCGGCACCCGCAGGGCGACCTCGGCGGCGGCCCGGTCGCGCAGCCCGGTGCCGATCTGCTCCGCCTCGGCCAGCCGCGCCGCGACCTGCTGGGCGACCGGGTCCGCGCCGCAGCCGGTGATCGAGTCGTGCCCGGAGCTGTCGATCACCTTGTTCCAGCCCAGCTCCAGGAAGCGCGCGGGCCAGGTGTGGCAGTGCAGCGCGTGGAGCGGCTCGGCGTAGCGCTCCAGGAGCCGCTCGGCGCGGCCGAGCGCCGCCTTCAGCTCGATCCTGGCCGAGAGCACGCCCATCAGCACGTTGGCGCGGGCGCTGGAGCGCAGCTCGCCGCGCCAGGTCGGCAGGCCGTCGAGCTGGCCGCCCACCTCGCCGATGTAGCTCGCCAGCGTGGCGGTCCGGATGCGGTAGCGGTCCTGGGCGGCGTTGATGGCGGTGAGCACGTCCATCAGGTCCGAGCGCGGCCGCGAGTGGTCCTCGCCGTACATCGCCAGCAGGCCCTCGCCCTCGGCGAGATAGGGCCGCATGCGCTCGTCGAGCTGCCGCACCCGCTCGCTCAGG
>WNGA01018552.1_pt1 | contig 17206 bp, 14 predicted proteins | sample 5400061 | NCBI WGS metagenome assembly WNGA01 (sample SAMN13153366, study PRJNA577476) | soil metagenome | isolation source: 100 cm soil or saprolite under grassland replicate 2 | place: USA:California | collected 2016-06-15 | reverse complement strand
GGATCAAACGGCTTGTACGGCGCACCATTTGCTTTTCCAAAACGATAACGATGCACGATCTGGTGATTGGTCTCTTCATCAATCGTTACGAGTTTGGAGTCGCTCTCTAACCGGGAATCAACACCTTTGGAACACCTTCTGGCAAACATCCTCTACCACCAAGGCCTTGTCATCTCCCCCAATACCGTACAGCGTATCTTGCGAAAACATGCGCCACCTGTGCCAGCGGTCACATGCCCGCCATGCCATTGGAGCGCCTTTGAAGCGCTGGCGCCTCACGCTATGTGGGCGATGGACATCTGTTATCTCTACACCCGCAAGCACGACGGCTTTGATCGCTATCTGATTACCATCCTGGACGACAAGTATGTTGGGTGCCTCACTGGCCTGCGAGACTTTGCCGAAATCCCCGTCCGCCTCCGTCCGCGTGTTCGCGTCGCTACGCTAGGCGATACGCCAGACGGTGGTCTCCAACTGGGAGGATCCCTCGCACAATACGCATCGAGAGTGGCTGCACATCGCGTCGACGTGTTCCCTGAACGTGACTCCGCTGTGCCCTCCTCCCTGGCCTAGCGCCGAGACGTACGGACCCTCGCAGCGTACGGGACGGATAGGAACAGGCACAAAGCCTACGCTGGAGGCTGCGGGTGTTCCGTCACAGCCTCGGGCTGCGGGTGTGCTGTCACGACCTCGGGATGAGCCTCTCGCTTGGAGTGAGCGACCACTTTGTTCGTCTTGCGATAGTAGTGCTTCACCATGGTCAACAGATGCTGCGTGGGCTCCGGCATGGGGTGGGGCTGCCCTTCTGGGGTGTGTCGCGCGTGTTCCGTATAGCGGTACACGAGGCTCTGCCAATCTTCCGGATACATCTCTTTGAACTTTGCCAGATGCTCTTCGATCGACGACTGCGGTGGCATGGCGCGATAGACTCTTTCCAACTTTCGGTCTCTCTTTAATACGATTTGACCTTGCGTTGAGTGTTTGCCCATACCGACGCTCCTTCATATCATGGGGACGGTTATGTCTCAGTCTCTCACCCTACCGCGACACGTAATCGTATCCACCCGACGAGCGCAGCCCTAGGGGTGGCGCCATCTTCCGCACAACGCCTCAGGAAGTATGCGCTCGCAGTCCACGATGGAATACGATAGAATACGACCATAGGAGACACTGGACCGTGACTGGAATCGTGACCAGGGAGGGAGGGATATGGCTGATGCACGTGGGCCACTCACGCGCGCGGAGATCAATAACGGCCCCTCCGATATTTGGCCCAGAAAGGAGTTAAGGTTGCCCCTTACCGAACAGCTACGGGACTCTGTTGACGCATCCTTTGAGGATAACTACGCACAGTTTATGCAGTGGCAGGAAGAGACGCAGCGCAGATTCGACGCGCACAGAAGCCTCATGACCCCACTTGATGAGACGATGCCTGCGCTTGCACACGCCCTGCGGCACAGCATCAGTGGCTTGCAACATGACGCTATTGAACACCTCGTGACGTATGCGCAGCGCTGTATCGATGGGCTGAAGGTTCATGCCGATGCTGGGGTTAAATCGTTTGATGATCACAGAGGGGGGCCAGTGGCGGCGCTCGTGACGATTGAGAAAGAACGAGGACCGACAAAGGCGCGCATCCGCCAGCGAGCACGCGAGCTCTGGGAGGAAGACTCAGCACGCCGCATCGGCTGGGTTGCAAACAAGATCCGTGATGACCCAGCGTACCATAAGTGTCTCACCGGGAAACCAGGGGAACCTTATTCCTCCGCCTATATCACCTACTGTCTGCCTCTCTTTTGACCCCTGTTGCATCACGTAACCTGTTGTTGTATCAATCGCTTCCAATCAGTATCCCGTATCGACAGACCATTTGGTGGAGGCGCAAAGATGACACCGGCATGGGCACAACGGCAAGCGGCATTGTTGCGTGACTGCATCGTTTCCCCAGACGTGTTCATGCACATGGTGGACCGTCTGAGCGATTTCGTCGTGCCCTATCAACACGCCCTCGAGACCGAGGCCGGCCAGCGCAACGTGCACCTCTACCTTCAGGGACTGCTGTCCCACTTGCCAGGCAAGAATGCCGAGGACATTGCCACGTTCGTCGATGTCGAACGCCAGGTCATGCAAGCCTTCATCGGGACGGCCCCGTGGGATCATCGCCCGTTGATCACCGTGTTGGTCGAACAAGTGGCCGATCGGTTGGGGGAGCCCGATGGCATCATCGCCTTCGATCCGAGCAGTTTTCCCAAGCGCGGCACGCACTCGGTCGGGGTCAAGCGCCAGTGGTGTGGCCACCGGGGGAAGGTCGACAACTGCCAGGTGGGCGTGTTCATGGATTACGTCTCTGAGCACGACCATGCCTTGCTGGACTTCCGGTTGTCCCTGCCCCAGGAGTGGGCACGGGACGAGCGACGACGCCAAGCATGCCATGTGCCGCCAGACGTGCAATATCAGACACGACAGGAACAGTGTTTGGAGATGCTCGACGCGTGGGGGGATCAGGTGCCGCACGGCTGGGTCACCGGTGATGATGAGCTGGGCCGCCACCCGTGGTTTCGCCACGAGCTGCGCAAGCGCGGTGAGCGCTATGTGCTGGGGGTGCCCTGCATTACCACGATGCGCGACCTTGAGGCACCGCCACCCGCGTATCAAGGGCGCGGCTGTCGCCCAAAGGCCCCGTGGCAGTCGGTGACGGATTGGCGCCAGTCGCTCGATCCAACAGCCTGGAGGCTTTCCGGTAGCAACGGAGAAATAATGTACGCTAAGCCGTCCAGTTTGCTAGACAGCCAAGCTCCAAACGTGTTGGTAGCGGATTGCGGGTTATTGGCCTAAATCTAGGGTAGCTGTCACGAGGGGCAACATCCACTCTTCCTCATATCCTCCTCACTCAGTCCTCCCAGAAATCACGAAATCGCTGGGGGGCCAGTTCCGTGTAGCGCACCGTATGTTGAATATGGCGGTGCCCGAGATACTGCTGAATAGCGCGGGTATCGATGCCTTTGTTCGCCAGGTAAAAGCCACACGCATGGCGGAGCATATGCGGATGGACCGGAAACGGGAGCTGGGCGTCGATGCCAGCGCGCAGCATCATATGGCGGATGGTGCGATCACTGAGCGGGCTGCCCCGTTCTGACAGAAAGACATAGGTGAACTCCGGAGAGGCGTGTTGCAGCTTGCGCAGGGCACGCAGCTCGGGTCCGTGCAGCGGATGCGTCGCCGCCACACCATGTTTCAGCCGACGGACATGCAACAGCGCCGTCTTCAAATCGATGGATGCCCACCGTAAGCTAGCCACCTCCGAAACCCGCAGACCGTGGCGGTACATGAGGAGAATCAGCGTAGTATCGCGGTGCCCATGGCGACCAACGTGACGCGCCGCCTGCATGAGCTGGGTCACCTCGGCGGGTGTGAGATACGCCCGCGTCCGTCGGTCGATGTTTTTGGGTTTGGGCGGGGGGAACTTTGCCGAAAAAGATGCGTGGGTCATGGTTCGTCCCCATGTGGAAGCCCCTGCGATAAGAGGCCGTTGCAAGGTTGTGCGCCAAGCACTACTTCGCCGTAAAGACCTTTTTTCGGTCAAGTATGATCACGCTCAAGCCCGACGTAGGGTCAATGGCAAGGCGCTTGGTCATATCGAGTTCAAACATGCCATAGGGGTTGACGTGATGGTAAATCAGCGGCGTCAAGGCCCGGTAATCCTCCACGGTCATTTTCTCAAGCCAGCGTGGTTCGTCCAGCACCTGCTGCAGCATGAGCGTGTTGATGTAGACCAGACAAGCTTGCACGAGATGCAACGACAGCACGGCGATCTCTTGATCGTCCAACTGGTTGGTGGCAATCTCGCCGCTCTTGCCATAGAAAATGAAGTCGTTGGCACTGTTCCAGTTCTCGACGACGTTGAGACCTTCGTTCACCTCGCGCCGTAAGGCTTCGGCGTGTAAGTAGTGACACAGAAAGGTCGTTTTAATCGCTTTGCCGAGCTCGACCAGTGCCTGGTAGGTGGGATGCTGGAGATTGTCGCGGGTGAATCGCTTCAAAATCGTGTCGGCATCGGCGGTACCCAGGCGGAGCGCCGTGGCATATTTGACCATCTCATCATACTGCTGCCGAATCAACGCCCACTGGATCGGCCGGGTGAGGATCGGCGCGAGGTTTGCGTAGTCGTCGGGGCGGCCCGTGACGGGTCGATAGAGCTTTTGTGAGGCGATAGCTTTGAGCCGGGGCATCAAGGCAAACCCCAAGAGATGGCACAGGGCAAACCCCACGGTGCTCTGCCCGTGACTATCGACGTACTGACGATCGACCTCCATGGCGGTGCAATGGCGCAGGACGCCTTCCAGCATCGCGGCCACTTCCGAGGCATTGCACCGCTTGAGCTGCGAGTAAATGCACGCCGCCTTCACATCCGTGTGCCAGTAGATGGGGTTTTTTGCATATCCCCCGATAAGGTATATTGCAGCGATTACACAGGCGTTGCGCACGAGGTGGGGAGGACTCTGAGGTAACGATACACACTGACCTTGGAGAGGCTGTAGTCGTGCATGAGGGTCTTGATGAGGATGCCTTGGGCACGCCGGCGGCGCAGTTCCCAGACCTGTGCTGCGGTCAATTTCTTCTTCCGACCAAAGTGTACTCCCCGCTCCTGCGCTTTCTGAATCCCTTCGCGTTGCCGCTCGGCACGGAGTTCGGTCTCAAACTGCGCAATCGCTCCGAGCATGTGAAACAGCAGCCGGCCGGTGGCATCGTTGGTATCGATACTCTGATCCAGCACGACAAGGTGAACCCGTTTCCGGGCAAGGACCTCAGCGATCTGACACAAATGCCAGGTTGAGCGGGCTAACCGATCCAGGCGGGTCACCACTAACCTATCCCCTTCGCGCACATAGTCCAGGCAGGCAACCAGGCTGGGCCGCTGGGCGGTGCTCCCACTGGTGTGCTCCTGGAAGAGTTTGTCGCAGTGCTGCAGCTTCTCCACCTGGATATCAAGTCGTTGTCCCACTGAGCTCACACGTGCATAGCCAACTAATGCCATCGCCTCGTCCTCGTGTTTCCTAATGTCTAAAACGATCTGACAATCCGCTAATGACACATATAATGGTACACGGCCATGGCCACGGTGCAGAAGGTGTACTTTCGGATACTTGCAGGAGGGGAAAGGCATGCCAGCTCAGACTGCCAACACGACGCCCAAACGTCTGAGAATCCTGGGGGACGACGAAATCGAAGTCTTGTATGGGAGACCGTGCTTTACAGACGACGAGCGTCGTGAATATTTTGCACTCTCCGCGACGGAAAAAGCACTCCTTGAGCAGTTCCACTCCACCACATCGCACATCTACTACATTCTCCAGCTGGGCTACTTCAAGGCTCGCTCTCGGTTTTTCGTCTTTGATCTGCACGAGGTCATGGCGGATGCCAGGTACATCCAGGAACAATACTTCCCCGGCTTTCCACTCATCAACTTGCCCATCGCGAAGGTCACCCGCTTACGGCAGCAGCGCTTCATCCTTGTACTCTATCACTATCGGCCCTGTCGTGCGCAAGAGCGCCAGCAATTGGCAACGAAAGCCCAACAAGCCGCGCGCGTGGATAGCAAACCGGTCTATATCTTCCGTGCACTCATGGATTCTCTGGCAACGCAACGCATCGTCTCGCCTGCCTACAGTGTCATGCAAGATATCGTCGGCAAGGCGCTGACGCACGAACAGAACCGGTTAACCGCGCTGCTACGCCGTCATCTGGGACTCTCTGAGACCCACGCTCTCAAGGGCCTGCTGGAGGATGCGCAGGGGCTGTATGCCATCACCCGCCTCAAGCGTGAACCCAGGGACTTTAGCGCCCGTGAGATGGGCCGTGAAATTGGCCGGGGGGACCAGATCCATGCTCTCTACGAAGTGGCCAAAAAGCTCATACCCCATCTCGACATCTCCAATGAGAACATGAAGTATTATGCGTCGCTCGTCACGTATTATTCTGTCTTCAGGCTGAAGCAGCTCGATGAGGGGATCGTCCATCTGTATCTGCTGTGCTTCGTATATCATCGCTATCAGAAGCTCTATGATAACTCCAATAAGTAAGCCACCGCCTCTGGCGGTGAGACTCGCAGAGGCTCGGCCGTTCCGGCGTGCACCAGGGATCGAGGAGAAGCGTGCTCTCCACAGGCGATGGCCTGCATACGGCCGAGGCCCCCAGACACCTCCCCGCGGCGCCATGTGCTCTGATAAGAGGGTACAGCCAGGGCAACGCGCTGGCCTCTCAGCCACGACCGCAGGGGTTACCAGGGCCTTCAGGCCCTTTCCCCGCGTCGTTGGCCCCCTCCGGGGGCCTTCATCAAACTACCCGCTCTGCGGGTAGTACATGATCTGTTGACGGGTTTGATTCATCACGTGAGACGCTATGCGGATGCGGCCAAAAGTGCGGCCAAGGAGCGGGTGTATGAATACCAGATGGAGGACAACGAGAACCTGCTCAAGGCAGGCCACGTGCTGAAGCTCTTTACGGATGACAGTATTGTCGAGAGCACACCTTTCCAGGACGTCCGGGCCAAGGCGTTTGCTATCCTGGAGCCCCAGAAGATCGCGTCTATCGCCGATCATCTGATGACGACGGCCCGATTCGATGAAACCGCCTTGCAATGGGAGCACATCGATGGGCTGGCCCATCAGTTTAAGCGTCACTTGCGGCCTATTCTGCTGGCCATCGATGCCACCGCGTCACCCGGTCACACGCCCTTGATCGACGCCATCCACTTTCTCAAAGGCACCTTTGGCAAGGGACGATCACTGGGGCAAGCGTCACCGCAGGCCATCCCACTCCGCTTTGTCCCTGCCGCTGCCAAACGGTACCTTTACGCCCAGGACGGGCACGGGCACAGACGTCTCCTGCCGGATCGCTATGAGTTTTTGGTGTATCGTCTGCTACGCAACGGGCTCGAAGCCGGCGATATCTTCTGTCGTGATAGCGTACGCTTCCGGAGTTTCGAGGATGACCTGGTGGACGACCAGCGATGGCGGGAGCAGCGCACGCGCATGACGGACATGGGCCTGGCGAGCCTGCAGCAGCCTATCCGGGAGCATCTGGCTGAGCTCGCAGCGCGTCTGGAAGCCCGTCTCACCGAGGTGAATCAGCGCATCGCCTCGGGCGAGAACGAGCACTTCGAGATCACACGACGCGGCCGGCAGGTCCGTTGGACCCTGCGCTATCCCCGCGGCAGTGAGCCCGTCAATCATCCCCTCTTCGATGTCCTGCCCCAGGTGGACATCGGCGGCGTGCTCCATTTCGTCAATCAACACTGCTCCTTCATGCAAGCCTTCGAACACGTCCTCGGACGCTATGCGAAACAGGACGTGGACGATCGCATGATCATTGCCTGTCTGATTGCCTGGGGGACCAATATGGGCCTGCACAGGATGGCGCACATTTCCGATCTGGGGTATCAGGGGCTCTCGACGACCTCCGAGAACTTTATCCGTCTGGAGACCCTGCGAGGAGCGAACGATCTCGTCAGCAATGCCACTGCAGCGCTGCCTATCTTCAGACAGTATGACATCGATGGTGTACTCCACTCGAGCAGTGATGGCCAGAGGTTTGAAACCCGCATTCCTACGATCAATGCCCGCTATTCGCCCAAGTACTTCGGGCTTCACAAAGGTGTCGTCGCCTATACCCTGGTGGCCAACCATGTCCCTATCAACGCCGAAATTATTGGGGCCAATGACCATGAGAGCCACTACGTGTTCGATCTACTGTTCAACAATACTATGGATATCCAGCCCACCGTCCATTCCACCGATACGCACGGGACCAACGCGGTCAATTTCGCCATTCTCAGTGTGTTTGGTTATCAATTCGCCCCGCGCTACCGGGATATCTATGATACGGTCCGCACCTCGCTCTATGGCTTCAAGCACCCGAGCCAGTATGACGAGAGCATGCAGCTGAAGTCCGTCCGTAAACTCAACCCCAACCTCATTATCGAAGAGTGGGAAAACGTCCAGCGGATCATGGTCTCGTTGGCGCTCAAAACGACCACTCAGCACATTATCGTGAGCAAACTCAGTGCCTATGCCCGGAAGAACAAGACCCGACGTGCTCTCTGGGAATACGATAATATCATTCGCAGTCTGTATCTGCTCGATTACATCGATTCTCCGCCCCTGCGTCGTAACGTCCAGCAAGCGCTCAATCGCGGCGAAAGCTACCACCAATTACGCCGCGCCGTCTCGTATGCCAACTATGGCAAACTGCGTTTTAAGACCGAATATGAACAGCAACTCTGGGAGGAATGTAGCCGCTTGGTGACCAACTGCATTATCTACTACAATGCCACCATCTTATCTCACTTACTGGCCCACAAAGAAGGCATGGGTGATCGTCAAGGGGCTGCGCTCCTCAAACAGGTCTCTCTGGTTGCCTGGCAGCATCTTAACCTCCATGGGCGCTATGAGTTTAGGAAGTCGCCAGAGCCTATTGATATCGACGCGCTTGTCCAGGAATTGTCTCAGGTCCCTCTCACGCAGACCCGCGCGGTTTAATCTCTGGAATGTACCTTGTTGGGGGATATGCAAAAAACCCCTAGATCTTCACCCCGTCCGTGTGATAGCGGGTATGCCACTCCGTCATGAGATTCTGGTCCCACGCGCCAAAGACTTTGGAATCGGCGGCACAGGTGGTGGTCCCTTCCCCCCAGATCTCAGGTGCCCGTGCGGCGAGCGTGGCGTTGATCACCCGTCGGATCGCCTCGCGCAGCGCATCTTTCTGGATGAAACGCCGGCGCATATAGAGCAGATGCGGGTAACTGATCCCCTCGTGGGGGGCGACCATCCGTTTCAAACCGGTATTGGTGCCGAGGCCATACAGACAGCGCAACAGCCGTGGCTGTCGGGTCTCGTAGTCGAGAATTTCTCGGGTGGCGAGGCTCGGAAACGCCTCGGTAAACCCGACGCGCAGGTCGGTTTCTTTGAGCATATCCAGCAAGCTCGTCATGGGCCAGCGGCGCAGCACTTCGGCTTTGAGCTGGAGGAGTTGCGGGGGCTCGGGTTGCGGCTCCAGCGGCGAGAGATGGATGCGATTTTTGCCCTTCGGACGCAGTTTCACCCTGGGATTACTCGGGAGTCCCTCGTTGAAGGTGGACAAGGCGTCGATCATTGCCTGCTGGACACCCTTGATGAAGGTGTCAGCGTCTTCTGACAAGTGTAACGCCTGGTAATAGGCCACGCGCTGTTGGGGAAAGTCCGCTGGTAAATCGTCGTCGGGATTGCGATAACGGGCGGCACCCGGGACCCACATTTCTTTACACCGTAAGCGTTCCCGCAGCGCCTGGAGCACACAAATTTCATAGTTGATGCGGTCGATACGCTCGGCACCGTCGGGACCAATCTCGATGAGCATCTCCTGCATCTGTGGACGGATGACCCCCTCAACGGGCACGTCAGCGCAGGCCACAAACTGCTGGCGGCGCTCGCGATGGCCGCGGAGCCACGCCAAGGCGTCGATCACTGTCATTTGACTCATAAAACCGGTTCTTGTCCGCTTTTGGTGATAGTCGGAAGAGAAATACCATATGCAGCTCATGCACGCCACGTCAGGGAGGGCACGCACTGCCCTCACGCGACAGCCTCCCACGCGTGCACGATGTTGGCCCGGACGGCTCTGCCACGGCACGCCGCGGTGGCAGGGGCTGGCTTCCTTCTCTACGCCTTGCCTCATCTATATGACTTCCGCCTGCGGCATGGCCGGGAACGGTGTTGCAGCGCGGCTGGAGGTATGCGAGAATCGGCAGGGCGGCGCGGCGCCTCCTGTGTTAGCTCGGGAGGCACACGGCAACGGACGCGGCGATGCACCGCTTTGGCGCACGCTGTTCCCCTGCGACAAACCGCCCTCCATGCTGTCCCCGTCTGTGAGGTGTCCATGCCAGCCAAGACGCCCCTGGAAGTCCGGCTCATTCGCCTCCTGCAGGGGATGATCGGTCTCCTCATGCTCCTCGCGGTGAGTATCAACTGCGCCAATGTGGTAGGGCGGTACGTGTTCCTGAAGCCGTTCGTGTGGGCGGAAGAGGTGATGCAGTTCATGCACATCTGGATCGTCATGCTGGGCGCGGCCATCCTGACCAGCCAGGGTACCCACCTGCAGCCCACGGATACAACGGGCCCTGGATATCGTGACCAACCTGCTCAGCCTCCTGGTGGCACTCGCGCTCCTCGTCTCTACCACGCAGATCATCCAGATGCTTGCAGCGAACGATCAACGGAGTGTGATTGCTCGGGTGCCGATGGCCTTGATGTATGCGGTTATTCCCCTCAGCTTTGGCTGCGGGGGACTATTGCTAGCCCTGTGGTTCTCTCGCCTCTGGCGGGGGCAGGTGTCCGCGTCGGTGACCCGTGCCCTGGCAGTCCCTCCGGAGGACCACGAGCGCAGGGGACCGTAGATGCCGTGGCTCATCGGTCTGCTGCCCGTCGTGCTGCTGTGTCTCGGGGTGCCGATCTACCTGATCTTTCTGGCCACCACGGTGGTCGCCCTGTGGTCCGCGGGCCTGTCGGCTACGATCATGCCGCAGACCATCTTTGGGAGCATTGACTCGTTCACCCTCTTAGCGGTGCCCTTTTTTATCTTTGCCGGGGAGCTGATGGGGCGCGGGGGCATTGCCGTCCGTCTGGTACACTGGGTGACGCAGATGTTTGGCGGCATGCGCGGTAGCCTGGGCCTGGCGACGGTGGTGAGCTGCGAGATCTTCGGCACCATGTCGGGGTCGAGCCCCGCCACAGTCGCGGCCATCGGGCGCCTCATGTACCCGGCGCTGCTGCAGAGCCACTACGACGAGAAGTTCGCGCTCGGCCTCATTACCTCCACCGGCGCCATTGCGACCGTGATTCCGCCCAGCATCTTGATGATCGTATACGGCGCCGCGGCGGAGGTGTCCATCGCCAAGCTCTTCCTCGGCGGTTTCCTGCCCGGCATGCTCATTGGCCTGTTCATGGCGGCCTGCGTCATCTGGTATGCCCGCCGCCGCGTCCTCACGCCCCCGCAACGCTTTCGCTGGTCGGCCTTTGCCACCGCGTCACTGGAGGCCCTCTGGGCCCTCGGCGTGCCCTGCGTGATCCTGGGCGGCATCTACAGCGGGGTGTTCACGCCCACTGAGGCCGCAGGGATCGCCGGGGTCTATGGGATGCTGGTCAGTACGCTCGTCTACAAAGATATGGGCTGGCATGGTATCTGGGACGTGGCCGTGAACTCCGGGGTGGTCACCGCGCAGCTCATGATCATCGTCGCGGGGTCCGCCGTGTTCACCTGGTATCTGACGGTGAGTGGCGTGCCGCAGGCCATCACGGCGTGGATCCAGGCACTGCACGCCCCGCGCTGGGGGCTCTTGCTGGCGATCAATCTATTCCTGATCATCGTCGGCGGCTTGATCGACCCCACGTCTGCCACCCTGGTGCTCACGCCCTTGCTGTTGCCCATGGTGAAGGCCGTGGGCGTGGACCCGGTGCACTTCGGGATCATTCTGACCGTCAATCTCTCCATGGGCATGTTCACACCGCCTTTTGCGCTCAACATCTTCATGGCTCAGGCGCTCTTTGGAGCCCCCACCAGCCTGATCTACCCCGGCCTGGTGCCCTTCATCATTCTCCAGATCCTGGCACTCATGTGTATTACCTATATTCCGGAGATTGCCATGCTCTTGCCGCGTCTGTTCTGACGCGCGCGGTCACCTGGTCTGGCCGCACGGCTGGTACGCTCTGATGCTGCGAGCGTGCGAGAGGAGAATGGTGTAGGATGAGCGAGCACAACGCCTGCACCTCTCCAGAGCCCTTGACACCCCAAACGTCCAGCAGCGCACGGACTGCGTGGACACCGCCATGGAAGGAGGATACACGATGGTCGCCCCGTTCAGACGCAACGGTGGTACGGTAATCAGACCCTGGGCCGTCGCGCTCGCCAGCCTCACCGCACTCGTCATACTTACCCTGTGGCACCCTGGCGCAGGGGAAGCCGCCGCCTTCTCGCTGAAGTGTGGGACCGCCACCATCAACGATGTCCAGCATGAGTTCTGTAAGCGCTACATCGCCCGGGTCGCACAGCGCAGCGCTGGTGCTATTCAGGGGCAAGTCTTCCCGGCAAGCCAGCTCGGCTCGATCCCCCGAATGATCGAGGGGGTACAGCTCGGGACACTCGAGGCATGGGTGGGGCCCCCAGAGTTCCTGGTGGGCGTTGACCCGCGTTTTCAGGCCTTGACGGCACCCTATCTGTTCGACGATGTGGATCACGCCTACCGGGTGATCAACGATACGGAGTTCCTCGACAAATTCCTGGCGCTGGCCGAGGGCAAGGGCATCAAGGGCGCCGGCCTGGTCGTTTACGGCCCGGCGGGCTTCAACACCCGGGGGCCCGTGCGGGCGCCAGACGACTTGCGCGGCAAGAAGATCCGCGTGCTGGCGACGCCCATCGAGACGGCGATGATGGCAGCGCTCGGCGCTACGGGGGTTCCTATGCCCTTGGGCGAGGTCCTCCCAGCCTTGCAACAGGGAGCCCTCGACGGCGCGGAAACCTCCGTGACCGTGCTCGTCACATTCAAGTATTATGATGTGGCCAAGTGGTACGTGAAGACGGACCATTATGTTATCACCAGCATGCTGGCCCTGAGCAAGAAGTGGTACGACACGCTCCCGGCACCCTTGCAGCAGATCGTCCTGGAGGAGGGCCGGGCCGTGCACGCCGAACTGCTGGAATGGACCAAGCAGTTCTACAATGAGTGTGTCCAAACCTGGAAGGAGCAGACCAAGGATGGTTTTGTGGCCTTGACACCGGACCAGCAGGCCGCGTTCCGCACGCGGCTGACAGGTGTGGACGAGCACGTGGCTGCCCAGGTGCCCGGGCTCAAGGAGTGGCTGGAGGTGCTGCGTGTGAAGGCCAAACAGTATGCACACTAACGCCAGGGAGAGGGTCAGTGCGCTTCGTCGAAGCGATACAGCCGTGCGGTATTCCCACCGGCAATCTGCGCCTTCTCCTCGTCCGGTACCCCTGCAGGATGCGCTCGACAATCGCGCGGGAGTGCGGAAAAGTGGACTCCGCATGCGGATAGTCCGAGGCCCACAGCAGGGTCTCGACGCCAAGGAGGGCGCGCATCTGGATGCCGACCGCATCCTCCTGGAAGCTGAGAAAGATATTCTGGTGGAAGCAATCGCTGGGGACCGCGCCCCCTTTGAACCGTCGCCCGCGCACCCCGATGGCTTGCTCGGTGTAGAGGTTGTCCATGCTCCCCAGGCAATACGGCGCCCACGCCACCTCGAACTCGACGGCCCCCACCTTGAGCTGGGGATAGCGCTCGAAGACCCCAGCAAAGATCAGCGCGGCCAGGGCGACGCGGACGTCGTGCTCTTTGTTCGTGCGTTCGACGATGTCCACCAGCGTGGGGTCGTCGCCGTCGGCCCCCGGCCGCCACCGCCGGGTGCCCGTATGCAGGCTCAGCGGCATGGCGAGGTCCTGGGCCGCTGCCCAGACGGGCTCATACATGGGGTGATCATAGCGGTGCTCCAGGGGGCGCAGGGGGATCAGCGCTCCAGCCAGGCCGAGCCTGGCGGCCCGCTGGAGTTCCCCTACGGCCTCCTGTACGTCGTCCACATTCAGCATGGCGATGCCCTTGAGCCGATGCGGGTACGGCTGACAGAAGTCGGCCAGCCAGTCGTTATAGGCGCGGCAGATGGCCGAGAGCAGGGCGCTATCAGAGGTAGTGTTTCAAAAGTGGAGATGGCCACATTTACACTGCCCGTCCAAAGGCATACCGGTTCACAAACAAGCCAATGACAATGTCGTGCATCTGTGTGGTTTTCGAAAAGCAGATGGTCTTACGCACCAAGCGTTTGATGCGCGTCCGTAGGGTGAGATGCTTCCGCTCGATTTTCTGGGTGTGGTGTTTACTGGCAGTATGCTCTTCAGGGTCGAGGTGTGTCATTTGACACATAAATCCGGTTCTTACCCACTTTTGGTGAAGCGGGTGCACCGCCGCAGGTGGAGCCCGCGCCGCCGTGGCGGCCTCCGCGTGGAGCACACGTTCACGCTCACGTCGTGGGGCGAGCAGGAAGCGGCGGTTGAGGAGATCGAGGTGTGCCCGGCCAAACATCTGACGCTTGAGCATCTTGAGGCGATTGATATGGCCCTCGACCGGGCCATTGGACCAGGGCATGGTCACCCCAGCTTTGACGGCGTTATAGTCCTCGTAGAGCCCTTTGGCAAAGCGTTGCAGGGCCTCCAGCGTACTGGTGGCGGCCCGCTTCAGCCACGGATCGAGGCGCTCGGGCTGGCGCTGGCGTACCAGGGTGGCAAAGTCCTGTGCGAGGTCGATCGCCTCGGCCACCTCGGGATCCTGCGCGTGGAGCTGGGTGAGCTGCTGCGCCTCGGCCTCCGTGCGCTTGTCGTTGCGCCCCAGGACCAGCCAGGTGGCGCGGCGGGGTGTGAGGGGCGGGGACGCGGGCTCCGCCACGACAGGCAGCGGCTGGCGCCGGCCCTGGCGTCGGGGTGGTAAGCCCTGAGCCTGGCGGAGGCGGCTGGCATAGGCGGCCACGCGGCGATAGCTCCCGGTGTAGCCCCGCGGTTGGAGCTCGCGAAATAACTGCATGGCGGTCCGGCAACCCGCGTTCCAGCGCTCCAGGAGATAGGCTTTGTAGGGATTGAGCACGCTACGCCCATACGTGCTGCGGTGCTGGGGCACGGGCCAGGTCGGCAGGCGCAAATACCGCTCGATGGTGTGCCGGCTGTGGCCGACCTGCGCGGCCATGGCTGGCACGGTCCAGCCTTGGCGGTGCAACGTCCACACGGCGTCATAGGTGGCCTGGCGCTGCGCCGCACGCTGGGCGGCCTGCTGCTGGGCGCGCGGTGGCGTGGCTGGAGGTGGGACGGGGATCGCGACCGTCCCATCGGGGAGCGGCACCGGCTGCTGGCGCGCCGCGGCATTGACGGCGTCCAGCGCGGTGCGCTGCGTCGTGAACACCTCGGTCAGCGCTTCCGCGAGATTCTGGATGAGATGAAAGCGGTCCGCGACCTGGGTGGCCGCGGGGGCTCCTTGCCGCGCCCCGTCAGCATAGGCGCTCGACCGATCCCGCGTGATCACTTCGACCCCCGGATGCGCCCGGAGCCAGTGCGCCAGGGTGTCGGCGGTGCGCTCGGGCAGGAGCGCCACGGGGTGGTGGCGCTCCTGGTCCACCAGGATCGTGCCATAGGTCTGACGTTTCCGCAGGGCGAAATCGTCCACGCCCAGGACGGTGGGGGTGGCGCGTGCCGGGACGGACAGCCTGCGGAGCAGGCGCAGCAGGGTGTTGCGGCTGACGGGCATGCCGAGTTGCTGGCTCAGCAGCGCGCCCGCGGCCCCACCCAGCGCCACCGCGATCGACCCCAGGCGGTGCGCGAGCCGCTGCGTCCGCCGCGCCCAGGGAGCTAGCAGCTGGGGCACGCGTTCGGTAAAAATGGAGCGGGTGCAGCGGCCATTGGCGCAGAAAAACTTCCGGACGCCCAGCTGCAACACGACGTGGAGGTGCGCCCATGGGAGGTCGGCGACGGTGCGCGTGTAGGCCCGGTGAGAACGACGCTGTCACCAGCGGAAAGGTACCGCTGTATCGCTTTATGTATCAGTAGCTTTTAAGCCGCTTCCAAATATAGACGCTTCTGCATATCCAGCTCAAACGTACCGTACGGGTTGATGTGGGCGTAGATGAGCGGTGTTAACGCCCGCCAGTCGTCTGGGGTCATGCGGTCCAGCCAGGCTTGATCTGCCAGCACCTGCTGAATCATCAGCGTGTTGATGTAGACCAACGAAATCTGTAACAGATGCAGGGAGAGCATGGCCAGTTCCTGGTCCTCGAACCGGTTCGTGGCGATTTCACCGCCTTTGCCAAAGAAGATGAAGTCATTCGCGCTATTCCAGTTTTCCACCACCTGTAAACCATCATTGATCTCGCGACGCAGGGCATCCTCGTGCAGGTATTGACAGAGAAACACGGTCTTGATGGCCTTGCCGAGCTCGATGATTGCGCGGTAGGTCGGGTGTTGAAACTGACTCCGGGTGAAGCGTTTGAGGATCGTGTCCGCATCCGCCGTGCCCAACCGAAGGGCTGTGGCATACTTGATCATCTGATCGTATTGCTGGCGGATAAGGTCCCAACGAATCGGCCGCTCCAGGATGGTCCGCAGATGTGGATAGGCATCGGGTTGGCCGGCGATGGGCCGGTAGAGCTTTTGGCGGTGGATGCCTTTGAGCCGGGGCAGCAGATGAAACCCCAAGAGATGGCAAAACGCAAATCCCACCTCGCTCTGCCCCCCACTATCGACGTAGTTTTTCTCCACCTCCATCTCCGTGCCATGACGCAGGAGCCCTTCGAGCATGAAAGCGACTTCGGAGGACGAACACGTCTTGAGCTGCGAGTAAATACAGGTGGCGTGTTTCTCGACGTGCCAATAGATCATCACCCCGCGGCCTCCGTAGCGCATGTGCCATTCCGTGAGGAGGTTTTGATCCCAGGCCCCGAACTGCTTGGCATCGGAGGCACACGCGGTGGTGCCTTCCCCCCAGATGTGGGCAGCGCGCATGCGGAAGATCGCGTTGACGACTTCGGCAATCGCGTTGCGTACGGCATCGGGATGGAGATACCGCCGGCGCACGTAGAGTAAGTCGTGATACGGCTCGCCAGGAGGCGTTGCACACATGCGCTTGAGTCCGGCATTGCTCCCGAGTCCAAACAGGCACAGCAGCAGGCGCCGTTGCAGGGTCTCGTCATCAAGGGCCGAACGAATCCCTGTCCCCGTGAAGTGCTGCGTAAAACCGACCCGCAAATCTGTTTCCTTCAGCACGTCTAAGAGACCTGTCAAGGGCCAGCGCCGGGTGATCTCCGCCTTGAGCCCTGCTAAGTGTGGCGGGTCAGGTTGGCGGGCCATCTTGGCGACCCGAATCCACCCCTGGGGCCGCTGCAAAATCTTGACGCCAGGGTTGTGAGGCATGCCGGTATCAAACCGCTGCAACGCCTGCTGCATCTGGCGTTGCAAGCCGGTAATAAAGGTATCGGGATCGAGGGGCTTGTTGAGGGCCTGGTAGTAGGGGGTACGCTGGTCGGCAAAGTCGGCGGGCAGATCATCCTCGGGATTGCGGTAGCGCTGCGCCCCGGGCACCCAGATTTCTTTGCAGCGTACGCGCTCCCGCAAGGCGTGCAGCGTATGCATC
>WNGA01009262.1_pt1 | contig 17210 bp, 14 predicted proteins | sample 5400061 | NCBI WGS metagenome assembly WNGA01 (sample SAMN13153366, study PRJNA577476) | soil metagenome | isolation source: 100 cm soil or saprolite under grassland replicate 2 | place: USA:California | collected 2016-06-15 | reverse complement strand
AATCCCCTCGGGACGCGCTGGATGGGTCTAGACGCCGCGGGGGTCGGCATGCACGGCACCCCTGACGCCGCCTCGATCGGCTACTCGGCCTCCCACGGCTGCATCCGGATGCAGATCCCCGACGCGGAGTGGCTCTTCGACCAGGTCCACATCGGGACGCCAGTCTTCATCGTCAACGCATAACCGCTACGGCGCAAACCGCGTAAAGACGTAGAGCCGACCATGCCCCCGAACGCCACGAGCGCGACTCAAGGGCGGCGCTCGACCGACGCGCCTACGGCTCGATTCGGAGGACCTTCTGATCGCCTCGCCCCGCCCAGACGGCGCCGTAGCCGAGGGCGAGGCCGCCCGTGGCCGCGAAAGGCGTCTGCCCGACCGGCTTGCTCGCCGCGGGATCGAAGCGGACGAGGCCTCCCGGGCCCAGGTCGACCGCCCAGACGGCGCCGAGACCTACGCCGAGGCTGAAGGGCGGTAGGGGCAGGGCGATGGGGGTGCCGAGCGCACTCGTCGCCAGGTCGACCGGGTAGAGCTTCCGCTCGTCCAGACACCCCGCCCAGAGCGTTGCCCCATCAGTGCCGTACTCACAAAAACCGCCCACCGGGATCTTCGCCATGACGGCGTTCGTCGCCGGGTCGATGCGCTCCAGCATCAGTCCGGACGCCTCCAGCGCCTCGAGCCAGACGGAGCCTCCTGCCGCAGCAAGCTCTTGCGGCCCGCCTTCAACTGGCGCGGCCTGATCGCCCACGGGAATTGTCGCGACGACCGCGTTCATCGCGGGGTCGATCCTCGACAGCGAGCGGCCGTGGTGGTTCGCCACCCAAACCGCGCCGGGAGTGACCGCCAGGCCGGTCGGATTCGCGCCGACGGGAATCGTCGCGACGACATGGTTCGTCGCGGCGTCGATCCGCGTGACGCTGTTCGCGCCGTAGTTCGAGATCCAGACGCTGCCGGCGCCCGTCACGATCCAACCCCCGACTCCCCCGCTGAGCACGAACGGCGTCGTGATCGTCGCGACGACGGTGTTCGTGCCGGGATCGATGCGGGAGACGGTGCCGTCGCGGTTCTCGACCCAGACAGCGCTTTCCCCAGCGGCTAACGGCCCGAGCGGATGTCCGACGGCAACCGTCGCCGTGATCCTTCCCGCCGGCGGGAGCTTCGGCGGGGGTGGCGTCCCTGCGCTGATGCGGATGACGACGGTCGTGGGGCGGCCTCTCTTCCCGGCTGGGTCGAGCGCCCGCGCCCGCAGCAGGTGCTTGCCTGTCTTTAGTCGCTGGCGATAGCGGGGCGCACAGGCGTGCAGGTGCCGACTGTCGAAGGAGCAGCGGTAGTGCAGCTTCCCGGCTGGGTTGTCGGGGTCGCGCGAGCGGAAGCGGAAGCTCGGCGCGTGATTGGAGGTCCGGCGCGGCCCCTGCACCGTGGGCGCCGAAGGAGGGGTCTTGTCTCTCGATGAAGCCGCGCGCATGCCATAGGTCGCGGATGCTCCCAGGCCGCCGGCCAAACCGGCCAAGACCGCCGCAGCGGGCGCACAGAGCGCCGCCTTGGTTAGTTGCTGCATCGTCTGCTCTCTTCCGAGTAGAAACCTCTCAGAGCCAGCGCTTGTAGCGGAAGAACGCGATCAGGCCGGCCGCCAGGGCGAGCATCGCGCCGGCGATCACCCAGAACGCGGTCGCGCTCCCGAAGCCGGGGAAATGGACGTTCATCCCGAAGATGCCGGTGATCAGCGTCAGCGGGAGGAGGATCACGCTCACGACGGTGAGCACGCGCAGGACGTCGTTCTGGCGGTGCGAGATCACCGACTCGTTCGTATCCTCGAGCCCGTCGACGACCTCCTTGTAGTTGTCGAGCAGGTCCCAGATCCGCTCGCTCGCGTCGACGATGTCGTCGAAGTAGAGCTCGAGGTCCTGCGGCAGGAATCGCTCGACCTGACGCTCGAGCACCCGCAGGGTCGAGCGCTCGGGCTTGATGATCTTGCGGTAGGAGATGATCTCCTGCTTCACGTTCGAGAGATCCCGCACGACCTCCTCGGCGCGCTTCTCGAACATGTCGTCCTCGATCGAGTCGAGCTTGTGGCCGATCTTGTCGAGGATCGGGAAGCAGTAGTCGAAGAGGTCGTCGAGGATGTGGTAGAGCAGGTAGCCCGAGCCCTTCGCGAAGAGCTGGTTGCGGAGCTCGTCGTCCTCCTCGCAGCGCAGGAAGAGTCGCGTCACCGGCAGCAGCTCGACGTTCGGCAGCGTCACCAGGTAATCGTGGCCGACGAAGACGTCGAGCTCAGCCGCGTTCAGCCGCTGGACCGCCTTGTCGTAGACGGGGAAGTGGAGGACGACGAAGAGGTAGCCCTCGTCGGCGTACTCGTCGATCTTCGGCCGCTGGCGCTTCGAGAGCACGTCCTCGATGTCGAGGGGGTGCCAGCCGAAGCGCTCGGCGAGCGCGCTTGCCTCGTCGCTCCGGGGAGCGTCGAGGTGGACCCAGGTCAGGCCGTGCGCACGCTGCTCTGCGACGCGGGGCTCAGGCCGTGTGGCTACGTCCCCCGCGGGCGTGCGAGGTCTCGGACGCTTGATGCGGGGAAGGCTCGGCACCGGTACTGAGTGGGTCGTCGATACGCACGGTCGGAGTTCGCCATTCTACCCGCAAAGCCTCGTCGCCAAGCTTCGCCGAGCTCGGAGTCCGAGCGGCCTCGGCGGGGATCCGCCGCTCGAGCAGCAGCGCGCCGGCGGCGGCCGCGGCGCACGCTCCGGCCGCTCCGAGCCACAGCCCGGTCGAAGCGCGGGCGAGGAGGAAGCTGCCGAGCGCCGGGCCGACGAGGAAGCCGACCTGCCAGGCCGCCGTGCGCAGGGCCATGTAGCGGCCTACGAGATGCTCGGGCGCGAGGTCGGCGACGAGCGGGTTCTGCACGGCGCCGTGGATGCACTCCGCGACGCTGAAGACGACGATCGCCGCGCAGAGAGCGACCACCGCCGCCGCGTTGCCGAGCCAGAGGCCGGTGAAGAGGACGGCCGCGCACGTCAGCGCGAAGAGCGCACCCGAGAGCGCCAGCGCACGCATTCGGCGGCGGCCCTCGAGCGCCTTCGCAAGCGGTAGCTGTGCGGCCACGATCACGACCGTCCGCCGCGGGCATTGGGGGCGGCGAGGGGACGAACGCGAGCAGGGCGAGGAAGGCGAGGAACGTGCCCGCGTCGAGGGCGAAGAGGACGTTGAAGCTCTCCGGGACGCGCGTGGTCGCGATCAGGCCGCCGGCGAGGGCGCCCACGCCGAAGCCGAGGTTGTCTGTCGCGCGGTGGAGGGCGTAGGCGACGTTCCGCTGCTCGCGCGAGGTCAGCGCCGCGAGCAGGCTCGAGTGGCTCGGTGCGAAGCCGCCGTTGCCCGTGCCGGCGATTGCCGCGAGCACGAACGCCTGCCAGGCGTGGTGGACGAACGGGAAGCCTCCATAGCCCGCGGCGAGGAGCACGAGGGATGCCATCAGGGTGATCCGGGCCCCGACCCGGTCGACGAAGCGTCCGCAGACCGGCCCGGCGACGAGGCCCACTCCGAAGAGCGCCGCGACGACGAGCCCCGACGTGCCGAGCCCGAAGTGGCGCACCTCGTGTAGGTAGATGATCAGGAATGGGATCGCAATCCCGTTCCCCACCGAGTTGGCGACCCCGGCCCCCTCCAGCAGCCACACGGAGCGCGGAAGCTGGGGCTTCAGGCTCCGAAGGTACGCGTGGACGGCCTTCACCGGACGCCAGAGCCTAACGGGCAACGGGAGGGTTGCCTAGTGGGCTTCGCGGCCTTCACCTGATTGATTCGTCAATCGACGGCGCAAAAATCAGCACGGCTTTCCGGCCCACGCTTTGAAGGTCGCCTACTCCTTGACCGTACCCGGATTGACCATGGAATTATCACGGTCGAAATGGAGAGGAAGGGGGTGCAGCCAAGGCCGCCTCGGCAGGAATTCGCCAGGGTCATCGGGTACCGCCGCGTCACTTAATGTGAGCGCGGTCACGCACCGGCGGCTCGAAGCCGTTCGCGGCGTCAACTACGTTCCGTCCAACGCCGTGAACCCGACCCAGATGTGGTCCGAGCTCGACGCCGCCACGATCGATCGCGAGCTCGCCTTCGCGGAGGAGCTGGGGTTGAACAGCATCCGGGCCTTCCTCCAGTACGTCGTCTACGAGGGCGACGCCGCCGGCTTCCTCGACCGCTTCGACGTTGTCCTCGGGCTGGCGGGCTCCCACGGCCTCTCCGTGATGCCGGTGCTGTTCGACGACTGCTGGCTGGACGAGCCCTTTCTCGGCGACCAGGCCCCGGAGCCCCGGCCGGGCCGGCACAACCCGTACTGGCAGCGCTCCCCGGGCAAGCGGCGGCTGGGGCTCGCCTTCCGGCCTGCCTTACGCCGCTACGTGGAGGACCTGCTCGGCCGGTTCGGCCGGGACGAGAGGATCATCGCCTGGGATCTGTACAACGAGCCGGAGGCGGCCGACCCGAGCGTGGCTCTCGTGCGGGACGTCTTCGCGTGGGCCCGAAAGCGTCGGCCCGTCGCAGCCGCTGACCGCCTGCTGGTACGGAGCGCTGCTGTCCGACATCACGTCGATCCACTTCTACGTCAGCCCGATGCGCGAGCCTGAGGAAGCCCGACGCCGGATCGAGTCGGCGAGATCGTTCGAGAGACCGGTCGTCGCAACCGAGGCCCTCGGCCGGCCCGACCACGGCGAGCTCTCGGAGATCCTTCCCCTATTCCGCGAGAGCAGAATCGGGTGGTACTTGTGGGAGCTGATGATCGGCGCCGACCAGACGAAGTACCAGTGGCCGCACGCGGCGGCCGTCACCGAGGACATCGTCTTCCAGGGCCTGCTCCATCCGGACGGAACGCCGTACCGCGAAGACGAGGCGGAGCTGATCCGAGCTCTCGACCACGAGGGCTGAGCGCGAGTCGATGCGCCCAACCTCACATAATCCGAACCATACGGTCACGCTCGAAGCCGGTGGGTTCGGCCTTATCCGGCGCTTCGCGAAGCTTCGCTGCAGCTGACAAGAGGCACTGGCAGGCCAGGAGCACGGCTGATCGACGCGGCCTTGAAGCGACTCCTAGGCGGCGGCGCCGAGGAGCGCCGCGGTCTCGCCGAGCAGCGGCGCGGCACCCAGACGCCCGAATGCCGCCTCCGCCTCGCGCAGCGGCGCCGCGGCCTCGTCCGTCGAGCCGAGCGTCGCTAGGCAGCGGCCGTGTCCGAGCAGCGCGAGCCCGCGCTCGAGGGCGTGGCCGAACTCGGCCCAGCGTTCGGCGGCCTCGGCGTAGAGCTCCGCCGCCCGCTCGGTCTCGCCGCGTCCCTCCGCGAGCTCTGCGCGTGCGGTAAGCGCTTCGTGGCGGTCGCGCGGGACGAACTCGGCGCCGCCTTCGAGCAGCCTCCGCCCGAGCTCGAGCTCGCTAGCACGCGAGCAGACGCGCAGCGCGTCCGCCAGCTCGTGCGATCGCCAACTCGCGTAGTCGCGCGTCGACTCCTCGAGCTCGTTGATCAGCTCGACGGCGCCGCGGACGTCGCCGCTGGCGAGGCCAATGAGTGCGGCGACCGCGAGTGCCGGGACGAGCACCTGCCGGTCACCGCTCTGCCGCGCCGCGGCGAGGAACCGGTCTCGAGCGGAGGCGGCGTCCGCCGTTTGCCCGCGCTGGACCAGCACGCGCGCGCGGTAGGTGAGCGCCATGATTCCGACCTGACTGCCGCCGTAAGCCTCGTCCGAGCGAACCAGCCGCTCCGCCCGCTCGAGCAGTTCGTCCCAGCCGCCGAGGTCGAAAAGGCTCCAAAGCATCTCCCCCTCGATCCACCGCGCCTTGAACGCGAGCCCCCTGCGCTCCCCGAACTCGATTCCGGCGCGATAGAGATCGAGCGCGGCCGCCGGTCCCTCGATCTGCCAGACGTTCTCGGCGAGGTTGCCGTAGGCGTTGACCGTGTAGTAGCCGAGCCCGAGTTCGAGGCTGAGCCTGAGCGATTCGCGCATGTCCTCGAGCCCCTCGAGGTCGCCGAGATCGATACGGGCGCCGCCCCGGAACTGGAGCGTGCGGGCTGCGTGGTCGCGCATTCCAAGCCGCTCGAGCAGCCGAATCGCCCGCTCCGACGATTCGAGACAGTCCCGGGCGCGCCCCGAGACGCCATCGTCGCGCGCGACATGGAGGTACCCGAGAGCGAGCTCGCGGCCCGGCGGCTCGCGCTCGAGCAGCTCGACCGCCTCGTCGAGGAGGGCGCGCGCACGCCTCGTCTCGCCACGGTCGCGCAGGGACGCGACGAGCTCAACCATCACCTCACCGGCCCGCAGGACGTTCCCATGCCGGCGCGCCTCGGCGATCGCCTCCTCGTAGGCCCGCTCCGCTTCGAGCAGGCGCCCCGCCAGCCAAGCAGTCTCCGCCGCCTTCGCCATGACCTCGGCCCGGTCGGGGTGGCCTTCGGGTAGGAGCTCGAGAGCGCGCCGGTAGTACCCCTCGGCCTTGGCCACGTCGAGCTGGACCGCCCGGTCACCGGCGAGGACGAGGAAACGGCCAGCGGGCGTCTCGAGCCGCTCGCCGTCCTCGACGGCGCCGGCTGCACGCGCAAGCTCGAGCGCCTGGCCGTAGTGGTAGGCGAGGATCTCCGCCTTGTCCGACCCGTCTCCCGCCAGCCGCTCCATCCACGCCGCTGCGGCCTCGTGCTGACGCACGCGCGCGAGCCGCGGGATCTGCCCGTAAGCGACGTCGCGGATGAGGACGTGCCAGAACACGTACTCGGCCTCGCCTTCGACCGACGAACCCCGGATCGGGCGCACGAGCTCCCTCCGCGCGAGGTCGTGGAGGCTCTCCGCGACGACCTCCTCGTCGGCCCCCGCCATCGATGCGAGCGCTCCGCCCCAGAAGACCTTCCCGACCACCGCGGCCTCCTGGAGCAGGGCCTTCCGATCCGGCGCGAGCGTGTCGAGGCGCGCGCTGATCAAGGCCTGAACCGTCTCGGGGACGGGAATCTCGGCCTCCTCGACCGACCCGCGCCCATCGACGATCCCTCGGTCGGCGAGCATTCGCACGAACTCCTCGGCGTAGAGCGGATTACCACCCGCCCGCTCGAGAAGCGCGACCTGCGTCTCGGCCGGCAGTACCGCGTGGGGGAGCAGCGCCGAGATCAGGCGGGCGGTCTCCTCGCTCGAGAGCGGCGACAGCGAGATGGTCGTCGAGTTGCGCTTGCCGCCGCCCCAGCCTGGCTTCCGCTCGAAGAGCTCCGGCCGGGCTGTGGAGATGACGAGGACGGCGACGCCCGTCGACCAGTCCACTAGGTGGTCGATGAACTCGAGCAGGGCCGGATCGGCCCAGTGCAGGTCCTCAAGCACTAGAACGAGCGGCCGCTCCTCCGCAACAGCCTCGAAGAACCGCCGCCAGGCGGTGAAGGACTCGCCGCGCTCGGCCGGCTCGGCTTCAGTGGCGAGCTGTGCGCCGGCGAGCGGCGCGAGCCGCGCCGCGAGCCACTCGCGCTCGCCCGCGTCGGCGCTCACTTCCTCGATCGCGGTGCGGAGCTTCTTCTCCGCACGGCCCGGGTCGTCCGACTCGAGAATCTCGGCGTGGGTCTTCACGATCTCGCCGAGCGCCCAGAACGTGATCCCCTCGCCGTAGGGGAGGCAGCGCCCCTGCCGCCAGGCCAACTCCTCCGGCCGGCGCTCGACGAGGCTCCTGAACTCGCGGACGAGCCGTGACTTGCCGACGCCGGGCTCGCCGACAACTGTGACGAGCTGGACCGAGCGCTCCCGGAGCGTGCGGGTGAAGGCGCGCTCGAGTAGCGCGACGTCCTCCTCGCGCCCGACAAACGCCGCGGGCGGCGCTCGTCGCTCCGTGATGCGGCACGCCGTCGCGCGCCAGAGCGGCACCGGCTCGGCCTTGCCCTTGAGTGACGCGGGCTCGAGCTGCTCATACTCGATCGAGTCGCGGGTCGTCCTGTAGGTCAGCTCTCCGACGACCACGCCGTCGAGCGGAGCCACCTCCTGCAGCCGCGCGGCAGTGTTGACGACGTCGCCCGTCACCACGATCTCGCCGCGTTCCGGGCGCGCGGCGAGGTCGACGATCGCCTCGCCGGTGTTCACGGCCGCTCTCAGCGCGAGCCCTTTTCCCGGCCGAGCCTCGTTCAGCTCGGCGATGGCGTCGACGATCCCGAGCGCAGCGGTCACGGCGCGGACGGCGTCGTCCTCGTGGGCAGTGGGTGCGCCGAAGACGCCCATCACGGCGTCGCCGACGAACTTCTCGACCGTGCCGCCGAGCCGCTCGATCTCGTGCTTCGCCCGGCTGTGGTACGGGCGCAGAAGCTCCCGTACGTCCTCCGGGTCGGCACGCTCCGAGCGTGCGGTGAAGCCAACGAGGTCGGCGAAGAGGACCGAGACGACCTTCCGTTCCTCTACAGGCCTATCTGGATTGGCGCCCACGATCGCTCGAAGTGTAGGTCGCTCCTCCTCCGCCTCCTAGCATTGGACCTCTTCAGCCCGCCGACGAAGCGGGTCTCCGTTCAGGCAGAAGTCGATGTCGTGGAGCAACGAACGACGTGCGGCTCATGCTCCCAGCCTCACGTAATCCGAACCAAACCGCGACGTTCGAAGGCGAAGCACTCCAGCTCAGCGCGCGGTTCTCGAAGCGGTCCGGCTCGGTCGACGCAGGTCGTCGGCTCTTCCAGCGCGGTCAGGCTCGGGCGAGGGCCTGAGCCTCGTCGAGACTGAGCGCACGACCTTCGCCCCAGACGGCGTCGAACTGGTCTCCGAGCTGCTGTTTGAGACGAGCGACCGCTTCGTCGAGCTCGACCCGGTCGTCGGGGTCCGGAATCGCGTCCGTGTCGTCGAAGATGCGCTGCGCGCAGGCGATGAGGCGGCCGGCACGCTCGAGGTCGCCATCGTAGAGCGCGAGGATCCCTGCGTCCAGGAACGTGTAGGGGCGCAAGTAGGCGTTCTCGTTCTCCAGGATCCATTCGCTGGACGCGCGGAAGCGCCGCTCGGCTTCCTCGCGGTCGCCGCTGCGGAGGGCGACGTGAACAAGGTTGTGGTCTTCCCCCGCGACGTTCGGACTGTTGCCAAGGTTCTCATTCAGTTCGCGGCTTTCCAGATAGAGCGCGCGTGCTTCTTCGAGCCGGTCCTCCATCCGCGCCGCCGCAGCGCGCATGTGGAGCGGCATGCGGATCGCCTCTCGGTCCAAGCCTTCAGCGGCGGCGTAGCCGCGCTCCGCATAGCGGCGAACAGACGCGAAGTCGCCGCGGCGCAAAGCGATGCGTGACAGATCGGCAAGCGAGTCGACGAGTTCCCGCTGCCTCCCCTCGCGCTCGACGAGCTCGAGACGCTCGAGGAACGCCCGCTCGGCCGCCTCCGCGTCGCCCTGGCGGAAGGCGATCGTCCCGAGTCCCTTCAACGCATCCGGCCGCTCTGCGCCCTCGATCGGGGCTGCTTGCTCCAGCAGATCGCGCCCCTCTTTCATGTGCCCACGCAGCCACCAGAACGGCCACAGCGTTGCCGCCAGCTCGAGTGCCGTCTGTGTATCCGTCACGAGCAGTTGTTCCACGAGATCGTGCAGTGCGTCGTGCTGCTCCTCCAGCCGTGTGAGCCACGCCTCTGTTTCTCGGCCGGTGCGGGCCAGATGCGGGCGCGCCTCGCGTACGAGGGCAATAAGAGTCGCCACGTCACCAGTCGCCGCTCGGTCAGTCACCCCGCCGACTGTAGTGCGCTCGTTTACGGCCATCAACGTCCGTCGAGTGGTCCGACTGGGCGCCGAATCAGCAGCCGCCGGCTGAAGCCGTCCAGCCGCGATCGGGAATCCGTTCCGTGGGCTTGGTTCGACCACCGTGAAAGTCGCTGCGATCGAAAACGGATTCGTGCAGGGGTTCCGTGCTACGAGTGCGCCTGGCAGGAATCGAACCTGCGACCTCGCGCTCCGGAGGCGCGCGCTCTATCCCCTGAGCTACAGGCGCGTGGGGGCCAGTCTAGCCGCGGAGGGCGGCTTTGCCGGCCTCCGCACACTGCGGTTGTCGGCAGAACAGAACCCGGAAAAAGTTGCATGCGCGAAGCGCGAGACTTTTCCCGGCGAGCGACGGAGGCGCGCGCTCTATCCCCTGAGCTACAGGCGCGGGCGATCTAGTGTACCGCCGTGGAGGTCGAGGCTCGGATCGCAACGCTGCGGATGGCGGAGACGTTCGTGATCTCGCGAGGGGCCTCCGACGAGGCCGAGGTCGTCTTCGTCGAGATCCGCCACGACGGCGTGAGCGGCTTCGGCGAGGCGACGCCGATCGGTCGCTACGAGGAGTCAGCCGAATCGGCGCTCGCGTTCATCGAGGAGTCGGCGCCCCTGCCGGCCGACGATCCGTTCGCGCTCGAGGCGATCGGCGAGCGGCTGGCCCAACGGCCGGGCGAGCACGCGGCCAAGGCGGCGATCGACGCCGCCCTCCACGACCTCTGCGGGAAGCTCACGGCCCTGCCCGTCTGGAAGCTGCTCGGACTCGGGCGGACGGGGCCGCCGACGTCGTGGACGATCTGGCTCGGGGACCCGGACGACATGGCGCAAAGGGCAGAACGCGTGCGCGGTCGGTTCAAGCGCCTGAAGCTGAAGCTCGGCGGGAAGGACGGCCTCGACGTCGAGCGGGTGCGCGCTGTGCGCGGCGTCTCCGACGTGCCGCTCCAGGTGGACGTGAACGAGTACTGGAGCCTCGACGAGGCGCTCGCGGCGCTGCCGCAACTCGACGAGCTCGGTGTCGAGTACTGCGAGCAGCCGCTCCCGGCCGGCGATCCCGGCGGGCCGGAGCTGAAGCGGCGCTCGCCGCTCCCGATCTACGTCGACGAGGACTGCCACACGCTCGTGGACGTGCCCGCCTGCGCGGAGCGGGCCCACGGGCTTACCGTCAAGCTCGCCAAGTCGGGCGGTATCCGAGAGTCGGTCCGGATCGCCCACGCAAGCCGCGCCCTCGGGCTCGGGCTGATGCTCGGCTGCATGAACGAGTCGGGCCTCGCCGTCTCCGCAGGCGCCCAGATCGCGAGCCTGTTCGACCACGTCGACCTCGACGGAAACCTGCTCCTGGCCGAGGACCCGTGGCCCGGCGTCGAGCTCGTCGACGGCGTGCAGCTTCCTCCTGACAAACCCGGCCTTGGCGTCAGAGAAGCGGTACCTGATCCTGGCTGAGGGCCGGTCGGGCGACCCGCACTACGGGAAGACCGCGCGGGGCGTGATCCGCTACGCGCCCGATCCGACCGTGGCGATCCTCGACTCGACCCGGGCCGGCGAGACGCAGGACGGAATCCCGATCGTCGCCACCGTCAACGATGCGCTCTGCTTCAACCCGACCACCGCGATCGTCGGCGTCGCCACCCAGGGAGGTCGCTTCCCGCCGGCGTGGCGGGAGCTGCTCGAGGCGTCGATCGCCAAGGGCCTCGACGTCGAGAATGGCCTGCACGAGTTCCTGAGCGACGACCCGGACCTGGCCGAGCTCGCCGAGCGCCACGGCGTCGAGCTCCGCGACCTGCGCCGCCCGCCGGCCGACCTCGACGTCCCCTCCGGCGAGAACCTGCGCATCCCGGCCAAGATCGCGCTCACCGTCGGCTCGGACTGCGCGATCGGGAAGAAGACCGTCGCGCTCGAGCTCGATCTCGAGGCGAGGCGGCGCGGCCTCGCCTCCCTCTTCGTCCCCACCGGGCAAACGGGGATCGCGATCGCGGGCTGGGGGATCGCAGTGGATGCCGTCGTCTCGGACTTCCTCGCCGGCGCCGCCGAGCGGCTCGTCGTCGAGGGCCATCGCCGCGGCGGCGAGCTCCTCTTCGTCGAGGGCCAGGGCTCGCTCTCGCACCCGGCCTATTCGGGTGTGACGCTCGGCCTGATCCACGGCGCGGCGCCGCACGCCTTCGTCCTCTGCCACCGCGCGGGGGCGACGGAGGTCGAAGGCTACCCCGGCCACCCGCTCCCGAGCCTCCGCGAGCTGGTCGAGCTCCACGAGCGAATCGCGCTGCCGCTGCGGCCGGCCCGGGTCGCCTGCGTGGCCCTCAACACCGGCGGGCTCGCCGACGCCCAGGCGAAAACCGCGATCGAGGAAACGCAGGAGGAAACCGGCCTGCCGGCCGACGACCCCGTCCGTTTCGGCGCCGGCAACCTGCTCGACGCCGTCCTGACAACACTCGGGACTCAAGCCTCCGACGTCCCGGCCGATCGGTAGGTTCGAGGAGCCGCTGCACGTTCGACGAAGAACGTGCGAATCTAAGGATGGGTCGACACACAGGAGGCTGTAGGTGACGAGGTTCTCGGGTCTGTTCGGATGCGTCTTCGCCGCGCTGGCGCTTGCCGGAGCGGCTCAGGGCGGCCTGGCGGTCGGAATCACGGAGGACGCCGGCAAAGCCACCGACGGCGGCGCCGCCTTCTTCGCCACGATGGGCGACGTCGGCCTGACCGTGAACCGCGTCTCGATCACGTGGGATCCGAGCCGACCGGCCGTGATCACCGGCCAGGCGGAGATCCAGTCCTGGCTGCCGCAGGCCCAGGCGGCAGGCGTGCGGATCATGTTCGCCGTCGCGCCCGCGGGCACGAAAGATCTCACCTCGTCGCCCTCGGCACCGGCCGAGTTCGCCGACTTCCTCCAGCAGGTGGCGCGGACCTTCCCGCAGGTGAAGGACTTCGTGATCGGCAATGAGCCGAACCAACCCTATTTCTGGCAGCCGCAGTTCGACCCCGCCGACGGGCGGCCGCTCTCCGCCGCCGCCTACGAGCCCGTCCTGGCGAAGGCCTACGACGCCCTCAAGGCGGTCGATCCCACAATCAACGTGATCGGCGTGGGGCTCTCGCCGCGCGGCAACGACAATCCGAAGGCGCGCGACAACGTCTCTCGCTCGCCGGTGCGCTTCCTGCACGACCTCGGTGTCGCCTACCGCGCCAGCGGCCGCACGAAGCCGCTGATGGACGAGCTCGCCTTCCACCCGTATCCGAGCTCGAGCAAGGACGCGCTCTCGAAGGGTTACGTCTGGCCGAATGCGGGCGTCGCCAACCTCGACCGGATCAAACAGGCGGTCTGGGATGCTTTCCACGGGACCGCCCAGACCCCGTTCGCCGAGACGGGCGTGAGGCGCTTCGGCAAGCCGCTCATGTTCGAGCTAGACGAGGTCGGCTGGCAGGTCGCAGTTCCCGCCGGACTGTCGAGCTTCTACTTCGGAACCGAGAACTCACCGGTCACCGACGAGGCGACCCAGGCGCAGACCTACGCCGACCTGATCAAGGTGCTCGAGTGCGATCCGTCGGTGCGCTCGCTCAACCTCTTCCACCTGAGGGACGAGACCGACCTCGGGCGCTGGCAGAGCGGGCTCATCCGCGCCGACGGGTCGCACCGGCCCTCCTACGACAGCGTCAAGCAGACGATCGCGCAGACGACGGGGACCTGCCAGGACATCCAGACGGTCTGGGTGCACAACCCGAAGGTGGTCTTGCCCTTCGCGCGCTGGGGCAACCGGCGCGCCTTCCCCCGGACCAGGAAGCAGTGGAGCCTCCTCGCCGGGGCCGGCGAGGAGGCGACCTTCCGCGCCGGGATCTTCAAGGCCGGGACGAAGAAGAGCGCGATCGCCCGACGGCTGGCGAGGGGCAGACCGAAGCCGGTGGCGACGGCGGTCGGCACGATCAAGGCGACCGGCCGCGTCGTCTATTTTCCGAGGCGCAGGCTCAAGGCAGGCCGGTACGTGTATGCGATCCGGCTCGCCGCGACGATGAACCCCAAGCGCGTGAGTGTGCTCGTCGGCCCCGCCTTTCGGGTCGGCGCAAAGCGCAAATGACCGACCCGCGCGTGGCGCGGCTCGCCGAGCTGATCGCCGGCTACTCGCTCGAGTTGCGGGCGGGCAACGTGCTCAGGATCGACGTGGCGCCGATCGGCGCGCCGTTCGCGGTCGAGCTCTACCGCGCCGCCCTCCGCGCGGGGGCCAATCCCTACGTGAACATCGAGCTCGAGCGCCTGCCGGAGCTGCTCGCCAGGGAAGGCGGCGACGAGCAGCTCGACTTCGTTTCGCCGATTGCGGCCGCCGAGGTCGAGCTCGTCGACGCCGTAGTGTCCGTCTGGGCCGACTCGAACACCCGCGCGCTCACCAACATCCCTCCGGAGCGCCACCAGCGCATGATCGCCGCAAGCCGGCAGCTCAACGAGTGCCGCTGGAAGCGGATCGCGACCGGAGAGATGCGCTGGTGCGGGGTCGTCTTCCCGACGGAGGCCCACGCGCAGGACGCCCAGATGTCGCTCGCGGAGTACGAGCAGTTCGTCTTTCGCGCCTGCCAGGTCGAGGAGGACGGGGATCCGGTCGCGCACTGGCGGGGGGTCCGCCAGGCCCTGGCACGCCACGCCGAGCGCCTCGGCGAGGCGAGCGAGCTCCGGATCGTCGGGCCCGACACCGACCTGCGCGTCCTCGTCGAGGGACGGCGGTGGGAGGCCGCCGACGGCCGCCACAACCTCCCCGACGGCGAGATCTACACCAGCCCGGTCGAGACGGCCACCGAGGGCGAGATTCGCTTCACCTTCCCTGCGCTCTTCCGCGGCCGCGAGGTCGACGACATCCGGTTGCGGTTCGAGAACGGCGTCGTGGTCGCATCGGAAGCCGCACGCGGCGGAGCCTTCCTCGAAGCGCTGCTCGAGATGGACGACGGCGCCCGCCGGCTCGGCGAGGTGGCGTTCGGCCTCAACTACGAGATCGACCGCTTCACGAGCAATACGCTCTTCGACGAGAAGATCGGCGGCACGATGCACCTCGCGCTGGGCGCGGCCTTCGAGGACCTCGGCGGCCAGAACCGTTCCGGGCTGCACTGGGACCTCGTGTGCGACCTGCGGGCCGACGGCGAGGTCTATGCCGACGGGGAGCTGGTCTGGCGGGCAGGGCGCTTTCTCGAGCAACCCGAGCCGGCGATCGAGCGTGTCTGACTCTCGCCTCGCCCGGCTCGCCGACGTTCTGGTCGGGTATTCGGCGGGCGTCCGGGCGGGGGAGCTCGTCCTGCTCGAGACGACCGTGACGGTCGAGCCGCTCGTCGAGGAGCTGTATCGCGCGGTGTTGCGGGCGGGCGGCCGGCCGGCGACCCGCGTGACGCTCGATCTCGCCGAGATCCTGCTCTTCGAGGGCAGCGACGAGCAGGTCGAGTGGATCAATCCGGCCAGGCGCGAGGACATCGAGCGCGCCGACGTGCGGATCGTGGTCGAGGCACCGACGAACACGAAGGCGCTGACCGCGGTCGCGCCGGCGCGACAGGCGCTGGTCGAGCGCTCTCGCCTTCCCTTGCGCGACCGGTACCTCGAGCGCGCGCGGAAGGGCGAGCTCCGCTGGGTCCTGACGGCGTTCCCGACCAACGCCGCCGCCCAGGACGCCGAGATGTCGCTGTCCGAGTACGAGGACTTCGTCTACGGCGCGGGGTTCCTCGACGATCCCGAGCCCGTCGCTCGCTGGCACGAATTCTCCAGGCGGCTCGTACGGGTGGCGGAGCTCCTCGCCGGCAAGCGCGAGCTGCGGGTGGTCGCGGAGGGGACCGATCTCACGGTCGGAGTCGGCGGCCGCACCTGGATCGCCGCCGACGGACACGAGAACTTCCCCGACGGCGAGGTCTTCACTGCGCCGCACGAAACGAGCGCCGAGGGCGAGATCCGGTTCACCTACCCGGCGGTGTTCCGCGGCCGGCAGGTCGACGACGTTCGCCTGCGCTTTCGCGGCGGCGAGGTGGTGGAGGCGAGCGCGGCCCGCGGGCAGGACTTCCTCGAGGAGATGATCGGCGTCGACGAGGGTGCGAGGCGTCTCGGCGAGGTGGCGTTCGGGTTGAACGACGCCGTTGCCATGTTCACCCGCAACATCCTCTTCGACGAGAAGATCGGCGGGACGATGCACTTCGCGCTTGGTAGAGCGTTTCCGGAGTGCGGCGGCTCCAACCGGTCGGCGCTCCACTGGGACATGATCTGCGACCTCCGCTCGGGGAGCGAGGTCTACGCGGACGGCGAGCTGATCTACCACGACGGCGCGCTGCTGAACGGCATCTGACGCGAGTCGCCGTCCCTTCGGGGTTATCCCGTTCACGCAGGGTAAGCTAACCCGGAACCAGCGGCTCCCTACGTTGGGTGGTCCTGCGGCGCTGGTCTACTGCCCGACAGCCGATACTTCTAGGGAGAAGGGATGCGAGGCTGGTTCAGCGATATGGGCGCCGTGTGCCGCAGGGGATGGTGGCTGATCGCTCTCTTTTGGGGAACGGGGCTGATCGGCGCTGCACAGCAGGTCGGGCGGCAGCTTTACCGCGAACACAGCTTGCATTGGTTCTCCCCGTGGTGGTTGTTGCTGTTTCTTGCCGGATGGATCGCCGCGCAGCAGCTTGTCATCAGGGACAGGCGTGGTGGTCACGTCACGGAAGGCACGAGCAACCTTGTGGCGACGGTTATCGACCGCTTCCACTCAAGCCAAGAGGTGGAAGTGAAGATTCCGGCGGAATTGCACCTATTGAGATAAAAGCCGCCCCGCCGAATGTTCAGGGCGGAACTACGTCGAGTGCTGTTCCGCCGGTGCCTCTTCCGAGGCCTCCGCAGCCTCTGCCTCCGGTGGAGCCTCAACCTCAGCAGGAGGGGGAGTAGCAGGTTGCTCTGCAGGCCTCAGTTCTTTTCGCATCGACTCAATCGCGTCCGAAGCTCCGATGATGGCGATGTTTCTGAACTCACATTTTCGGAACGTCGAGTTTCTGATCCCGATGACCCCCACGACCTGTTTTCCTTCAGGAACCTCGATAAAAAGCACATCGGGCGGCGCATCGAAGCTGCACTCCTGGAGCCGGACATTCTCGAGGGGCGCGATCACGGCTGGTCCGACGAGCACCACGTTCTCAAACAATCCGTTACTGATGAGCGAATCCGCACCAACGCGGTCTACGAGGCGAATGATCTCCACCTACTACCTCACCTCGATCAACCGCTGGTAGGTCAATGGATCGGCTCCCACGAGGGCTGTAACGGTATCGCGGAAGAGATAGCGGCTGTCGCGGTTGTTGTAGCGCCACTCAAGCTCATCGAGGTAGGCGGGAAGATGCTTGACGCTGACCTGGTGGTAGGAGCCGATCACGGAGCGTTTGAACAGGCTCCAGACGTTCTCGACGGTGTTGGTGTGTACGTCACCACGCACCCATTCTTTGTGTGCGTGGTTAACGACGCGGTGCTTCGTGTCCACGTCACCGATGCCCTTGTATCCGACCCAATCGTCCGTGTAGATCGCCTGCGCCCGGTCTGCCACGACCT
>WNGA01043822.1_pt1 | contig 17211 bp, 18 predicted proteins | sample 5400061 | NCBI WGS metagenome assembly WNGA01 (sample SAMN13153366, study PRJNA577476) | soil metagenome | isolation source: 100 cm soil or saprolite under grassland replicate 2 | place: USA:California | collected 2016-06-15 | reverse complement strand
TGGGATATGAGGAATTACTACGACCTCCCTTCGCAGACAGTGGCAGGTCAAGCATTATCTTGCCTCTCAGGTAGAACCTCACTATACCGTAGGGAAATATTGCTTCCAAGGTTGCATTTATTTCTGAACGAAATTATCTTAGGAAGAAAAAAGGAGTCAGGAGAAGACAAATGTTTGACAAGAATCATCCAGAAGCTCGGGTGGAAAACTTACTATCAAAGTAACGCTGTAGTGTATTCATCAGCTGCTTCGGACTTCACAACATTTTGGAGTCAACGCTTGCGTTGGTCTAGAAATAGTCACAATTCTGATTTTGTGAGTCTATGGGACGGTTGGGCTTGGCACCATCCTTATTTAGCCTTCTTCATGCTAGACAGGTTCATTTCTACTTTTACTCTCTTCTTGGGTCCGATTTTCTTTGGTATTGCTCTGTTGAATCATCAATGGTTGTTTGCCTCACTTATTGTTCTTCTTTGGATAATAGGACGAGGCATAAAGATTCTCCCTCATCTGCGGCGACGTCCAGATGACATAATTTTATTACCAATATATGTAGCGATTAATTTTCTTGTAGCATTAACTAAGTTATATGCGTTAGTTACCATTCGCGATCAACGCGTAATACGCGGCTCCAAACAGTACACCAAGAATTTCCTATCAAAAGTAAAGGACTATCTTTTGACTGGGGAAATAATATTTAGTATTATAATCATAGCAGCTGTTTTTCGCTGAAAATAGATCCGACCACTACAATGAATAATATTTGTATTTTCTTGTATAATATTAAGAAGCCTGTAAGTCGTTGGTAATGATGAACGTATGCCAGCTATAAAGGTTAAAGTCTCATCTTAATTCCGTTTAGAGATAGAAATGTCTTTACGGTATGAATAGATATCTTGTCATAATGAAAAATAGATGCCGCCAGGACTGCGTCGACATTAGTTCTTCTGAAGACTTCAAGCATATGTGTTGAGGAACCGCACCCCCCTGACGCTATTACAGGAACTCTGACATTATTACAAATGGCCCTTGTAAGCTCAGTATCGTATCCATTTTCTGTACCATCGGCATCAATACTAGTTAGCAGTATCTCTCCAGCTCCAAGCTCCTCGACACGCCTCGCCCATTCTATAGCATCAATTCCAGTTCCCTCTCTACCACCGTACACTCTAACTTCAAAAAAAGATCCCCTTTGGTTCTTGCCACTTGTCCTAATTTTCGATCTCTCCAAATGGTAGCTTCGCTTTGCATCTATAGCAACTACTACGCTTTGTTTTCCGAAAATGGTCATAAGTTCAGTAATCAATTCTGGGTGCATTACAGCGGCGGTATTGATTGAAACTTTATCGGCACCATTGAGTAGAATGTCTCTGGCATCGTTTAGAGTCTTAATTCCTCCACCGACTGTAAAGGGAATATCGATTACTCTCGCTACCTTCCTCACCAAATTTTTCATTATGTCTCTGCCTTGTTGCGATGCAGTTATATCAAGAAAGACGAGTTCATCTGCCCCTTGGCGAACATATTTTTCAGCGAACTTTACTGGGTCGCCCGCGTCCTTTACCCCTGAAAATTTGATTCCCTTAACAACCCTTCCTTTATCGACATCTAGGCATGGAATGATTCTTTTAGATAATGGCATTACGAAATCGACTTAACCCTTTGGAGTTCTATCTTACCCTCATACAAAGCCTTTCCCAAAATTACCTCTTTACAGCCCACGGCCTGAAGTCTTAAAATGTCAATAAGGCTGGAAACACCACCGCTGGCTATCACGTTAACATTTGAATCAGAGCAGATATGATTAATAGTTTCGACGTCGGGCCCCTCTAATGTCCCGTCTCTGTCGATGCTCGTCAAAAGAAAATTTGTTATTCCCATTTTGCCAAATTTTGACAACGCATCTCTAACACCGTATTCAGTAGGGGTTTTCCAGCCCTTAACCATAACTATCCCACCAATTTGGTCTACCGAAATTACCACTCTGTTAGGATGAAGGTTGATCATTTTTCGAACGACATTCGGTTTGCTATACGCCAATGTACCTAATACAACTCTTAACGAACCAATTTCAAACATCCTTTCAATCGCTTCTTCTGATCTAAGCCCTCCGCCCATCTGTATTGGAATATTTACGGACTTTACAATCTCTTCTATAATAGGGAGGTTATTATTTCCCGAGTCCAATGCTGCATCCAGATCGACCAAGTGCAACATGTCAGCTCCTTCGGCAACCCATTTTTTCGCAGTTTGGACAGGATCATCACTGTAAATAATTTTGTTAGTTTCTTGACCTTTGGTGAGTCTAACTACTTTACCTGCCATTAAGTCAATCGCAGCTAGGACTCTCATATCTTGATAGAACAAATTGCGAGAAAGTTTCTGATTATTCTGGACCCTACGGCGCCTGATTTTTCTGGATGGAATTGCGTACCAAAAATATTGTCATGCTCAACTGCAACATGAAGAGATTTTCCATATTTCGAAGTAGCGACAACCATGGATTTGTTTTTAGGATTTATGTGGTAGGAGTGCACAAAATACACCCACGCCCCATTTTTTATCCCATCCAACAACTTACTATCACTCTTTATTATCTCCAAATTATTCCATCCCATATGTGGGACCTTCACTTTAGACCGTGGCAACATCAATACATCGCCAGCCAATATCTTTAATCCCTTCATCTTACCTTCTTCGCTTTGGTCAAATAACATTTCCAGTCCTAGACATATTCCCAAAATAGGTAACCCGCTGTTTATAGCATCAAGAAATAGCCGAGAGTCGCCTTTTATAGACTCGATTGCACTATCAAAGTTGCCCACACCGGGCAATACGAGGCCATCGTACTCTTTTACGTTACGCAACGTGTTCAATATGGAAGCAGTACGAGCTCCATTCTGAAGCATTGAATGTTGAAGGTTGAACAAATTACCTGCTCCATAGTCTAGAATTGCTATTTTGGGCTTTTTCACTTACATTGCACCTTTAGTGCTCGGAATTCCAATCCTTTTTGAGTCGCCACTGGCTGCCTCCCTGAAAGCAATTGCAAAAGCCTTAATCGCCGATTCGATTTTATGATGATCGTTGTTGCCATATTCCAACCTTGTGATGGCAGATCTTCGCCCCAATGCCTTATCCAGGGATTTACCTAGAGTAATTCCAATATCCTCAATAAGGTGATGGGAAATTGAATCATGAGATTTAGACCGAAGGTCGATATCTGCCATACTGTATTTGCCAAAAGTGCAGACTAGATGATCAATGAATTTGAATCCTGTTTTTGCAAGAACTTCGCCTTGCCCATCTAGTTTTACCGTTATATTGATTCTAGTCTCCCCAGTTTCTCTCTTTAAATTAGCAATCCTCATTTCTCTTCGTACATTGCACGCCTTTAGAGTTTATTTCTAACTTTATATAATATGTTCGAAAGTTCATTTACATTTTTGACAATAAGACAGTTCTCCCCCAAAAAGTACTCTTTAATTCTTTTTGGATGAACGGCAGCCCCATAAACCCCGATAAATTCAACGTTATAGTCATCAATGCTATTCAAATTTTTACACATGATCAGATCCTCTGGAGAATCACCTACATAGAAACCTTCCGTACAAGAAAAAACATCGAGTGCCTTTTTCAAAGAGTAAGGGTTTGGCTTTCCAAGATATCTTCCCTCATCTTCAAGGTAAACGGAGGCTTCTTGACTAAACATTGAATAGAGATTTCCCAGTGAATATTGGGATGCCAACTTACTCCTTCCCGTAATTAATGCCAATCTTCCTGAGAACAACTTTGAAATCTCTTGTAACACAACCCGCATAACAATTGGTCTATCATAATAAATTAGGGGCTTACCGAAATGATGTTCAGCACTGACGCCATGCCTCCTCTTGAACAGCAACGCACCGTAAAAATATTCGTCAAATATTCGTGTTACAATGCTCTTGCTGATACGATTTGGATATTTTAGTTTGGTTTTAATAAAGTCCAGCTGATTAGGATTAATGCTCGACAGGTAATCTTCTACGGATCTTATTCCACCGTAGGTCGCTCTTGCCGTTACTTCGGTAATAAAATTAGGCAAATCAGATTTAGTGCATGGATTGCAAATTATGCTGAGGCACAATGCGTAGGCTGTGTCAACATCATTGTTGAACTTGCCATATTGCCTAAAATTAAAAATCATATCATTTGTCACGAGAGTATTACTGGATAGGGCCGGCGCGAAGTACCTAACAATATAATTCACTGTCTTTTTAATCGCTCTGTTATAAGAAAGTCTAGTGTCTATCAAGACGCCGTCTACATCAAAAACTATACATCTATTTGTAAACATGAATTTTTTCCCAATCAATGACAGTGTTAAAGCGCATACAATTCCATCAAATGCTTTTTAGTGCCCGTATTATGGTATCGTTCATCTTAGGCGTTCCTACCGTGATTCTTAGACACCGCCCGTAACCAAACAAGTTTCCAAGTACCTTTACTCCTACACCATGTTTCTCGAGAGCATCAACCACCCGCACATACCTTTCTTTAATTCTTACAAAAATGAAATTTGAATCAGATGGATATGGTGATAAAAAATCTATTTTAGAGATTCTTTCAAAGAGTCTTTGTCTCTCTACTTTAATGACCTGGACAGATTTCTGAACTGCTTTCAAATTAGATAATAGAGATATCGCTATCACCAGTGAAAGACTATTAACTGGATATGGTGATTGAACATTAGCTCTGATGAAATGTGCAAATTTTTTATTTGTTACAAGATATCCTAATCTACATCCAGCCAGGCCGAAAGCTTTAGAAAAAGTACGGAGGATTGCTAAATTACTATATTCCTCTACAAATTTCGTCATAGAATAGTTAGCAAATTCAACATACGCCTCATCAAGTATCACGAACACGTTTTTTAGCTCTAATATATCCTGTACTATTGATCTTTCAATTTGATTTCCTGTAGGATTGTTGGGGGAACAGAGATATACTATGTTAGATTTTTCTGCCGATTTTATGAATGATCTTTTCCTGATTGTATTATCCTTGGGGCAAAGTGGTATATTTGAAATATTAATACCATGAAATTGACAACGACTAATGAAATAAGAAAATGTTGGAGTGAAAAGTGTCACCCGTTTATGGTCACCTATTACTGACAAGAGTAACTCGATAATCTGGTCAGAACCATTACCTATTACTAACGTCTTTTCACTGACTTTAAGATATTCGGATAATTTCTTGTATAATTCATCGTACAGCTCAAGTGGATATTTCCTTAGATCAATTTTTCCTGCTTCTTTTATGACCAATTGACTAAGGAAGTTCGAATCAAGAAGGAGATTTTCGTTAGCGTCCAGCTTGAATGATGCATTTTTTATCGGTTTGGAGTACTTTTCAATCTTGCTAATTTTATTAATCCTTTGGGATAACCAATCAATCATTTAATAAATCGGTCCTTTATTGCTTCATAGTGATTCGGAAGATTTTCTATTAAAGCTACTTCCTTTACGAAAGGCTCTACCAATTTAAGTCCATTTTTGCTGGCAGATAAATGTGTAATGATCTTGACGAAATCTAGAACAGTGAGTCCACCCCTGTATTTTGCAACTTGCTTAGTGGGGAGTACATGATTGGATCCTAGACAAAAGTCACTGGCTGAAGCAGGAGTAAATTGTCCTTCAAGAATAATCCCTGCGGAATTAATATTGGCCGATATGTCTTTCGGACTACGGCAAATGACTTCCAAATGTTCTGGAGCCATCTCATTAATAAAAGCAACAGCAGAATTAATATCTCTGCACAAACCGATGAAAGAATTATTCAATATACTTTTACGTATGATTTCCCTCCTAGGTAAAGATTCGCTGAAAATTAGATTTCTTAAACATATCTTTACCTGATTTACTAAAGTCTTCGAAACAGTAACCATTCCGCAAAGGGTATCCGGGCTATGTTCTGCTTGAGCAATTAGATCTTTACATACCGTTGTTGGATTTGCACTAGCGTCAGCGTAGATAAGCAATTCTGTTGGGCCAGCAATCATGTCGATTCCCACGTCTTTGCTCACCAAAATTTTTGCTACATTTACATAAAATCCTCCTGGACCGACTATCTTATCTACTTTTGAAATGGTGTCAGTTCCATATGCCAGGCCCGCTATGGCCTGGGCGCCACCTATCTTGTAAATTTCGTCGATGCCGCACATATCGGCCGCCACTAGAGTTAATGGGTCCATGCTTCCATCTTTGAGAGGAGGGGAGACTACCACGATCCTTTTGACTTTCGCAATTTTGGCAGGGGTTGCACACATGATTACAGTACTCGGATATCGTGCCATTCCACCAGGAATATAACATCCTACTGAATCAAGAGGCTTGGAAATTCTTTCTAATCTTATGCCATTTGATATAGTTACTATCCTCTTAAGGCGCTTTAAGAGTTCTAATTCATTCATTGCAAGTCTTTCTTTCATTACCCTTAAGGATCTTTGCTGTTTTTCATTTACATATTCGTAGGCTCTACTCATCTCTTCTGTGGTAACGCGCAAATCTTTAATTTTTACCCCATCTAGTTTTGCGGTGTAGTCGAAAAGGGCTTTATCACCGTACTTAATTACTTCAGCGATAATTAATTTGACCTTATCATAAATCTTTTCAGAAATAGCAGTAGATTTACGTATTGAATTGGCCTCGCTAGTACCGTTTACAATATGTACGACTTTGATCACTATTATATTACCCGTTTGAGTTCATCGAGCGGAAGAATTTGTTTTGGTTGCATAACAACTAAGCCCTGTGCAATTTCCCGCATTTTTGGAACCAACTTGATAAACTCTTTTTTGTCAATTATAGTATTAACGCCAAACCACCCTTCTTCGCTGAGTTTACTTATTGTCGGTCTTTTCAATGCAGGTAAACTATCTAGCAATCGCTTCAAATTCTCCTTCCTTACGTTCACAAAAATGTGGAATTTCTTACGAGCTTCGACCACACCCTTCAGTAAAGCCACCATATCGGCCATTTTTTCAGCCTTTAGTCCGTCATTTACTGAACTCTTATTAGCTATCAGCACAGCCGTTGATTCAAGAACATTTTCAATTATTTTTAGATTATTTTGTGTCAAAGTGGTACCGGTCTCAGTGATATCCAGTATTGCATCTACATCTTCAGGCGGTTTAGCCTCCGTAGCCCCAAACGACAAAAATATTTCGACTTGTCTGTTTGTCCCTACTCTCAACCATGGGGTAATAATTACTGGTTCCGCATTGCCGAAGAATTTTTGGTATGCAGGATTAGAACGAATATGGAAGGATGCCGTTGTAAGGTATTCAGTAGATATCTTCAATACCTTGTTTTGAACGGCGAATTCTTCAATTAATTCGGTCAATGTATTGGATTTCGAATCTTCAGGAATCGCTATAACTTGGCTAACATGTCCATATTCAAGATCTAGTAATACCTTTACGTCTGCGTTTATTGTGAAGGTAGCCTGTTCGATACTGCCCTTTGGTACCGCGAACTTTACTGTAGCCATTTAATTAATAGTGAATTACCTTTCATATCTGATATATATCTATTGAAAGTTGAGTGTTTGTAATGATATCGTTAAACTCTACACTGAAGGACTTGATCGGACTCCCATGTACCATGGAAATTTTCGTGGATCTATATTAATTAAAGTAACGTTAATTTCTACTCATCCAATTTTATCGTACAGTCTTAGGATTCATTAATATCAAACCGAGCTCTTTCCAGTATCTGTTTTGCATTTTCCAGCGATATCTTAGACTCCTCTATCATAATTTTGGCGACAATATCTACTTTCGAACCCGTAGCGCCTGCCGCTACAGCTATATTCCTTGCATGCAATTTCATGTGGCCTTGCTGAATACCCTCGTCTGAAAGTGCTCTCAAGGCAGCAATGTTTTGAGCAAGACCTACCGAGGCAATTACCATAGCGAGTTCACTGGCAGAATTAACCCGTAGGATTTTTAGGCCCAATTTGGCCATGGGGTAGACGGATGTTATGCCGCCGACCGTTCCCACGACAATTGGCATTTCTATCTTGCAAACCAAATCCTGATTAGAATTTTTACTAAATATTGAAAGAGATCTGTAATATCCGTTCCTTGAAGCGTATGCATGTGCTGCAGCTTCCAGGGCTCGGAAATCTTGTCCCGTGGCTAGTGCTACTGCATCTACTCCATTCATGATGCCCTTATTGTGAGTTACTGCTCGATATGGGTCAGAATAGGCAAAAGTATAGCCATGAAGCATCCTTTCTACTATTTTGTTTCCTCCTAAATCCTCCTTCCTTAATGTTGTCTCACATGTTACTATGCGTTCGGTTGCATAGTTAGATAATATCTTTAGTATTACCTTACCTTGCGCCACCCTTTCGATTTCTGGAGAAATTATCTCACACATAGAATTCACCGCATTCGCTCCCATAGCTTCCTTGGTGTCTACAAATAACTCTACGATGAGCATCGGCTTATCAAATGTAAGTGTCTTGTCATAGAGTATTCTTGTTTGGATATCTATTGCCTTTATAGTCCTCGAATTAACATTCGCTTGTTCGAGCAGGTTTTCTTTATTAGCATCAATGAATTGGCGGACTCTTTGTATGTCTTTGACAGAAATGACCTGAATTTGGCCCCTCACGATAGAGGCACCGACTGTAGCATTGAACCCACCGTTGGCGCTTGATATCTTGTACCTATTCCCAGGGGAACTGGGTATACTCCAATTGCATTCTCTATCATTCTATTGATATCTTCAAATTTCGTCCGCGATGAAGTGTTCCTAATGGTTAAAACGTCATCATCATCTAACGGTATTTCCGAGCGAAGCATATGAAGTCTTCCTTCCAAATCTAAATCACGAAACTTTTTATTCATAACTATCTTTACTCAATGTTTGAAGATCTTTAAAATTTTGTCATCATTTTCTTGTACTATACCTCTGCCATCTGTGTTGCTGGTAAGGACATAAAGCGATCCATCAGGTGCTTCAACCACATCCCTCAATCTGCCGTAACCTACAAGGATATTGTTTTGTTCGCCGGTAGTAAGATTGATTGAACGTAGTTGTAACCCCTTCAATGTTGCTAGAATTAGATCACCTTTATAGCCTAACTTGTTTGAATTCGCAAAGGTGATCCCGCTAGGTGCTATAGCAGGATTAAAACAAACTAGTGGTTTGTCATAATTGTCGCCATTAGTACATTCTTCGTATGGCCAACCATAATTTGATCCTGGAGTTATGACGTTTATTTCATCGTTGCCACTTGATCCGTGGTCGGCTGCGTACATCAGCTTTGTCTCAGGATCCCATGTCAAACCCTGTACATTCCTTAAACCATATGCATAGACAGGAGAATGTGGAAAAGGATTATCATTCGGAAACGTTCCGTCATCATTTACCCTTAATATCTTTCCTGCCAAAGATTTCTTGTCTTGTGCCAGCTCTAGTTTCTCGGCGTCACCTGTTGTGATATACAATTTCTTGTCTGGACCAAACTTTATACGTCCGCCATCATGAAATTTTCCACCAGGAATTCCATCTACTATTGTCATAGAATCTACTATCTTATTCTTGTTCTCAATGAGTAGTAAAACTTTGTTGAATATTCCACTAGCGTTTGAATATGTGTGATAAATATACATTTTATGATTGGAAGTGAAATTCGGATGAAGAGCTAGCCCTAGTAGGCCACCTTCACCAATCTGATCAACCCTAATATATGCCAGGGGATCACTCGGCATTGTGCCATTTAAGCTGAGGCTCCTTATGATCCCCACCCGTTCAGTAAAAAATCCTCGTCCGTCATCTGAAAATGCTAATGACCATGGCACGAGCAATTTTTGTCCAACAACTGAAATTCCTTTACTTTCGGTTGCATTTGTTATTGAGCCAGACGGAGGGAGAGGTATGGGAACCGTAGTCTCAGAAGGGCTTCTTATAATAGTAATTACGCTTAATATTATGACAGCTACTGCCGGCAAAATCACTCTCCAAAGAAATCTTTTCTCCATTCCTAGATTGATCAGACAAAGCTTTTAATTAATTGTAGTGTAACATCTCGCTTAGGTTGGACTCTTTAGTCGATGAAAGCAAATTCATGCAACCGGGCAATTCATGCAACCACCTATTTGGCAGTCTAATTGATAATTTTAATCTGCCGCGCAAGATCGATCTAGTCATGCTAAAATAATTAGACCTCCAAATGCGAGCAACAAAAACACAATACAAGTCTTAATTTTGTAGTCTATCGCAATTTTGGAAGGGACAAGCAAATCAACTAAATGAGATTTGAGAAGACGATAATTACCAATTTGGAGTAAAGATGTATAATCGTATTAATCCTCAATGTTCAATGGTACTGCTAAGCATACATCCGAATCATTAGCACCGGGAATTTTTCATCAGAAATTAGGATATGATTTTGTACTATCCAAATAGAATTTGTTGATACATTCGGACTTTAATAAGAAAAAGTCATAGTACAATAAACAATAAGCGCTGACCGGAATTATATTGTTTTACGCTTTCTGGCTCATCTATCCTATTTCTTGAAAACTTACTCCAATGACCAAGTAAAAGTTACACTGGTCATAGAATATCTAAATTTTAAGATGGTACATTACTGTCTAGTATTTAAGAACACTCAATTATGGCAAGGCCCGGAACCTGTAAAAATCTAAGGGCTGTTTATAAATAGAGGATATTTGGAAGGACGCAGATGAGGAGATTCGAACTCCTGCTCGCCCGAAGGCGAATCGGCTAGCTTTCGACCTTTGGACTCAAGGCCGACGCATTATTGTGTTCCCTGAATCGGAAAGACCACTCTGCCACATCTGCTTAACGCATAAGGGACTGAATTCCTATTTTTATTTGTTTAAACATCATTATGCAGATCTTGTATTCTTGCTTCGGATGAATTATGTTGCGGGTTTGAAGAATTTTATGATATTGACAAAGAGTTATAACAAGCAGAAATGAAAATAATTGGTAATTACAGAGGTTTCAATATTGATCCCGATAAACAAACCGCAATTAGATGAGCGGGAAAGACAAGAGGTAATAAAAGTATTGGACGATGCGGCCTTAACGTCTGCCGCTATGGAGGGAGGGAAATACGTCTGTGAGTTTGAAAGGCTCTTGAAAGGCTTTTTGAACGTGAAACTTGACATCGAAAAGAAAATCACAAGATGTACGAAGGCAATAGTTCCAGTTCATTTGTACGGGCATCCTGCTTCAATGAATGAGATCTCTGAAATCGCAGCGCGGCATTCTCTCGCAGTTATTGAGGATGCATGTCAGTCTCTTGGTTCAAGTTACTTTGGAAGGCAGACTGGAGGCCTAGGCAATATGGGATGCTTCAGCATGTATGCAAGTAAGGTCATAACCTCAGGAGAAGGTGGTGCCATTGCCACCAATGATGACTATTTAGCAAATGAACTTATGATGGTGAGAAACCACGGGATGGTAAAGGGTTATGACACAAAAGTTTTGGGACTAAATATGAGACTGCCGGAAATAAGTGCAGCGATAGCAAGGGTTCAGTTGGAAAAATTAACAGATATATTAGATTTAAGACGTAGGAACGCCTTAATTCTACACGATTTAAAAGGATCTCGGTATAATTGGTATCTTTACACGGTAACCTTAGATAACAAAAGAGATGAAATTAAAAGTAATTTACACGAGAATGGAATTGGTGCAATGGTCTACTATGATCCTCCGGTACACATGACACCATATTATTCCAAGCATTACCCAAATAGCAATCTAAAGTTTACAGAGTTGGCATCAAAGTCTGTTCTTTCTTTGCCAGTTCATCAATCACTTTCGGAAGAGGAAGCCAAATTTATAGCTAATAAAGTAATAGAGATAATGCAAGAATAGGGACGTACTTATAAAGTAGCCACCGGAATTGCCCCAAAACATGTAAATGTAAATTGTCACCATTTTTTTGCCTTGGACGAATAAATATTGATCATAGACACCTATAACGGAACGTATGAATTTCCAACATCGTAAATGATATTCAAAATCGATAAGCAGTTTTCCTTCCAAGCGCAACAACCATTTGAAATAGGAAATGATGAATAATGATCACGGATTCCAGGCCACTAAACCACGCGATTATAATCTAATACGGATAATAATTGACCTGAAAAAGAACTGGTAAAATCCCCTTCGAACTCGCTAATAGAGAATTTTACAAAAGAGCACTCACTAGTGGGAATATCAACTTGTTTGGACAATAACCCATAACTTGTTGCTGATCATTTTGAGGGCGTACATGCCTTAGATTGGTACTCGTGTGTCGCATTGCGTTTTCGACTAATGGTCCATGCGGAATTAATATGGTTGGTGATTTCTAGCAACAGATTCACATATGGTTTATATAATATTCAGCTAAAGTACAAGGAGAATAAAATGCCTATAGATCCAGACTTTCCAAAAAACTATGAAGTTACCGGTAAAATACAACTCACAGATGGTGAACATTATCACTTTCTATGGGGCCCCGGCAAATTACAGGAAGCCGCAGAAAACGAAGAGGTAAAGGCCGCTTATGCTGCAAGAGGTGAAGAAATTGTGCCGCTTGGTGTTAGCGGAACTATGGTTGCAATTGATTGGGATTCTTGCGTTGCGGATGGAGCTTGCATTGAGGCCTGTCCTGTTCAGGTTTTTCAATGGTATAGAACTGAGCATGACATCCCGGCAACGGAAGTAACAAAACAACAATGGGCCGGCACGGGTACTACTGTGAAAGATGAAAGAAAAGATTTTACCGACAAGGCTGACCCAATTCGAGAGCATGATTGCATTTGGTGTATGGCCTGTGTGTCAGTTTGTCCTCCACAAGCAGTTAAAGTGGACCAAGCTGCTTTAGAGTTCCACGAAAAGGCTTCAGGTACATTCAATGAGGCTTTGTCAAAGGGTAGCGCGCCACCACCTCACGCACACTGATAACCCCTTCTTTTTTGTTAACTTCAAGCATACTGGCGGTGGGCTAGTCTTTTTGAGCGATTACGTATGCTATCGCTGAAAAAATCAAACAATTATTTAGATGGTGATTAGAGCATGATATCATCCGACGCCTACATGGGAATGTTTTTGCCCGGGGATATAGCTGATAGAATTCTCGATTTTATGAACGGAAAAATAGATCTGCCGTTTGTCAAGCCAAACGAGTTAATGGGATGCTTCTACCTGTTTGGAAAAGATCATGGTATTAAAAGTGACCTTGAGGTAATGACTGTAAAAAACCTTGCAAAGAAAACCATTTCTCAAGTTTCGAACAGTATCAGAGCATTCGCATACCAGGAATTAACGAAGAGTCAAGAACTTATTCGACAAAATTTGATCAAGAGATCTATGCAAATTGCCATAGATGCTAGGGAGGCGATTTCATCAGGAGCCATTAAGCTTGACAGGCGGATTTCACGGGATCCTACAATTTTGTCCGATATTTTTGCCCTTCATATTGGCCATTTTAAGAAAGATTATTTTTTTTACTTGTTTGATCCCCTTCCCGGAACCAGCCTACCTGCAGATCTTAGGAATTTACTCGATCGGAGAATGTTAATGCTGAGCTTTGATGTTAAGGACGCGTCTTGTGTCCCTTATTCGACCATATTGTCTCCATTCCTAGACTGGATCCGTGAGTCACATACATTAATGAACTAATTAAGGAATCCAGGGGTTGCTCGTTTGAATAATTCTTACTCTGAATCCTACAAAGAAGTTGTTCCTGTGCTATTGAAGTCCTGATGATACACAAACCGAACGATTCTGGAACTTTAGCTGAAATATCATTAACCAAAAATTTTCCAAATTCTATACCGAAGGTCAAAAGTAATAGAGCAGAATCGGTGGTGGGCAGTAAAAACCTCCTAATATTTGCTGATAACTTGGTAGCCATGAGGTATTTATTACGCAATGGCCTAGAGGAAAAAATAAATCTTATTTATATTGACCCTCCTTTTTTGACTGGGGCAAAATATTATCATCGCAAAGGAGTACGAAGAGACCTGGCATTTCAGGATACATGGTCTAATCAGATCAGTTCCTACTTGAGGATGATGTACCCACGATTAGCTTTAATGAAAAATCTAATCTCCCCGGAGGGATCGATTTTTGTACACCTTGATTGGCATATCGCCCATTACATCAAAATCCTCATAGATAAAATATTTGGCATCGAAAATGAAAATTTCCGAAATGAAATTATTGTCAAGAGGGGAAGAAAAAAAAATTTGCAGTATCAGTTTGAAACCATTGATAGAATGCATACAGCAAACGATATAGTCTTGTGGTATTCTAAAAGTAGCTCAACAAAGTTCCCGAAGCCATTGATTGATGCTACATTAGAGTCAAAATGGATGAGTTTTTGGAGCAATACCGAAAGACCAACGATGAGGTATGAACTATGCAGTGTTGTTCCTGAACGGGGTCAGTGGAAGTGGTCAAAAGATAGGGCACTCAGGGCAGTTCAGAACTTTGATATTTTCTCGAAAGAAAATGAAGGAGCAGTTTCGCTTGAAGACTACTGGCGAAAGATGGGCAGTGGCATGGAATTCATTAGAAAACGAGAGGCAGTGAAATATCCAGAGTACTGGATTCCACCAAAGACTAGGAAGATAGTGGATAACTTATGGTTAGACATTGAGTCATACAGCTATTCAACGGGCTTCAGTACAGAAAAACACAATGCCTTATTAGAAAGAATAATTGGTTTATTCTCTAAACCGAATGCCATCGTCTTGGATGTATTTTGCGGTTCTGGCACATCGCTTGTAGCCGCCGAAAAAATGGGCAGACGCTGGATCGGCTGCGATTCTTCGGAAATAGCAGTTAACGTAGCTAAAGAAAGGCTGGGACAAAGTAAATACTGTTTCTTGTCATTGTGATCGGTGGTCATTGGCTAGACCAACTGATAATGGCAACTAACAAAATTATATTGAACCGCAAGAATCGAACGTTACTTTTTTGAATCAATTTTCATATATACCATATTCTTTGCGGCCCCGGTAAGGTGCTATATCTATCGTTTTAATATAAACAAAGGCACATTAATGCGTATTAATTTATGGTAATCTAATGTCTAAAGATGCCGGTGATTTAGCTTATGAAACATTGTTGAAGAGAATCGAGTCTAAATTGGGTGATACTGCAAAAAAGTCAGTCGCTAGACTCGAAACTCCAGAACCTCAGGTAATCTGGGTAGGACAAAGGACAATCTTTAGAAACTTCATGGAATTCCCCAAGGCACTGCGGCGTGAGCCAGAAAAGCTTCTATTATATTTGAATAAAGAACTTGCATCTGCAGGATACATTGCTGGAGAGCGCGTCATTTTTCTGGGTCGGAAGGAGCCTTCATCATTTAGCGCCCTAATAGACCGGTATATACGAGATTATGTCATTTGTCCGGTTTGTCAAAGCCCTGATACTCGAACCGAAAAAACCAAAAAACTGGGTTTCTTACATTGCGAGGCTTGTGGAGCTCGATCGTCTATAAAGGGTAATTATGCTTAATGGTTGCTTAATACAGCCATACTATATGAGGCACTGGGTTAAAATGCAATTTTAATTTCATCCAAAAAGCTGGAGCGGGAAGAAAAGTAGAAATTAAAATGATTGGGCCACCAATAGCTCAAAATCGAAGTCTGGTGCGCTGTTCTCTGTTTTGACTTTAAGACTCAGTTAGTTTGACTCTTTGCTTTTTCAATTATTTTGCAAGAATATTTCGATCAAAAACGAAAGCTAAACGGTATAAGAATATGCATGTCTCAAGTACCCCACAGAGTTCTAATATGAAGGTTGAGAAACAAAAATTAGAATACGAAATAGAGTGCCCTAGATGTAATGATCTAATGACGCTTTGCTCTGATTTCGATCAGCTATACTATTTGTGCGATGCATGCAATTTCTGCTTATATGCCTTCAAAAGATCTCACAGTCCAACATAGGAACGTCAAACATAAGTTAGACGAAAATAACAATATTCTTGTTCAATGATAGTGATTGGAGGTTATACCTAGACAATTATGATGACTATAATAGCCAGTACCAAAGAAAAAAGTACTCACACAGTTAGGTATTGAGCATGGTAAATACGAGGCTTAGGGTATGCTAAACAGGCTGAGAGCAAAGATTGTCCCGCTTACCTCTAAAATGGGAATAAAACTAGGCTCTCTGGGTCTTTCTCCGACTGCCTGGAGTACTATCGGGTTTGCTACGTCAATTGCTTCCGCAACTTGCTTTGGCTTTGCCAAATTTTCGACGTCGGTACCTCTTCTCGTAATAGGAAGCATATTGTTATTATTATCTGGATTTTTTGACGTGGTAGATGGAAGTGTCGCTCGATCAACTAACCGGATCACTAGGAAGGGGGCCTTTATCGACTCTATCTACGATAAGTTCGGTGAAATTGCGGTATTCATCGGCATATCGGTTGGTAGTTTAGCGGATCCAGTTGTTTGTTTGATAGCAGCGGCAACTTCATTAATGGTAAGTTATTCGAGAGCTAGGGCAGAATCCCTTGGCATAGAAGTAGAGGGTATAGGTATCGGAGAAAGAGCAGAAAGACTCTTAGTAATTGCTATTGCAGGTTTTATCCCAGTTCAATATTCTCTTGAAGCTGGTATAGTAGTTGTCTCAATCCTCTCAGCATTCACCTTCTTGCAGAGATTTAGACATATAATCAGCAAACTGAACGATTAGCGTAATCTTCCAGTTCTTCTACGGTCTATCTCAGATCTCACCTTCACAATACCGCGATGGACAGCACAGGAAACGCAATAGAATTTAACATCGGTTGAAGGAGCAATATATGCACCCTGTGCCCTGAGCTCTTTTGCTAAAGTAGGCTCTACAAAGGTAATCCTTCCTGTCACTTTCTTTGCCTTGTCACGGGGTACCATGGCCCCGCATTGACTACAGTGAACTGTACCCGAACTTCCTTTGCCTCCCTTGGTACGACCTCTGCTAGTCCTTTTCTTAGGCATAATAGGGTGGTTAAGTTTCTGTGCTTTAAATCTTCTGGCTGTTTTACAATTACGCATCTATCCAATATCGGAGTACAAAAAGTATGCCTTTTTCACTCTTACAAAAATGATTTAATCCAAGATCTGTTTGACCAATTCTTGCACTCCAAGTTTCCTCCTAATATTTCGGTGTAGCTTGATTTCTGAGC
>WNGA01016957.1_pt1 | contig 17217 bp, 11 predicted proteins | sample 5400061 | NCBI WGS metagenome assembly WNGA01 (sample SAMN13153366, study PRJNA577476) | soil metagenome | isolation source: 100 cm soil or saprolite under grassland replicate 2 | place: USA:California | collected 2016-06-15 | reverse complement strand
CACCTTCAGCTCCAGCGAGCCCGGCTCCAGCTTCCAGTGCCGCACCGACACCGGCAGCTGGACGACCTGCACCAGCCCGCACACGATCTCCCCGGCCCTGACCGAAAGCAGCCACAGCTTCGACGTGCGCGCCACCGACCCGGCCGGCAACACCGACCCGACACCCGCCAGCCACACCTGGACGATCGACCTCGGTGCCCCCACGGTGACGATCACCGCACCGACGACGTACGTGAACGGCTCGGATCCGAACAGCTATCCGGTCACTGCATCGAGTCCCGACACGGACGTCGCGCGCGTGGACTTCTTCGAGTGCTCCGACGCGAGCGCCGCGTGCGCAAGCGGTTCGTGGGTCCAGTTCGGCACCGACAACAGCGCGCCGTACTCCGCGACCTGGTCGACGCCGGCGTTTGACGGCACGAAGGCGATCCGCGCCGTGGCGGTCGACCTCGCAGACAACGCCGGCGAGCATGTCCGGACGATCACCATCGACCGCACGGCTCCGAGCGGCCTGACGGTCTCGTACCCGGACGGCTATATCTTCGGTTCCTTCGCGATCACGACGAACAATGGTCCGGACTCCGACGTGAACGCATCGTCTGGAGCTCTCGAGCGCCGGACCGGATCGTTGACGAGCAACAGCTGCTCGTCGTACGGCAGCTGGGGAGCGGCGACGAGCCCCGACACGGTCGCTTCCGGGAACTGCGCCGTCTACCGCTACCGGGTCGCCGACAACGCCGGCAACTGGGCGACGGCGACTTCCTCGAACGAGGTCAAGTCCGATACGGCGGCCCCCACGTCGAACCAAGCGGACCCGGGTGCGAATCTGCGCCAGACCGTGACGCTGACGGCTTCCGCCGGCGACACCGGCGGCTCCGGCACCGCCTCCGTCGCCTTCGAGCGAAGGCCATCGAGCGGCGGCAGCTGGACAACGATCGACACGGACACGACCTCCCCGTACTCCGCTTCGTTCGACACGACGGGCGCCGCCGACGGCCTCTATGACTTCCGCTCGGTGGCGACGGACGTGGCTGGCAACGTCGAGACCACGCCGGTCGTGGTCACCAGCCGCCGCATCGACAACACGCCGCCGAGCGCGACGATGCTGAGTCCGGGCAACCCGGTCCGCGCCACCGTCACGCTCACGTCGAACACGAACGATGCGGGCTCGGGAATCGCGACCGTCTCGTACGAGCTCGCGCCCAACGGCGGCAGCTTCAACAGCCAGGCCTCGTCCTGGGACACGACCCTCAGCCCCGACGGTCTCTACGACCTGCGCGTGCTTGCGACTGACGTCGCCGGCAACTCGACGATCTCCGGCGCCGTTATGACGCGGGTCGACAACACGCCCCCGGCGCTGACGTTCTCCAGCCCGACCTCGGGCGCCGTCGTCAGCGGGACGGTCAATCTCGTGGCGAGCGCCAGCGACGCCTCACCGGCCAGTCCGCCGGTCAGCTTCGCCTACAAGCTCCACGGCGATCCGCCGACCGCGTACACCGCCACCGGCGCAGCCTGGAACACGACGGCGCTGCCTGCCGGTGACGGCCTCTACGACCTGCGCGCCACCGCGACGGACGACGCCGCCAACGCGACGACCGTCGAGAACACGAGCATTCGCGTCGACAACGTCCCACCGTCCGTCACGATCACCGCACCGGCGGCGGCGATCAACGGCTCGCTGCCAAGCCCGACCACGTTCTCCGCCAGCGCGAGCGATACCGGCGGCAGCGGCGTCACCCAGGTCCAGTTCTTCGAGTGCTCCAACCAGAGCACGGACTGTGCCACCGGTGTCTGGAGCCCGCTCGGGACCGTTGCCGCACCCGGACCGTACGGCGTCTCGTGGACGATCCCGGGCATCGACGGCAACCACGCGCTCGCAGCCGTGGCGACCGACAATGCGGGCCATCCGGCCAGCGCGATCCGAAACGTCAACGTCGATCGCACGGCGCCGAACACGACGATCTTGACCAAGCCGGCCGATCCGTCGAATGACGCCACGCCCACGTTCACGTTCAGCTCGTCCGAGACCGGATCGACCTTCGAGTGCAAGGTCGACGGCGGCTCGTTCGGGCCCTGCACGAGCCCGCACAACGTCGCCGGCCTCTCCGACAACGACCACACCTTCGAGGTCCGCGCGACGGATCCGGCAGGCAACACGGACGCCACGCCGGATAGCTGGACGTGGCATCGCGACACCAACGCACCCTCCGGGACGCTGAACAACCCCGGCGCGAACATCCGCCAGAACGTCACGCTCACGTCGTCGGAGAACGATCCCCCGGCGAACGGTTACGCCTCGGGCCTCGCCTCGGTCTCGTACGAGTACTCGGCCGACGGCACGACCTGGGCGCCGATCGGCACGCTGAGCTCGGCTCCGCTCGACTCGATCATCTGGAACACGACCGGCGTAACGGACGGCGTCTACCAGCTGCACATCGTCGTCCCCGACGTGGCCGGCAACGAGACGACGTCGCCGGCCGTGACGAACGTCCGCATCGACAACACACCCCCGACGACGAGCCAGAACGATCCGGGCCAGTACCTGCGCGCGACGAAGACGCTGACCGCCTCGGCGGCCGACTCCGGGTCCGGCATCGATCGCGTCGACTTCCAGCGTGCCCCGACGGGGGGCGGCTCGTGGACGACGATCGGAACCGACTCGACGCTTGCGGACGGGTTCCAGTTCAACTTCGACACTACTGGCGTCCCGGACGGCCACTACGACTTCCGTGCGGTGGCCTACGACGTGGCCGGGAACCAGGCCGCATCGAGTGCGGTCGTCGACCGGCTCGTGGACAACACCCCGCCGGCTGCGACGATGAACAACCCGGGTGCATACCTGCGCGGCGCCGTCAACCTCACGTCGAGCACGAGTGATCCGGGCGGCGCGAACGCCTCCGGTGTCGTCAGCGTCGCGTACGAGTACTCGACGAATGGCGGCGGCACCTGGCAGTCCACGGGAGCGAGCTTCAACAGCACCTCCGTCCCCGACGGCAACGTGAGTCTGCACGTCGTCGCCACGGACGCGGCCGGTAACCCGACGACGTCGGCCAGCGTCACGAGCCTCGCCGACAACACGAAGCCGGCCACGACGGACAACGCTCCGAGCGGATGGCAGTCGAGCCCCGTGACCGTCACGCTCAGCGCCTCCGACGGCGGATCGGGCGTCAACGTGACGGAGTACAGCGTCGACGGCAACCCGAGCTACACGGTCGGCACCAGCGTGACGATTCCCGCCCCGGCCGACGGCTCGAATGACGGCGCGCACACGATCGCGTACTTCTCCGCGGACAACGCCGGCAACATCGAGACGGTCAAGAGCACGACCGTGCTCATCGATGCGACGCCGCCGGCATGTCCCTCCTGCTCCGCCGCCGACTACCTCCGCGGCACCGTCACGCTCACCGCGAGCCCCACCGAGAGCGGCTCGGGCATCCAGTCGATCGCCTTCGAGTACACGACCGCAGGCGGCTCGAGCTGGACGACGATCGGCACCGATACGACGGGCCCGGCGCCGTATACGGCCGACTGGGACACGACGCTCGTCGCCGACGGCCACTACGACCTGCGCATTCAGGTCACGGACAACGCGGACAACATCACGACGGCGACCCTCCCGGACAAGGTGGTCGACAACACGGCGCCCGACGTTGCGCTCGTCGGCGCGCCGACCGAGGGCCAGCTCGTGACGGGCACCGTTGCCATCACCGCTTCGGCCTCCGATGTCACCTCCCCGGTCGCGTCCGTCCAGTTCTTCGTCCGGGGCTCGCTGTTCGGTACCGACACGTCGGCGCCCTTCTCGCTCGACTGGAACACGACGAGCGGCGCCGACGGGGCCGCGACGATCCAGGTCGTTGTTGCCGACATGGCCGGCAACACGACGAGCTCCACCATCCGCGACGTCTCCGTCGACAACGTCTCGCCCACGCCGACGCTGGCCGATCCGGGTCAGTACCTCAGCGGCATCGTCTCCCTCTCCGCCAGCTCCGATCCGGATACGACCCAGGTCGACTTCGAGCGACGCCCGGCGGGCGGTGGCTCGTGGGTGACGATCGCCAGCGACACGACCCTGCCCTGGGACACCTCCCTCGACACGAACACCCTCTCAGACGGGCTGTACGACTTCCGAGTGGTCGCCACCGATCAGACGGGCAACACGGGGGCGAGCGCGATCCGCTCGAACGTCCGCGTCGACAACACGGTGCCTTCGGGCTCGCTGACGACCCCGGCATCCGGCGCAACGGTCGGCGGCTCGAGCGTCGCGCTCGGCGGCTCGTACTCGGACGGCGGCTCGGGCGTCGCTTCGGTGCGCTACGAGCTGCGCCCGACCGGCGGCGGCTCGTGGTCGACGATCGCAACGGCGACCAGCGCGCCGTTCGGCGCGACGTGGGACGCGACCACGGTCTCGACGGGCAGCTACGACCTGCGCCCGGTCATCACCGATCGCGTGGGTAACACGTTCACCGGCGCAACCGTCACCGTCGACGTCGACGTGACCGCGCCGACGGTCGTGCTGACGAACCCCGGCGCGACGATCTCGGGCATCGTCACGCTGAACGCGACGGTCTCCGGCACAGGCGCCACCCAGGTCGTCTTCGGAGCAACGCCTGCCGGCGGGGCCGCGTGGACGTCCATCAACACGGACACGAGCAGCCCGTGGAGCGCGGCCTTCGAGACGACGACGCTGACGGACGGCCTCTACGACCTGCGGGCAACAGTCTCCGACTCGCTCGGTAACTCCTCGGTCGATGTCGTCACCGGCATCCGGATCGACAACACCGCTCCGCGGGTCATCTCGTCGACCCCGACGGAGGGCTCGACGGTCACCTCGGCAAGCTCGATCTCACTCGTCACGAGCGAGGCGGCGACGCCGATCGGCGTGACGCTCGACGGCAGCGCGACGGTGGCACCGGTCATCAGCGGGACGACCATCACGTACGGCACCGGCGCTCTTTCCACCGGGCCCCACACTCTCGCCGGCGAGCTGCAGGATTCGGCCGGCAAGAAGACGCCGTTCCGCGTCCACTTCACGGTCTGGTCCTCGTCCGGCTCGGTTGCTCCCTACGTCGAGAAGAACACCGGCACGTCGTCGTCCACGACGGTCGAATCAGCCGACGGATTTGCGGCCGCGACGATGCCTTCTGGCGCCTGGTCGACCTCGGGCACCGACTGGATCGTGATCCGGATCGCGCCCATGGCCGCGCCGAGCGGCCTCACCAACGGCTTCGCGCCGGGGCCGGAGGCACTTGACGTGACGGCCTGGTGGGCGCTCGCGGCGACACCAGTCCATCAGCTCAGCCAGCCCGTCGGGATCCTGATGCGCTCGACGGAGAAGGGCCTCGTGCCCGCGACCTTCGAGGACGGCAGTTGGCGCATCCTCGGTCGCGTCCCGGTCGCCGGGACGTTGCCGGCCGGCTGGGACGACGGCTTCTACTCGGATGCCAGCGGTTTCCACGTCATGACCAGGCACCTGTCGGTGTTCGCGCTGCTCCGCGACCTCGAGCCGCCTCAGCCACCGCAGAACGTGCGCGGCTTCCTCGGACCCGGCGGCCTGACGCTCCGCTGGCTCCCGGGCGCGGACAACAGCGGCACCTACGACTTCGTCACCGTCTTCTCCGGTTCGACCGATATCGGACACTACGGCGTCGACTACACAGCCGCCGGCATCGGCTCGTGGTCCACCGGCGATCCGCGTGTCTTCCGGCTCAAGGAGACCGATCTCGCGGGCAACGAGAGCGCACTGACGCCGCCACTCCGCCCCGTTCCGCCGCTCGTCGGCCTGACAGCGGACCAGGCCGAGGCGGCGCTGACCGCGCGCGGGTTCACGCTGGGAACGCTCACGATCGACGGCACGGGACGGCCGGGCACGGTCACCGGCCCTGTTGGACTCGTTCTCGCCGAGGAGGGTGCTGCGATCGATCTCACCGTGGCACCCGGCCGCGGCGGCCTCACACGCTTCGTGTTCAAGGTCCAGACGGCACCGAAGTTCAAGCCGTCGGCGCGGAAGACGATCGCCGCACGTGTGTCCGTGACGCGCGCCGCGCGGGTGAACGTGGAGCTCTTCAGCCCGCGCCGCCTCAAGCTGTTCACCTGGCGGTTCTCGGTCAAGGCCGGCCGCACGATCGTGAAGCTGCGAATCCCGCGGCAGGTCCGGCGCTCGGGTGTCTACGAGCTGAGGTGGACTGCCCGCGCCGGTCGCGAGACCGTGTCCCGCCGGATCACGATCCGGTTGCTCGGAATCGGCCGGGGCCCGCTCGTCAAGCCGGCTCAGCCGATCGAGGTCGTCCTTGCCGGCCCGGCGACGAACGGCGTCGGCGGCAAGCTCACGACGCGGAAGCCGAAGGTTGTCGCCGCACGGGGTATCGAGCCGACGTTCGACGCGGCGGCAAGCCGCAGGACCGATGTCCGCGTGATCGTCGTCGACGTCGACGTCTTCGGCGTCGCGCTGATCCGTGATCTGCACACGGTCTTCCCGTCCGTGAAGATCGTCGCGCTCACATCGAGTCCGCGGCGGATGGCAGCCGCGTTGAAGGCGGGCGCGGCGATCGCCCTACCACGGTCAACGCCGGCAGCGACCATAGCTAAGGTGATCCAGCGACTGCTTCGGCCGAGCAATAGCTGACGCTTTTGCTCGGAGGGGTGATCGGCCGCTTCGCGGCGAAACGCGCGCGGGCATAGCCCGCGCGGGCGGTGGCGCTCACGCGTCCCCGCCCGCGTCAGTCCGGCCTGTGGTTAGTGCGCTGGGCGCGCACTAGCCTCCGGCCCTTTGTCGAAAGTGCTGGCGATCGTGCCGAGGAGTCGATCTACCCGCCGGGTTTCCAGAGCGGTTCTGCTCTTCCGGCAGCGGCGTTCGCGGTGCGGGCGGCGATGAAGAGGAAATCGGAGAGCCGGTTGAGATAGGCGAGGACGAGCGGATTGATGCCGTGCTCGTCGTTCGCTGCGAGCGCCTCGCGTTCGGCGCGCCGGCACGTCGTTCGCGCGACGTGCAAGCGCGCCGCGGCCTCCGTCCCACCGGGCAGGACGAAGCTCTTCAGCGTCGGAAGCTCCGCGTTCAGCTCGTCGCACAGCTGCTCCAACGAGTCGATCGCCGCTTGGTCCACGCGCAGCCGGTCTGCGACACCGTACGGGACCGAAAGGTCGGCCCCTACGTCGAAGAGCTCGTTCTGGATCCGCTCGAGCGGAACGCGCAACCGCTCGGGGAGGCTGCCCAGGGCAAGGACGACGCCGAGTGCCGCGTTGAGCTCATCGACGACGCCGAACGCCCCGATCCGGCAGTCCAGCTTGGGCACGCGGGAGCCGTCCCCGAGAGACGTCTCCCCCGTGTCCCCCGTGCGCGTGTAGATGCGCGTCAGCCGGACGGGTTCGTCGCGCCGGCGCGCGCTCATCGAATCGCCAGCGAGCGTTCGGTCAGTCCGAGGATTGCGCGCGCGATCACGAGGCGCTGGATCTCGCTCGTGCCTTCGTAGATCTCGGTGATCTTCGCGTCGCGGTAGTACCGCTCGACCGGGAACTCCTTGGTATATCCGTAACCGCCGAGGATCTGGATGGCCTCAGCAGTCTGCCGCCGTGCCATCTCCGAGGCGAAGAGCTTCGCCTTCGCACCCTCCTCTGTGTGCTTCCGGCCCTGCTCCTTCAGCCAGGCGGCGCGGTAGATCAGGAGGCGGGCAGCGTCGATCTCCATCGACATGACGGCGAGCTTGTGCTGAATCGCCTGGAAGTCCGCAATTCGGTGGCCGAACGCGCGCCGCTCGGTTGCGTACTCCCGCGCGACGTCGTAGGCAGCCTGCGCGATCCCGAGCGCCTGCGCCGCGATTCCGATCCGGCCTCCGTCCAGCGTCGTCATCGCGACCCTGAAACCGCGGTTCTCTTCGTGCAGCAGGCGGTCGCGGCCGACGCTCGCGCCTTCGACGACGATGTCGTTCGTGACCGACGAGTTGAGACCCAGCTTCTCCTCGTCGCGCGTTACGCGCACATGCTCGGCGTCGAGGATGAAGGCGCTGATCCCTCGTGCTCCCGCCGTGTCGGGATCGGTGCGCGCAAAGAGGAGAAACGTGCCCGCGTAACGCCCGTTCGTGATCCATTGCTTGGCGCCGGTGATCGTCCAGCCGCCGTCGCTCGGCTCCGCCTTCGTCCGCAGCGACCCCGCGTCGGAACCGGCCTCCGCTTCGGTGAGGGCGAACGCGCCGAGATGCTCGCCGCGCGCGAGCGGCGGGACGAAGCGGGACTTCTGCTCGTCGGTGCCGAAGGACAGGATCGGCAGCGCTACCGCGCTGGTGTGCACCGCTGGTGATCCCGATCCCACTGCGCTGCATAGGGATCGATCTCGGCGCGAGCAAAGTCGCGCGTGAGCGCCTGAACCTCGCGCTGGTCTTGCGTCAACTCAAAGTCCACTCCGAACGAAAGCTAGCGCTTTCGCTCGGATGACGGTTGGCCGCCTCGCGGCGAAACGTGCGCGGGGCGAAGCGTGGCGGCGCTGACGCGTCCCGCCCGCATCAGTTCGGGGTTAGTCTCCGGATAAAGGTGTCAACGGCCCGCAACCTCGTCGCGCTGTTGGTCTTGTCCGCGGTCGCATTTGCGGGTTGTGGCTCGGGGTCGACGCCTCCCGAGGAGGTCGTTCGAGCCTGGAGCGACGCGCTGAACGCAGACGACAACGAGCGCGCAGCCGACCTGTTCGCAGCGGACGCGCAAGTCGTCCAGGGCGAGCTGGTCCGGCGGTTGCACACCCATGGGGACGCCGTCGCATTCAACCGCGGGCTGCCATGCTCGGGCGAGATCGTCGACCTCGATGTGCGAGAGAACGAGGTGCAGGCGACATTCGTCCTCGGCGACCGGCGCTTCTCCCTCTGCGACGGTCCGGGCGAGCGCGCGGCCGCCATCTTCCGGATCCGCGACGGAAAGATCGTCCTCTGGCACCAGGTCGTGGCGCCACTCCCGGGAGAACCGGAAATCTAGGCCGCAACTCGCGGCGGTTTGACACCATCACCGCGCGCGAAAGCGCCAGCTTTCGCGCGGCTAAACGGCGGCCAGGTCGCGGCGGATGTCGCGGAGATGTTGCTCGACGCCGACGAAGGCGTCGACGACGTGCGGATCGAACTGGCGCTTTCGCTGCTCGAGGATCTCGGCACGCGCGGTCGCCCAGCTCATCGCGCGCCGGTAGGGCCGGTGGCTCGTCATCGCATCGAGCGCATCGGCGACGGCGAAGATCCGCGCGCCCAGCGGAATGTCCTCGCGCGCGAGCCCATCCGGGTAGCCGCGACCGTCCCAGCGCTCATGGTGGGAGCGGACGATCTTCAGACCCTCGCCTTTGAGGAAGGCAACGCCGGCGAGCATCGCCTCGCCGAGCACGGTGTGAGTTTGCATGCGGCGGCGCTCGGCCGGACTGAGCGGTCCAGGCTTCTGCAGGATGCCGTCAGGGATTCCGATCTTGCCGACGTCGTGCAACAGGAACCCGTATGGCGTGCTCTGGTCCCTGGTCACGCTCTCCTCGCCGACGGCGCTGGCGAGCGCCGTCGCATAGCTCTGGACTCGCTGGGAATGCGCGCGGGTGCCCGTGTCTTTGGATTCGAGTGCGCTTGCGAGCGCCGAGACGGTCTCCATGTACGCGCTCTGCAACAGCTCGCGCTGGCCGCGTTCGAGCTCGAGCAGGTGGCGGAGATCCCGTGCGTAGAGCAGCAACTCCTCCTCGGCCCCGGTTGTGCGCTTCTTCGTGGCGCGGAACGGCACGCCGTACAGTCCGCCGGCGAGTCGTTCCGCCACCGACAGCAGCTCGAGGGGGCTGAACGGCTTCCGCACGAACGCATCTGCGCCCGCGCGCTTCGCGGCGGCGCTCGTGCCACCCTCCGACCCCGTCAACAGCACGATCGGGATGTCCTTCGTCTTCGGGGCTTTCTTGAGCTCGGCGCAGAACTCGAGCCCGCTCATGCCGGGCATCCTCACGTCGAGGACGATCACGTCAGGATGGGCTGCGCCAATCTTCCTGCGCGCCGACTCGGCACTGTCGGCTTCAGAGACGTCGACGTCCGCAACCTCGAACGTCGTCCTCAGCAACGTGCGGAGTGCGGGGTCGTCGTCGACCAGCAAGATGCGCAAGATCCGGGGCCCTCCCTTTCCCGTTCGTACGTCCGTTTTTCGGCATTGGGGGCATCGCACTTGAGTCGGCATCCGTAAAGACACCTCGAGAGGCGAAAACCTGCAGGCAGGCGGGTTTTATTGGTTCTTAGGAGTACTCGTAGAAGCCGGAACCGCTTTTCCGCCCCAATCGACCGGCCGTGACGTGCTCGCGCAGCAAGGGGCATGGTCCGTAGCGGTCGTCCCCGAGCCCTTCCTGGAGCACTTCCATGATCGCGACACACGTGTCGAGGCCGATCAGATCTGCGAGAGCAAGCGGCCCCATCGGGTGCGCGAAGCCGAGCTTGGCGATCGTGTCGATCGCCTCCGCCTCCGCGACGCCGTCATGAAGCGCCCAGACGGCCTCGTTGATGAACGGCATCAGGATGCGGTTCGAGACGAAGCCGGGAAAGTCGTTCGCGACCGCCGGCGTCTTGCCGAGCTCCTGGGCAAGCTCCGTGATCGCCTCGGCCGTCTCGTCGGAGGTGTCGCGGGCGCGGACGATCTCGACGAGCTTGAGGACCGGAACGGGATTGAAGAAATGCATGCCGATCACCTTCTCGGGCCGCTGAGTGGCCGCAGCGAGCGACCCGATCGGGATCGAGGACGTGTTAGAGGCGAGGACCGCCTGCAGGGGAAGCTCGGCGTCCGCGCGCCGGAAGATCTCCTCCTTCACCGCTGCGTCTTCGACGACCGCCTCGATCATCAGGTCGGCCGGAACGAGATCGTCGACCACGTTCACGCGCGCGAGTACCTCTTCGGGCGGAGCGCCGCCCTTCTCGGCGAGCTTTCCTAGGCTTTTCTGCATCGTCGCCCGTGCGCGATCGGTCGCGCCCGGCTGAGCGTCGTGCAGAGAGACATGCCGGCCGGAAGCCGCGACAACCTGCGCGATGCCGCCGCCCATCTGTCCCGCGCCGACGACGAGGACGTGCTCGAAGTTCACGGGGCGAGCCTAACCGTGCCGCACGTTCAGTCACGCCTGCGTCGTCCGACGAAGATGCCGAGCGGGAACAACAAGATCAGCGGCAGAAAGAGGACGTGCCTGCCGATCAGCACGTAGACGAGCGCCGCGATCGCAAGACGCGACACGGTTCGACGCTTGAGCCACGCGTTATCGAGCCTATCGCTCGCTAGAGGCTTGATGTGAAACCGGGCCTCTCTGCGGGCCACGCGCCAGTTACAGGGCAATCAGTCCGGCATTCGTCGGCGTGAAGCCGCAAGCGTCGAAATAGAACGTTCGGAGGTGGTCATCGAAGTCGGCGTGGAGCCATTCGCACCCAGCAGCGCGCGTCTGTGCGATAGCGACCTCTACGAGTTCCCTCCCAATTCCGTGCCCGCGGACGCGGTTAGCGATCATTGTGTCGAGGATGAAGGAATGGACGCCGCCGTCCCACGCCACAATTGACGAACCCGACGAGGCCGTCGTCATCCCTGGCGCAGACCCAACCGAGGCTGTGCTCATGCACTTGACGCTTCCAGTCGTCGTCGAGCAGCGAGTGGTGAAACGCCTCGGCGTGGAGCGCATTCACCTCCGCGTTCTCAAAGTTTCCCCGCCACTCGTAGGTCACTGCCATTCGGCGAGCGTATCGCTCGATCACCCCATCAGCACGGCGAGAAACGCGGGACGAATTTCACATCAAGCCGCCAGTTCCACAAAGGGCCGGCGGCTAAAGAGGGCGCAGGCCGGTTTAGCCGCCGGCCGGACTGACGCGGGCGGGCCGCTTCAGCGCCGACGCGCGCGCGGTTCGCGACATGCGCCCGCCGCCCAAACCTCTTGCGCCGCCGCGCGCGACCGCGCTCGTGCGCGGCTGCGCCGTACCATGCTGCCGAGGTCGCTAGACCTCGAGGGAAAGCGCACAAATTCGGCACGCTTTCGATCGGCCCGTGTACGCTTCTGGGGTCAGACCCGCGTAGGCCTTTTGGACCTGTTACGTCAACCACGACTGCGGCGCCCGATGAAGATGCCGAGCGGGAACAGCAGGATCAGCGGCAGGAACAGGACGTGCCCGCCCGTGAGTACGTAGACGAGACCTGCAATCGCAGGACCCGCGAGCAGGAAGGCGAGCATGATGGCCACGCCTCTCCTCTGGCCGCCGCCGGACTTCTCTACACCTCCAGCGGCTCGCGCCATCCGGGTCGGCGCGGAGTTGCCAGACCTCGATCAAAGAACTCGGCACGCTTTCGATTGCCCGGCGTACGCTTCCGGGGTCAGACCTGCGTAGGCCCTTTGGACGTGTTACGTGCCGCTCTTTCGTCGACCGAGCCGATCGCCCGCCAGTTCCACGAAGGGCCGGCGGTTAAAGCGGAGCGAAGCCCGGTTTGGCGCCGGCCGGGCTGACGCGGGCGGCGACGCTTCAGCGCCGGCGCTCGCGCGGTTCGCGACAGGCGCCCAGCGACCCAAACGTTCCTGCGCCGCCGCGCGCGACCGCGCTCGTGCGCGGCGGCTCCGTACATCACCCTGCTCGAGGTCGCTAGACCTCGAGCAGAATCGCGTCGCCCTGCCCGCCGCCGGAGCAGATGGCCGCGAGGCCGAGGCCGCCGCCGTTGCGGCGCAACTCATAGATCATCGTGCTGAGGATGCGCGCGCCCGAGGCTCCGATCGGATGGCCGAGCGCGACCGCGCCCCCGTTGACGTTCACCTTCTCCGGATCCGCGTCGAGCATCTTCGCCGAGTTGAGCACGACGGAGGAAAACGCCTCGTTCAGCTCCACCCGCTCGACGTCGCCGATCGTCTTGCCGGCCTTCGCGAGCGCGTCCTTGCCGGCCTTCGCCGGCGTGCGTGCGAGATAGGCGAACTCGTCGGCGACGTACGCCTGCGCGATGATCGTGGCGAGCACGTCGAGTCCGCGCTTGCGTGCGAACTCCTCGCTCGTGACGACGAGCGCGCCCGCGCCGTCGTTGACGCCCGGAGCGTTCCCCGCAGTCGTCGTCCCTTCCGGATCGAAGACGGGCCTGAGCCTCGAGAGCTTCTCGTAGGACGTCTCGCGCCGCGGGCCCTCGTCGACCGCGAACTCGCCGACCGGGACGATCTCCTCCCGGAACCTGCCCTCGTCGATCGCCTTGATCGCGCGCTCGTGCGACCGCAACGCCCACCTGTCCTGGTCCTCGCGCGAGATCCCGAGCTCGCGCGAGACGAAGGACGCCTGCTCGACCATGTGGCGTTTGTCGAAGGTGGACATGAGGCCGTCGTGCGTCATCAGGTCGATGAGTGTCCCGTCACCGAGGCGGTAACCGAAGCGGGCCTTCTTGAGCACGTAGGGCGCGTTGGACATCGACTCCATCCCGCCCGCGACGATCACCTCGTGATCGCCGGCGCGGATCATCTGATCGGCCATCTCCACCGCGCGAATCGACGACGCGCAGACCTTGTTGATCGTGTCCGAGCCGATCTCGATCGGCAGTCCTGCGCCGATCGAAGCCTGACGGGAGGGGGCCTGGCCCGCACCGCCCTGCAGGACCTGACCCATGATCACGTACTCGACCTCGTCGTTCTCGATCCCCGCGCGATCCAGGGCGGCGCGGATGACGATCGAGCCGAGCTCGGTCGCTTCCTTGTCGGCGAGCGAGCCGCCGAGCTTCCCGAACGGCGTGCGAACCGCAGAAACAATCACGGATCTGGCCATCGGTCCGAGCGTAGCAATACGCTCTCGTTGTGCCGACGCAGCGAACCGCCGTCAAGCGCCATCCCGAACGCGGCTCCTACGACCGCGCAACGATCGACGCGATCGTCGACGAGGCGCTGATCTGCCACGTCGGCTTCCTCGTCGACGAGCAGCCGTACGTGATCCCGACGATTCACGCCCGCGACGGCGACATGCTCTACCTGCACGGCTCGCCGGGCAGCCGGATGCTGCGCAACCTCGCCCAGGGCGTCGACGTTTGCGTGACGGTGACGTTGCTCGACGGTCTCGTGCTGGCGCGGTCCGTCTACCACCACTCGATGAACTATCGCTCCGTCCTCGTCCTCGGGCGTGCGCGTGAGGTCACCGACCGTGAGGAGAAGCTGCGCGCCATGCGCACGGTCGTAGAGCACGTGCTTCCGGGCCGCTGGGACGATGCGCGTCAGCCGAACGAGGCGGAGCTGAAGGGAACGACGATCCTCGCGATCTCGCTGCAGGAGGCGTCCGCGAAGATCCGCACGGGTCCTCCGAAGGACATCGAGGAGGATCTGGCCCTACCGGTCTGGGCGGGCGTGATCCCGCTCGAACTCGTGCCGTCGGTTCCGATTCCCGACAAGGGGATCGAGGTTCCGCCGCCGGCGTACGCAAACGCTTATGAACGCCCGACCCTCGGGAAGACGAGAGCCGGAAGCTCGTGCAGCGGGCGGGATTCGCCCGCGCGCGTTCACCACGAGCGGCATATTCCGGGGGGCGTGTCTTGACGCGCCCCCGGATCGTCCCTACCCTGAGCAAACCGATGTCTCCCGTCACTCGCATCTGGGCGTGGCGCCGCGAGCGGGGCGGGAGCCTGCGCCTGCACTGAGCTAGGCCAGCACAGCCCGTTCCGCTCGATCGAGACCTTCCAGCCGGAAGGTCTTTCTGTGTGCCGTCCATTCACGGAGGACTTTCGACATGACCATCGCCACCGACATCGACCTCGTCACACCACTCGGCGCCTACCTGCGACTCCGCCGTGACGGCCGCGGCGCCTTCCTGCTGGAATCCGTCGAGCGCGGCCGCCTGGGCAGGCATTCGCTCGTCGGCTGCGGCTCCCACCTTTGCTACCTCGCAGAGGCGGAAGCCTGCGGCGAGCCCGTCGTCGGCTACCTTGCCTACGACCATGGCGCGCGGCTCGAGCCGACCGTGTCGCTCCCCGACGAGAGCACAGGTCTGCCGGAGAGCCGCTTCCTCGTTGCCGACGTGCTGATCCGCTTCGACCACGTGCTCGGGACGGCCGAGGTGATTCGCGGCGATCCCGAGCAGGTGTCGTCGCTGCTGGCCCGACCCGTGCCGCGTTTGCCGCACACGAACGGGCGGCGCGGCTTCGCCCGCCGCACTCCGTCTCGCGTGGACTACGAGTCCTCGGTGCTTGCCGCGAAGGAACACATCCGCGCCGGCGACGTCTTCCAGGTCGTCCTCTCGCAGCGCGCCGTGCGGCCGACCTCGGCGTCGGCGCTCGATCTCTACCGCGCTCTGCGGCGCGTAAATCCGTCGCCGTACCTCTTCCTGCTCGAGCTCGACGGCGTCGCGCTGATCGGCTCCTCCCCGGAGACCCTCGTCAAGGCCGAGCAAAAGCGTGCGAGCCTGAACCCGATCGCGGGCACGACCGAACGCGGAGCCGGGGACGCCGAGCGGCTGCTCACCTCGGAAAAGGACCGCGCCGAGCACGTCATGCTCGTCGATCTCGGCCGCAACGACCTCTCGCGCGTCTGCGTCCTCGGGACAGTCGAGGTCGAGCGCTTCCTCGAGGTCGAGCGTTACTCGCACGTGACGCATCTGGTCTCGCAGGTGGGCGGAGACCTACGCGACGGGGTTTCCCCGTTCGACCTCCTGCGCGCTTGCTTCCCCGCGGGAACGGTCTCGGGCGCGCCGAAGGTGCGGGCGATGCAGCTGATCTCGGAGCTCGAGGGCAGGCGGCGTGGCCCGTACGGGGGCGCCGTTGGCTACGCCCTTCCGGACGAGGGCACCCTTGACACGTGCATCGCCATCAGGACGATCGTCCTTCGGGACGGCGTCGCGCACCTCCAGGCCGGAGCGGGCATCGTCGCGGATTCCGATCCGGCGGCGGAGCACGAGGAGTGCCTGCGCAAGCTCGCCGGGGTCGAGGCGGCGATCGACCTCGCGGAGGCGGAACAGCGGTGATCCTCCTCGTCGACAACTACGACTCCTTCACGTACAACCTCGCGCACCTCTTCGGCGAGCTCGGCGCGGAGGTCGTGGTGCGACGAAACGACGTGCTCGACGCGGAGGCGGCGGCGAGGCTCGGCCCGTCGCACCTCGTCATCTCCCCCGGTCCGGGCCGCCCGGCCGATGCAGGCGCCACCCCGGAGATCGTCAGGCGGCTTGCGCCGACCACTCCCACGCTCGGCGTCTGCCTCGGCCACCAGGCAATCGTCGAGGTCTTCGGCGGCGAGATCGGACCGGCCCGCGAGCTCGTCCACGGGAAGCCATGCACGGTTCGCCACGACGGCCGCGGCCTCTTCGCCGGCCTGCCCGAAGAGCTCGAGGCCGGCCGTTACCACTCGCTGGCGGCGACCAGCATCCCAGCTGCGCTGGAGGTCTCGGCCACGACGGCCGACGACGGCGAGGTGATGGCCGTCCGCCACCGGGAGCTGCCGGTGGACGGCGTCCAGTTCCATCCCGAATCGGTGCTGACCCCGCTCGGTCGCGAGATCGCGCGAAACTTCCTGGAGCGATGATCCAGCAGGCGCTGCAGCGGCTCCTCGACGGCCACGACCTCGGGCGCACCGAGACGCGCGAGGTCATGGGCGAGATCATGCGAGGCGAGGCGACGCCGGCCCAGATCGGGGGCTTCCTCGTCGCCCTGCGCGTCAAGGGCGAGACGCCGGACGAGATCGCCGGGTGCGCGGAGTCGATGCGCGAGCACGTCTTGCCCGTACGGCCGCGACGCGTCGACCTCGTCGACACGGCGGGAACCGGTGGTGACGGCGCGCACACGATCAACATCTCCACCGCCGCGGCCCTCGTGGCCGCAGCGGCGGGCGCGGCGGTCGCGAAGCATGGCAACCGCGCGGTTTCGTCGGCGTGCGGCTCGGCGGACGTGCTCGAGGCGCTTGGCTTCACGCTCGAGCAGGAACCCGAACGGATCGCACGCTCGATCGACGAGCTCGGCTTCGGCTTCCTCTTTGCTCCCTTCCACCATCCCGGCTTTCGCCACGCCGCACCGGTACGCAAGGAGCTCGCGACTCGCACGGTCTTCAACGTGCTCGGCCCGCTGACCAACCCCGCGGGGGCGCGCGCCCAGGTCGTCGGCGTCTACTCCCCGGGGCTCGTGCGCACGATTGCGGAGGTGCTCGCCCGCCTCGGCGCTCGACGCGCCTTCGTCGTGCACGGGGCCGGCGGGATCGACGAGTTGTCGCCGGTCGGACCGAACCTCGTCGGCGAAGTGGTGGACGGATCCGTGCGCGAGCGTGAGCTCGATCCCGAGGCG
>WNGA01006129.1_pt1 | contig 17224 bp, 18 predicted proteins | sample 5400061 | NCBI WGS metagenome assembly WNGA01 (sample SAMN13153366, study PRJNA577476) | soil metagenome | isolation source: 100 cm soil or saprolite under grassland replicate 2 | place: USA:California | collected 2016-06-15 | reverse complement strand
TCGGCTTCTCGACGCCCGGGTACTCGGCTGGAGCGTTTCGGTTCGCCGCCGCGATGGCGACGTAGCAGGTCAGCCCGGTCGCACCGCGCCCGACGGGCTGCCGTACACCGCGGCGACTCGCACGACGTCCCCGGTGTGCGGGGCGTGGATCATCTGGCCGCCACCGATGTAGAGGCCGACGTGGTCGCTGCCGCCCGGGCCCCAGAACACGAGGTCGCCCGGCTGCAACGCGCTGAGAGAGACGTGGGGGAAGCTGCTGTACTGCGCGCCCGAGTAGTGAGGCATCGTCACGCCCGCCGACCCCCATGCCCGCATCGTGAGGCCCGAGCAGTCGAAGCAGGCCGGTCCGGTGCCGGCATAGCAGTACGGCTTGCCGAGCTGCGCCTGCGCGTACGCGATCGCCTGACCCGCACCGCCGCTCCCCGGGCCGGGGGCGTCGGCCACGCCACCACCGCCGCCACCGCCGCCACCGCCGCCATCACTCTTCGGCGCCGTGTACTTGGCGGCAGCCGCGGCCTGGGCCGCAGCCTCACGCCGGGCAGCCTCCTGCGCCACGAGCTCTGAGATCTCGCCGTTGACCTGGTCGAGGAGCTGTTGCTGCGTCGCGTTGGCCGCCTGCACCTGACTCAGCGACGAATTGACCGCATCCCGTTCCTTCGCCGCGTCGGCCTCGGCCTCCTGCGATTTCGTTTTCTGAACCTGGAGATCCTTGTCGGCAGCGCGGAGCTGCTTCACGAGAGTGTCGTCGTGCTCCGACACGATGGCCGAGTACTTCGAGGCGTCCGAGAGCTGCTTGGCGCTCGACGTGTCGAACCCGACGACCGGACTCCCCGAACCGGCGTCCTTGTACAGGGCCGCGGCGCGCTCGCTCAGCTTGCTCTTCAGATCGGCGACCTGCTGGGCGATCTCGTCCTGACGCTGCTGCGCCGACGCGATCGCCGCCTCGGCCTGGTCGAGTCGGTACTGCGCGCCGTTGAGCTGCTCGGACAGCGCGTCCGCCTTGGCGCCGTTGGCCTCGATCTGGTCCTGGAGCTGCGCCGCCTCGGCGCGCTTGTCGTCGATCGGGTCCGCGTGCGCCGCCGTGGGAATCAGCGCGACGAACGACGTCGCGGCGAGGACGAACGCCGCAACCAGGGACGCAGGTCGAAAACGCGACGAAACGCGACGAGATGCACCTGTCGGGAGGATGCGCAACTGTAGAACGCAGGGGCCCCGCTGACAACATCATGCAATCAGGGCCCAGACGTGGTGCGGAATCACGCCTCTGACGAGATAGCGTTCTCCTACTTCCCCGTTTCTGTATCCCCAGTGGTTGTCGCGCACCCCGTCGCCAAAGCGGTGCAATGACGAGTTCCGCCGTCGAAGGCAGGTCAGGTTCGCCTACGTCGTCCGACGACGCGCGGTCGAAGCGCGGCGCGAAGACGGACGCGACGTCGCACGAGCCGCGCCTGGGCTACATGCCGGCGCTCGACGGCGTGCGCGCGATCGCGGTCTCGGCGGTCCTGCTCTACCACGGGAACCTGGGCTGGTTCAGCGGCGGCTTCCTCGGCGTCGACGTGTTCTTCGTGCTCAGCGGCTACCTGATCACGTCGGTGCTCCTCGACGCCCGGCGAGCGAACGGCGGTCCGCTCGGCCTTCCCCGCTTCTACCTCCACCGAGCTCGACGCCTGCTCCCGGCGTTGTTCCTCATGCTCGCCGGCACGGTCGCGTACACGGTGATCTTCCTGCCCCACGAGGCGGCGAAGCTGCGCGGCGATCTCTTCGCGGCGCTCGGCTACGTGCAGAACTGGTACCTCATCCTGCATCAGCAGTCCTACTTCGCGGCCGCCGGGCGCCCGCCGATGCTCCAGCACCTGTGGTCACTCGCGATCGAGGAGCAGTTCTATCTCGTGTGGCCGTTGCTCTTGGGCTTGCTGCTGAAGTACTGGAGGCCCACCCGTTTGAAGCTCGCGCTCGGCATCCTGGCCGCGGCCGCGGCGTCGTCACTGCTCATGGCGGTGCTGTACCGGAGCGGCGCCGACCCGTCGCGCGTGTACTACGGCGCCGACACCCACTCCAGCGGCCTGCTCATCGGCGCGGCGCTCGCGATCCTGGCGCCTCCGTGGCGACTCCGTGGCAAGACCGGACGAATGGCGCCCATCGCGCTCGAGGTCGCCGGCGTCGTTGGGCTCTTCGCGATCGTGTGGTCTTTCGTGAGCATCACCGAGTTCGACGACGCGCTCTACCGCGGTGGCTATTTCCTCTTCTCGTTCGTCGCCGCGTTGGTCATCGTCGTAGCGGTCCATCCGGCGGCCAGGCTCAGCCACGGCATCCTCGCCAGCCCGCCGATGATCTGGATCGGGAAACGCTCCTACGGGATCTATCTGTGGCACTGGCCCGTCTACCTCGTGACACGCCCGGGACAGGACATTCCGCTGACCGGCATCCCGCTCTTCGTGCTGCGGGTCGCGATCACGCTCGGGATCGCGGCGTTCTCGTACCACTTCGTCGAGATGCCGATCCGAAACGGCGCGCTCGGGCGGCGCATCCAGGCGATCCGGCAGAGCTCCACGCATGAGCGTCGACAGTCGCTCAGGCGCCTCGGGCTCGTCGGCACGGGGGTCATCGCCACCACGGTCCTGCTCGGCCTGGGCCTGGCCGCTGCACAGCCGGCCGGGCCTCCGCCCGGGTTTCCCACCAAGGCGGCGCGCATCCCGATCACCACCGGCCCGAAGGCATCCAACCAACCGACTTCTCCGCCGACGTCTCCCCCGACGTCGGCGGGGCCGGCCACGACGCTGGCGCCGCTCGACCCGAACGGGCGCGTCACGGCCATCGGCGACTCGGTCATGCTCGGAGCTCGGAACGCGCTGCAGCGCGACATCGGTCCGCGCCTCCAGATCGACGCCGACGTCAGCCGCCACTTCGGCAACGGCCTCGATGTCGTCCGCGCGTTGCGCGACGCCGGACAGCTGGGCGACGAGGTGATCATCCACCTCGGCACCAACGGCACGATCCCCGAGGACCAGTTCGACGAGATGATGCAGCTTCTCAGCGGCGTCAAACGCGTCGTCGTCGTGAACCTCAAGGTGGACCAGCCTTGGGAAGGGCCAGACAACGAGACGCTCGCCGCCGCTGTGCCGCGCTACCCGAACGCGGTCCTGTTCGACTGGAATGCGGTCGCGCGTGAGCATCCCGAGTTCTTCGTCGCCGACGGCGTCCACCTCACGAACGAAGGGCAGGCGTATTACGCGCTCGTGATCGCGAGCAAGCTGTAGCGCACGCGGCGTCGGCTACTTCCCGCGCAACGGGTGCGCCTGGAAGAAGGACCACATCACCTCGTCGGCGTTGATCGAGAACGTGGTCGGACCCACGGCAGACTCGATCGCTCTCGAGAACTCGCTGCCGGGCCACGTGTGACCGCCACCCTCGATCCGGTAGAGCGCGATATCGGCGTGGTTCGGACACCGGTAGCGCACCAGCATCACGTCCGGCGCGACGCTCGTCTCGGACGGCTTGCCAGTGCAGTGATTGCGCTTCGCCCATGCCACCGCGACCTTCGGGGTCGGCGCGCTCCGCGCGACCGCCTTGCCGCCCGACGTGTCGCCGAGCATGCGGCCCGTCCCGTCGTTGGCCGAGGTCACCTGGGCCTGCGCGCCAAGCCCACCCGTGAACGCGACGAACTGGTCGCCGGTGCCTTGGAACGCGACGATCGGGACGGCGCGGGCCGGTTTGCAGCCGGCGGGGTTCATCAGGCCGGCCACGGTCGCGACCGCGGCGACCCGCTTGGCGTCGGTGCACGCCAGCGTCGAGGCGAGGAACGCACCGTTCGAGTACCCGGCGAGGAACACGCGGTGCTCGTCGACGCACAGCGTGCGCTCGGCCTCGTCGAGGAGGTCGTTGACGTAGCGCACGTCGGGCGAGTCGAGCTCGACCTCCCAGCCGGGGACGACATCGCCCGAGCCCTGCGGCGTGAGGGTGACGAATCCGTGCTCGTCGCCGAAGGCGCCGAGTCGCGAGTTGGTCTCGTGGAGCCGCGCCCCCTCGAGGTAGCCGTGCAGGTCGACGACGAGCGGGACCGGTGTCTTCCCGTCGTACGACGGCGGGACGTTGCGGAGGTAGGACCGCGCCGCGCCGCCCGACGTGGTCGTGACGTCCCCCTCACCGGGTGCCACGGCGGCGGCCTCGCAGCCGGCGGACGGCTTGGCGCGGGCGGTGTCGGGCTGCCTTGCGGCTGCGGTGCGACCCGCGAGCCCGGCTGCGAGCAGCGCGAGGCCGAGCGCGAAGGAGAGGGCAACGCGCCGCACGCGCATCGCCGGATCGTAGCGACGACGTCGTAGGACCGCTCGACGAGAGCGACTCGGTCCGCAAGTACCGTTGGCGGCTCCGCAACGAAGATTGGGGTTGCGCCGTGCGAATCGGGGTTGTGTTCCCGCAGACCGAGCTCGGAGGAGATGTCGGCGCCGCACGCGCGTACGGCGAGAGGGTGGAGGAGCTCGGCTTCACCCACGTTCTGGCGTACGACCACGTCGTGGGCGCCGACCCGGACGTCCATCGCGGCTGGAACGGCCCCTACGACGTCCGGACGACGTTTCACGAGCCGTTCGTGCTCTTCGGGTACCTGGCCGCGGTCACGCCGCTCGAGCTCGTCACCGGCATCATCATCCTCCCCCAGCGCCAGACCGTCCTGGTGGCCAAGCAGGCCGCCGAGGTCGATCTGCTGACCGGGGGTCGGTTTCGCCTCGGCGTCGGCCTCGGATGGAACGCGGTCGAGTACGAGGCGCTCGGCAAGGACTTCTCGAACCGAGGCAAGCGGATCGAGGAGCAGGTTGCGCTGCTCCGACGCTTGTGGACGGAGCGGAGCGTCACCCACACGGGGAACTCCGAACGTGTCACGGGCGCGGGTCTGGCTCCGCTTCCGGTGCAACGCCCGATCCCGGTGTGGCTCGGCGCGGTCGCCGAGCGTGCGCTGGACCGCGTGGGTCGCCTGGCCGACGGTTGGTTTCCTCAGGTGCCGCCGGGCCCGCGGCTGGACGAGGCCCGTGCGATCGTCAGCCGCGCGGCCGTCGAGGCCGGCCGCAATCCCGACGCGCTCGGCATGGAGGGGCGGATCAGTTGGGACCAGGGCGACATCGACAAGCTGATCCGCCAGGCGGGTCGGTGGCGCGACGCGCGGGCGACGCATCTTTCCGTCAACACGATGGGCGCGGGTTTCGGTTCTGTGGACGACCACCTCGCCGCCCTGGCAGTGGCGGCGGACGCCCTCGCACCCCTCGACACCTGATCCGCGCAGCGTCCTGCCGGTGGTGTCAACCGACGGTCACGGGGACGCGTTGGACCGCGTTGTTGGCGTAGCCCTTGACGTTCCAGTCGGGGGTGTCCGGCTGCTCGGTGCCGGCGGCGTCGCGCGCCCGGCACCACAGCTCGTAGTCACCGGGTCCGGGAGGGTCCCAGGTCCACGACCACGAGCGCCACGCGTACGGACCGAGGTCGGCGTCGTCGAGGTCCGCGTCGTGCCAGCTCCGACCTCCGTCCGCGCTCACCTGCACGCCGGTGAGCGGCGCGTCGCCGGACCAGGCTCGACCCCGCACCGCGCACGGGCCGAGGGCGACGAAGCGGCGGCGCGTCATGAAGTCGGGGTACCCGGGCGGAGCCATCAGCGCCCGCGGCGCCATCCGGGTCACGGGGTCGCCGTCGTCGTCGGGGTCGCGGAGAAAACGGTACCCCTCGGCCTGCTGGTAGCCGGCGAAGGGCTCGGCCACCGCCGCCACGCGCGCGAGCCACTTCACGTTGGTCATGCCGTACCAGCCCGGCACGACGAGCCGCAGCGGGAACCCGTGCTGCGGGAGCAACGGCTGCCCGTTCATGTCGTAGGCGAGGATCACCTCGTCGCGTGAAGCCTCGTCGACGGACAGGCTGCGCGCGTAGTCCTGCTCTACGCCACCCTCGATGCCGTGGTCCAGGCCGGTGAACACGATCTCGATCGCGTCGTCGAGCAGGCCCGCGTCCTCGAGCAACGGTCGCAGCGGCGTGCCCGTCCACTCCGCCGTCCCCACCGCCTCGACGAGCCACGGTTGGCTCAGCGGTCGCGGCTCGAGGTGCGCGCGCCCGTTGCCGGCGCACTCCATCGTGACCGCAACCGTCCGCGCCGGGCGCGACCGCAGCTCGTCGAGCGACAGGGTGAGCGGCCGCTGGACGCGTCCATCGACGTGCAGCGCCCACGTTGCGGCGTCGACGCGCGGGATGTCGTAGTGGATGAGGAGGTAGTGGAGGCCGACGGGCGTGACCGCCCAGTCGAGCGCTTCGAGTGGCATTCCACTGTTGCGGGTCGCGAGCTGGAGCTCGGCGACGCTGATGTCGCCGTCGCCGTTGCGGGCCGTGCCTGCCGTCTCCTGCCTGCCCATGACGCGACCCTACGCTCGCGGCAAGGGCGTCATCTAGCGTGGCGCCCGATGAGCCCAGGAGATCCGCCGCGTCCGGCGACCCCTCGCATCCCGCCGCTCCCCGACGAGGAACGGGACAAGGAGGCGCGCGAGCTTCTCGGGGCGATGGACCAGCTCCCCGACGCGGTGGCGGTCAACATCTTCGCCACGATCGTCCGCTACCCGGGGTTGTACCGGCGGTGGATGCCGTTCGCGGGCAAGCTCCTGGCGGGGAAGCTGCCGGCGCGGGACCGCGAGCTCCTCATCTTGCGGACGGCGTGGCTCTGCCGGTCGCCGTACGAGTGGGGACAGCACGTCCGGCTGTCGAAGACGGCGGGCATCACGGACCAGGAGATCGAGCGAGTGATCGCGGGTCCGGGCGCCGCGGGCTGGTCGGCGTTCGACCGCACGCTGCTCCAGGCGGCCGACGACCTCCACGACGACGCGTGCATCTCCGACGCCACTTGGGAAGCGCTCGCGAAGGAGTACGACGAACGCCAGCTGATCGAGGTGCCGATGCTCGTCGGGCACTACCACATGGTCGCGTTCGCCCTGAACTCCTTCGGCGTGCAACGCGAGCCGGGTGTCGACGGGTTCCCCGACACCCGCGACTGAGGGCATGGCGACGGACCTGCCCGACGAGGCTTCCGGCCGGGCGCCGGGTCGGGGTCGGCTCGAAGGACGGCGGATCCTGGTCATCGGCGCGGGAACTCGACCCAGCGACGACCCCGACGCACCGATGGGCAACGGGCGCGCCATCGCCACACTCGCCGCCCGCGAGGGCGCCGTCGTCGGCTGCGCGGACCGGGACGAGGCGGCGGCGCGGGAGACGACCGACCTCATCGCCGGCGAAGGCGGCCGCGCCGAGGTGCTCGTCGCCGACGTGGCAAGGGCCGAGGACTGCGCCGCGGTGGTCACCGACGCGGAGGCGCGCCTCGGTGGTCTCGACGGCCTGGTGCTGAACGTCGGCATCGCGCAGGGCGCGCGGCTCTCGGGGACGAGTGTCGAGCAATGGGACACCACCTTCGCCGTCAACCTGCGCGCGCACTTCCTCGTCTGCCAGGCGGCCGTCCCCCGGCTCGCCGACGGGGCGTCGGTGGTGTTCATCGGATCGATCGCGGGGATCACCCCCGGCAGCGGACTCCCGGCGTACGACACGTCGAAGGCTGCGCTCGGCGGGTTGTGCCGGCACGTCGCGCACGAAGGCGCGCGCCGCCTGATCCGGGCCAACGTCGTCGCCCCCGGCCTGATCGACACGCCGCTCGGCCGGCTGGCGTCGGCGGGACGGCCGTCGCGCGAGCGCACCCCGGTGCCGCTCCAGCGCCAGGGGACGGCGTGGGAGATCGCGTACGCGACGGTGTTCCTGCTCTCCGACGAGTCGAGCTACGTGACCGGCCAGACGCTCGTCGTCGACGGCGGCCTCACCGCGCTGCGGTGACGCCGAGAGGCGCACAGCTTTCGGCCGCTTTGTGCGCTTCGGTTTGCACGCGTGTCAGCAAGGGCAGGGACCCTCCGACAGTTCGAGACCTCAACGAAACGGAGCTGACGTGAACTTCATCCTGTGGCTCATCGCGGTCGTGCTCGTTGTTTCCGGAGTCGTCGCGCTGTTGCGGCGCGAGCTCGTCTGGGGGGTCGTGCTCATCGTCGTCGGTATGTTGGTCGGGCCGGGAGGCGTCAGCGTCTTCGCTTGACCTCCGTTCAACGGCCGAGCACCGAGCGCGGAAGGTGCAGCTGCGTTTACGGGTGAGTCTTCGCGAGGGGCGCGTGCTCGCCGTCTCCGGACGCCTCGACGGCGGCGCCGAACGCATCCGGCGCGGGTGACTCATCCCCCGTGGTGTCGTTCTGCTTCCGCGAGCGCCACGCCGCGTACAACGCCGCCGCGATGGCGGCGACGAGACTCAGCCGGACGATCCATACGACGCGTCCGGCCGTCCTCGACCGGCGGCGGCGGTCGATCGGCGTGTCGACCGGCAGGCGCTGCGCCGCCGAGGCGAGGCGCCGCTCGATCTTCTGCGCCCGCCGCCGGCGTCGATACCGCCGGAATCCCTCCTCGACGGCGTCCTGCGTCGTCGACGCGACCTTCTTGGCCACTTTCTTGCCCGCCTGCTCGGCGAGCTCCTCGGCACTGTGCACGTCCAACATGACCTACCCCGATCAGCTCCTAGAAGTATGGAGACGCATAAAGGGGTACCCGGATCGAGCCCGAAGCATTCGCCGCGTCGTCGGCAGTCACACGGACCCGCCCGTTCCGGCGGTACGCGGGGGCTGGTGGGCGAGCTCGCGCAGGTGGTCGATGCGCTCGTCGAGCACGAGCTCGTGGGCGAGGCGTCGTGTCGCCCGCGACGGGAAGTTCCCGAGCACGTGGGCGGGAAACTCGAGCCACAACGGCGCGGTCGCTCGGCTGACTCGCCCGATCTGGCTCGAGTCGGCATCGAGCTTCTCGAGCGCCCGGATCAGCGCCGCCGGGTTGCGCGTGAACTGGATTGCGACGCGGTCACGCTCGACGCCCTGGTCGCGCAACGCCCACACCTGCAGCGCCTCGGCGAGCCGGCGGGGCACGAACCCGAGGACGGCGCGCAGGATGCTGTCGTCGGAGGAATCGACGGCCGAGATCGCACCGCTGGTCAGCGCCACCGTCCAACTCGACAGAGCGACGTCCCAGCTGCGGATGCGGCTCACTTCGTAGGCAAGGACCGCCTCGAGCTCGTCGCGGCTCAGACGTTCGCTGAGACCGGTCGTGATCCCGACGATCGTGCGGGACGGGCGCGTTCCGACCCCGAAGGAGTTGGGTGCAGGGTCGTCGATGACGGCGACGCGCGGTGGCGGTACCCCGCCGGCGATCGCCAAGCCCTCGAGGAGGTTGCGAACCTCCGTGTGCTCCTCGGGTTGGATCACGTGCGCGCCCGTTTCGTGGAGGACGCGCTGCTCGAGCGATCGGCGCAGGAAGGGGATGCGCACCAAGCCCACGAGGATGCCGATGACGGCCGACCCGGCGGCGACGACGGCGAGGCCGATGGCGACGAACTTCGCAGAGTCTGCGTCGGTGGGAAGGTCGCCCTGGAAGACGATGGCGAGCGCGATCCCGAGCCCGACGGCGATCGCGGCCATGATCACCGCGACGATGTAGTTGAGGGTGGCGAGGAACACGAGCGCGACGATGCGCGTCCGGTTGCGGCGTTCGAAGAGCTCGATGTGGTCCGCCATCGGGCGCAGAGTAGCGACCGGCGTTCCCGACTGTGCTGGACGCGCTGGAGCCGCCGCGGCCGGTAGCGTCTGCTGACGATGACAATGACGCGTCGCAGCCGGCGCGTGGAGGCGATGTGGCGGATGTCCGCGCGCCGGCGGGCGTACGTCGTGGCGGCGGCCGGCGGACTGGCGGGCTTCGTCGCGGCATGGTTCACGCCGTGGCAGTTGTCGATCTTGATGGCGTGGAACGTCGCCGCCGCGCTCCTCATCCTCTGGGTCTGGGCGAGCGTCGGCCAGTTCAGCCCCAAGGAGACCCAGGCGTTCGCAACCCGAGAGGACAACAGCAGGGTGTCGGCACAGCTCCTGGTGCTCGGTGCGTGCGTTGCGAGCCTGGTCGGCGTGGCCTTCGACCTTGTGAAGGCCAGCGATGCCGTCGGCAGCCACAAGATCACCTACATCGTGGCGGCGGTGCTCACCGTTGTCCTGTCGTGGGCGGTCGTGCACACCGTCTACACGCTCCGGTACGCGCACGAGTACTACACCGCACCGATCGGAGGCATCGACTTCAAGGCGGGAGGCGATTACGCGCCGAACTACGTGGACTTCGCCTACGTCGCGTTCGGCATCGGGATGACGTTCCAGGTCGCCGACACAGACGTCCAGAGGCACGACATCCGGCGCACCGTACTCGGACATTCCCTCCTGTCCTACCTCTTCGGCGCGGTCATCCTTGCCGTCACGATCAACATCGTTGCGTCGCTGTTGCAGTAGGAATAGATTTCTGCCTTCCGCACGCGTCGACGGCTACCCGAGCCCGCTGGTGGCGTTACCGGCGGCGCGAAGGCTCCGGCAGACGCGTTCACGCTCGCCGCATACGACGCGTTCGACGTCGCCACGCGCGCGCTCCAGCGCGCCGGCCCCGACGCCGACGCCGCCACGCTCCGGGCCCCGTTCGTGAAGTCGGTGTGCGGCCGGAAGGCCTCGGCCGAGCGCTGGCGTGAGACCGGAACGTGGACACCCGCCGCCGACCTGACAGCGGCCGGACACGTGCGCGCCACGAGCTGTCGGGAGTCGACCTAGCCTCCGACGCCGTGTCCGAACATGTGCACCAGCACGTGCCCGAGGAGCTCGTCGAGGCCGGCGACGCGTCCGGCGGGCGGGCTCGAATCCTCGAGATCCTCGCGGTCGTCATGCTGTCGACGGCTGCGATCGGCACGGCGTGGAGCGGCTATCAAGCGGCCCGCTGGGCCGGACGAGAAGCGCAGCGGTTCGCGGAGGCGGACGCGCTGCACGCCAACTCGACGCGGTCGGTGACCCGCGCCGGCGAGAACCGTCTCCAGGACCTCTCGGACTTCGAGCGCTGGTTGGACCTCCAGACCACCGGCAACTTGCCCCTCGCCGACCTTCACGCGCAACACTTTCGCGACGAGTTCCGCCCCGCGTTCGACGCGTGGCTGGCGCAGGATCCGCTCAACAACCCGGACGCGATCCCCACGCCACTGAAGATGCCGCAGTACAAGCCGGGCGAGGCGGCACGCGCCGACCACCTCGAGGCCGAAGCCGACCACACCCTCGAGCTGGGCACCACCGCCCGTGACCGCGCCGACGAGTACGTGCTCACGACGGTGTTCTTCGCCTCGGTGCTGTTCTTCGCCGGGATCTCGCTCCGGGTCCCGAGGGAGGGCCTGCGGATGGTCGTCATCGGACTCGGGATCGCGTTCCTCGCGTACGGGGCCGTCCAGCTCATCCTGCTCCCGACGCTGTGGTGAGCCCGCGCACCTGGGATCTACCGTCGTCCGTGTGACAGCGGGTGATCCCGAGCTGGATGCGGCCCGGGCGCGCGTCGTGCAACGCGGGCTCACCGGCGACGCCATCCGCGAGCTGACGCCGGTGGTGAGTGCGCTGCCGCTCGATGCGCTGGGGCCCGTGAAGCAGCTGCTGAAGCGGTTCTTCTCCGACGCCCCCTGGACCCCGAACGACGACGCCGCGCTCGCCGACGTGGTCGGCGCGGGCAGCGGCGGCGGTCGATCCGAGCTCGAGCCCGGGCTGACGCTCGCCTGGGACTGGGAGGACGGGTTCCGGTTGCGGCTCCACAGCGACGCCGCGTCCCCGCCCGAATCCGCAGACACCGGCGCGACGACGGGCCTGGGCGAGACGTTCGACGGGGTCGTGGTGCCGGAAGCGACGCCGAGCCCACGCACCATCCGGTTCGCGACCCCGCCGCTCGACGGCGGCGGCGCCCGCAACTACGACTCGGCGAACGCCGCGGCAGCCGACGCGCGGGCGGCTCGCCTGTTCGGCGACTTCGACGAGGTGACCAATGTGCTCGTCGGGCCGGACTTCGTCGCGGTGACGATCGCGCGTCCCGACCGCTGGGAGCAGCTGCTCGAGCCGATCCTGCTCGTCGTCGCCGAGGAGTTCACCGACGACGCTCCCGCCGGCGCCGAGCGCGAATCGGCGGTGCCGACGGCGGCACACGCGCCACGCGACGAGCGCGAACGGCGCGCGCCGCGTCGGCTCGAACGGGCGTGGAGCGAGCTCGGCTCGCTGCGTGCGGACTCGCCGGACGACCTCGAGCGCGTGCTGGCGGCGTGCGACGACGCCGAGCCGGCGCGCCGGCAAGTCGCCGCCACCCTGCTCGCCGACGCTCCACGCGACGTCGCCGCCGGCGCGTGGGCTCGCCTCCTCGGCGATCCGAGCCGCGCCGTTCGGCGGAGCGTCGTCGACGCGGTCGCCGGGGCCGAGCGCGACGAGCTGCGGGCACTGCTCGAACGATCGCTCGAGGATCCCGATGCATGGATTCGTTGGAAGGCGTTGTCGGGCATCGCCGCGCTCGGCGCCGGGCCGAGCACCGCGGCCGTCGCCGGCCTCGCCGAGGATCCCGACTTCCGCGTGCGCCTCGAGGCGGCGCGGATCCTCGCGCCTTGAGTTGTCGAACAGCTATGAGTCGCCGTGGTAGCGAGCCGCCGGTGTGCCGGGCGGGTTGCTGACACCGGGTCGGGCGTCGGGGTTCTGCACGCAGACCTCGCACTCGAGGCCGTCCGGGTCGCGGAAGAACACGCTCAGGATCGGCCCGAAGTCGGTCACGAACCCGTCGCTGGCGCCGCGGGCGATGAGCCGGTCGCGGACGGTCTCGAACGCCTCGAGCGACTCGGCGTGCAGCGCGAGGTGGTCGATGCGACCGCGGCCGAACATCGGAGTCTGGCGCTCCGCCTCCGTGTTGCCGGTGATCTCGAACACGTTGAGCTCCGAGTGCGGGCCCACGTGGACGACCGAGAGCCGCACGTCGGTGTCCTCGGGCGTCTCGAGGTCGTCGCGCGGCACCGAGGCGTCGAACACCTCCTCGTAGAACGCGTGCAGGCGCTTCGAGTCGTTGGTGAGGATCGCTACGTGATTGAACCCGTCGAGCAGCATGGTTCCTCCTGGTCGCAGCGTACGCGACCGCCCGCGCGACGAGCGCGGGCGGTCACGGTTCTCGCGCTCAGCTGTTCGGTGTGTCGTCCGCCGAGCGGTTCGCGAGCTGGACCTGGACTTCGTTCGGGGTGCCGTTGCGGTTGTAGGTGATCGTCACCTGGTCACCGCTCTCGTGGGAACGGATGCGCTGCGCGAGCTCGGACGGGCTCGTCACGGCGGATCCGTCGACGGCGGTGATCACGTCACCGGCCTGCAACCCCGCCTTCGATGCCGGACTGCCGTCCAGCACGTTCGCGACCTGCGCGCCCTGCTGGCCGCCACCGGCGGCCTCGGTCGCCACGCCGAGGAACACGCCACTCGTCGGGCGGGGCAACTCCCCGTTGCCGTTGCCGCCACGCCCGGGGAAGCCGGGGAAGCTCCGCTCAGGTCGCTCGCGGTGATCGCTGCTGCTCGGCGCGGTGGCGCGCCCGACGGCGAAGCTGCCGCCGGCGAGGACGCACACGGCGACGAACCCGACGAGCGAGACGACGAGCCATCTGGGGATGAGCCACCCACCGGTCGTCGCTCGCGGTTCACCGGGCGGCGGCGGCGCCGCGGCCGGCTCGGTCGTGTCCGCGGGTGCCTCGTCGACCGGCCCTTCGGCCGGTGTCTCGCCGGCAGGTGATTCGTCGGGCGCGTCGCTCGCGCCCTCCTCTGGTCTCTCGTCACTCATGGCGACTCCTGTGCTCCGTAGTGATAGCGCACAGTGTGTCGAACCAGCATGGGAGCACCCTGCAGAACGCCTGAGAACCGGCTGTGAGGCGCGCTCCGATCAGGTTTCGCAGTCAGCGAGGCTCGCGGCGGGTGTGTACGTGACCTCATCCCACGTCGCGCGCAGATCGGGCGGCGTGTTGGGCGAGTAGATATCTGCGCCGACGTCGAGTGTCCGCGGAAGATCGGTTCGCTCGTACGACGCAGCCAGCTGCCAGGCGCCCGAGCCGATCGGGCGCTTGTACAGGTTGAACGTCTGGCCCACACGGCAGATGCGCAGCTGCGCTTCGGCGGACGGCCACGCGGGCGCCTCGTAGACCGAGTTGCTGTTCACGGTGGTCTTGTTCTCGATCGCGAGCACGCCGTCGGGCCCGTTACCGACCACGATGTGCACGTAGTTCTGCAGGTGCGCGGCCTCGCCAGCCGGGCTCCGAGCCATCAGACCGGCCAGACGGATGGTCGGCGCCGGCGGCTGGCTGCGGTTCGACTCCTTGCTCGTGTGGACGGTCGCGGTCGCCGTGAAGTTGCCCTCGACCGGCTTGAACGCGAGGACGCCCTCCGAACCCTGGAACCACAGCGCCGGCGCCTTGAGCGTGAGCGTCAACGCGCCCTTTTGCACTGCGACCTGCACGAGGTTGCGGTGCACGATCCCCCATGACTCCGCCAGCGCGCGGCCTTCAAAGCTGTCGCTTCCGGGAAGCTGCGGCTGCCCGCCGCCCGGCGACGTCGTGGTCTTCGTCTGTTTCGTCTTCGGCTCGGTGGCCGATTCGCCGCCGCACGCAGCGAGAACGACCAGCGCGAGGCACACGACGGGGGCCGCCGCGGCACGCCCGCGCCGGTCGAGCAGCATGCTGCCTAGGGTAGGCCTCGCCGTCTTGGTTGGCGCCGCGTTCGATCATCTCTTCGTAGTGTTCGGGCACGCAGAGCGACACATCGGCGACACGCCGGTACGCACGGCGGCCTGCGGTGCTAAGGATTGCGCCATGCGCCGTGCTCTCACCGCCGTCGTCGCGGCCGCGGCCGCAGCCGCGATCGGTGCGGTCGGCGTCGTGGGCGCGGGCCTGTCGAGCGCCGCCGCCGACACCCAGCCCGTCCCGAACCCGACCGTGAGCGGCCCGATCGCGGGCGCGCCGGCGTCGTTGTCGGCGGTCGACCTCGGCCCACGCGGCTACGTCGAAGAGGAGTTCTTCGTCGAGGGCACCGCCCACGCGTACGAGCCGGTCGGTGCGCTCGCGGAGGATGGCCGTTGGACGGTGCAGCCGACGACCACGGCGCTGTATCGCACCCGCGTGCTCGTCCGCCGTCCGAAGGACCCGACGAAGTTCAACGGCGTCGTCGAGGTCGAGTGGCTCAACGTCAGCGGAGGCCTCGACGCCGCGCCCGACTGGGGCCTCGGGCACGAGGAGCTGCTGCGCAGCGGGTCCGCCTGGGTCGGTGTGTCGGCGCAGTCCGTCGGCGTCCAGAGCCTGAAGAACGACAGTCGGTACGCGACGCTCGACCACCCCGGCGACAGCTACTCCTACGACATCTACTCCCAGGTGGGTGAGACGCTGCGCCATCCGAAGGGCACGAGCCTGCTCGGCAACCGCAAGTTCAAAGTGCGCACGATGATCGCCGACGGCGAGTCGCAGTCTGCATTCCGCATGGTGACGTACATCAACGCGATCGCGCCGCAGACCGGCCTGTTCGACGGCTTCTTCGTGCACAGTCGGTTCGCCACCGGGTCCGCGGTCGCCGAGGGCGAGACCGGCGCGATCCCGAACCCGACGCTGATCCGCACGGACCGCAAGGAGCCGGTGCTCGTGCTCGAGTCGGAGACCGACGTGCCCCGGCACCTGTCGGCGCGACGGCCCGACTCCAAGAACTACCGCCTCTGGGAGGTCGCGGGGACGGCGCACTTCGACGAGGACGGCCTCCACGCGCTCACGGGCATCCCGAAGGAGGACATGGCGAAGACCCCGCCGTTGGGCTGCCCGCAGCGGATCAACTCGGCGCCGCAGTGGTACGTGGTCGACACCGCCATGCACGACCTCGCCCGCTGGGCGGGCGGGGGTCGCCCCCCGCCGCGTGCGCCGCGGATCGCGGTGACACCCGGCGCGCCGCCGACGATCACACGCAACGAGCTCGGTCTCGCGCAGGGCGGCATCCGCCTCCCAGAGGTCGAGGTTCCGACCGCGGTCCTGTCGGGCGAATCCGGAGGCGGGCCGGGGTTCTGTTCGGTGTTCGGCACGACGACACCCCTCGACCCCAGCCGGCTGTCGTCGCTGTACCCCACCCATCGCGAGTATGTGAGCGCGTTCACCACGGCGACCGACCGGGCGCAACGGGACGGGTTCATCCTCGGGGCCGACGCCAAGGCGGCCAAGGCGGAGGCGAGCCACTCGTCCGTGGGCGGCTGACGGGCCGGTGGGGCGCAGATGGCTTCCGCGGCTCCAGGATCGGGCCGGAAGGGCGGCGTCCCGCTTTTCCACAGTTGCCTGTGGAGAACCCTGTGGCTACGAGTTGAGGGCGAGGCGCCAGTACGTGCGGCCCCAGCCCTCGAGCTTCTGGGTGCGCTGCCACGACGGCACCGCGTCGTCGAACGTCACGCCGAAGCCGCGACCGAAGCGCTCGTGGTCGGCGGCGGCGCCCTGGAACACCGCGTAGCCGCCCTTGTCGAGCGAGAACGGCTTGCGGAGGGCCCGAAGATGGTCGTACGGACCGGTGGCCCACGGGTTGAAGTAGGCGGGGAGCACGAAGTTGCTGACGGCAACCCGCATCCCGCCGGCGGTGATCTTGTACGTGCCGACCTGCACGGGGTCGCAGACCTCGCGCGCCCACAAGCGTCGATCACCGTCGAAGCAGAACTCGTTCGCCCGCGGGTCGGCGAGCATCTCCAGTGCCTCGTGCGACGCGGTCACCGAGACCGACTCTGTGCCTTTGGACCAGTCGTTCCCGTGCGTCATCGACGCGGCGGCGAACACGTGCGCGTACGGCAACCCGTTGTCGTCGACGATGTGCCATCCGAAGTCCGACGCTTCGCGCGCGCTGTCGAAAAAGTGGATCTTGTCGCCTCGCCCACCCACCGTGAACTGCGCCTCTTCGACGCCCCACGCGGGAGCAAAGTCACGCCGGACTTGGATCGTCAACGCCTCGGCGATCGCCTCCAGGACGCCGATCGGCGGCATGTACTGCTCGGTGTGATCCACCAGGGCGATCGTCCGCACGCATCGCATCGTACGCGCCTACACTCTTGCAATCTTCGGGCAGGCCTCTTCTCGTTCCTCGCGCGCACGGCGTTGGTTGCTTCCGCTGGCGGTGCTCGTCGTGGTTGCCGCCGGCTGCTTCCCCGGTGGCGGCTCAACCATCGACAACTTCCGCTGCCCGGTCGACGACTCTACGTACACGGACAGCTTCGGGCCGCGCCCCGACGGGTCGTTCCACTACGGCATCGACATGTTCGCGCCGACCGGGCGGACCATTTGGGCCGTGAA
>WNGA01012760.1_pt1 | contig 17225 bp, 8 predicted proteins | sample 5400061 | NCBI WGS metagenome assembly WNGA01 (sample SAMN13153366, study PRJNA577476) | soil metagenome | isolation source: 100 cm soil or saprolite under grassland replicate 2 | place: USA:California | collected 2016-06-15 | reverse complement strand
TCAGGCCATCGACAAGCGCAATCTCAACATCACCAACCACGCGGAAAGGACGGATGAACTCTGCCGGACAACCCAGGCCAAGTGCAACGAAATCATCGGCCGCTTCGAGGCGGTTCTGAAAAACATTGGCGCTCAAGTTGACACGAAAGCCATCGTTGCAGGTGTGCAAAGGACGCTGGAGACGGGCATCCATCACGAGATTATTTCCCCCTTTGTCAGTCGTTCCGAAGAACTGGCCAAGCAGGTCCTGCCAACTCTAACGCGAATTCGAGATGCAGCCGCCGAAGCCGGCCACGTCTGGCCGGAACAGATTTGGAAAACGGCATGGTTGAGCAGCCTGGCATTCGCGTTGACCCTCACCGTCCTAGCAACCGCTGCTATCTACGCGAAATTCAAAAATTACTACGAGGAAAAGGTCGCCGAGAAGATCATCGCCGCCGAGCAGCTCATGAATTACAATCAAGAGGCGTTTCGGCAATTGGCCATTGCGGGCGTGCCAGTCCGCGTTGTCCGAACCGAAAGTTACGGCGTCACCAATCCCGGGAATTTTGCTCTCGTTGTCGAAGGCGCTGATAGCGCAGAAATGCGACCCGATGGCGACCGAAAGTCCGGTTTCATCTTTTTCACCAGTGGCCGTAAGGAGAAACAAATTCAGCAGATGAAGAAAGAAACCGAGAAGCTAACGCAAAAGTCCAAGACTACGGCAAAATAATTTGCCCAAAGATTTCCCCGCCGCGACACCAAAACGCCTTCACTATGCGCTCCAGCGTTCTCGTGTCGCGGCCCCGGGAAGCGCCGACCCGCCCGAATCTCACGCACGTTCCCCGCCACCCCTCGTCCTGCCGCTCGATTCAGGCTGGTCCGCGCTTCAATGGTGCATTCGCACGGAAGAACCTATTCTGATCTGAACCAAGTGGCGAATTCCCACAAGTTCCGGCAAAAGCCTGAAGCCACCGGAACCAACACGCGCGCCGTACCGCGTCGCCACGCACCCCGACGCCCGTGCTGCTTGTTCTTCTCCGCGCGTGCTCGGTTCCGGCTTGTGAACGACTCAGTTGCGTGGTGCTTCCGCTGGGATTTGGCTCGGTCGCTCCGCTACTTCCCTTAGCGCGCCGGTGTGCTCGCCACAACTTCGCTCCCTCAAGAATCGCGAAATTGGGGCATCCGGTTCTAGTGCCGCGTTTTCTGCTTCCAATGACGGGAGCGGAGTGAACGAAAGGTGAGGTTTATGCCCGAATTGATCGTCAACGGTCCCTGCCTGGACTTTGTGTAACCGTCCGGCCAGCGTCGCTCGATAATTTTCCCCCTGGAGTCCACCCCCGTGATCACAAGTTCTCTCTAAGGACCTTGGAGACGGAAGTACTCTTGGAGATTATTGGTGGTCGGGAAGTCCACGCTGAACATGCCATTGCTGCTGTTCGCAACCGGCATCACCAGCATCCACTGACTGAGCGTGTCCAATCCCACCGCATGATAGAGCGCCATGTTCTGGCCAAGGTCTGGCCAGGAGATGGTTATCCGATCTCCGCCCTCCGATAGGCTGGTCGCAAGGGTCGGTGGAGTCTGTGGGATCGCACTGACCTCCTGGCAATCGGCGCTCTCACCTCCGCCGCTAAGCGCAGACACAACATAGAAGTACTCGGTCCCGTTGTTCACAGTCCGATCGGTAAATGTTACCTGATCCGAGGAACCAATGATGGAATAGGATGCCCCACTGACCGTAGTCCGTTTGATATTGTAGTTTGTCGCACCCAACGCCGGGAGCCAAGTGAGCATAACTTGGCCGTTTCCTGGAAGCGCAACCAGGCCCGATGGAGAGGGGACAACAGCCAGCGGGCTCGGATCCAAGTGGTCGAAAGTGGCCGTGGTAAGAGAACTCGCGCTGTAGGTTCTGGCTAGAATTCCTCGAACGTAGTAATTCGTTCCGAAGGGGACCTTTCCCCCATTTGGCAATTCGGCCCAAAAGTTGCCATCGCTGCTGACACCGGCATATATCGTACCGCCACTGGTGCGTCTCAGTCGCAGGAACACCGGAAGAGTAACACCTTTGAGTGAAGTCGTTTTCCACGATAGCCCTCCGAACTCCGGACCGTACCACCGAAAATAAACCGTGTCGGGAGCGGCGAATGACACCGATGCGCCGATCGCGCCCGCAGTAGTGCCCGCGCTAAGCACCAGCCCAGCTTCCGCCGAAGCATCTGCGCTCTGCATGCCAACAAGCCGTGCAGACACACCGCCGCCCGAAACTGTTTGGAATACAGAGCGTAACGCTCCAGAACCCGAAAGCGTGTAGGTGCCTTCCACATATCCAGCACCACCGGCGAGGCCGTTGCTAACAAAATCCTGCGTCTGAAACGGCGTCGGCATTCCGCCTGATGGCACTCCGACGACTTGCGGCGAATCGGAACTCTCGCCCAATTCGCTCACTTCGGATACGACGTAGTAGTACGGGATTCCGTTGCTAACGCTCGTGTCACTGAAGGCGTTGGTCCTAAGACTGGAGATGAGGCTGTAGGGTCCGGAGTCACTCAAGGAACGTTTGACGTTCCATGTTACGGGCGCGTCCACGTAAGACCAAGAGAGTTCGATTTTTCGGTCACCAGGCCGTGCGGATAGCCCTCCAGGTGTCCCCGATTGTGCGGTGTGACTCCACGTGAGCAACGTCATCGCAATCACCAGAAATCCCGAGCGCACTCTGAAAAGACCCGGTGGATGTAATTGGAGCATACAAGAATTGGCTACGTAGAGTCAAATTGCGCTAACTTCCTCCTCTGTGGTCTGCAAATTCGAATTGCAAATCGGAGAATGATACCGTCTCCGCAGCGAAATCTAAAGGATTACTGACAATTCGGACCACCGACACTGGAGTCAAGATTCACGACCCGCTTCTGATCGCGGCAACGGCGCGCTGACTGGGCGGATTCGTTCATGGTCGGTAGCATATCAATTTTTCGGGCCTCCGTCGAGGGGAAAGTGTCCAGGTCTTCGCCCCGATCGCCCCGAAAACTGCGCTTGCAGAATTTCTCCTGATGCAGCCGGGAGCTTCCAGAGCTTGGGCCACAACCTGGTTGGCAATCCAAGAGGAATGATCGGCTTAACCGCCTCCGATTTGCAAAACGTCCGCCCGGCCCTCGGCCCGCTCAAGCACAACGTTGTTGTTTCTTCGATTGCCAGCGGCTCTTTCCGCTGAATCATGCCCACACAACTACCAACAAGGCTTGCGGCGAAGGTCGGGATCACCGGCATCGAAATTGACCTGCTGATTGCGCGAATTGCGAAAGCTCTTTACCCGGATTTGCGCGATCCGCCGGAACCAACACGCGCTCCGCGCCGCGTCGCCACGCACCCCGACGCCCGTGCTGCTTGCTCTGCTCCGCGCGTGCTCGTTCCGGCTTGAGAACGACGCAGAAGCGTGCGCTTCCGTTGGGCAGCTTGGCTCTGTCGCTCCGCCACTTCTTCCGGCCCTCTTTCCCTCCTTCGGAATCGCTCCGTCTCCCCGTCGCCAACATCCCAACCGAAGCAAAGGTGACCATCACCTCGACACAGATGCCTGGATAAAGACGCTGTCAGGCGCCAATCCGGGCCAAATGAATTTTGTCTTGCGGATCCTTCATGGTAGAGGAACGGCACGGTAAAACCGTGTGGAGAAACCGCCAGCTTGCGGATCGTCAAAATCGACCAAGCCACTTCGGTTGTAATTTGTGGAAACCGGAATCCAATTTACCAGGTTAGTGGAGGCCTCCAGCACGAACGGTGAACCCAAGGGAACGGGCATGCAGAAATCGAAGTGTCCGTTCTTGAAACTTATCAATTGATTGTCTTCCGGCCGTTGCGGACTGTCCTGAGCCAGAGTCAACAGGAACGCACGGTCGTTCTGATCAACCAGTCCCTTCTTGCCGAAGCCGACGATTTGGCCCGAGTCATTGATGGCGTTGGCTTGGGTTTAGACCCAATCGGAACCGGGCGGAATGAGCTGATTGAGGTCGTACAACACGCAATTGTGCCACAGAAACGCGTGCGACCTCAGATGGACGTCTTCTGCCCAGCCGACAATCTGGCCGCGTTCGCTAATGTCGGCGGCAATGCTGTTGAAGCCGCCGAATGTTCCCAGATCGACCAGGAAGCCCTGTAGATACAGAAAGGCGTGGGTGTGTTCGTCGGCAGTTGATGCGTCACCAACGATCTGCCCGGAGTTATTGATGGCCAGAGCCTGGCTATTATCTCCTCCGAGAGTTCCCAGTGTTGTCATGCCGGTGTTGGGGTTATAGACAAACCCTCTGGTTTTACTCGAAGGTAAGCGGGCGGCGCCAACGACCTGCCCGGAATCGTTGATACCGCGTGCTCTACTTTCGGAGCCACCGAAAGAATCAAGGTTGGTCATGACTCCATTGCTGAACAGGAATGCCCGTGTCTGGTTGTTGCCATCCTCGGCCTCTCCCACAATCTGGCCGGATGCGCTGATGGCTCTGCCGAAACTTTGTCGCCCTCCGAGCGTGCCGAGATTGACCAAATTCGTGCCGTCATAAAGGAACGCGTGCGGGTAGCCGCTGCCATCGGCGGCGTAGCCGGTGATCAACCCGGGATCGTTAATCGCCAGAGCACCGCCGGCGCCACCCAGACCTTCGCCACCGAGCAAAGGCAGTATCTGCACCGCCCCATTTCGGTAGATGAAAGCGCGTTGCCGGTAGTCGGGGGTCTTTCCGTCACCAACTACCACTCCGTCGTCGTTGATACCGTTCGCCCGGCTCTCCGGACCGACCAAGGCCCCCAGATCAATAATGTTGTATTTGGGCATCCGAGTCGGATCGTTAGTGACTGTGACACATACCTGGCTGGAAACGCCGGTCCCTCCTCGATTGTCCAGAGCGCGGGCGTTGAGGCAATAGGTTGACTCGGTGAGGTTGCGCACAACGAAAACGAACGGCTGATTGGTCAACGTGCCCAACAGAAAATCGTACGAATACAGTTGGACTTGCTGAATGCTTCCGTCCGGGTCGGAGGCGTCCACCACCACCACGATGTTTGTCGGCGCGGAGTAAATGGCGCCAGCCGCCGGACTGAGAATCCGGACTTGTGCAAGCGCATTGGGTGTCTCGACCGAAAAATGCACTGGCGCCGATGTCGTTGCGGCTCCGAAGGCGTCAATCGCCACGGCGGTCAGGGTGTAGTTGCCGACAGGGGCATTGGTCCAGGTGTAACTGAAATCTGGAGAACTGAACTGATTCGCGGTAGCGAGGAAAACACCGTTTGTGTAGAAGTCCACACGGCTGACAGGGCCTTCGAAATCGCGTGCGTCCGCCATGAGGCGGACGTTGACTGGAATCGTGTATCGGTCTCCCTCGCTTGGACTGGCAACAAAAACTTCTGGTGGATGCTGCAAGGTAATCTGAATCGTCGCTGAATTTGTCGCGCCCAGATTATCCATCGCCAGAGCGGTGAGCGTGTAGTTCCCCGCAACCGCCCTGCTCCATGCGATCGTGTAAGGACTGTTTGTTACGATCCCGATCAAATTGCTGCCTTCGTAAAACGCCACCTGGCGGATTGAGCCGTCGTTGTCCGTCGCGTTGGCCGTTATTCCCACGGTTTGACCGGCTGTGAACACGGCGCCATTCGTTGGACTCACGATGGAAATGGTGGGCGGGATGTCGCCGGCAGGCGGCACCACACGAACTGCGAGCGGCGCGGAAGTGGTTATTTCGCCGCGGTTGTCGGTCGCCGTGGCGAATACGAGATAATCGCCTGTAAACACGTTGCTCCACGTGAGCGAGAACGGCGCACTCGTCCGCGAGCCCAGCAACGTCGCGCCGGCATAGAAATCCACGCGAGTCACCGTGCCATCAGGGTCGGTCGCATTCGCGGCGAGCGAGATGTTATCGCCGACGGTGAAGACCGCGCCCGGTGCGGGGCTGACAAGCTGGATGACTGGTGGTGCGTTCGTAAGCAACCAACGAGCGAAGCGCGTGGACGATTTTGTTCCGGCCTCCGTGAACGATCCACCCACCAACAGTTCGTTGTCGCGCAGCGCCAGAGCATTTACATAAGGGTCGTTTCCCTCGATGCCGGTGCCGAGCGCAAACCAATTCGCCCCGTCCCAACGTGCCAGAGAAAACGTTTGAAGAGTGTCGATGCGCGAGAACAAGCCGCCCGCATAAAGATCACGACCGACCATTTGCAGAGCGCGAATGGTCAGGATGTGTCCCGCCATATCCAACGTGCTGGCGATGGGCGACCAATTGGCGCCGTCCCAGCGCACGAGATACGGCATCGACTGACCGCCCGACGTGCCGATCTCAGTACCTGCAAACAGTTCCGTGCCGCGCACGGCGAGCGAATAAACTACCACGCTTGGACCGGGCGCCGTGATGCCCGCGCCAACCGGGTTCCATTTGATGCCGTCCCACCGGGCGATGTTATTGACGGTGAGGCCGCTGGCAGTGAAGAAACCGCCGCCTGCGTAAAGGTCCGTCCCGCTCGTCGCCAGCGCCAGCACGTCGCCATCAATGCCCTCGCCGAGCGCGGACCACGACTGCCCATTCCATTTGGCTATGTTCTTGGCCGCAAGTCCTCCGGCGCTCGTGAAACGGCCGCCAGCAAACAGTTCACCGGCATCGCTCATCACCAGCGCGCGCACGGTGCCGCCGAGGCCGTTCGTCGGCCCGATACCCAGCGGTGACCAGTTGTTCCCATCCCAGCGGGCGATCCGATTGGCCGCGACGGCACCCGCTTGGGTGAAGTCTCCCGCGACATAAACCACGCCCGACGAAGCCGCGGCCATGGCGTACACGGTTTGGTTCACACCGCTGTTCGTGCCGTTTCCGAGCGACCACCAGTTGGTCCCGTCCCATCGGACGATGCGGTTCATCGGCGTCCCGGCGACGGAGGTAAAATCACCGCCGAGGTAAACGTTCGTACCCTGCGGCGCGACCGCCCAAACGCTGCCGTTCGGGATGCCATTGTGCAGCGCGTGCCAGTTCTGGCCATCCCATGACGCAATGCAATCGACGATTGCTCCGCCCGCGCTTGTGAAGCCGCCGCCCGCGATGAGGTCACTACCTCTGAACGCCAGCGCCAGCACGCGGGAATATTGTTCCGCGCTCAGGCTTTGCGGGAGTGCGGACCAGTTCGTCCCGTTCCATTTGAAGATTTGGACCGGCGTAAAGTTGCCCTGTTGATCGTTGCCCTGGCCCGCATACAATTCTCCGTCTTTCAGTACCAGCGCACCGATATAATCTCCGGGCACTCCGTTGCCGAGCGCGGACCACTGAACGCCGTCCCAGCGCGCAACGTTCGTCGCCGTTAGGCCGCCGGAGTTGGTAAAGCCGCCGGCAGCGTAGAGATTGGTTCCCTGCACAACGAGCGCGTTCACGGGACCACTCACGCCTGAGTCCAGGGACGTCCATGCGCTGCCGTTCCAGCGAGCGATCCGGTTGACGGTGATGCCGCCCGCGTTGGTGAACGCACCTCCCACATAAACGTCACCATTGGTTCCCACGGCTATCGCGTGCACTTCGCCATCAACTCCGACGCCAAGGTTGAACCAGTTTGTGCCGTCCCACCGGGCAATATTGGCAACGCTCTGGTTGCCTGCTGAGTTGAATTGTCCGCCGACATAGAGCGAATTGCCGCTTAGGGCAAGCGCGTTGACCGGACCGCCCACACCTCCGCCAATGTTCGACCAAACCTGTCCGTTCCATCTGGCCAGAGACATCGCTGGCCGTCCGCCCGCATCAATAAACGCACCGCCGACGCAGAGATCGCTCCCCTGCCAGACCATTGCGTTCACATTTCCGCCTACACCGTTGCTCGGGCGATTGCCCAGCGGCAGCCAAATGCGGCCATTCCATCGCGCGATACCACCGTAGCCAAGTGAGCGGGACAGCGTGCCGCCGGCGTAGACATCACCGTTCGTCGCCACCGCAATCGCGCGGACCAGTTGATTGAAGCGGGAATAGTTGAACTGGTTGTCCCACTGTTCATTCCCGACAGCGAGCGTCACCGTCGCGGTGTTGCCGGTTTGAGCGCCGTCATTGGCCGCATAAGTGAAGTGATCGTAACCCATGAAGCCGGCATTTGGAGTATAGCTGAACGAACCGTCAGTGGTAAGGATGAGCACACCGTTGGTCGGGCCGGTCACGAGATTGGCCGTCAGCGGTTGACCGTCTCCGTCGTAATCATTGGCCAGAACACCCAGTGCGGCGGACACATTCAACGAACCATTTTGCGCGACCGAGTACTCATCGTTGTTGGCGAACGGTGCGTCGGACACCGGACTGATAAGCAGGCTCACCGTGGCGGCAGTGGACTCTATAGCTCCGTCATTGACAGAGAAACTGAAACTGTCCGACCCGTTGTAATTCGGAAACGGCACGCAGATGACCGCCATCGAGTTGCCGCTCTGGCCGTTGAGATTCAGGTTGCCATGCAGTGGCTGGGTGAGGATGTGAAACGTGAGCGGGTCACCATCGGCGTCCGTGCCGGTCAAGTTAAAGCTGGCCTGCGTGTCCTCATTTAGCGTAATCGTTGCGGCCTGGGCCACTGGAGCGTCATTGACCGGTGTCACCACGACCTGCACCGTCGCGGGCGCGCTAGTGACGCTACCGGAGACCGCCTGATAACTGAACGAGTCTGTCCCGTTATAGTTCGTATCCGGCGTGTAGAGGAAGGAACCGTCAGCCTTGAGATTCAAAGTGCCGTGCGCCGCGCCGCTCACCAGCACCGCGTTAGCCGGAGTCGGATTGCGGTTTGTGTCATTCGCCAATACCCCCGGCGCAGCCACGTTTAGTGGCGTGTCCTCAGCAGTAACGTAAGCGTCGTTTCGGGCGACCACGGCATTCGTCGCATATACAGTGACGTTGACAGGCCCGGAATCCTTGGCTCCGCCCAGCGTATCGGTCGCTTGGGCGGTTAGGACCTGTTGACCGGCGGGAGGATTTGTCCAGACAAAGCTGTAAGGCGCAGCCGTCGCCTCGCCAAGTTTGTTGGTGCTGGCGAAGAATTCGACTTTGGTCACGGTCGCATCCGGGTCGCTCACGTCAGCGGTGAGCGTAAGGTTGGTCGGCAGGAATATTTCGGAACCGTTGGTTGGGCTGGTCAGGCTGACCGTGAGTCGAGTTTCGACAGAAATGACAATCGGTGCCGATGTCGACGCGCCACCGAGCGCGTCCGTAGCTCGCGCCGTGAGCGTGTAACTGCCCACCGGCGCATTCGACCATGTGAGGCTGTAAGGGAGGTTCGTCGCGGTGCCGATCAGGTTCGCGCCCTGAAAGAAATTGACTTGCGAGATCGTCGTTCCAAAAGCGGCGGCCGCGGCAGTGATCGAAATCGGCTGTCCGGGAAAGAAAACCGCGCCATTCGTCGGGCTGGTCAAACGAACGTGCGGCGACAGGGCAAGTCCGATGTTCCCCGTGTGGTGTGGATCGCGATGAAACATCGGCCAGGCAGCTTCCGCCAGGCCACTGCTGCCGGCCACCGCGTAGAATTTGGAATTAAAAGCGCCGATGCAGACCGAGCCGTCTTCGCGAATTACCGGTGAACAGATGACCGCGCCCCCGGCGGCGAAATCCCACAACTTCGTCCCTGCGCTATCCAGGGCATAAAGCTTCTGATCGCTACAGCCAAAATACACAGTGCCATCACTTGCAATCGCTGGCGTTGATTCGATGGAGTTACCAACGGCAAACTTCCACATTTGCGAGCCGTTCGAGTTCACGGCATAAAGGTTCTGATCGAAGCATCCAAAATAGATCGTGCCGTCCGACCCAACCGCCGGTGAGCCAAAAATGTAGCTGCCAGCCTGAAACGACCAACGCGTCGTGCCGTCGGGATTGATCGCGTATAGCCTGGCTTCACCGAAGCCTGTGGTCGCGTAGATCGCGCCGTCCGAGCCGAAAGCCAGTCCGGCCACCAACGCGTTGAATCCGACACTCCACTTCTGCGTGCCGTCCGGCCTTATCGCGTAGAGCACCTTGTCATTGGATCCCGCGTAAATCGTCCCATCCGGACCAACCACAGGTGAGCACCGAAATGTCACGCCAGCGTTGAACTCCCACAGCTTTGTTCCGCCAGGACTGAGAGCGTACAAGTTGCCTCCGCCGCTGCTAAAGTAAATCGTTCCGTTCGTGCCGAGAGCCGGCGACGTCTCCACGGTGCCCCCCGCTGGGAACGACCAGCGCGCCGTGCCGTCTGCGTTGACCGCGTAAAGCTTGTTGTCGGCGGCGCCAAAATACAGCGTGCCATCCGGGCCAATCGCCGGTGCCGACCGGATTTCCGCGCCCGCGGTGAATTCCCACTTCTTTGTGCCGTCAGGGTCCACAGCATAGAGTTTTTTCGCGTCAGAACCAAAATAGATCGAGCCGTCCGCCGCGATTGCCGGTGAAGACCCGATGGCGCCGCCCGCAGTGAATTCCCATAGTTTGGTGCCGGGTGATTGGCTCAGGCCGGTCAATGGGAGCGTCAGCATCAACACGGTGATCAGGGATTGGGACTTCATCTGTTACCTCCAAAAGTAAGTTCAGTTATTTCGATCTCGTGTCATTCAGAATCAGAGTAGTCATGAATTCTTCACCTCATACATGCGTCGTCCAGGACCAAAACCCGACAACGAATATCACCTTAATGGTCCTCCACGCGTCCGGCCTGAGGATCGTCGCATGGTTTCCCCAGCAAATATTGAGATGTTCGTAAAGGCCAGCAAACCCGACCTTAGTTTGATTTCGCGTCGGCCATTTCGATTGCGTCGATTTCCATCAGTGGAGGGGCGCGCCAGACGTGGAGCTTATCTTGGTCATTGAACGACACCAGCAGATTGCCGTCAGGAGAAAAAACCGTTTGTCTAAACTGCGCGCCCTGGCCTTTCAGATTCAATAATTCCTGACCCGTCGAGAGGTCCCACACTTTGATGGCTTCCTTTGCGTTGCTGCCTGTGGCCAACCGTTGTCCGTCGGGAGAAAATCCAATTGAATGGATACCGAGCAAATGACCTTTCAACACAGCCCGTTCCTTGCGCGTGCCGGGGTCCCAAAGCTTTGCCAGGCCATCCAGACCGCCGGTTGCCAACAACCTGCCGTCGGGCGTGAAGACAACCACAGTGACAACGCCGACATGGCCTGAAAAAGACGCCAACTCGCGTCCATCGATAGCGCTCCACATCTTGATCGTTCCACTGGGAAGTCCTGCGACCAGGAGACGTTCGTCAGGACTGACGGTCACCGCACTGAGATTAGGGTCTATCTGCCACGACACAATCTCCCGCCACGAACCCACCTCCCACCGTTTGACCACGGATGTGGAATCGCCGGAGAGCAAAACCTTACCACGAGCAAGGAATCTCCAAGGCGAGACGGCAGCATCATGGCCCTTAAACGCTGTTACTTCCCGCCTGGCAACGAAATCCCATATCTTTATTCTCCCATTACGGTCCCCGACCGCCATCGTCCGTCCATCGGGTGATATGACACAGCTCATGTTGTCCGATCCAAGTTTCGAAATCTTTTCCTTCTCGCTCAATTCCCTCGCGTCCCACAAGGACAGCGAACCGTCGTGGTTCACTGACACAAATGATTTGCTGTCCGGTAAAAACCTCACCAGGTGCACCGCGGAGGACGCGACAACCTCAACTTCGTCGGCGTGCTTGAGGTTTGGATCCCAGATACAGACCTCGCCATCCTTGCTGCCGGTAACCAGTCTCCGCCCGTCAGGGGAAAACGCCAACGTATGAACTTCATCCAGATGTCCGCGGAGCAGAGAGATCTGTTCGTGGTTCAGAGTATCCCACAGTCGAATCGTTTGATCGCCATCGGCGCTGGCCAAGGTCTTGCCGTCCGGCGCAAACGCCAATCCACTGACCCACGCATCATGTCCAGTGAGAGTACCGGCGTGTTCGCCAGTCGGGACCACCCAAAGTTTCACTGCGGTGTCTGCGTAACCTGAACCAGACGCCAACAGCGCTCCGTCGGGCGAGAAGGCAAGCGCAGTGATTCCTTCCGAGGACGCGCTGAACCGGCTCTTCAACTCGTAGGTGTTCGCGTCAAACAGCCGGACCCGGCCGTCTGTGCCGCCAATAGCCATCCATTTGCCATCCCTAGAAAACAAGACAACTCCTTTGTGTTCTCCAGCCTCCGATGTTGCCGGGATTTTTCTTATAATTTCCTGCCTCTCCAGATTCCAAAGCAACACTATCGGGTCCTTGGCATAAACAGCGAGTCTCTTGCCGTCCGGGGTGAACGCAAGCGACATGGCCTCTCCATCCAATTGAAGTTGAGCCACTGCAGTTTTCGTCGCCACATTCCACAATTCGACCATGAACCGACCATTCGCATTGGTCCTGCCGTAGGCCAGGAGCGCACCGTCCGAGGAAACAGCCAATGCCCTGCAATAACCGAAGCCCGGCAATTCCCCGACTTGCCGATGACTGGCCATGTCCCAAAGCTCAACGGCTCCGTAATCGTGCCGGAGTGCGACCAGTTTTCCTGAATCGGCAAAGACGGCAAATAAGTGCGTATCCGGCCGTTTACGGAGTGTGAACAGCGCATCGCCCCGGCACCGCTGCCACAGATAACGCCATTCCCATCCGCGCAAATCGACTTGACCCGGTTGCGGGCGATTGCGTTGCAACACTTCCTGCGCGCGTCCAAGATTATTCGCCGCCAGGGCCTGTTGCACCAGGTTCATATCGGATGCGTACGCGAAGCGCCGTGCCCTCAGTTCTTGCGCCTCCGCACGCAAACGTTGCTGCTTTTCATCAGCGCGCGCCTTTTCAGCCTCCTGTCGACGAACGTCCGCTTCTCTACGTGCCCTTTGCTCTCGGAACAGAGACCACGTCGCAATCCCCAAGCCCACGACCAACGTAAGGACCACGATGGTTCCCGCCGCAAAGACAAGCTTGTTCCTCCGCATCAGTTTCTCCAGTCGATAAACCGAGCTGGGAGGGCGGGCCACCACCGGTTCGTTGTGGAGAAACCGACTCAAATCCATCGCCAGACCGTTGGCCGTCTCGTAGCGCCGGGATCGATTCTTCTCCAGACACTTCATGACCACCCAGTCGAGGTCCCCGCGCAATTGTGAGCGGAGCTTTACAGAATCCGTGGATCGAGCCTTTGCCACAGTGGTGCGTTGCGCATCCGTCAGGGTGGCCAGACGGGTGCTGGGGCGAGGCGGTTCGATCTCTCGAATCGTACGGCGAATTCCATCCAATCCTTGTTTCAGAAGCTCCTTTGCGTCAAACGGGGTGTCCCCAGTCAGTAGTTCATAGAGGAGTACGCCCAGACTGTAGATGTCACTGCGCGTGTCGATGTCCAGCCCGCTCATCTCCGCCTGTTCCGGGCTCATGTAAGCGGGTGTGCCGATGAACTGGTGCAGCGCGGTGTAAACGGTCAGATCGCTCAGACGGCCTTCGGTCGCTTTGGCGATGCCAAAATCGATCACCTTCGGAACGGGCACACCATCGTGCAAAGTGATGAGGATATTCGACGGCTTGAGGTCGCGGTGGATGATGCCCTTCTGATGCGCATGCTGTACGGCGTTGCAGACCTGGATGAACAACGCCAGTCGTTGGTTGGTGTCGAGGTGGTTTTGATCGCAGTAGTCCGTGATGCGAATGCCCCGAACCAATTCCATCACAAAAAAAGGGCGGCCGTTCTCGGTCGTGCCTGCGTCCAGCACTTTGGCGATGTTTGGATGGTCCATCATCGCTAGCGCCTGGCGCTCCGCCTCGAAGCGAGCAACAACCTGCCGGGTGTCCATACCCAGCTTGACGACATTGAGGGCTACCCGTCGGCGGACGGGCTCTTCCTGCTCGGCCACATAGACAACGCCACACCCGCCTTCACCAAGCTTCTCACGCAGTTTGTAATGACCGATGCGCGCGCCCGGTTGTTCTTTGGGTGGTAGCGTCACTCGGACGGTGTCTCCTTGCTCAGCTTTTTCGGCTGGGGATTCTGCTGCGTCGCCGGGAGCGTTCAACGCAGCACCGCTCTCTTCAAAAAACTTGTCGGCGTCTGGTTCGGCAGACAACAGGACTAGGAGGCGGCGACGCAGTTCAGGGTTGTCTGCGCACGCGGCGTCGAGGAACGCCTTGCGCTGGACCGGATCGGTCAACTTCCGGGCGGCATCGAAAAGCGTTTCTTCCTGTTGTCTGGCGTCATTCATCGTAGAAACGGGCACAGGTTCTTCATCTGATACATGCGCCGCCAGAAGGCAAAAACCGACACTGAAACTGCTGGCTCCAATCCAGTTTCAAAGTTCTCGCCTTACGGCGCTGAACAACCACGCTTTGGCGTAGGCCCAATGGCGTTCGACCGTCCGTTCGGTCACTTTCAGGCTTTCTGCCGCTTCCTGATTGGTCAGTCCACCGAAGAATTTCATCACTTCCAATTCCTGAACGTCGATGCGCACCTGACCTCCGCCGTGCTTGAGCCTGGACTTGCGCCGCGCCCGCTCAATCAGTATGCGGCGCATGGCTTCCGCTGCAGCGCCAAAAAAGTGTCCACGGTTCTGCCAGCCCATTTCCTCGTCGGTCGTGAGGCGAAGCCACGCCTCATGGACCAGAGCCGTCGGTTGCAACGTTTGATTTTCAGCTTCATGGGACATCTTTATCGCCGCAAGCCGCCGCAACTCCTCATAGACGAGAGGCAGTAAGCGTTCGGACGAGTTTTCCTCGCCTCGTTCGACTGCTTGCAGGATTTGGGTCAGGTCGGCCATAGGGCTCTGCGCATGCCGGCCCGAGTCAATGTCAGGAAAATCTGAATTCGCTCATATGCCGACGGCGTTGGTGGTGGAAGTTATCAGACTATTGCCCCAAAACCAACCGTTCTTCAAAGGTAAACATCGACGGCTAGACAGAAGCACCCTTCGCGCCGTTCGCATTCAATGTCTTCTCATTAGGGACGGAGAGATGGCGGCCTTCGGTGTTGATCGGCAGGAGGTGCGGCACAATGGCTTCCCCGGCAGCCCAGCATCCCGTTCGCCTTAATGGCCCATGCATTTGTGGCAGTCAAAAATTGTTCAAAGACTGTTGCGGATATGGAACCGCTGGTTCGAGTCACGAACGACGTTGCTCTTCATCAAATCCGAACTTCTTCGGGGTCAGCGTAATTGAGCCGCCCTGTTTCATCCAATTTGTGGGTAGTCCGCCGGAACCAACACGCGCTCCGCGCCGCCTCGCCACGCACCCCAATGCCCTTGCTGCTTCGCTCTTCTCCGCGCGTTCTCGTTCCGGCTTGAGAGCGAGGCAGTTGCCTGGCGCTTCCGTTGTGAGCTTGGCTTGGTCGCTTCGCTAATTCCTCCGGCCCCGTCTCCCCTCCTTCGGAATCGCTCCGTCTCCCGTCGCCAACATCCCAACCGAAGTGGCGGGAGACGTTTTGCCGCTGATTGGAATTGCCGCAACGAAAACACCGAAGCCCGCCGCTAACGATTCGGGTTACGGTGAGACTGCCCGATAGAATCGTTGCGGATGACCGGCAGCCTGCGGATCGGCGACTAGCGTGTGACCGGCGCTGGCAGCGCGCGTCCGCCGAAGCTGATGTTGTAAATCCAGTGACTCATAAACTCAATCGCATAGCGCGGCTTCGTTGCGGGCGCACCTGTTGGACGGCGTGGTCGTCATCCACCAAAAATCAAAAGCTTCAGCGCCAATGGTACACAGCCCAGCAGGAAAGCAGCAACCAACTGCTTCCAAAGTGGCCACTGCAAAAAAGCAAAAGTCGGTCGTGGTGGTGCAGGGGCAACCGCAGTCGGCTCCCCTGCCTGCTTCTGAATCTCCGTCGCCGACAAATAAACCTCTCCATCATCGCCTTGAACCTTGGCGTGAAGCTCGCGTGCAACAGCTATCATCTTGTCAATGAACTCTGGCTCTGGGTTTTTAGTGTGAATCTGTCCGTCCGACCAGTCCAGCCAAGACTCGTATCCGCTCTTGGAGCTGTGCCAATCTGCGTAGTCGTCGCCGTTCTCACCGGGATAACGAAACTCTACGTCGCCCTGAACCTGGCGGACGAACTCCTCGAAGGTGATGTCATCACCCTCTTCGATCCACTCTTTCCGTCGCGTGATATGCAGATCGTAGCCCATGCGCGTAATGCCTCCGGCATCAGAGCTGGTCGTCCTCGGCGAAGATGTTATTTTTGTTCTGGCGGAAGTCCCCGTAGCGCCACGTTTCCACATGGCCGTCTACGAAGGTCACGTTTCCTTTCTGGTTATGCCGACAGGCAGGTTGCTTCTGAGGTCGCCAGAGCGTCCATCCATTGCGAGCGTCGGGAGGAAAGGTCACGATTTCCGTCAGGTAGCCCCCGCTGGGAACGCGGGCGGCGTTCTTGGGGATGCCGGTGTCACCCATCAACCAAATTTGCGTGGGCCGGGTGATTTCCGAGAGCCGACGACTACCCCAACGATCCACACCTCCAGGTCTGAGGAAGGCATACCGAATGATTGTGCTTTCCACGGGGCCGTAGCCCTCCCACCGAGCGCCAAAGATAATCTGGATGTCCTTTTCCCTTACGGCGGGGCACCGCCAGACCCCGTTGGAGACCGTGTTGGCGGTCAGATACTTGCCTTTTGAGAGCGTTTGGAACCACCAGTCGCCGCCAGGCTCCACATCGCTGCCAGTCCAGGCTTTGGTATAGAGGTCAGGCAAATGCTCGGCGTTGTCTCCCGCGTAGAGGAGGAAATCAGGGTGAATGCGCGTCGCCTGACGAAAGGCACTTTTGAGTCAACCCTCACGGCAGGCCTGGACGCTTGGCGGGCGGCTGATAATCCTTGTGCCAATAAAATTGCCACAGTCGCTCTAAGCGCACCTGCTCCGCGTGGCCATCGTAAAATCCCATGTCGATTGCGCCAGGCAGCACATCCCGTGGCCGGTGGTTTCTCGAAATTACGTCAGGCCGAGAACCATGCCGTGGAATCGTGATCCAGCAAATGCCGCCGCCCCCGAACCCTGTGACGAGATCGGTCGCAGGGAGGTCGGTCGCGTGGGGCAAAACCCAAGGCCACACCCCATCGGAAATAATCGGCGTCAGAGCGGGCTGCCGAATATCAGCCTCTACACAAAAATCTTCCGGCTGGGTTGGAAACTCTCCGCTCCAACAAAAGGCGTTTTTCCACTCCCCGCCGCTGCCGAGCCCTGTATTGTAGGAATAGCTCCCGCCGACCCATCGTGCAGGCGAAGAATCCACGAACGGAATCACGATGTTCGGCACGGAAAAGCCCCAAGCCGCATTGATCGTTCCGCCAAAGGG
>WNGA01006125.1_pt1 | contig 17228 bp, 16 predicted proteins | sample 5400061 | NCBI WGS metagenome assembly WNGA01 (sample SAMN13153366, study PRJNA577476) | soil metagenome | isolation source: 100 cm soil or saprolite under grassland replicate 2 | place: USA:California | collected 2016-06-15 | reverse complement strand
CCGCCCTCTGGACCTTCACCCACACCGACGGCGTCGAACCGACCAACAACCATGCCGAGCGCGGCCTCCGCGGCGCCGTCATCTACCGCAAACTCTCGCTCGGCAGCCAATCCGAACGAGGCGAACGCACCATCGAACGGCTGCTCTCCACCTCGATCACCTGCCGGCTCCGCAAACAATCCCTCTTCGCCTACCTCACCCAAGCCCTCACCGCCCACGCCCGCGGCGACCCAGTACCCACACTCACCTGAGCACAGGGGCTGAACGCTTACCTGCCTAGAAATGGAGCGTGCGGGATTCGAACCCGCGGCCTCCGGCTTGCAAACCCATCCGATAGCCCAACCCCGCCTGACGCCGACAGACAGGACCGGCATGACTGAGCCGAAAGCCGCCTTCTCATCGGACGCCGCTCGACACGTCTCGACGATGTTGTGCTCGCACAGTGCTCGCACCGCCGCTGCCTGAATGGGCAACTGCCTGGCCCTCGTGCAACCACCGTGGTGCTGCGGCACGTGGCGTGAGCGGTCAGAGAGACGCACCCGAGTCCGATCCGGGCGGCCCTCGATCGGTCGAACGAGGTGAGGTATAACCGGGCAGGAAGGAGGATCCATGGCGCGACGGCCCGGCGAGGCGTCGACGCTGCGGCAGGTGTGGCGGGCAGCCAGCGGCAACGAGCGAGCCCATCGAACAGGGGCTGACGCTGGAGCAGCGGCTCAGGCATCTGGCTCGGCTCCGGCGGGGAGGTGGCCGCTTGTCGGCAGGAGGGAGGAGCTCGCCTTCGTCTCGACTCGGCTCCAGCGGGGCGCGGGCGGGATCGTGCTCGCGGGGGCATCCGGCGTCGGCAAGACCCGCCTAGCACGCGCAATCCTCGAAGAGGCCGAAGAGAAGGGGTACGCCACGGCCTGGGCGACCGCGAGCCATGCGTCGGCCTCCATCCCCTACGGCGCCCTCGCCCACCTGCTGCCGGAGCCGGAGCGCGAGGTAGGCGGCCCGCTTGCGTTCTTTCAGCGAGCCGTGCGGACGCTGCGCGAGCGGACGGATGGATGCTCGCTGGCGCTCGCGATCGACGATGCGCACCTGCTCGACGGCGCCTCGGCCGCCGTGGCGCACAGGCTCGCCACGGGCGCTGGGGCGTTCGTGATCGCCACAGTCCGCACCGGCGAGGCGGTGCCGGATGCGATCGTGGCGCTCTGGAAAGACGGGACGAGCGACTACATCGAGCTGCAGCCGCTCTCGGAAGCCGACGTCGCCTCGCTCCTCGCGGAGGTGCTCGACGGCGATGTCCGGGGAGCGACGTCGCACGCTCTTTGGAATGCCACCCAGGGGAATCCCCTCTACCTGCACGAGCTCGTACGGGAGGGGCTCGCGCGGGGCGCGCTCGCAAGCGTCGGCGGCGTCTGGCGTTGGAGTGGACCTGTCGTGCCCGGGCCGCGCCTGCTCGAGTTGATCGAGGCGCGGGTCGGCCGACTCGAGGCCGGCGAGCGGGAGCTCCTCGAGTTCATCGGTGCCGAAGAGCCGATCGAGGCGAGCGTGCTCGAACGCATCGCTCCGCCTGGAGTCCTCGCCCGGCTGGAGCGGGACGGTCTGCTCGAGGCGATCCGCGGCGGGCGCCGCCTGGAGCTGCGGTTCGCGCATCCGCTGTACGCCGAGGCGATCCGCGCGCGAACGCCCGAGATCCGGGCGCGCGAGCTCCATCGACGGCTCGCGGGCGCGCTCGAGCAGTGTGGGGCGCGCCGCCGGCGCGACCTCCTCCGGATCGCGGTTCACCGCCTCGATGCCGGCGACCAGGCGAGCGCAGCCTTGCTCGCAGCCGCGGCTCGCCAGGCTGAGGTGGCGTTCGACTACTCATTGGCGGAGCGGCTCGCCCGGCACGCAGCGCAAGCGGGAGGCGGCGTCGCCGCTGGCATCCTTCTCGGGCGCGCGCTCCAGGGGCAGGGGCGCTTCATCGAGGCGGAGACGGTGCTCGGCGGCCTCGCCGGCAGGGTTCGTGGCGACGCGCAGCGGAGCGAGCTCGCTGAGCTGCGCTCGGGCAACCTCTTCTGGGGACTCGGGCGCCCGACCGACGCGGAGGACGTTCTGCGGCAGAGCGAGGAGGCCATCGCCGACCGTTCGAGCCGCGAGGAGTTGCTCAGCCTCAGGGTTGGCTTCGCGTGCGCCGCCGGCCGCCCGCTGGAGGCGCTCGACGCCGCCGCGCCGATCCTCGAGCGGCGTGGCACGAGCAGGCGAGCGGTCCTCCGCACCCTGCTCCACTCCGTGCCCGGGCTCGCGATCGTCGGCCAAACAGACCGTGCGCTGGAGGCCGCAGACCAGGCGCTCGCCGTGGCGCGCGCGCTCGGCGAGGAGCTCCCGTTCGCTCCCGGTCACCTCGTGATCGGTCGCCTGCTCGCCCTCAGGCTCGCCGGCGAGTTGCCGGAAGCTGAGGGCCTCGGGACGGATGGATACGAGCGCGCGCTCGAGCAGGGCGACCAGGACAGCATTGCGCTGATCGCGATGTTTCTCGGCCAAGTGGCGCTCGACCAAGGAAGGGTGAGGACTGCGGCACGTTGGCTGGCGGAAGCGCGGGATGCCTTCCGCGAGCTCGACGTGATGGGATTTCTTCCTTGGTGCCAGGCGGATCTCGCGCGCGCGCTCGCCCTGTCCGGCGACCCCGCCCGAGCGAGCTCCGCGCTCGCGGAGGCGAGCGACGCCCAGAGCGAGGTGGTGCGAATCGATCGCGCAGCGTTGGGAACGGCTGCGGTCTGGGTGGCGGCGGCGAGGGGTGAGCTCTCCGAGGCCCGCCGGCTCGCCCTCTTCACCGCGGAGGAGGCAGAAGCGCTCGGGCAGGCCGCGTTTGCGGCGATCGCCCTGCATGATCTCGCGCGGCTCGGGGAGCCGCGGGCCGTTCGTTCGAGGCTCCAAGCGATCGCGGCGAGGAGCCAGGGGCGGCTATTTCCGCTCTACGCCGATCATGCCGCGGCTCTCGACGAGGGAGAGAGTGGAGGACTCGAGATTGCTGCTCGGCGGTTCGAAGAGCTCGGGGCACTTCTGCTCGCCGCGGAGTCATTGACTGAGGCGGCGGGCACGTATCGAGCCGCGGGGAGAGCCGCGAGCGCCCGAAGCGCCCAGGTCCGAGCGCAAGCGCTCGTAGAGCGTTGTGAGGGTGCGCATACGCCGTCGGCGGTTCCCTCTGCCGAGGAGTTAACGCCGCGTGAGCGCGAGGTGGCGGCCCTGGCCGCGGCGGGGCTCTCGAACGGAGCGATCGCCGAGCGTCTCGTCCTCTCCAGGCGTACGGTCGAGAACCACCTTCAGCACGTCTACGGGAAGCTGGGCGCGACGAGCCGCCTCGAGCTTCCCGCATTGCTCGAACTCGGTGCGGCTGAGTAGTACGGCATGCACGGCCGCGAAGTTGAGTAGCGCCTACTCAGGACGGCGGAGGCGCGGAGCCCTAGCTTCGGGGCATGGACGAGAGGAGCGCTGCTCGCCCGCCGGCTGGAAAGGCTGCGCGGCGGCGCTCTGCTTGTGCATTCCCAGCGCCTGCGGCAGCCCCCTCCACCGCGACTGAGGTGTCCATGACCAAGTTGAGGGGAGGCAGGATGATCAAGTCGACAAAGTCGGCGTGGGGACTCGCCGTGAGTTCCGTCATAGCCGGTGCCGTCGCAGCGATCCTGCTGGTAGGAACTGCTGGAGCCGGATCCGATTCGATATCGGGCAACTTCAGCTCGCAGCAGGTCAGTGGGCCGTCGTGCACGTCGCCGGTGGGGCTTTGTACGCAGGGCGCACTTACCGGTGGCCTCAAGAGCACGTTCACCTTCGTCGCGACCAGCCTCACGGCGACGGCGGACACGCCTACGACCGGCGTGCTCCAGTACACGGGCGACATCACGATGCAGGCTAAAAGCGGAAGCCTCCTGTGCAAGGACTCCGGCGCGTTCCAAACAACCGGCATGGGGGCGGTTTCGAGCGTATGCGCGATCGTTAGCGGCACCGGGAGCTTCGCCGGCGCGAGCGGGGTGATCCAGTTCGTCGGAACTTTCACCGCCGCCAGCGGCGGGCAGGGCGACTATCGCGGCACGATCGTTACGCCGTAGAGCGTTCGAACGAGCGTCATCCGCGCTCCACTGGCGCTCCCGTGCGAATCCCGGACGACGGTGACTCGATGTCGGCGGAGAGAGAGGGCACGGCGGCGAAGATCGGGCGCAACGGGGCGGCGACATCGCGTCCAACGGACGACCCCTGCCGTCGCTGGCGGTCATTGCTCGGCACGAGGCTGAGTAGTGAGGGGCCCGGTGTAGCAGCGAAGTTGAGTAGCGCGTACTCAGGACGGCGCACGCGCGGACTCCTAGCCTCGGGTCATGGACGAGGAGAGCGTGCTTGCCCGCCTGCCGGAAGCCTACGCGGCGGCGCTGCGCTTGCGCAGGCAGGGACTCGACGAGGGGGCGATCGCAGACCAGCTCGGGCTAGAGCGGCAGGCGGTCGGGCCGCTGCTTCGCCTCGCCGAGGCGAAGCTCGCGGCTCTGCGCGAGCCTCTCGATGAGCCGGTCCCGGCAGAGCGACGCGCAGCTCCAGAGAGAGGCGGGGGCAAGCGGATGGATTGACGCTCGACGAAGGCGCCGAACGCGCCCCGGACGCCTACATCGCCCGACCAGGGCTGGGGACAGCCCAGATGCCTGATCCGTCGGAAGGAACGAAAGGAGCACACCATGCGCAGGTTCACATTTCGGTTCACGTGTCTCTTCCTTGTCGTGGCCGTCGCGCTCGGGGTCGGCGCCGCCGGCGCCCTCGCCGAACCGACGTCGAGCACGGTCATCACCCGGAACAGCAGCCAGACGCTGCCCGCGATCACGAACCCCTGCACCGGGCAGGTCGGGACGGTCGAGCTTAGCTACACGGACGTCATGCACTTGACCAATTTCGGCGGCGGCATCTTCTTCTTTACCGACGTGAACACCGGGCTCCTGACCTTCACGCCCGACGGCGCAACCAGCCCGACCGCCTCCGGTCACTTCGCTACGACCCTCACGCACGAGAGCACACCGCCCGGGGCGCAGTTCTCGTTGACGAGCCCGTTCACTGTCGTCGCCCAATCAGCCGATGGGTCGAAGGTCGTCTTCCACTCCCTATTCCACATCACGAGGACACCGGCAGGCGACATCACGACGGTCTTCAGCGACCTCACCGTGGAGTGCGTCTCCCCCGGCGCGTAGAGCGAGACGGCGATGCTGCGACGGTCAACACACGAACGTACAGACAGAGAGATCTGCAGTCGTGTCTCCCACCTCGTGCTCCGCGGTGTTGGCGGCCGTCGCGGCACCGGCGTCGTGGGGGCCGTGGCCGTCGCTACAGCGTCGCTCGTGTTCGCGCTCGGCGCGCCCGGAGCGCAGGCCGTGATCACCACGCCAATCCCGGCCGACCCCGGACCGGTGCCGCCGCCGACCCCGACCCTGCCTACTGCGGGCGAGGCGGCGCCCCCGGCGGATGTGATCGCGGATCCGGTGGAGCCGGCAGCGAGCTGTGGCGGCTGGTCGCGGCAGGACCTCTACGCGGGCGCCTGGCCGGCGGGCGCGACCTGGTGGGAGTACCAGTGCACGTATGCGTATCCGGTGTGCGGCCCCGGTGCGTGCAATGCGGACTGGTCTCCGTCGATTTGGACCGACTACTTCTACTGGGACGGCTCCAGGCCGGTCTTCTACGGCGAGTACTACGGCGACTACTACTACGGATCGAACTGCGACTACTGGTGGGATCAGCCCACGGCTCGCTGGTATCGGTTCGATACGGCCGCCTGTCCCTTCGCGGGGCCAGGCAATGCCGCCCCCAGCGCCGGTTTCACCGTCAGCTGCTCGGGCTTGACCTGCAGCTTCGACGCGAGCGGCTCGTGGGCGAGCGATGGGATCGTCGCCTACCGCTGGGACTTCGGCGACGGCTCCAGCGCGAGCGGGATCACCGCCTCGCACAGCTACGCCACCAAGGGCAGCTACCGGGTGAAGCTGACGGTGACCGACACCGGCGGCCTGAGCGGCGCGAACGCCCAGACGGTCGCGACCACGGACATCCCGCCGACCGCGCGTTTCAGCTTCAGCTGCAGCGGGCTCACCTGTAGCTTCGACGGCAGCGCCTCCTCCGACCCCGACGGCACCATCCGGCAGTACCAATGGTCCTTCGGTGACGGCTACAACGCGCTCGGCAGTAGCACGAGCCAGAACACCTACGCCCAGGCCGGCACCTACACGGTCAGGCTCGACGTCACCGACGACGCGGGCCTCGACGCGGCTGTCGAGCAGACGCTGGCCGTCGTCGGCAGCTCGAGCAACGTCGCCCCGACGGCGAGCTTCACCTTTAGCTGTGTCGGCGTCGCCTGCCACTTCGACGGCAGCGGCTCGAGCGACAGCGACGGCACGATCGTCGCCTACGAGTGGAGCTTCGGCGACACCTACAGCGTCGTCGGGAGCAGCAGCACGGTCGACCACAGCTACTTGCAGGCCGGGAGCTACAGCGTGACGCTGAAGGTGGTCGATAACGGCAAGGCGAGCGCGACCGCTGGGCCGAAGACGGTCACGGTCACGAACGTCGCGCCGACCGCGAGCTTCACCGTCAGCTGCTCCGGGCTGAGCTGTAGCTTCGACGGCACGGGGTCGAGCGACAGCGACGGCACGATCAACTCCTACTGGTGGAACTTCGGTGACGGCAGCCCGCTCGGCGTCGGCAGCACCACCACGCACGCGTATGCGCAGAACAGCAGCTACAGCGTCACGCTGACCGTGATCGACAACGGCGGCCTCAACGCAACCGCCACCAACACGGTCACCGTCGGACCGAACGCGCCCCCGACCGCCGCTTTCACCTTCAGCTGCACCGGACTCACATGCAGCTTCGACGGCAGCGGCTCCGCCGACAGCGACGGCTCGATCGCCGCTTACAGCTGGGCGTTCGGCGACGGCACGAGCGGCAGCGGCAAGACGACAAACCACACCTACGCCGGCGCCGGCAACTACACCGTCACGCTCACGGTCACCGACAATGGCGGCGCCACCGCCAGCAGCTCGAAGGCGGTGAACACGATCAGCCTGAGCGTGCGCGGCTACAAGCAGAACGGGCTCGAGAAGGTCGACCTCTCCTGGAACGGGCCGAGCGGGGCGAGCTTCGACGTCTACCGCAACGGCGCCAGGATCGCGACTGTCCAGGCGACCGCTTACACGGACAACCTCAACAAGAAGGGTGCAGGGAGCTACACCTACAAGGTCTGCGGCGCTGCGTTCCCGAGCTGCTCCGACCAGGTCACGGTCGGCTTCTAATGCGCAGCCGTCATACACACGTCGTTCGCGCGGCAGACGCGGCCGCTGCCGCCCTCAAGGGAGGCTCATGATGATGAGCAAGAAGCCGATTCCACGCGCGGCGATGATGCCGCTCGCAGCCGCCGCGCTCGTCTTGATCTTCGCTTCGTCCGGGGCAGGTGCTCACGCCGCCCGACTCGGCCTGGGCACGCCGCCGGTCGGGCCGTGTGACCCCACCATCACCTCATGCGTCTCGACGATCGCGTTCAGCAGCACGCGCGACCATGTGAGCGAGGGCTTGATCCCGCCGTTGCTTGGTGCCGAGGTCTACCTGGTGAAGCCAGTAATGAACCTAGACGGGACGTGGGCCCTGACGAACCCGCGCCGGTTAACAAGCAATACCTCCTTTGACGGCTTCGGGAACCTGTCGCCGGATGGGAAGCAGATCGTTTTCGACAGCACCCGGGCCGAACCGGTCGATCCGCTCAACCCCCTCAACCCTTCCGATCTGTTCCTGATGAACACCGACGGCACCGAGCAGACGCTCTTGACACGCGGAGCCTCCGCCACCTGGTCGCCGGACAGCAAGAACATCGCCTTCCACGCCTCCGCGTCGGGTAGCGGGACGCCGCTCCGTACCGACCCCGGCTCGGCAACGAGCGACAGCGACATCTTCGTCGCGAACGTCGACGACCTGCTCGCCGGTGTGGAGCAGCCCAGGAACCTGACGAACAGCCCAGACAAGATCGACGAGGACGCGGACTGGTCGCCGAACGGGCAGAAGATCGCCTACACGGCCCACGATGTCGGCGATGAGGGGCCGAACTGGCCCCGTGGGCCGTTCATCTCGAATACGGCGGAGATCTACGTAGTCAATGCGGATGGCACGGGGACGCCGACGCGGCTGACCGACAACGGCTACGAGGAGCGCGCTCCCGCCTCGTCTCCGGATGGCAGCCGGATCGTCCACAGCTGCAGGATCGGCGGCGGCACGACCGTCTTCCAAATCTGCGTGATAAACGCCGCCGTGAACCCGGACGGCACGCTCCCGGTGCCAACGCAACTCACCAACGACACGTTCGGCGACTTGACGGCCACCTTCTCCCCCGACGGCCAGTACATCCTGTTCCACAGGCGGGTCGGGCCGCCCGGCAGTCAGCAGCTGTTCATTATGAACGCCAGCTTGAACGCGGACGGCACGCTCCCGCAACAGACGCAACTGACCTTCGGGACGCCCACTTCGCCTGATGGTGTGAACAACCTTGCGCACTGGGGCGAGCTCAGGCTCATGGGCCCGAACGCCGTCCCGTAGCGGAGCTGCATAAGAAGAGTCAGGCGGCCCCTCGACCTAGAGGGGCCGCCTCCATTCTCCGCTTCCGCCCGCGGTCGCGCCGACGCCCCCTCGAGAGGATGAGATCTTGCAGAGCTTTGACAGGAGCAACGCGACTCGAACCCGCGACCTCCGGCGTGACAGGCCGGTTCGTTACTCGACGTCACTCGACTCGGCTGATTGGGCATGAGGTACGGACGAGGCCAATTCGACGGGGGTCCGCTCGCACCGCGCTCGCAAGGCTGTTGCCGTCTTTGGCAGCACTCACTAGAAAGCGCCTGCAAATCGGACTTTTTTGGTAAGCGTTCACCTCCCCTGGAGGGACCCGCGTCTGTGCGGCGAATTCGGCGGTGGTGGAGCGGGCAGAGGCGGAGGCGATCCTCGATGGCGATCGCGAGACGGCTGTCGCGTTGTTGCTGCGGGTGGGCGAGCTGGTCGCGGCGAACCAGCGACTCGAGGCTCGGGTCGACGAGCTTGAGCGGCGGCTGAATCGGAATTCGCGGAACTCCTTCTCAACCAAAGGCGCTGAGAAGCGAAAGCAGCACGGGTCCAAAGGTGCGACCGTCTTTCGCGATCCCAATGAGGAGGGTCGGATCTGGGTGGTCTTCGACTGGGATGAGGAGGGCTGGCAGAGCTTTATCTCCGACCCCGAGGTTCCGGCGATCTTTCAAGAAGGCGGGTTACAAGGTAGGCCCCAGGCGGCGGAGTTTGCTCGCCAGCACGACGCCTAGCCTCAGACCCCGAATCGGACTCTCGAAGGAGGCCCGCCACGCGGCGGGCCTCCACCTTGCCCGGCCCCGAACCGCCGCTCCCAGGACAAAGGGGCGTCCCGCGAAGCCGCCTCGACGGCACACCACAAGAGCGATCGGTATCACCTCCGGCAGCGGATGAGGCGATACTCGGGAGCGCCCCTCGCAGCCAAGTCAACGGCCCGTGACATCGGCGGCGTCGGCAGACCCGGAACCGAGTCGACGGTCCGCCTCGTTCTTCGCGTTGATGCGAGTCCGTTCTTGGAGGCTGACGCATCTTGTCGCCCGCGGAGCGGCCGGCTCGAGGGGGCGGTGGCGCAGACGTCGAGCTGATCCAACTGCTGCGGCCATCAATGCGCTGCCGCAGATCGCGGGCGCAGAGTCGCCGGAACGGCGGTATCGGCCACAAAGCGTCCACATCTATCCATGTCCGCCAGGGCTCTGCTTGTTGCTCACATAGGCAACGACAGTGGCGTGTAAAGGGCTTGGGCACGCGCTTCCTGCCTGGTTTGTTCCACGCGTTGCGCGGCACTTCGCGGCGATCGGTCGCTCTTTCAATCTGCCTGCTCCCGAGCGGAAAGGACGTACGGCCCTCAAGGGAGTGTTAAGCGGAAAGGAGAATTGGGGTCAGCGGCGAAAGGAGCGCTGCCCGCCCCTTCGCCGCGAAACGTCGAAACGTCGTCCGCCACCAGGGAGGGCAATAACAGCCGGCCCGCCGCCTCCGCCCTCGCTGCGAAACGTCGAAACGTCAAAACGTCGTCCGCCAGCCGCACGGCAGCGGACTCTCTGTCGCGTTTCCGCCAAAGAACGACACGGCGGCGAGCACGCTGATCGTCGACTCGGTTTCTCCAAATCGCTTCGACTCGATCCTGTCCCCTTTGCTTTGGGATGTACGCGAATTTCTTTGAGGAGTAAGTCCCGTGTTTCGGTGCGTCAGCCGCGGCCCGCGACGACGTAAGCGGTTCAGCCCACAATCTTGCGACCTCATCGGAGGACATTCCCGAACTGTGAGTGTGCGACTGGTCCCGTCTGGGGCGTTTGTCAGGTTGGTGCCGGTGCTCTTTGTTTGTGACTCGATTCTCGAATGACCTCACCTGTGGGTGTCTTTCCAGTGATGTGTCCGAGCGGAGAGGCCGGTGCCGGCCTGGTGCCCGCTTGCTGGCCTGATCAGAAGCCTGTCCGCCTTGTGGGGGCGTGACTCGTCACAGTTCTGCCGCTCGCGGTCTCAACCTCCAGATCGGCACCGGATGTGTCCCCCAACCTGGGCTGGAGGTCAGTTACGGATGCTTGCAGATGAGCTGGACTTCGTGGTCGGCGTTGATCCGCATCGTGATTCGCATGCGCTTGCGGTAGTGGACGTGGTCAGCGGAGCAGTGTTGTTCGAGGCTACCGTCGCCGCGAGCAGCAGCGGTTACGCGCAGGCCGTGAAGCTCGTCGATCAGCACGCGAAGGGTCGACGCGCGTTCGCGGTCGAGGGCACCGGTTCGTTCGGTGCTGGCCTGACGCGCTTCCTCACCGCCCATGGCGAGCGGGTGCTCGAGGTGGGCAGGCTGAGGCGGGAGCGTCGCTCGGGCGGCAAGACAGACGCGCTCGACGCGATCCGCGCAGCCCGCAGTGTGCTCACGCAGAATCGACTGGCTACGCCGCGCGCGAGCGGCGAACGCGAGGCGTTGCGGGCGCTGATGGCAGCTCGGGAAGGAGCGGTGAACGCCAAGCGGGCTGGCCTCTGCCAACTGCACGACCTCCTGGTCACCACGCCTGAGCCGTTGCGCAGTGAACTGCGGCCGCTGACGCGAGCACGTTTGCTGCAGCGCCTGGCGGCGACACGACCTGAGCGGCGGCAGGATCCAGAGCTACGCGGCGCGCTGCTCGCACTGCGCTCCGTCGCACGACGCGTGCCAACCTCTACCGGCTACTCGAACAAGGAGCGCCACTGGCGACTTGACAAACATAGAAGCATCATTGGCACATGGTTGTGTCGCGGGTGGTCCCACCTAATCGAGGTCATCCACTTCGACGTGCGCAGCAACGTCTAGCGTCACGTCCCCCTCCTCGGACGTTCCCAGCGTCACCTGGAACGCCGTCCGCGCCCAACCGGTGCAGACGATGACGCTGCCGCGGTTGACCTTAGGGTTCCGTGGTGCGACTAACGGTCTGCTTTTGCTGCCGGTATCCTTCACCCGGTACACGACGAGCGCCCGCTGATCAGCTTCGTCGAACCAGCCCTCCTCTATTCCCTCCTCCAGCAGTTGCGCCTGGGCTGGCTCCAGCGTCGTAACGTCCTCAATGGATTCGATCCTCATCGGCCCTTCACCGGCAATGTTGCACAGTTGTGTCGCGGGTGTCCTACCTAATCAAGATCTAGGCGCAGGATGCCGAGAAGGGTGAGCGTGCTCACCCGCGGCTCCTCCGGTGCACTAACTTCGCTGCTTGGAGCGGCTACGGCGGTGTCACTAATGACTGCGTGCGGAAGCTCGCGTGATCTCCAATTCCGCATGTATGACACGCGCCACCAAGCTGGGGTCGAGATACGCACTACCGATCTGGTGCGCACCTCCGCCAGGGCGGGCACGGTGCCTGGTAACCCGCCAGCGCTGTACTTCCGGTTGACCGACGAAGGTGAATTGAAGTTCCGCCGCTTGTCGCGCGTTCTGGCGAAGCGAGGTGCTCGTCTTCATGCGTTTCAGCGCATGGCGATCGAGATAGATGGCAAGGTTTATGCACGGCCGGCCGTCGACTACAAGGTGTACCCAGACGGCCTCACGCCCGATACTGGCTTCGAGATCAGCCTGCGCGATCTTGCGACTGCCCGTCGGCTTGCCGACAAGCTGCGAAGCGGATAACGACTAGCCGCAGAGGTATCGGGTGGCGCTCGCCGACTGCTCCCCTGCTTATTACCGGCGTGGTTTACGTGATCTAGTCGTACTAAATCGCAAGGCTGAGCACGACTGCATAGCCGGCAATTGCTGCCACGGTGATCGCGCAGGTGGTCGCGACGAAGTGCCTTCTCGCGGGGGGAAGGAGCGCTAGCAGCAGAACAAGAACCAGCACAGGTCCGAACGCATATAAGAACGAGGTGATGGTGAACTCACCACCGCCGACACCAATAATCCTTGTGCAGACCTCGGTCCGTGTCGTGTCCGGATGAAGGTTCTCATCGCAGGCAGCAGCGCCTAGCACGGTGGCGAACAGTCCGACGCCCGCCAGGGCCACCACGGCATAGGCAGCGAACACGACAGCTATGCGCATAGCCAGCAGCGTACGCACCTTGGCTTGAAATCCACAATCTCAGTAACTGGGCGATGCAGACTGGCGCTGGACAGGTTGCGTCCTGCTCCGGGCGTCTGAGGCGGCCTCGCCGGGCGCCCTGCTTGCCCAGGGGCCCGCCGGCGGAGGCCGGGCTCAGGGCGCGCGGGAGGAGGGGCGAAACTGCTCCAGCAGGCAGACGGCAAGCACCAGGTCGAAGGGCGCGAGCTCGCGCATCGCTCGCGCAAAAACGTCGGCCGGCGTCGGTAGTGAGGTGACGGCCCCAACCGAGGCTAGCCGAGGTCTGAAAAGGCTCTTCCTGTTGCTTAGTTAGGCAACGACGAGAACCCAAGAACGCTTGGACAAGCGCTTCTTGTGCACTCGCAGGAACGATTTGCCGCACTCACGCAGCCTCCAGGCGGCCCAATTTGCGGGACATTTCGCCGGCTCGGACCAAGCGGCCCGAACGGGCCTAACACCTCAGCGCACCTCGACGAGTGTCCTGTATTCGCACTCACCTGGGAAGCGGTCGTCCGCGAAAAGTCAAAAACGTCGGCCGACACCGCCAGAGCAACGAGATCCGGCTCGACCCCTTCGCCGCGAAACATCGAAACGTCGTCCGACGCGGGCAGAGCGACGACATCGCGATCCAACCCCATCGGCTGACCGCGAAAGATCGAAACGCTCGGCGACAGGTGACGGCCCCGACCTCGTTGTCGCGCATCCGCCAAAACGCGACAGACCGCTCGAGCTGCCGTACGGAGAGGCTGGTGAATTGTTGGCCGGGGCGGGGGTGTGTTCGCTGAGTGTCTGCCTCTGGGTCAACGCGGGCGCGCAGGTATCACAACGGCTCGTTTGACGTCAACCGTTCCCTTCTCGTAGCTGCTGGCGCTTGGCAGTAGCGCGGTCCCCAGATGTGGGGGGCGACGTACTACAGCACGACGAGTGCGTGAAGGGTGTCAAAACTCCGATCCGACTCTCGAGACGGGGATTAGGTTGTGACCGGCGGCCGTCTGCGCCCTCGCGGTGGATTCGGAGCGCAAGGCTGCTTGGGTTCGTTCGACCGGGGGGTCGTTCCTACGTCCTGATTCTGGTTTCACGCGCGCGCGCGTTTACCAGAAACCGCTGAACGGCGCAAGAACTGTCAGCCCTGACTGGGCCTGGGAGGATCGCTCGATGCTTCTCTCTTTCGCTTACCTTGCCTTCGCTGCCGTTCTGAGGCTGCTCGTTCGCGGTCGGCGAGCCGAATTCGCCAAGGACGTGGAGCTGGTGTTGCTGCGCCACCAGCTTTCGGTTCTGGCTCGTCAGCATCGACGCCCGAGGCTTCGGCCCGCCGATCGTGCGCTCATCGCTGCGCTTGCTCGGCATCTCCCGCAGCGGCGGCGACACGGACTCCTGGTAACACCAGCGACGCTACTGCGCTGGCATCGCGAGCTGGTGCGGAGGAAATGGACTTACTCGCAGCGCAGAGGCGGCCGTCCGCGGACTGGCCGAGCGCTGCGCGAGCTGGTGCTGCGACTAGCACGCGAGAACCCGGGCTGGGGCTATCAACGGATCGCCGGCGAGCTGCTCAAGCTTGGCTTCCGGATCTCACCGAGCACGGTTCGGCGGCTGATCGCCTCGGCTGGACTCGAGCCCGCGCCGCGGCGAGGAGCGGTGAGCTGGCCGGCATTTCTGCGCCGCCAGGCGGCGAGCCTGCTCGCCTGCGACTTCTTCACCGTCGAGACGGTCACGCTGCGTCGCCTGTACGTGCTCTTCTTCATCGAGCTCGGCAGTCGGCGCGTCCACCTTGCAGGTTGCACGGCGAACCCATCAGGGGCCTGGGTCGTCCAACAGGCGCGAAACCTTAGCTTCACGGGCCTGCTCGAGCGGACGCGCTTCCTGATCCATGATCGCGACAGCAAGTTCACCGCGTGCTTCGACGAGGTCTTCCGCAGCGAAGGAATTCGGGTGATCCACACGCCGGTGCAAGCGCCGCAAGCGAACGCCTTCGCGGAGCGGTTCGTCCGCACCGTCAGAACGGAATGCCTCGACTGGCTCCTGATCGTCGGCCGCCGCCACCTTGAACACGTCCTACGGACCTACACCCAGCACTACAACCGGGAGCGCCCCCACCGCGGACTCGCACTCCGTCCGCCTCAACCCCAAGCGGCAAAGCTGACGCAGCACGGCCATCTCCACCGCCGCGATCGCCTCGGCGGCCTCATCCACGAGTACTACAGAGCCGCAGCCTGAGTGAGCCGCGGTTTTGACACCCTACACGGGCGCGACGTCAAAGCCATCCCGTCCCGGCCCGCGTTCGCCGCCAACCGCGCATCGAATCCCCACGGGAGGCTGCGAGGATCTTCAGCCCTGCGACGTCGTCGCAACCGATCGACCAGTAGCCCGAGCTGCACGTCCGAACCGAGTTTCTTTACCCCACACGCTGATTGCCCCAAGAAGAAGGGCCGGAGCCTGGAGCGGCCCCGGCCCTTCTTCGTCTTCGTTTCTCCTTTCTGCTTCTTCTAGCGCGTCACCGGCCTACCGGTTAGGCGCTGATCGTGATGTAGGCCGACGTGAAGCCGGCGAAGGTGAGCGTGTACGTGAAGCTATTGAGCGTTACAGTCCCTCCCCGGATCGAGGGCGTCCAGTTCGGATTCGGACAGACCTGCGGCGCGCCGAATGGACTTACCGACTGCGCCGGGACAGACAACTGCCCATTCTTCGACGAGGTCGCCTTGGCGTTACTGGCGGCCGAGAAGTTCGACGTATGGGACTCGACCAGATTGCCGCCGTGGTTAGTGCAGTCGATGGTCGCCGAGTAGCTGGCAGTCAGGCTCACGTCTGCGTTCGTGTGCCCGACCCCCCCGAGAACGTACGCGCTACAGTCGATCGAGCGGTCTGCATTAACCGTGCACGAGGGCGTACCCGACGTGAGGTGCGAGCTGCCCGGGGCATTCGCGGGGTCGAAGCTACCGGGCGTCGGGGTGTATGTCCCCGGAGCGACGGCGGCGAATGCCGCCGAAGCCGTCAGGGCCACTAGCAGCATCGACAGCGCTGTGATGATTCCTAGTCGTCTCATCTTCCTTGTTCTCCTCACTTCCCCAGTCTGTTACGACTGACTTCGAAAGGCCTCTTCACGGGAAAGGCGGACTGTGCGCAAAATGCTCGCGCGTATGCTTCCCGCCGCTCCCAGGACTGCGCGTAAACTCAGGAGTACCGATCACCTCCTCTCGTGTTGCGTTACGGCGAGAGGTTTGGTCGATGTGTGCTCCGCCCCGGCGACGCATGCACGCTAGTCGGGGCGGAGCCGCTCAAACCTCGCACTGATGCTGGTGAGTCAGGCTTCCCTAGTGCTACACCCCCTTACGGGAGCGACTCCAAGTCGGTTCGACGGCCCCGCCCTACGCGCAATGGTGGGGTGGGGCTTTTGCTTCTACGCCAAAATCGAGCCTTATTTGCCAAGTCCCGTCCTTCCGCCGGTGCGTTGCGCGGACGGCACGCCGCAGGGCGTATGAATTGTCTCCCCATACGCGTCCGGATTGCAAACAACGTGCTCGCAAATGCGGGCCAGAAACTTTGCAAATAGCGCCTTTTACCGGCGGCTCGACGCAGGAAATCAGCCGGGTGGGCGTCTATCGTTGGCAGAGCCGGCGGGTCCGCTCGCCAGCCATTAGGCCGCTAAGCGTCCCCGCCGGCTCTTATCTAGACGCCGCGGTCGGGTTGTTTCTTCCGTCCGCCCGAGAAGCGCGTAGGGTTCGTAAACTCGGTCGTAACGGATTTCCAGGGGAATCCCAAGCTCGTCGCCGATGGCCTTAAGGCCGCAAACGTGTGGCGCATGGCGACGGACAAGGGGCACGATTGGAGCGTGTGGGGTAAAGAAACTCGGTTCAATGCCGGGTCGGAGCGGTGCTCGGCCGTTGTGGTGCGCGGCTAGGGTGAAGAGTCTGCCGGGGGGCCCTTTGGGAAACCCGACCCGTGATTTGCAACTCGCACGCCGGGCGCCGAGCAGGCGACGGTTTTGACACCCCGGCCGAACTGTTTGCTCCGTGCAAAGAGCGCCGGCGTGTTTTTGGTCCATCGCGCGCATGCCATTGCAGCGGTGACCGCAGTGGCGCGGCCGTCGAGTCGCAGCGAGAGGGCACAGCGGCGACAGCCGACAGCCGCGGCAGACCTGACACCGGCCGAGAGGACCATTCCTCGGCACCGTTGGTGGGGAGCTCTTCGTCTTCCACGTCGAGGGCCGCTTCCGGAGTTGGAGCGCTCGGCGCGGACTCGTTGCCCTCGAGTCCGCCAGCGGGCTCAGACAAGAGACCGGTGCCGAGCATGCTCTCGGCTTGGGCGCGCAGGAACTGGGACCAGCTGGGGCCGATCCGGCGCGGCGCCGGGCCGAGACCCGAGACGCGCAACGCGGTCGCGACGGTGGTGGCGGAGACGTTGATTCCGAGCTTCAGCAGCTCGCCCTGGATGCGCATATAGCCCCAGCGAGGGTTCTCCCGCGCGATCCGGAGGATCATGCTGCGTGTCTCGGCCGCAAGCGGCGGACGACCAGGCCGGCGGCCGCGTCATCGGCGTTTGCCCTGCAGCAGCGCCCGGTGCCAGCGGCGGAGCGTCTGCGGGCTGACCGCAAAGCACGACCACCGCTCGGGCGGAAGCAGCCGGCTCACCGCGGCA
>WNGA01006229.1_pt1 | contig 17230 bp, 19 predicted proteins | sample 5400061 | NCBI WGS metagenome assembly WNGA01 (sample SAMN13153366, study PRJNA577476) | soil metagenome | isolation source: 100 cm soil or saprolite under grassland replicate 2 | place: USA:California | collected 2016-06-15 | reverse complement strand
CCGCCGACATCGGCATGTTCTCCGACGCAGGCATGACCGACCCCGAAGTGGGGCGGAAAACGTTCGCCGCGGTGATCGGTCACGATCCCGAGCCCCGCGAGCTTGCCCGCGTTATGGCGATGCGGCTCAAGTACCTGCCCCAGGCGGTCGCATGCTGCTCGGGATGGAGGTCGACCCGCGGCAGGCGCTCGTCGTCGGTGATACACCGCTCGACATCGCCGCTGCCCACGGTGCGGGCGCAATCGGCGTCGGCGTCGCCAGCGGCCACTTCACCGCCGAGCAGCTCGAGCAAGCAGGCGCCGACGCTGTGCTCGAGTCGCTGCGGGAGCCGCTTCCGGGCGTCATGGAGGTGGTCGCGTAGTGCCGATCGCGACGCCCGACCAGTACCGCGAGCTGATCGACGCCGCCCGGGCCGGCTCGTATGCCTACCCGGCGGTCAACGTCTCCTCATCGGAAACGCTGAACGCCGCCATGCGCGGTTTCGCCGAGGCGGGCTCCGACGGGATCGTGCAGATCTCGACCGGAGGGGGCGAGTTCGCCTCCGGCGCCCTCGTCGCGGACATGGCGCTCGGCGCCAAGGCCATGTCCGAGTACGCACGCGTGCTCGCCGACCGCTACCCCGTGCTGATCGTCCTCCACACCGACCACTGCCCGCCGGACAAGCTCGACCTGTACCTCCGTCCGCTGCTGGCCGAGTCGGTCGAACGGCGGGCACGCGGCGAGGAGCCGTTGTTCCTGTCCCACATGTTCGACGGCTCCTCGCTGCCACTCGAGGAGAACCTGCGGATCGCTGCCGAGCTGCTCGAGGAGTGCGCGGCGGCCGACGTGATTCTGGAGGTCGAATGCGGCGTCGTCGGCGGCGAGGAGGACGGCGTGAGCGCCGAAGGGACGCCGCAGGAGAAGCTCTACACGACGCCGGCGGACCTCCTGCGTGTGGCCCAAGTGCTGGGCACCGGCGAGCGGGGCCGCTACCTGCTCGCGGCGACGTTCGGTAACGTGCACGGCGTCTACGCGCCGGGCAACGTCAAGCTGCGGCCGGCCGTCCTGAAGGAGGGTCAGGAAGCGCTCGCAGCGCGCTACGGCGACGACGTTTCATTCGACTACGTCTTCCACGGCGGCAGCGGTTCGGATCCCGCGGACATCGCAGCGGCGGTCGATTACGGCGTCGTGAAAATGAACGTCGACACCGACATGCAGTACGCGTACACGCGCCCGATTGCAGGCCACATGTTCGAGCACTACGAGGGCGTGCTCCGAGTCGACGGCGGCACCGGCGACAAGAAGACGTACGACCCCCGCGTCTGGGGGAAGAAGGGCGAGCAGTCCATGGCGGCGCGTGTGGCGCAGGCGTGCGAGGACCTGCGCTCAGCGGGTCGGTCGATCGCGGCTCGCGCCGTTACCGCGGTCGGACCGTAAGCGCTCGGCGGCGCCTCGCGCGCCTAATCGTGATGGTCGCTGTGTTCTCGATCTTCGCGACGCTGAGCCAGCTCGACCTCAAGCAGGCCGGGTTCGGCCTCGCGGTCGCCATCCTGCTCGATGCGACGTTGATCCGAGGAGTGCTGCTGCCCGTGACGATGACGCTCCTCGGAGAGTGGAACTGGTACCTGCCTCGTTGGCTCCGCTGGCTCCCGCAGCTTGATGTGCCGATTCGCGCCGCGTCCCCCAAGGCAGTCCCGGCGCTGGGAGCAGCCGGCAAGTAGAGCTCGGCGCAGCTCAGGCCGTGAGCGGAACGGCTGCGCGATCGGCAATCGCCCGATACGCCCTGGCCGCATCCTGCGCGTCGAAGATGTGAGACCCCACGACGAGCAGGCGCGCGCCGGCGGCGACGAGCTCGCTTGCGTTCCGTTCGTCGACGCCGCCGTCCACCTGGATCAGTACGTCGTCGGGGAGGAGTTGCCGGAGCCTACGAACGCGATCGACGGTCTCGGGCATGAACTGCTGCCCGGAGTAGCCGGGATGGATGCTCATGCACAGGACGAGATCGGCGTCCGGGGCAGTCTCGGCGACCTGCTCGGGTGCCGTCTCGGGGTTGAACGCCACGCCGAAGCCGAGCCCGCGCCGCCGGGCCGCAGCCGAGGCCGCGGCGAGGTCACGGACGGCCTCGTAGTGCACGGTGACCGAATCGCCGCCGGCCGCCGCGATCTGTTCGAAGTGTCGCTCTGGCGCCTCGACCATCAAGTGGCAGTCAATCGTCGCGCCCCGTTCGTGGAGCGGCGGCGCGATCGACTCGAGGACGATCGGCCCGATCGTTACGGGCGGGACGAAATGCCCGTCGCCGACGTCGTAATGGAAGACTCCCGCACCGGCGTCCAGCAGCGCGTCGATCTGCGCGCCGAGATTCCAGAAGTCCGCCGCGTACAGCGACGGTGCGACCTCGACTGCTCGCACGCGGCTCGTCCAGCTCACGTGTCTAGAGCCACGCTGCGGCTGCGGCGTCGACAATTGCGGTCGTCGTCCCGTTCCGGGAGCGCACCAGGCTCGCCGGCGTCGCCGGACTTGGTGCGCCCGACAACGCCCGCATCACAGGCGCCGATTTCTCCGCGCCGACCGCGAGGAAGACGATGTGCGCGGCTTCCGCGAGAGCCTTCGGCGTCAGCGTGACGCGCTGCACGCGCGGATCGAGCCCGGGCTCCGCCGCGACCGCGCGCCTCGAGGTCGCGCCGAGCGGGGGGGAATTCGGGAACAGAGACGCCGTGTGTCCGTCGGGGCCGATGCCGAGCAAGACGAGTCCGAGTGGGACTCTGCGAAGCTCACGGTCGTATTCCGCCGCGGCGCGTTCGGCCCCTAGCTCGACGCGAATCCTGTGCACGGCTGCCGGCGGATGGGCGAGACGGGAAAGTAATGACTCCTGCACGAGCCTGAAGTTCGATCGCTCGTCGTCGGACGGGACGCAGCGTTCGTCCCCCCACCAGATCTCTGCCCGGCCCCAGTCGCCGTTCTCGAGTGCAGCGAGCTCGTAGGCGCGCCGCGGCGTCGAGCCACCGGCGAGGACGATGTGCTTACCGGCGTGCGCTGCATCGGCCAGCAGTTGCGCCGCGCGCGCTGCCGCGTCTTCTGGATCGGCGGCAACGACGAGCTCGACACTCATGTCTGTACTGTCTCCGGCCGCCGGCCGGACGTTTCATCCGCACGTGTAACGACTTGGCACGCTTGCGGGACTGCACAACATGAAGGTTGCAGTCGCGTTCGACCACCGAGGGATCGTCCTCCGCCGGCGCGTCATCGACGAGCTCCGGGCTGACGGCTACGAGGTCGTCGACCTGGGCACGGATCGCGGTGAGCCGAAGATCGACTATCCCGACAAGGCGCGTGAGATCGGGGATGCAATCGTTTCCGGCAAGGCGGAACGCGGCGTGTTGATCTGCAGCTCGGGTGTCGGCGCCGCAATCGCGGCCTGCAAGGTCAACGGAATCCGTGCGGCGATCTGCCACGACGTCTACACCGCTCATCAGGGTGTCGAACACGATGACATGAACGTGCTCTGCCTCGGCTCGGAGATCGTTGGCGGAGAGCTCGCCGCAGAGCTCGTTCGCGCGTTCCTTCGCGCCCGCTTCGACGGCGGCGAGCGGTACGTGCGCAGGCTCCGGAAGATCGAGGAGCTCGAGCGGGCAGCGATTCCGACGGTCGTCTGATGGAACGAACAGTCTCGATCGGGCCACGGTCGATCTTCCTCGGCACTCCACTTGCATTCGGCCTCTTCGCGCCGCTCCTGTTCATTGCGGTGCTGACCGCCGGCCTTCGCTGAGCGGCGCGCCTGATGGGCGACGTCTCGTTCAACGGCCTAGCAATCGTCGCAGCAGTCGCGCTGGGGGCGCCGCTCGCACTCGGGCTCTTCCCGATGCTCCGCCTGCCGGCGATCGTGCTGGAGATCGTGCTCGGGATCGTGATCGGGCCACAGGTCTTGGGCTGGGTGTCGATCGACACGCCGGTTCAGGTCATGAGCTTGCTCGGCTTGGCCTTCCTTCTGCTGCTCGCCGGCCTCGAGGTCGAGTACGACCGCTTTCGCGGCCGCCTTCTCAACGTCACCGCGCTCGCGTATGCGATCTCGTTCGGACTCGCACTCCTCATCGGCTTCGGCCTCAATGCGGGCGGGCTCGTCAAGTCGCCGCTCTTGGTCGCCATCGCGCTTTCCGCCACTGCGCTCGGCATCGTGATTCCGGTCCTCAAAGACGCCGGACAGGTGAGCACGGAGTTCGGGCAGCTCGTCGTTGCAGGCGCCTCCATTGCCGAGATCGCGACGATCGTATTGCTGTCCCTCTTCTTCTCGGGCGAGTCCAGCGGGCTCGGCTCGAAGCTCGTCTTGCTCGGCCTGTTCGGGATGTTCGTCCTTGCGGTCGGGCTCGCCGTCACCGGTGCCGAGCATTCGATGCGCATCTCCTCTACGCTCCTGCGCCTCCAGGACACCACGGCGGAGATCCGCATCCGCGCCTCGTTTCTTCTTCTTGCGGTCTTCGTGGTGCTTGCGGAGCGGCTCGGTCTCGAGGCGATTCTGGGCGCTTTCCTCGCCGGCGCCATCATCAAGCTCGTCGACCGCGACCAGATGATGACGCACCCGCAGTTCCGTCACAAGCTCGAGGCAGCAGGCTTCGGCATCTTCGTCCCGTTCTTTTTCGTCACGACCGGCGTCAGGTTCGACCTGGACGCCCTATTCGGTAGCGCGAGAACTCTCGGGATGGTGCCGATCTTCCTCGGCGCTCTGCTGGTAGCGCGCGGCATTCCCGCGCTCCTGTACAAGCCGCTCGCGACGCGCACGCAGACAGTCGCCGCCGCGCTGCTGCAAGCGACCTCGCTCAGCTTCCTCGTCGTCTCCGGCCAAATCGGCGTGCAGCTGGATCTGATTCGGCCCGCCACCTACGCGGCGCTCGTCGCGGCGGGGCTGCTGTCTGTATTGCTCTTCCCCTTGGCGGCCCTAACGCTGCTCCGTGGCGCGGAGCGAGAGTCACGACGGGTGTTCGAGCCCGCGCCGCGGCCAGGCTAGTCCGCGGGTGCGACCTCCCGGCGACGTGCGAGCGTAGGAAGTGATCGCCATCTTCGGCGGGCTCGGCGCGGCGTCCGCCTTCGCGATCGCGACGCTCTCGGCGTCGCGGGGAGCCCGGCTGATCGGGCCGCAGTCCTTTCTCGCCGGTGTGATGCTCGTCGGGCTTGTCGTCACGCTCCCTGCGGTGGCGGCCCGCGACGTGCCGCACATCGGTGGCATCGACGCCGGCTGGCTTGTCCTCAGCGGATCCGGCAACGTCGCCGGACTGCTCTGTGCATACGCGGCGCTCCGGCTCGGCAAGGTCGGGATCGTCGCCCCGATCGTCTCGAGCGAAGGCGCGATCGCGGCCGTGCTCGCCGTGGTCGCCGGGGAGGGAATCTCACCGGGCGCGGGAGCGACGCTGGGCGTGATCGCGTGCGGGATCCTCCTCTCGGGTGTTACCCGTGACGCCGATGATGTCCCGGCCGATCCGCGCGGGCTGCGCGCGTTGGTCTTTGCAATCGCCGCGGCGCTCGCCTTCGGAGCAAGCCTCTATGCGACCGCCCGTGTCGGCGCGAGCCTTCCGACTGCGTGGGCCGTACTGCCAGCGCGCGCGATCGGCGTCGCTGCGGTGACGGTTCCGTTGGTTGTGTCGCGGCGGCTGACGATTACGCGGCAGGCGTTGCCGTTCGTAGTGCTGTCGGGTCTCTGCGAAGTAGCCGGGTTCGCCCTCTTTACGGTCGGCTCGCGGCACGGGGTCGCGGTGAGTGCCGTTCTCGCCTCCCAGTTTGCGGCGCTCGCGGCGGTTGCCGCCTACCTCCTGTTCGGTGAGCGGCTCGCGCGGGTCCAGCTCGCCGGCGTCGCCTCGATCGTTGTCGGCGTCGGCGTCCTCAGCGCGCTTCAGGCCTGATCGAGTCGAGGCCGCAACGACGTCACTCAACTGCTGCGATTCCTGCGCACTGGCTCCGCCGGGGTGGCGCTTAAGCGAGCGAGGCGGATGTCGATCTCGCGCTCGACGTAGGTCCACTCCTCGGTCGCCCGGAGTCGCTGCACGAGCTCCTCAAAGCCAGCCGCATCACCAGGCGCGAACTCGAACCAGGTGAGAAAGTCGAAAGGCTCTCCCAAGTCGCGCCCGTGATGCAGGCGTCGAGCGACCGCGGGGAGGAATTCGAGCCCCGAAGCGACGTGATGCGAGCTCTCCTCAAAGACGCGTCGGCGTTCGTCTTGCGCGAGTTCCCACCACGCTTCTGATTTCTTGATCGGGATTAGTGCGGCACGCGTTGATCCCGGCCGACCGAGCGGCTCCTGGCGCGAGACGAGTGCCTGATGCTCGACACGAGTTACATAGCGCTCGTTGCTCGTGACTCCCCGCAAGACCCAGACCGCACTTTCCGGCGAATCCGTGGCGGGGGATCCCTCCGCAACACGGAGATGCGAGGCCGAAGCCAGCGGCGAGCCGGAAACGGTCTCCAGACGCTCGATCTTCCATGCGCCAGATGAGGCCGCGACAAAGGCAACCTGGAGCGGCGGCATGGAACAAACCTAATGGCGACCGCTCGATGCGCCTAGGAGTTCGTGCGGCGGCTTCTCAAGAAGGCGCTAGGCCTGTGCGAGGTATGCCTCGAGCGCGGCTCTGATCTTCGAGCGTCCGCGGTGCAATAGGACGCGCTGATTCGAGGCGCTCAGATCGAGCGCGTCACAGACGTCCTCCGAGGTCCAGCCTTCCACGTCGCGCATCGTGACGACCGCCCGCTGAGTCCGCGGCAGCCTTGCCAGCGCAGCGGCGATGCAAGCGAGCGTCTCGCCCGCGAGCAGGCGCTCTTCGGGAAGGTCTTCGAAACGTTGTGGAGTCGAAGCCCAGTGCCCGGCCCACTCGCTCTCCGGTCCGAGAAAGCGATCGGCATCGACGGAGGGCTCATCGGCGTCGAAGTCGCCGCCGTCCATCGCAGAGAAGGGGATGCTTCCGGCCTCGCGCGCGGCGCGCGTATTGGCTTTGTTCAGCAGGATCCGAAAGATCCACGTCTTGAGGGACGAACGTCCCTCGAAGCGGCCGATCCCGTTCAGAACCCCGATCCATGCTTCTTGGACGACCTCCTCCGCTACCGCGCGCGTGCCGACGGTCAGTTGGGCGAGACGCAACATCATTGGGCTATAGCGGCGAATGAGCTCGGCGAAGGCGGCATTGTCTCCCGCCCTCACGGATGCGAGGAGCCGCAGCTCGCCGGGGTCGGCGCGCTTCGGCGAAGCGAAACCGGCTTGGACGGCGGGTGCAGGAGCGATTTCGGACTGGACGTTCATGGCGGCGAGCCTCCTCCGTTAGCGCACCGCAACGGTCTCGCACGGCCGGGTGACCCGTCATCACCTCGGCGGCGATTTCACCCGGGTGAACTTCGCTTACGTGGCTTGAGGTCGCGCCTTCCAGGCCCGGAAGGCCTGAAGGAGCGTTCGTTCTGCGTCCCGGTCGACGTGCTGCGGCGACAGGCTCCCCAGGAGCTCAAGCGTCGTGCGCATCTGTTGGAGGTAGGTAAGACACGCGTCGCACTGCCTGATGTGGGAATCGAACCGCGCCCGCTCAGCCGGCGGAAGAGCATCCTCGAGGTAGTCGGTCACCAGCTCGACGAGCTCTTGGCATGTGAGTGGTTCGACAGCGGTCACGGGTGCGGGAGATCCATCCCTCTACCTTTTCGTCTCTTCGCTGCGCCGAATTGTTACGGGCTGTAACGCGAGCCGCCTGCCGGTGGACAAACCAATCAGTGAAGGCCATCGCCGTTCATCCCGGCGTTCCCGACTCGGCCCATCTCGCCGACGTTCCCGAGCCGCGCCTTGCCGACGTCCCCCACGGCCGCGGCGTCCTCGTCGAGGTGCTCCGCGTCGGGGTCGACGGCACCGATCGTGAGATCAACGAGGCCCAGTACGGCGCCGCACCGCCCGGCGACGACTTCCTCGTCATCGGCCACGAGAACTTCGGCCGCGTGCTCGAAGTGGGCGAGCACGTTTCCGCAGCGATCCGCCCCGGCGGCTACGTCGTCTCGACGGTGCGCCGCCCCGGCGGCTCGGTCTACGACCGGATCGGTCTTCAGGACATGACCACCGACGACGTCTACTACGAGCGGGGTATCAACCTCCTGCACGGCTACCTCACCGAGCGGTACGTCGAGGACGCTGAGTACGTCGTTCCGCTTCCGCCGGCGCTCGGCGATGTCGGAGTGTTGCTCGAGCCGCTGACGGTCGCCGAGAAGGGGGTTGCGCAGGCGTTCGAGATCCAGCGACGGCTGAAGGTGTGGGAGCCGCGTCGTGCGGCCGTGCTCGGCTCCGGAACGATCGGGCTGCTTGCTGCTCTCGTGCTCCGATTGCGTGGTCTTGACGTGACCTGCTTCTCGCTGCCTCGGGCGCCGTATCTCAACAGCGAGCTCGTCGAGGAGCTCGGCGCCTCGTACGTCTCTTCGCAGGACGTCCCGCTCGCGGACGCGGGCGGTCCCTTCGACCTGATCTTCGAGGCAACGGGCTACAGTCCGCTCGTCTTCGAGGCCGCCGAGGTGCTCGGGAAGAACGGTGTGCTGGTGCTTGCCAGCGTCACCGGCGGCGACCGCGCCGTTGAAGTCCCCGCGGATCGGATCAACCAGGGCTTCGTCCTCGGGAACAAGGTGATGGTGGGGACCGTCAACGCGTCGCGTGCGGACTTCGTCGCCGGCGTCGACGACCTCGTGCAAGCCTCGCTACGGGTCCCCGGCTGGCTCGAGCGGCTGCTGACGACGCCGGTGGCGGGCCTCGGGCAGTACGAGCGGATGTTCGAGCATCTCGAGCGCGGCGACGGGATCAAGGTCTTCGTCGAGGTCAAAGCGCCGGCCGGCCGACCTGCGACTCCGGCGATTGCAGGAGTAGAGGCCGTCCGGTGAGATCTGTGCCGATTTACCCGCCGATCGCGGAGTACGCGCTCATCTCCGACTGCCACTCGTGCGCCCTCATCTCGCTGGACGGCTCCATCGACTGGTGCACGTTCCATCGCTTCGAGGCCCGTCCCGTCTTCGCTCGGATCCTCGATTGGGGCAAGGCCGGCTTCTTCAGGATCGCGCCGCTCGAGGACGACTACGAGCCCGCGCGACGCTACCTCCCGGGCACCAACGTGCTCGAGACGACGTTCACGAGTGGACGCGGCACGCTTGTGTTGACCGACTTCTTCTCGTACCGCGTCCCCGGGCCCGATGAGGATCCGCACGCGGCGCATCCTGACCACCAGCTGATCCGGATTGCGCGCTGCACCGAGGGCGAGATACCCGTCAAGGTCAAGCTCGTCCCGCGGTTCGACTACGGCCTGACCACGCCCCGGCTCGAGACACTCGACTCCGACCTTGTCGTCGTGTACGGCGGCGCTGACGCGCTCGTCCTGCAGAGCGAGCTCCCGTTCGGCCACGCGGAACGTTCGGCGACGACCGGCAACCGCACGCTGCGTGCGGGCGAGGAGGCGTTCGTCGTCCTGACGTACCAGCTCCCGCACGAGCTCTCGCCGGAGCGGCTGACGAAACAGGAGGTCGCGGCGAGGCTCGAGACGACGACGCGCACCTGGAAGGAGTGGTCCGACCGCTGCGCATACGACGGCCCCTATCGGGACGAGGTCGTGCGCAGCGCCCTCGTGCTGAAGGCCCTGACGAACGCGCCGACAGGCTCGATCGTCGCCGCCGCAACGACGTCGCTCCCCGAACAGATCGGCGGCGAGCGCAACTGGGACTACCGCTTCAGCTGGCTCCGCGACTCGGCGCTGACGCTGAACGCGTTGTTCGCGCTCGGCTACACGGAGGAGGCGCATGCCTACATGGCCTGGCTGAAGCGGACGACGGCGGGCCGCGCACGCGAGCTCCAGATCATGTACGGAGTCGGCGGCGAACGTCTTCTGCCGGAGGTCGAGCTGGACTGGCTCGAGGGCTACCGAGGCTCGCGCCCCGTCCGGATCGGCAACGGCGCCTACAGGCAGTTCCAGCTCGACGTCTTCGGCGAGCTGCTCGACACGGCCTGGCTCTACCGTCGGCACGGCGGCGAGATCGACGACGTGTTCTGGGACTTCCTTTCGCGCGTCGGCGGGGCCGTGCTCGAGCGCTGGCGTGACCCCGACCAGGGCATCTGGGAGATCCGCGGCAAGCCGCGCCACTTCGTCTACTCGAAGGTGATGGCGTGGGTCGCGCTCGACCGCGTGATCAGGCTCGCTGAGCTCGACGGCCGCGAGGGCGACCTCGACACGTGGCGGGCAGCTCGCGAGGAGATCCGCGCGCTCATCGAGCGCGAGGGTGTCGACGCGGCCACGAGCGCGTTCCAGCAGTCGTTCGGCGACGGCGGCAAGCTCGACGCATCGAATCTGATGATCCCGATCGTCGGGTTCGTCGCGCACGACGACAACCGTGCGAGGGCGACCTTCGAGCGCATCGCGGACGAGCTCTCGGCCGACGGCTTCGTCTACCGGTACGTCACGGACGGCGTCGACGGTCTGTCCGGAGACGAGGCGACCTTTGCGATCTGCTCCTTCTGGCTCGTCGAGTGCCTCGCGCGCGCAGGCGAGCGCGAGCGGGGCCGCGAACTCTTCGAGCGTCTGCTCGGCTTCTGCAACGACGTCGGCCTGCTCGCCGAGGAGATCGATCCGCACAGCGGCGACCTCATCGGCAACTTCCCCCAGGCGTTCTCGCACCTCGGGTTGATCCAGGCGGCGATCGCACTCGACATGCCAGAGATGTCGATGACGATGCAGTCCCCCACCGCCGAGATCGCGTGACTCACGCCGAGCGGAAGCGGCACCTCGCGCTCGACGAGGCAGCGCGCGCCGGCGCGTCCGCGCTGGTGGCAACAGCGCCCGCGACGGTGCGCTGGCTGCTCTGCGGCCGTGGCAGACCCGTCGACGACACCTCGCCACACGCGTCTTACACAGTTGTCCTGACCCCGGACCGCGCCTTCGCGCTCTTCGCCGACATCGAGACGTCGCGCGTCGAGGCGGAGGAGCGGCTCGACGAGCTCGGCTACGAACCCGTGTCCTATCCGCGCTACGACGGCCCGGCGGAGACGCTCGCACGGCTGCTCCGCGACGGCTCGGTCACCGACGCAGAGCTCGAGCAGGCGCTCGCGCCGCACCGGCGGGAGCTCGACGCGGACGAGCGCGACCGTTACCGGCGGGCTGGCGCGGACGCGGCGGACGCGATGCGCGCCGCCTTGCCGCAGGTGCGGCCCGACCAGACGGAACTCGACGCAGCTGCGCTGCTTGCGGCCGAGGCGCGGCGCCGCGGCTTCGTGCCGGCGGTCGTGCTCGTCGGCGGTGAGCAGCGACAGCCGCTCCACCGCCACCCGCTCCCGACCGACGCGCGCGTCGGTCGTCAAGCGCTCCTGGCGTTCACGGTTCAGCGGGAAGGGCTGCACGTGTCGATGACGCGCCTCCTCTCCTTCGGGCAGCCGCCGGCAGACCTCGAGCGCTTGGTCCACGCGGCGGCGGAAGTGGACGCGCGGCTACTTGCGGCCTCGACGCCGGGATCGCCGCTCAGCGACGTGTTCGAGGCTGGCGTGGACGCCTACGCCGCGCAGGGCTTTCCCGAGGAATGGCGCCGGCATCATCAGGGCGGTCTCACCGGCTACAAGGGACGCGAGGTGTTCGGCGCTCCGCAGGAGCAGACGCCGGTGCCGAACTCCGCCGCAGTCGCGTGGAATCCATCGATCGGCGGCGGCGCGAAGTCCGAGGACACGGCCCTCGTGCTACCAGGGGGCGTCGAGGTGGTGACGCGGACCGCGGAGTTGCCGGAGGTCGAGACCTCGGGCCTTCCCCGGCCGGGAATCGTCGGGCTCTGACCAAGCGGTCTCTGCGCCTAGCGGAAGAGAAAGGCGCGGGCCGGGGCCCCATCAGCGCCGACGAGCTTGAGCGGTGCGCAGACGAGCTGGTACTCGCCGGGCTCGACGCCACGCAGGTCGAGGCCCTCGATGGCGACGATCCCCGCACCGAGCAGCGCTCGGTGGGCGTCCTCGTTGCCCAGCGAGAGGTAGTCGATGCCCACGAGACGGACCCCGCGCTCGATGAGTGCCTGGGCGCCGCCGCCTGTCAGGGAGACGAAGTCGTCGACGAACGAGTCCTGCTCCCAGAGCGTCGAGTTACGCGTCTTGAAGAGGACCCGCTCGGCGAGCTCGAGCTGCGCGAGCGCATCGCCGTCGAGCCGCTCCGTGACCCCGGTCGCGTCGACGACGCGGACCGGCCCCACGAGCACGTGGAGGGGCAGCGTCTCGGCGGCAGCCGCGCCGTCGATGAAGTGTGCCGGCGCGTCCACATGCGTGCCTGTGTGGACGCCGAAGTCGAGCCGGCTCACGTTCGCGGCAGCACCGTCCGCGAGCGCACTGACGCGCTCGAGCTGGACCGTCGGGTCGCCTGGATACGTGACCATTCCCGGCCGGATCGCGACGCTGATGTCGAGGATCTCCACCTCTTTCAGACCGGGCACCAGGCGTCTTCGTTACGCCGCTGTAACACGTCGCCGTCGCGACGGGACTGTGCAGTACCGACATGGCGACCGGGACGATCAGCATCCTCGACGGCAGCACCTTCCTCGTCGGCGATCTGCGCGGCGACATCGATGCGTCCCCCGACCAGCCGCATGGCTTCTTCTATCGCGACACGCGTTTTCTCTCGTCCTGGCGACTGACGGCGAACGGTGCGCCGTTGAATGTCCTGTCGACGGACGAGACGCAGTACTTCGCCTCGACGCACTTTCTCGTGCCGCCAACGGGGACGGTGAACGACAACCCGACCGTCTCGATCCACCGGAACAGGACGATCGGCGACGGCTTCCACGAGGACGTGACGGTACTGAACCACGACGCGAAGCCGCTCCAGGTCGAACTGCGGCTTGACGCCGACTCCGACTTCGCCGACCTGTTCGAGGTCAAGGACGCGCTCGGGAAGGCAGGCGAGCGGTACACGCGCGTCGAAGCCGACACGCTCGTGCTCGGGTATCGCCGCGGCGACTTCGTCCGCGAGACGCGCATTCGGGTCTCCAAGCCGGCGATCGTCGACGAAGGTGGGTTCACGCTTGCTGTCCGTGTCGAGCCACACGACGAGTGGAACGTGTGCGTCTTCGTCCAGCCCGTCACCGACCACGGTGCGGTCGCGATCAAGCACCGGCACGGCGACGAGGAGGCGCGGCCGAACATCGGCATGAGCCTCGAAGAGTTCATCGCTTCGGCGCCGAGCCTGGAGACCGACTGGGATCCGCTCGAGCACGTCTACGAGCGGAGCCTGATCGATCTCGCCGCGCTGCGGTTCACGTCGGAGCTCTTCCCGGACTCGTCTCTGCCGGCCGCCGGGCTGCCCTGGTTCATGACCGTCTTCGGCCGCGATAGCCTGATCACGAGCTACCAGGCGCTGCCGTTCACACCTGAGCTCGCCAAGACGACGCTGCGCGTGCTCGCGGTGCGGCAGGCGACGGAGATCGATGAGTTCCGCGACGCGGAGCCGGGCAAGATCCTTCACGAGATCCGCTTCGGCGAGCTGACGCACTTCGACGAGCGGCCCCATTCGCCGTACTTCGGCACCGCGGACGCGACGCCGCTCTTCGTCGTCCTGCTCGACGAGTACGAACGGTGGACGGGCGACACCGAGCTCGTGCGCGAGCTCGAACCGAACGCCCGCCAGGCGCTGCAGTGGATGGACGAGCACGGCGACCGCGACGGCGACGGCTATGTCGAATACGAGCGGCGCAACACGGAGACGGGGCTGGAGAACCAGTGCTGGAAGGACTCCTGGGACTCGATCCGTTTCGCGGACGGCTCGATCGCAAAGGGTCCGATCGCCACGTGCGAGATCCAGGGCTACGTCTACGACGCAAAGGTGCGCTGCGCGCGGCTCGCACGTGAGTTCTGGAATGACCCGCAGCTCGCCGACAGGCTGGAGCGCGAGGCAGAGGCCCTGAAAGAGCGGTTCAATCGGGACTTCTGGGTCGCCAAGCGGGAGTGCTACGCGGAGGCGCTCGACGGAGAGAAGCGCCCCGTCGACAGCATCACGTCGAACATCGGCCACCTGCTCTGGAGCGGGATCATTGACGACGACAAGGCCGACGCGGTTGCGCGCCATCTCGTCGGCGACGCGCTCTTCTCCGGCTGGGGCATCCGAACGATGGCGGAGGGCGAAGGCGGCTACAACCCGATCCGCTACCACAACGGCACGGTCTGGCCGCATGACAACTCGCTGATCGCGCACGGACTCGCCCGCTACGGCTATCGCGAGGAGGCCACCCGCGTCTCCTTCGCCATCCTCGAGGCCGCGACGTACTTCCGGTACAGGCTGCCCGAGGTGTTCGCAGGCTACCGGCGTACGCGCACGAGCTTCCCCGTTGAATATCCGACGGCGTCGAGCCCGCAGGCATGGGCGACCGGGACGCCGCTGCTGCTTCTGCGCGTTCTGCTCGGCCTCGAGCCAGATGGGGACGAGCTGCTTGTCCATCCGCGCCTGCCGGAACGAATTTCCCGAATCGAGCTCCGCGACATTCCGGGCCGCTGGGGCCGTCAAGACGCGACTACGAAGGAGGCTGTGGCGTGACCACGCAACAATTCGACCTGATCGTCATCGGCGCGGGCTCGGCCGCCCGCGACGGAGCCAAGAAGGCCGCGGCCGAGTACGGCGCGAACGTTGCGCTCGTCGAACGCACGCGCTGGGGCGGGAGTTGTCCGAACGTTGCCTGCACGCCGACGAAGGCGTATCTCGTCGCCGCGGAGCTCATGCACGAGGTCAACTCGCTCGCGCGCGAGATCGGGATCGAGGTCGGCTCCGCGAGGACGAACCTCGAGCGCGTCCGCGCCTGGAAGGAGACCCTGAAGAAGCCGCAGCCGAAGTGGGTCGAGGACCTCGAGGCTGCCGGCTTCACAACCGTCCAGGGGGAGGCCAGCTTCGTCGACGCCCACACAGTCCGCGTCGGCGACCGCCAGCTCGAGGCCGACCGAATCCTGATCGCGACCGGCTCGCGCACGGCCGTCCCGCCGATCGACGGGATCGCCGAGGTCGGCTGGATCGACCACGTCTCGGCGCTCGAGCTGACCGAGCTGCCGGAGTCGCTGCTCGTCGTCGGCGCCGGCGCCGTCGGGCTCGAGTTCGGCCAGATCTTCTCGCGCTTCGGCGCGAAGGTGACGATCGTCGATGCGCTCGAGCGGATCTCCCCGCTCTCGGACGCGGAGGCCTCTGAGACCCTCATGGCCGCGCTCGAGAGGGAGGGCATCGAGATCGTGACGAACGTGTTCGTCAAGAGCGCCCGGCGCGACGGCGACGCGATCCTCGCCACGCTGGCGCCCCGCGACGGCTCGCCCGAGCGCGAGCTCCGCGTCGCGCAGATCCTGCTCGCGTCGGGTCGCGTCCCGAACATCGACGGTCTGAATCTCGAGGCGGCCGGGATCGAAACGACGAAGCTCGGGATCGCCGTCGACGAGCAGATGCGCACCTCTGCCCCCGGCATCTGGGCTGCCGGCGACGTGAACGCCGTGGCCCAGTTCACGCCGGTCGCGCAGTACCAGGCGCGGATCGCAATCGACGACATGTTCGGCTCGAACGGCGCCTCCGCCGACTACTCGATCCTCCCGACGTCGATCTTCACCGACCCCGAGCTCGCCGGCGTCGGCCTGACGGAGGAGGAGGCCCGCGAGCAGGGGCACGAGGTCGAGGTCGTCCGCAACCGCTTCGTGCGCCGGTTCTCCTACATCGGCGCCCAGCACGGCTTGTTCAAGATCATCTTCGACCGCTCGACCCGCCGGGTGCTCGGTCTGCACGTCGTCTCGCGCGGCGCCGGCGACGTCGTGCAGGGGTTCTCGCTGGCGGTCAAGCTGGGCGCGACCGTGGAGGACATCGCGGGCATGCACCACGTCTTCCCCACCTTCGGCGAGGGGCTCAAGGCAGCGGCCGAGCAGGCAAAGGTCGAGCTCGCAACCCGCTAGAACGTCTGCGATGGAGATCGGAAGCCGCGAACCGAGGCTGACCGAACTCGCCTCCTGCGGAGGGTGCGCCGCGAAGTACTCCGCAGCCCGGCTCGAGCAGCTGCTTGCGGGCTTCGCTCCGGCTCGGTGCGACGATCTCCTCGTCGGCCTCGATCCTGCGGATGACGCCGCCGTCTACCGGCTCGACGCAGAGCGCGCCCTCGTGTTCACGCTCGACTTCTTTCCGCCGGTCGTCGACGACCCCGCCGACTACGGCGCAATCGCGGCCACGAACGCTCTGAACGATGTCTACGCCATCGGTGCCGACGACGGCCAGGCCGTACTTCGGCTCGGAATCGCGGATCGTGTGCCCGCCGGCGAGGATCGCGCCCGCGCTGCGTACCTGCGAATCGGCGGCGGCGAAGATCGCGGAGAGCATCTCGATCGGCAACTGCTCCGGAAAGGCCGCGATGGAGAGCGCGAGGATCGGCGCGCCGCCCAAAGGTCCGACGTTGGAACGCACCTTCGAGCAACGAAGGCTGTTCCTCCGTCGGATTGGCGTGGTCGACGCCGGCTCAGGCCTCGTCGCCGACTGACTGGTCGGCGGCGGGCTCCATCCGTATGGCAAGACGGCCTCCGACAACTTCCATCCGCAGCCCAATCCCCATCGACAGGCTCGGGACGCCGCCGACGACGTCCTCGAACCGGGTCCGAAGCCGCCGGAGCGTGGCGTCCTCACCGTAGCGATGCTGCGCCCGCTTCAGCTTGGCCTCGTTCCCCGAATAGAACCGCCTCGCCCACAACGACATCGGCTTGGCGATGCGGAAGGCGGTCACGAAACCAAGGAGCGGCACGAAGACGCTCAGCATTCCAACCGTGAGCTTTCTTGAGGAACGTGATCAACGCGAGCACGACGTTCAGGCCGACCATTGCGAAGGCGACGACGCGCGGCTCTCGGCCGCCGGCGCCCGCGCCGAACGGCGAGCTCCCGACCAAGAGCAGCGTTCCGAAGACGAGGCCGATCACGGTCGCGTCGATCGAGCTTCGGCCCTCCGGCGACCAGTAGACGTCTCTCAGGTACAGCCACAGCGCGAACTCGTCGAGCGTCAGGGCCGCGCCGATCCCAAAGAGGATTCCGATCACTTCGCGTCCGGGACTGCCGGGCCAGAACGCAACGGTCACGAAGCCGGTGCCCAGGATGAAGACGATCCCGACCACCATGTGTGGAGATGGATGCCTCCGCCTACGCTGCCGCTTCCCCAGCCCCGGACGCGCGCCAGCCGCGTGCACAACCGGGTGAGCGCGAAGGTGACGAGGAACCCGATCAGGCACAGGACGAGCGGCTCCTTGCCGCCGAGGACG
>WNGA01006911.1_pt1 | contig 17238 bp, 18 predicted proteins | sample 5400061 | NCBI WGS metagenome assembly WNGA01 (sample SAMN13153366, study PRJNA577476) | soil metagenome | isolation source: 100 cm soil or saprolite under grassland replicate 2 | place: USA:California | collected 2016-06-15 | reverse complement strand
CGTCGACCTGCTCCCCGGCCCCGACGGCGACACGCAGATCGTCGACGTCACCGACGAAGCCGCGGTGGCGGATGCGATCGACGCGATCGTCGCCGATCATGGCCGGCTCGACGTCGTCCTGAACGCCGCCGGCGTCGCCGGCGGCGGCCCGATCCACCTGCTCGACGCGGCCGAGTGGGAGCGCGTCATCCGCGTCAACCTCACCGGCACGTTCATCGTGTGCAAGCACGCGGTCACGCGGATGATCGAGCAACGCTCGGGCAGTCTCGTCAACATCGCCAGCATCGAAGGCCTGGAAGGCACCGAGGGCGGCAGCTCGTACAACGCGTCGAAGGGAGCGGTCGTCCTCCTCACCAAGAACCTCGCCATCGACTACGGGCGCGTCGGCGTGCGCGCCAATTGCATCTGCCCCGGCTTCATCGAGGGCACGACGATGTTCGAGTCGGTCATGTCGCTCGACGGCATGTCGCAGGTGCGGGAGCGGTACCGCGAGGAGCACAAGCTCGGGCGCTTCGGCCGTCCCGAGGAGATCGCGTCGGCGGCCGCGTTCCTCGCGTCGGAGGACGCGTCGTTCGTCACCGGGCACGCGCTCGTCGTCGACGGCGGCTTCACCGCCGGCATGCGCACCGGCGTTCTGGAGCCCCTGGGCCTGTAACTTGGAGGACTGATGTACATCGGGTACAGCGAGGAGCAGGAGCAGCTGCGCCGCGACCTCCGGGCGTACTACGACACGCTGCTGACGCCCGAGGTCGAGGACGGCCTCGCACGCGGGCACGGCATCGGACCGGTGAACCGCGAGGTCGTCCGCCAGATGGGAGAGGACGGCTGGCTCGGCATCGGCTGGCCGAAGGAGTACGGCGGCCAGGGCCGGTCGGCGATCGAGCAGTTCATCTTCTTCGACGAGTCGATGCGCGCCGGCGCGCCCGTCCCGATGCTCACGATCAACACCGTCGGCCCGACGATCATGGACTTCGGCACCGACGAGCAGAAAGCCGAGTTCCTGCCCCGGATCCTCAAGGGCCAGGTCCACTTCTGCATCGGCTACACGGAGCCCGGCGCCGGCACCGACCTCGCTGCACTCACGACGAAGGCCGTGCGCGACGGCGACGAGTACGTCATCAACGGCCAGAAGATGTTCACGAGCCTCGCCGGCGGCGCCGACTACTGCTGGCTCGCCGTGCGCACCGACCCCGAGGCGAAGAAGCACAAGGGGATCTCGATGTTCATCGTCCCGATGGACACGCCCGGCATCAAGCTCATGCCGATGGATCTCATGAGCGACCACGACATCAACCAGGTCTTCTACGACGACGTGCGCGTCCCGGCGTCCGCGCTCGTCGGCGGTGAGAACAACGGGTGGGGCCTGATCACGAACCAGCTGAACCGCGAGCGGGTCACGCTGTGCTCGTCGGGGATCATCGAGCGCGCGCTGACCGACACGCGCCGGTGGGCGCAGGACACGAAGCTCGCCGACGGCCGCCGCGTCATCGACCAGGAGTGGGTGCAGGTGCACCTGGCCCGCATCCACGCCCGCCTCGAGTTCCTGCGTCTTGCGAACTGGAAGGTGGCGTGGGACGCGACCCAGAAGCGCCTCGACGTCGCGGACGCGTCGACGATCAAGGTGTTCGGCACCGAGTTCTACCTCGAGGCGTTCCGCCTGATGTTCGAGGTGATCGGCCAGCCCGGGTATCTGAAGCAGGACTCGCCCGATTCGGTGCTCAAGTCGCGCCTCGAGCGCTACTACCGGAGCTTGATCATCCTGACGTTCGGCGGCGGGGTGAACGAGGTGCAGCGCGACCTGATCGCCGTGTTCGGCCTCGGCATGCCGATGGCGAAGCGCTAGCGAGGACCCGATGGATTTTGCACTCACCGAAGAGCAAGAGGCGACGCGCGATCTGGCGCGCCAGATCCTGACGGATCGGGAGACGCACGAGCGGCTCAAGGAGATCGAGGCCGGCGGCGACGGGTTCGACCGCGAGACGTGGGCCGAGCTCGCCACGGCCGGTCTGCTGGGTATCGCGTTGCCCGAGGATGTCGGCGGCAGCGGCCTCGGCTTCGTCGCGCTGTGCCGGCTGCTCGAGGAGGTCGGTCGCACTGTCGCCCCGGTGCCCGTCCTGCCGACGGTCGTGCTCGGCGCGCTGCCGATCATCCAGTTCGGGAGTGACGAGCAGCGGCAGCGCTGGCTCCCCGGCGTCGTGAGCGGTGACACCGTGCTGACGGCGGGGCTGGTCGAGCTGGGTGCCGATCCGTTGCATCCCTCGACGGCCGCGACCCGCGAGAGCGCGGGGTTCCGGCTCGACGGCGTGAAGGTGTGCGTTCCCGCGGGTCTGTCGGCAGACCGCGTGCTCGTGCCGGCGGCGTCCACCGACGGCGCCATCGGCATCTTCGTGGTCGATCCGACCGCGAGCGGCGTCACGCTCGAGCGCCAGGACACGACGAGCGGCATCCCGCAGGCCCGGCTGGAGCTCGACGGCGTCGCGGTCGGCGACAGCGAGACGCTGCAGTACGGCCCGTCGGGCGGCGAAGCGCTCGAATGGATGATCGAGCGCGCCACCGCCGCGCTGTGCGCGGTGGCGACGGGTGTCTGCGAGCAGGCACTCAAGATGACGGCCGAGTACACGAAGACACGGGAGCAGTTCGACCGGCCGATCGCGACGTTCCAAGCCGTCGGCCAGCGCGCCGCCGACGCCTACATCGACACGGAGGCCATCCGTCTCACGGCCCTCCAGGCCGCGTGGCGGCTGGAAGAGGGTCTGCCGGCGGCGGCCGAGGTCGCGGTGGCGAAGTTCTGGGCCGCCGACGGCGGGCAGCGCGTCGTGCACGCGGCCCAGCACCTCCACGGCGGCATCGGCGTCGACCGCGATTACCCGCTCCACCGGTACTTCCTGTGGGCCAAGGAGCTCGAGCTCACGTTGGGCGGCGCGACCCCGCAGCTGCTGAAGCTGGGCGGCATCCTCGCCGCGGAGCCGGTCTGAGCGGTCCCGAACAGATCGAAGCGGCGCGCGATGACCTGCGCATCACCGCGCTCGATTGGGGTGGCGACGGGATGCCGCTCCTGCTGCTGCACCCGAACGGCCTGGGGGCCGGCTTCTTCGAGCCGCTCGCGCTCGCGCTGCGTGACGCGTTCCGGCCCGTCGCCGTCGACCTGCGCGGCCACGGCGGCACGGACACGCCGAAGACTCGCGAAGGCTTCGGGTTCGCCGAGATGGCCGCCGACGCGCTCGCGGTGCTCGACCACCTGGGCGTCGACGAGACGGTCGCGGTGGGGGAGTCCCTCGGCGGCGGCGTGAGCGTCCTCATCGACGAGCTGCGACCGGGTGTGATCCGTCGTCTGCTGCTGTGCGAGGCGGTCGTGTTCTCGCCCGAAGCGGTGGCTACGCGACCGCCCGGCACGGCTCCCGGCGATGGCGGCAACTTCATGTCGACGATCGCCCGCAAGCGACGTGCCGTGTGGCCCGATCGCGACGCCGTGTACAAGTCGTACCGCACCCGGCCGCCTTTCGATGTGGTCGCGCCCGAGGCGCTCGCCGCGTACATCCGGTGGGGCTTCGTCGACCGACGCGACGGTCAGGTCGAGCTGGCGTGCGCGCCCGAGATCGAGGCCACGATCTTCGAGGTCTCGGGCGAGCCCGCGGGCGCACCGGCGGCGTGGCGGCACCTCGATCAGCTGACCGCCGACGCCGTCGTCGCGTGCGGCGACCACACTGATCTGCCGGCTGAGTGGTTCGCGGCGCAGGCGGAGCACGCCGACGCGCCGCTGGTCACGCTGCCCGGCGGCCACTTCTTCCTGCAGGAGGACACAGCGCGCGCCGAGCGGCTCGTTCGCGCCCATCTGGCATGACCGACGCCGACCGCATCGACCGGCTCGAGTCCACCGAGGCGATTCGCCAGCTCGTCGCCCGGTACGCGCTCGCCACTGACTCCCGCGACCTCGACGCGCTGGTCGGGCTCTTCGTCGACGACGTCCAGGTCGGCGCCGACGAGCGGGGACGGGACGCGCTGCGCGCCTTCTTCGACCACTCTTTGCGCGACGTCGGTGTGACGATCCTCCTCGTCGGGAACCACGTCATCGACTTCGACGACGTTGACCACGCCCGCGGCGTCGTGTATTGCCGTGGCGAGGTGCAGGTCGACGAACGCTGGGTGATCCAGGCGATCCAGTACCGCGACACCTACGAGCGCCGCGACGGCACGTGGTACTTCGTGCGTCGCCGGCACCTGCTCTGGTACGGCGCCGAGCTGGGGGAGTCGCCGCTGGGGCTCCCGCCGGCGAACTGGCCGGAGCACCACACCGGCACCGGCGAGCTTCCCGAGACGTGGGAGACGTGGCAGCGGTTCTGGAGACGCTGACCTACCCCGGGAGCAGCACCTCGACTACTCCGTCGCGCACGCGCGCCGGATACGTCGCGATCGGTCGGATCGCCGGCGGTGTCTTCACCGCGCCGTTGCGCACATCGAAGCGCGACCCGTGCCGTGGGCACTCGATGTGATGCCCGCGCAGCCGCCCTTCGCCCAACGGCCCCCGGTCGTGTGTGCACGTGTCGGCGAGGGCGTAGACGTCGCCGCCGACGTTGCATACGAGCACGGCGTGGCCGTCGATCACGCAGCGGCGCGCCCGACCCGGTGCGACGTCGTCGAGGGCGGTTGCGAACCGGTATGCGCCGTCGCCGTCGACCTCATCCACCGGACAGGTACTCGTCGAGCACGCGGTGGAAGTGACGGATGCGCCGCTCCTGGTGGGCGAGGTACAGGCCCTCGTAGCCACGCGACCGCATGCCCGCCTGCACCGGCGGCGCGGCGGCGGCGTCCTGCTGGAGCGCGAGGTGCAGCTTCTGCTCGGTGCCGTCGCCGAACACGCAGTCGATCCGGTCGGGACGCGGAGGCGGGTCCACACCGGCGGGGAGCCGCACGTAGGTCTGGTACTCCCAGAACATGCGCTCCGGATCGGTCGGATGCGGGCGGTGCCGGAAGAACCAGAAGTGGTCGGCCGAGATGTTCAGCGTGACGTTCGGGAAGATGAAGTAGTGGAAGTCGTCGGTGAGCTGCTCGTCGGTCAGCGCGTCGTACAAGAGCCCGTTGCGCCTGCCGTGCTCTCGCTTCGCCTTGAACAGCGCCGGCCGCACGTCGTCGAGCCGGCCGTCGAACGCGTCGGCATCGAGGCCGGCGCCCTCCATGATCACGCGCATCATGGCCGTCACCTGATGCCGGTCCCGATAGCCCTCACGCCGGGCGAGCTCGTCGGTCCAGCGCGGGCTCGGGTAGCCGACCCGGAAGAGGAAACGGCTGTGGTGTCCGAGGATGTCGACCGGGCAGTCGACGTCGTCGGTGAACGAGAGCAGCTCCGGGTGGATCCCCTGCACGTGGTACACCTCGTTGAAGGCGTCGACGCCGACCTTCCAGTTGCAATCCCAGAGCATGCTGATGTCCTCGACGAGGTGGTACTGGGCCTCGAAGTCGTACGGGTCGAGGTGCTCGGGGAGCGGTCCGAGGAAGTCGCGCAACGTGCCCGCGCCGGGGTCCATGTTCACGAACACCCAGCCGTTCCACGTCTCGCACCGCAGCTCGGCGAGGCACTGGCTCCCGATCGGGTCCCCCTGCGGGAAGTCGTCGGCGTCGGGCGCCCACGTGACCCGACCGTCGAGCCCGTACGTCCACAGGTGGTACGGGCACTGCAGCTCCGACGCGTGCCCCGACCCCGCCTCGCGCAAGCGCCGCCCGCGGTGCTGGCACGCGTTGTAGAACGCGCGCACGCGGTCGGTTTCCGACCGGATGACGATGATCGACTCGGGCCCGATCTCGAACACGAAGTAGTCGCCGACGTCCTGGAGGTCGGACACGGGGCCGACGAGGTTCCACACCCGGGTCCACAAGCGCCCCCACTCGAGCTCCATGAACTCGGGCGACAGGTAGCGCTCCTTCGGGATGAGCTCGGTGCCGAGGTCGGGCTCGGCAAGCTTCTGCGTCGGCGTGCGACGACCCGTTTCGACAGCCATGGGCGCGAATCGTAATCACGAACGTCCATAGACTGCGCCGCATCGAGATCCTCGTCCTGTGCACCGGCAACGCGTGCCGCTCACCGATGGCGGCCGCGATCCTCGAACGTCGGCTCGCCGACCGCGGTGTCGATGTACGCGTAACGTCGGCCGGCACCCGACCGTGGAGCACAGGGGCGACGGACGAAGCGATCGCGGTGATGCGGGAGAAGGGCCTCGACATCGCGAGCCACGAGAACCGGAAGGTGACGCGTGAGCTCATCGAGTCGGCCGACTTGGTGTTGGGCATGACCCGCGACCACGTTGCCTACGCGCTTGCGCGCTGTACCGACGCTGCCGATCGCTCGTTCCTCGTCGGCGAGCTCGTGCGACTCGGTACCGACATCGGGCCGCGCGGAGCATCCGAACCGACTTCGAGCTGGGCCGAGCGCGCCGCCACGGCCCGTCCACCCCGCCGTCCGCTCGGGCGCGCCGTCGATCAAATACAAGACCCGGCGGGTCAGCCGATCGACATCTACCGGCGTACCGCCGCTGTGCTCGACGACCGGTTGAGCGAGATCGCCGCATTGCTCGCCGGCGTGCCTACCCTTGCTTGATGGCTATCGAGCTCGATCTCGAGACGCTCACGCCCAACCAAGCGGCGCGCCGCCGTCGCGTCATCGACGCGGCCATGAAGCTGGCCGCGGAGGGCGGCTACGACGCCGTACAGATGCGCGACGTCGCGCGTGTGGCGGGTGTCGCGCTCGGCACGATCTACCGGTACTTCGCGTCGAAGGACCACCTGCTCGCAGCGTGTCAGGTCGAGTTCGCGCAGGACGAACAGCGTCAGCTCGAGCGCCAGCCGCCGCAAGGCGACACGGCCACCGACCGCGTGGTCGACGTGCTGCGCCGCGCCACGCGGGCCCAGGAGCGTCAGCCGCAGCTCACGGCGGCGATGGTCACCGCGATCTCGTCCCCCGATCCCGCCGTCTCCGGCTGCCAGCGCGACGTGACGGCGGTGATGGCGGCGGTGCTCGCCGGGCCGATGCGCGACATCGACCCGAAGCTCCGGGCCGGGATCATCCGTGCCCTCTCCCACGTGTGGTTCTCGGCCCTGCTGGGTTGGGTGAACGGGTGGACGAACGTCGGCGCCGTGGGCGAGGAGCTCGAATCCGCCGCCCGCCTGCTGCTCCGCGACACATAGACATAGAGATAGAGAGCGGCCGCGAGGTGGCCGCGCTTGTAGAACCGGTTCTAGCCTGGTCCCGACGCCAATCGAGGAGGGCGCAAATGCGCGAGCACGACCGGCTGTTCATCGGCGGCGAGTGGGTGGAGCCTGCAAGCTCTCGCACCATCGACGTCATCTCGCCCCATTCGGAGGAGCTCGTCGGGCGGGTGCCCGAAGGCACCGAGGCCGACATCGACCGAGCCGTAGCCGCCGCTCGTGACGCGTTCGACAACGGCGAGTGGCCGCGCCTCTCACCCGAGGAGCGCATCGCCGCGGTCCAGAAGTTCAGCGAGGTCTACGCCGCGCACATCCCCGACATGGCCGCGGTCATCACCGAGGAGATGGGCTCGCCGATCTCGTTCTCGAACCTCGCGCAGTCGCCCGCGCCGTGGATGATGCTCAACACCTTCCTCCAGATCGCGGCGGAGTACCCGTGGGAGGAGCGCCGCCAGGGTGTCCTCGGCAGCGACGTGATCGTGCGACGCGAGCCTGCGGGCGTGGTCGGCGCGATCGTGCCGTGGAACGTGCCGCAGTTCGTGATCATGTCGAAGCTGGCACCGGCGCTCATTGCCGGCTGCACGATCGTCGTGAAGCCGTCGCCCGAGACGCCCCTCGACGCCTTCCTCATGGCCGACCTCCTCGACGAGGCCGGCATCCCGAAGGGTGTCGTGAGCGTCATCCCGGCGGGGCGCGAGGTCGGTGAGCACCTCGTGCGCCACCCGGGCGTCGACAAGATCGCGTTCACCGGCTCGACCGCCGCCGGTCGTCGCATCGCGTCGATCTGCGGCGAGCAGCTCAAGCGCGTGAGCCTCGAGCTGGGCGGCAAGTCGGCCGCGATCATCCTCGACGACGCCGACCTCGCCGCCACTATGCAGGGCCTGAAGTTCGCGTCTCTCATGAACAACGGCCAGGCGTGCGTGGCGCAGACGCGCATCCTGGCCAGCCGCGACCGTTACGACGAGGTCGTCGACGCCGTGTCGGGAATGGTCGGCGCCCTCGCTGTCGGTGATCCGCAGGACGAGGCGACCGAGGTTGGGCCGCTCGTCGCCGAGCGCCAGCAGGAGCGCGTCGAGAAGTACATCGCGCTCGGTCAGGAAGAGGGCGCCAAGGTGGCCGTCGGGGGCAACGGGCCGCCCGCGGGCTTCGACAAGGGCTGGTACGTGAACCCCACGGTGTTCTCGGGCGTCGACAACACGATGCGTATCGCGCGCGAGGAGATCTTCGGGCCGGTGCTCGCGGTGATCCCGTACGACGATGCCGACGACGCCGTGCGCATCGCCAACGACAGCGAGTACGGCTTGGCCGGCTCGGTCTGGACCGGCGACGTCGACCAGGGCATCGACATCGCCCGGCGCGTCCGCACGGGCACGTACGGCGTGAACCAGTACACGATGGACTTCATCGCGCCGTTCGGCGGCTACAAGGGATCCGGACTCGGACGGGAGTTCGGTGTCGAGGGCCTCAGCCACTACGTCGAGCTGAAGTCGATCGTGCCACCCGCAGGTGCCTGAGGACGCCGCTCGCGCCGCCAAGCGCCCCCCGAGCTTCGCCGAGCTGATCGTCGCGCGCGCCGGCGACGATCATCCGGCGATCCTCTTCGAGCACGAGACGATCACGTACCGGGCGTTCGTCGCCGAGGCGGCGGCGCGCGCCGCGCTGCTGTGTGACGTGCGGCGTGACGGCCCCTTCCACGTCGGCGTGCTGCTCGAGAACGTCCCCGAGTACCTGTACTGGATCGGCGCCGGCGCTCTGGCCGGCGCCGCGATCGTCGGCATCAACCCGACCCGGCGCGGCGGCGAGCTCGCCCACGACGTGCGACACACCGACTGTCAGCTCGTCGTGACGGACGAGGACGGCGCCGAGCTCCTCACCGGGCTTGACCTGGGCATCCCGGCCGAGTCGACGCTCACGGTCGGGACCGGCGCGTACAGCGAGCGTCTGGGCGCGTACGAGGGGGCGGCGCTGCCCGAGCAGTTACCACCGCCCGACACGCGGTTGCTTCTTCTGTTCACGTCCGGCTCGACGAGCGCGCCGAAGGCGGTCGTCTGCAGCTCCGGTCGTCTCGCGGGCGCGGGCATGACGACGATCAAGATGTTCGACGTCGACCGCGACAGCGTGCTGTACGAGTCGATGCCGCTCTTCCACGGCAACGCGCTCATGGCCAACGTGACGACCGCCGTCACGGCGGGCGCGACGATCGCGCTGCGACGAAAGTTCTCGGCGTCGGGTTTCCTGCCCGATGTGCGACGGTTTGGAGCGACGTACTTCAACTACGTCGGGCGCGCGCTCTCGTACATCCTGGCCGTGCCCGAGACGCCGCAGGATTCCGACAACCGGCTGCGGCTCGGGTTCGGGACCGAGGCGTCGGCGCTGGACCGAGAGCGCTTCGAAGCCCGCTTCGATTGCAAGCTCCTCGAGAACTACGGGTCGAGCGAAGGCGCCATCGCCATCGTCCGGCTGCCGGGATGTCCGGAGCAGGCGCTCGGCAAGCCGCGGCCGGGGGAGGGCGCCGACGTGGCCGTGATGGACCCGGCGACGGGCGAGGAGTGCGCAGCCGCCGCCTTTGACGAGCACGGACGGCTCGTGAACGGCGACGCGTCGATCGGCGAACTGGTGCGCCGGGACGCCGGCACCCGCTTCGAGGGTTACTACAACAATGACGAGGCGACCGCCGAGCGGCTGCGCGACGGCTGGTACTGGAGTGGCGACCTTGCGTATCGCGACGCCGACGGGTGGTTCTACTTCGCCGGTCGCAGCTCCGACCGCCTGCGCGTCGATAGCGAGAACTTCGCCGCCGCTCCGATCGAAGGGATCCTGTCGCGCCTCCCGGGCGTCGTGATGGTCGCCGTGTACCCGGTGCCGGACGTCCGCACCGGCGATCAGGTCATGGCCGCGCTCGAGCTCGGCCCAGGCGTGGCGTTTGATCCGGAGGCGTTCGCCAAGTTTCTCGCCGCGCAGGAGGATCTCGGGACGAAGTGGGCGCCGCGCTACGTGCGCGTCGTCGGGCAGATGCCCCTCACTGCGAACAACAAAGTGAACAAGCAGCCGCTGCGCGCCGAGCGGTGGGAGACCGGCGACGCGGTGTGGATCCGCCGCGAGAAGGACGGGCCCTACGAGCGGCTGACGGCGGCCGACGTGGACGCGCTGCGGACGGAGTTCGAGACGCACGGCCGGGCCGGGGTGCTTCACGCTTGACGGGCGAACATACGTTCGCTAACATGATGGCACTTCCCTCGACTTCCCCGGTGGTCCGTCCTGGAGGAAGCCGTGTTCGAGGAGGCTCGCTGCGCTGTCGACGCTCTGAAGGCGATCGCGCGCGACCTGGACCCGTTGCTGGTGGACGGTCGCGGCGCGGCCGCGTTGTTCGAGGTCGTGACCGAGGGCGAGCGGGTCTGCGCGGCGATGAAGGCGGTGCTGGCGCGCCGGGTGGACGAGACGAAGGTGTGGCAGGCCGGAGGGCATCGCAGCGCGGCCCACTGGGTCGCCGAGGCGGCGGGCGAGACGGTTGGTGCCGCGTCACGAACGCTCGAGACAGCGCGTGCCCTCGAAGCACTGCCTGCGACGGCGGAGGCTTTCCGAGCCGGGCAACTCTCCGAGACGCAGGCGGCCGAGATCGCTGCGACCGCGGCCGCGGATCCCGGAGCCGAGTCCGAGCTCCTCGAGGCAGCCGACTCGACCAGCGTCAAAGGTCTGCGTGACCGGTGCCGGCAGGTGCGCGCCGGCGCCGAGGACGACGACCGCGCCTGGGCGCGACGTCTCCACGTGGGGCGGCGGGCGCACGACTGGGACGATCCCGAAGGCTTCTACCGCCTCGAGAGCCGCATGGCGCCCGACGCCGGGGCGACCTTCCGTTCGGCGTGGCACGCGCAAATCGATCGCATCTTTCGTGATGCCCGCCGTGCCGGACGGCACGAGCCCCGCGCCGCCTACGCCGCCGACGCGCTGGTCGCGTTGGCCACCCAGGGCCCGTGCAAGCCGGTCGAGGTGCGCGTCACCGTGGACAGCGCTGCGCTCGCCCGCGGCTACACCGAGCCCGGCGAGCGCTGCGAGATCAGTGGGGGAGGGCCCATGCCGGTGACCGCGGCACGCGCGTTGCTGGACGAAGCGTCCGTCGCGGTGCTGGTCCGGGACGGCGACGACGTCACTGCAGTTTCGAGCCCCAAGCGCACGATCCCGATCAAGCTGCGCCGGGCGCTCGAGACCCGCTACCCGACGTGCGGCGTGAAGTCCTGCGCCAACGACCAGTTCCTCCAGATCGACCACGTCGTCCCGCTCGAGGACGGCGGGCGCACCGAGCTCGCGAATGCGTGGCGGATCTGCCCCCACCACCACGACCTCAAGACCTATTGCGGCTGGCGGGTCGTCGGCGAGCCCGGCAACTGGGACCTCGTGGCGCCGGACGACCCCGACCCTCCCGATCCACCGTCATTGCTTGGAGGCGGAGACGATGCATCCCCGTTTCGTGAGCCAGACGGGCGGGGTGACACGGTCAGCCGCGTTGGCGTGTAACGAGTGGGATCGGCAGTAACGCAGCACAGCCTCACGATCGGGCAGGTAGGTCATGGGGGCGTCCCATCGCTCGACGTGCACGTCGCCGAACACGGCGGCGACGATCGCCGGTGCCTCCTCGGCGTCGAACGGTGTCGGCGGATATCCGTCGGTCAGCTCGGGGTCGTTGGTCCGGCTCGACGTGCTCGCGACGAAGAGGCCGCCGGGCCGGAGGATTCGGGCCGCCTCGGCGACGGCGGACGCGGGGTCGTCGAGGTGGTACAGCATCCAGAGCACGGTGACGGCACCGGCGCATTCTGTGTGGACGGGCAGGCTCGATGCATCGGCGCGCACTTTCGGGCTCGGTGCGTCGACGAGCTGAGCAGGGGACAGGTCGACGACGACCGCCGGCCATCCCGGCGGGAGCAAGCTCTCGAGGAAGCCCTGGCCGCCGCCGACGTCGAGCACGGGCGCAAGGTCTTCGTCGATGATTCGGCGCGCGACGGGTTCGTGAACGTCGCCGAAAGCCTGGACGCTGCGGTCGCAGCTGCGCCGGCGCTCGGGATCCGAGTCGTAGTCGGACGGGAGCGCGGGCATCAGTCCCCGTCCACGCTCCATTCGATGATGGGCGGTCGCACGGCGGCGCAGCGGGGCATGCCGTCATCGTGGGTCATGCGCACCCTGCCGGCGAGGCGACGGCCGGGTGCCACCGCGGACGCGACGAGCTCGTCGCTCACGCCGTCGAACATGAGCTTGGCGCGACGGAACATCTCGAAGGCGCCGCGCTCGTCGACGGTGCCCCAGCTGAGGTACAGGAAGCGGTCGCCGCGCTTGCCCTGTACGAAAGGGCCGCGGAAGTCGAGCGTGCCGTCCTTCGTCACGGTGTCGACGGTCAGGTCCCAGCTGGCGGTCGGCGCGTCGCCGGCGACGAGGTCGACGACGTCGCGGCGGCGTTGCACCCCGACGTGCACGTTGTCGTACGTGAGGCCGTCGGGACGCGGGTCAGCGCACGAGCGGCCGGGCATCTCGACGCCGACGATGCGGACATCCACGGGGCGAGTGTAGATTTAGAACTCGTTCTATGTTCCTCGACTACACGCCCGAGCAGCAAGCGCTGCGCAAAGAGCTGCGCGAGTACTTCGCCCAGCTGCTGACGCCCGAGGTGCGGGCGGGGCTCGGGGAGCCGGGCGAGGGGAGCGCGAGCTTCCGGGACGTCGTCCGCCGGATGGGGTCGGACGGGTGGCTCGGGATCGGGTGGCCCACGGAGTTCGGTGGCCAGGGGCGCCCGGCAACGGATCAGTTCATCTTCTTCGACGAGGTGCAGCGAGCGGGCGCGCCGTTCCCGTTCGTCACGCTCAACACCGTCGGACCGACGATCATGCGCTTCGGCACCGAGGAGCAGAAGGCGTTCTTCCTGCCCGGCATCCTTGCCGGCGAGGTCAACTTCGCCATCGGCTACACGGAGCCCGAGGCCGGCACCGATCTCGCGTCGCTCCGGACCCGCGCCGTGCTCGACGGTGACGAGTGGGTCATCAACGGCAACAAGGTGTTCACCAGCGGCGCCAACCAGGCCGACTACGTCTGGCTGGCATGCCGCACCGATCCCGACGCGCCCAAGCACAAGGGCATCTCGATCATCGTCGTGCCGACGGCGTCGAGCGGGTTCAAGTGCACACCGATCGTCACCGTGGGCGGCAACACCACGACGGCGACGTACTACGACGACGTGCGCGTGCCGAAGGGCAACGTCATCGGCGACGTCAACGCCGGCTGGCAGCTCATCACGACCCAGCTCAACCACGAGCGGGTCGGCCTGGCGGCGATGGGCGGGTTGGCCCACCGCCTCTGGGACGAGGTCGCCGACTGGTGCCGGACGACCGACTCGGGACAGGGCGGATCCGGCTGGCCCGGATCCGACCAGGCGGGGGGAAAGATGATCGACGTCCCGTGGGTGCAGATGGACCTCGCCCGCGCCCACGCCAAACTCGAAGCGATGAAGCTGTTGAACTGGCGCATGGCGGCCGCGCTCGACGCGGGCGCGCTCGCGCCGGCCGACTCGTCGTCGGTGAAGGTGTACGGGACCGAGGCGATGGTCGACGTGTACCGCACGCTGCTCGGCATCCTCGGCGCCGCCGGCTACCTCCCGCCCGGATCGCCCGGCGCGGTGCTGCACGGCGACGTCGAGCGGGCGGGACGGGCCGCGCAGATCAACACCTTCGGCGGCGGCGTCAACGAGGTCCAGCGAGAGATCATCGCCAGCGCGGGACTCGGCATGGCCCGCCGCGCCCGGTAAGGATCCGACCGCCAGGAAGGGGGACTGTGGCCACGACGACCGACGCCGCCGACACGACCGAGAAGGCCGAGTTCCTCGCCCGGCTCAAGGCGTTCGAGGGCCGAGAGGTCGGTGAGCCCGAGCGCGGCGCCGATCCGGTGAACCAGCCGATGATCCGGCACTGGGTCGAGGCCATCCACGACGACAACCCGATCTACACCGATGCGGAAGCAGCGGCGAATTCAGTGCACGGCGAGATCGTCGCCCCGCCCGTCATGCTCCAGGCGTGGGTCATGCGCGGTGTGCGGCCACGGCCGTCAACCGGCGGCAACGCCCGCGACGAGCTCATGCGGATGATCGACGAAGCGGGTTTCACGTCGGTCGTCGCCACGGACTGTGAACAGGAGTACCACCGCTACCTGCACCTCGGCGATCACCTGTCGACGTCCACGACGATCGAGTCGGTCTCGGACGAGAAGGCGACCGGTCTGGGTGTCGGCCATTTCGTCACGACGCGCGTGGAGTACCGGACCGACGACGACGAGCTCGTGGCGACCATGCGGTTCCGGATCCTCAAGTTCAAGCCCGGCACCGGCCGACCGCCGAAGGTGCAGGAAGAAGAGAATGCGCGGCCGTTGCGACCACGGCCCGCGCTCACCCAGGACAACGAGTTCTGGTTCGAGGGCGCGCGGCAGCACCGCCTGCTCATCCAGCGTTGCACGAAGTGCGGGACGCTGCGCCACCCGCCGCGCCCGATGTGCTCCGAGTGCCGCTCGTACGAGTGGGACGTCGTGGATGCCACGGGCCGCGGCGCGGTGTACAGCTTCGTCGTGAACCACTACCCGCAGGTGCCGGCGTTCGACTACCCGCTCGCCGTCGGGCTCATCGAGCTCGAGGAGGGCACGCGCCTCGTGGCGAACGTCGTCGGCGTAGATCCCAGCGACGTGCGCGTTGGCATGCCGGTCGAGGTCGAGTGGGTCGACCACGACGCGGACCTTTCCTTGCCGGCCTTTCGGCCGGCGGATACCGGCCCGTAAGGGAAAGAAATGGATTTCACGTTCACCGAGGAGCAGGACGCCGTTCGCAACCTGGCCGCGCAGGTCTTCGAGGGTCACGCGCCGGCTGAGCGGGTGAAGGAGGTAGAGCGCAGCGAGGAGCGGGTCGACCGCGACCTCTGGCGCGCGCTCGCCGACGCCGGCCTGCTCGCCATCGCGATCCCCGAGGAGCACGGCGGGAGCGGCCTCGGCCTCGTGGAGCTTTGCCTCGTGCTCGAGCAGCAGGGCCGGCGCGTCGCGCCCGTCCCGCTGTGGCCCACCGTCGTCCTCGGTGCCCCCGCCATCGCGGAGTTCGGCAGTTCCGAGCAGCAGCGGGCGTGGCTGCCCGGTGTGGCGAGCGGCGACGTCGTCCTCACCGCCGCCCTCTCCGAGACGGGCGTGAACGACCCGCTGCAACCGCAGGTCACGGCCGCCCCCGACGGCGACTCGTGGCGGCTCGACGGCCACAAGCCGAGCGTCCCCGCCGCGCACGTCGCCGACCGTGTCCTCGTTCCCGCGTCGACCCGCGACGGCGGCCTCGGCGTGTTCCTCGTCGATCCCGCGGGTCCCGGAGTCGAGCGCACGGTCGCGGCGACGACCGACCGGTCGAAGGTCGCGCACCTCTCCTTCACCGGCACAGCCGGTGAGATGCTTGGTGAAAATCGCGACGGCCGCCGGGTGACCGCATGGATGCTCGACCGGGCGCTCGTCGGGTTGTGTGCTGTGCAGGTGGGCGTGGCGGAAGGCGCGTTGCATATGGCCGCCGACTACACGTCGGAGCGCCAGCAGCGTACATCGACACCGAGGCGATGCGGGTCACGCTGTGGCAGGCGGCGTGGCGCCTGACCGCCGGGCTCGACGCGACGCGCGAGGTCATGGTGGCCAAGTGGTGGGCGGCCGAAGGCGGCCAGCACGTCGTGCACATCACGCAGCACCTTCACGGCGGGATGGGCGCCGACGTCGACTATCCCGTGCACCGTTACTTCCTGTGGGGCAAGCAGATCGAGGACACGCTCGGTGGCGCGAGCGCGCAGCTCGCCCGCCTCGGCCGGGTTCTCGCGGAGGCACCGGCATGACCACGAGTACGTCTGTCCGATCTAACGACGTGCACGTCGGCGACGAGCTGCCGACGCTCGTCATCCCGCTCACGCGCACGCTCATCGTCGCTACCGCGATCGCATCGCGCGACTACCAGGACGTGCACCACGATCCGGCCCTCGCCCAGGAGCGCGGCTCGCCCGACATCTTCATGAACATCCTCTCGACGAACGGGTTCGTCGGCCGGTTCATCACCGACTGGGCCGGTCCCGACGCCGTCCTCAAGCGCGTGAAGATCCGCCTCGGCGCGCCCAACCACCCGGGCGACACGATGACGATGACGGGCAAGGTCACGAAGAAGGACGGCGACGTGGTCGAGGTCGCGGTGCGCGGCGCCAACAGTCGCGGCGACCACGTGACGGGAACGGTGACCCTGGAGCTGCCCCATGAGTGACCGCCACGCAGCCCCCGACACGGCGGCGATCGTCGGCATCGGCGCGACCGAGTTCTCGAAGCCGAGCTGCGCCTTGCGGTCGAGGCGTGCGAAGCCGCCATTGCCGACGCCGGGCTGGAGCCCGCGCAGATCGACGGCATGGTCACGTACACCCAGGACACCAACCCCGAGATCGAGATTGCCCGCAACCTCGGCATCGGGGAGCTGTCGTTCTTCTCCCGCATCCACCACGGCGGCGGCGCCGCGTGCGGAACGGTGCAACAGGCGGCGCTCGCCGTCCACGCGGGCGTGGCCGAGTACGTCGTCTGCTACCGCGCGTTCAACGAGCGGTCGGGGCGGCGGTTCGGCGCCGGCGTCCAGGACCGGCCACCCACCGCGACCGCCGAGCAGGCGCACTTCGCCTGGTACGCGCCGTTCGGCCTGCTCACCCCGGCGCAGTGGGTGGCGATGTTCGCGACCCGCTACACGCACGAGTTCGGCGCGACGAGCGAGGACTTCGGGCGCGTGGCGGTGGCGGACCGGAAGCACGCGGCCACCAATCCGAAGGCCTGGTTCTACGAGAAGCCGATCACGCTCGAGGAGCACCAGGCGTCACGGTGGATCGTCGAGCCGCTGCACCTGCTCGACTGCTGCCAGGAGAGCGACGGCGCCCAGGCGCTGGTCGTCACCACGCCCGAGCGGGCGCGCGACCTGCCGCACCCGTCCGTCCTGATCAACGCAGCCGCGCAGGGCGCGGGCGAGAACCAGGACAT
>WNGA01006117.1_pt1 | contig 17240 bp, 21 predicted proteins | sample 5400061 | NCBI WGS metagenome assembly WNGA01 (sample SAMN13153366, study PRJNA577476) | soil metagenome | isolation source: 100 cm soil or saprolite under grassland replicate 2 | place: USA:California | collected 2016-06-15 | reverse complement strand
AGGCACTCGGGAAACAGCGTCGTCTGCCCGCGATCGACCCCCTCAACGAAGCGCCTCATCTGATCCCTCCGCAAATCGCGGCGGAATCATACAGCGCGAATCAAATAATTCAGTGCGTTTTCACACAACGAGGGTCATTAGCGACCGAGGCGGTCGAAGCCACACGTCGGTCTATGTCCGCTTCGCCCCGAAAGCGGACATGCCGCGGCTCACCTTGACACGTCCGTTAGGTGCCATTAGCGGAAATTACGCGCGCTCATTCAATCACCTCGTCGGCGGTGGCGAGGAGCGACGGCGGCACGGTGAGGCCGACCATCAGAAAGACAGCACGCAAAGCTCCCTTCGCAGACTCAGAGGGATGACCGACTGGTCGCAATCTTTGGAGCCGCATCTTTCTAATCAGAGGTTCTGAATCTTAACAGCATCGGTTTTCCGCGCTCTCTTGTCCTGTCGCGCTGAACGAATTAAAGCCTGGGAAGAGCATGGGAAGCAAGAATGGCCGGAGCAGCGATACAGGGCGCCGCCCCGGCCTAGACCACAAAGACAGGTGGGAGCTGTCGTCATGGCACCAACGCGATCTAAACGCGGGGGAGACGCGGGCACAACTGCCGGGTCAGCTCTTCAAGAGAAAGCGAAGGAGCGTTCCCGTAGTCGGCGCACTCAGCGCACCCTCACGATGTCGTTGCTGAAAAGACTATGGGAAGGAACGCAGACCGTAGAAGATGATCTGAACGTGTGGAGTGATGCCGGTTGGCCGCGTCACTGTTTCCATGACGATGACCTAGATCGCTGGGTCGACCGATTGAATGGTCTTCGAGATTTGCTCGTTCAGCGAGGCGGGTTTAGTGCAAAGAGTGCTACGAAAGCTCTTGTCAATCCAGATCCAAAAAGCAAAGAACGAACAGCACTCTGGCTGAGTAGCGAACTTGCAAAATTACGAAAAACTGAACAGCAGGTTGGAGCGGCTCCTGTCCGAACAGGCGCCGCGCTGTCGCGTTTGACCATCGCCGATCTGGCCATAACAATGGTGCAATTTCTTGAGGGGCCGCCCGGTGAAAATCTGATTTGCCTGCTGCAGGAGCTTCTTGACGTTGATCGCCACAGGAAGGCACTCGCCGAGAATCCGGGGAATGAATTCACACGCGCCGCTATGACTGAAGCCATCGGCGCTCTACAAGGAAGGACGTATGGGGTCCGAGAACTGGCTAAATTGGTTTCGGTGGACCCCAGTTCCATCACGCGCTGGAGACGATCCGCGGAGTATCAACGGATGGTGGAGGCCCAAAAAAAGACACACGAGGATCGGCTTCACCACCTCGTCCATGAAATCTTGCTTGAGAAACGGGCGGTAACCCGAGAGCAGGCGTTTGAGCAGGCGATCGGGATTGCCCAGCAACGACAGGATCTCAAGAAGTACCGCGCGGAGCTCGTCGACAGGCTCACGCGCGCGAACACATTTATTGACGTGAGGATGATCTACGAACGCCATCTTCTGCACCCTTTCGAGTGTGGAGAGTTCTCCCCTTCCGACATGAATAAGATGCTCAACCTGTTCAATGCTCGGTTGAACGAAATAGCCCCGTCGCCGCCCAAACGTGCCGAGGGCCAGTAAATAACGAACTTCGTTGCCGACGTTTTCACGTGCGCAACACCAGTCCTGCGCGTTATTGCCTCCACGTGCCAACTTGATTCGCATGGGGAGAGGCCATGGGCAAAAAGAAGGTCCGCCGAGGGCATCTTCGCGCCACAACGCCATCAGCAATCACAATGCCTACGGCTCCCGAGCAATCGCCGAGCCTTGATCGCGTCGTAAGCGAAGCGCAGGCCGCGGAGATCATCGGCTATTCGAAGGACACGCTACGGCGTGAATTCCGCGCCGGTAGGGCGCCGCCGCGCGTGCGATTGTCCAGCCGGCGCGTCGGCTATCGGCTGAGTTCGATCTACGGATGGCTTGAGGCGCACACCGAGAAGGCCGGGTGCGGTGGCTTGAAGGAGCAGTCGCAGTAAGGCCTCCCGCTCCCCTTCGCCATATCCGAGAGTTTCCGTCCTGTTGGTTGGCGAGCGCCTTAAAACAAGATCGGAGGAAGGTTTGAACAATCTCCAACTTATTGCCCACGCACTTGGTGGGGAAGTTTCAAGCGGTCAGGTTCTTGCCCCAGGGCCCGGACACAGTCCGTACGACCGCAGTCTAGCCGTCCGTCCGGCATTACACGCTCCTGGCGGGATCTTGATCTACTCGCATTCCGGTGACGATTTGCGAACCTGCCGAGACTATGTACTGAGCCGCCTCGGTATCACCCGCGGCAGGGCATGCCACGTTTCAGACAAAAGGCCGCTGCCGGAAGCCGATGAAATCATGAAGAGCCGAATTGGACGCGCCGTGACGCTATGGCGTCAAGGCACAGATCCTCGCGGGACGTTGGTCGAAACCTATCTAGCCTCTCGGGCCGTAGCGCTGGTCGCCGAACTTGCAATGCGCGTGATCCGCTTTCACGCTGCCTGTCCGTGGCGCGACAAGGTTAGCGGCGAGCTCGTGCATACTCCTGCCCTGCTCGCGGTGATGCGAAACATCCACACGAATGAGGTGACAGCGGTGCAACGCACTGCGCTCAGCCAAACGGGCGAAAAAATCGGTCGTATGGCGTTGGGGCGAAAGACTGGGGCTGCGGTCAAGTTGTCGGCTGACGAAGACGTAACGATGGGACTCGCGATCGGCGAAGGCTTGGAGACCGTGCTCAGCGCTATGCAGTTGGGGTTCACACCCGCATGGGCGCTCGGGGATGCCAATAATGTTCGGCATTTCCCCGTCGTCTCAGGCATCGAGTGCCTAACCATCATCGTCGATAATGATGTAAGCGGCACCGGCCAGCGAGCTGCGCTCGATTGCTCGAGACGATGGACAGCCGCGGGTCGGGAGGTATTTCGCGTTATTCCCGACCGGTGCGGTGAAGACATCAACGACGTCGTTCAAAGGACGGTCGCATGAGTGCCCAAGGATCTTTCGGCTTCGGGCAAGGCTACGCGGTGCACTGGGATAAGCCGCAGACCAACGGCATCGGCCCGGCTGGTCGACAAAAAGACAATCACAAGACCGATGACGCATCGAAGCCCAACGAATCAACTGACGGCACTGCAAAAGGCCAAGATTGGCTTCGTACACCCCATAGCTGGGATGATCCCGACTGGTCCATTCTCGACGACCGCCGTGGCGATCTGCCTGAATTCCCAATCGATACGTTATCGGTGCCTTGCCAAGGATGGGTCGAGCGCGCAGCACATGGCGCTGGTACTACACCCGCGCATGTCGCTGTCCCTCTTTTAGGGATTGCTTCCAGCGTCATTGGGGCTGCGCGCCGAGTAATGGCATCTCGATCGTGGACACAGCCGACGACTACCTGGACGGCAGTTGTGGGTTTCTCAGGAACGAGCAAGACACCTGGGATTGATGCGACGAAACGAGCGTTGTCGCAGATAGAACGTGACCGCAGGCCCAAGATTGCTGAGCTGCAGCGAGCTCATGATGGCCGCGTCGAGGCGGCAAAAGCGGCCCGAGCTCAGTGGAAAAAAGACCTTAAACGTGCTGCGGAAGCAAAAGTGGTGCCGTTGGAAGAATATCGGAGCAAAGTTGCTTCGGAGCCGGTGATGCCAACAGCGGCGGCGGATCCTGGGCCATTCGTCGCGCCGAGACTTTACGTGTCAAACGTGACAATCGAGCGTGTTGCCGAACTTCTGCAATCACGACCGCAAGGCATGTTGATGTTGTCCGATGAACTATCAGGCCTTTTCCTCAACATGAGCCGGTACTCGGGCGGCCAGGACAATGAGTTTTGGCTCGAGGCTTGGAATGGCAACCCGTATACCGTCGAGCGAATGGGGCGGCCTCCGATCGCTGTCAACCATTTATTGGTCGGAGTCGTCGGCGGACTGCAGCCTGACAAGCTCGCTCGATCGTTCAAGGGGGACCTCGACGGTATGTATGCACGGATTCTTTTTGCTTGGCCGATCGACCCGCCTTATCGACCGCTGACGAACGAAGTGGCGGAGGTTGAACCAGAAATCGTCAATGCCCTGTCGCGACTGATCGACCTCCCCTCTGCGGAAGAGGGAAACTTCGTATCACGCAACATCGCTCTGTCGCCCGAAGCCGTCGAGGTTTTCGAGCAATTCCGGCAATTCCAGCATCGGGAAAAGGATGCGTTGGATGGTCGCGAGCGGGAGTGGTGGGCCAAGACCCCTGCGCATGTGCTCCGTTTGGCAGGAACGCTATGCTATCTCGCCTGGGGCATGATCGGTGGTCCGGAGCCGCAGCGGATCGACGTAGAACATGTTCAAGCGGCTATACGACTTGTACGAGACTACTTCTGGCCACACAGCCGAGCTGCGCTTCGGCAGATTGGGCTGAATGAACGCCACGCCAACGCGCGGCGCGTACTCCGGTGGATCCGTGCTCATAATAAGAAGGAAATCTCTTTAAAGGATGTCCGCCGGGATGCCCTTAGTCAAAGTCTCGACGCCGAACAGACCCAAGGTCTCATGGGCGGCCTCGTGAAGGCTGGCTGGGTGCGCGAAACCAACACACCAACTGCCGGGCGTCCAATCCGTCGGTGGGAGGTCAACCCGAAGCTTTTCAGCAATGCAGAAAGTGCAGAAAGTGCAGAAAGGACATGAGGGCATGGCTTCCTGCACTTTGTGCACTTTCTGCACTTCAGCAAACCCCAGTGTCCAAGGTCCGGTGGGTGGTGTTCGTGTTCATCCGTGACGTGTAACGCGCCAGCGTATAGTTCCTAGCACAGCGTGACACGTAACGGCCCGGGTCTGCCGGGTTAGGACGCCCGCCTCGGCAGGGGCCGAACCGAGCAACGACCGTGAGCACGAGAACGAAAGCTACAATACCAGTCACCGCAGCCGAACGGATGCGACGCTTTCGTACCCGGCGCCGTAACGGGCTTTGCTCTGTGCGCGTGCTGTTACACGTAACAGAGATTGACGCACTCGTTGATAGAGGGTTCTTGAAGCCGGAACGGCGGCATGATCAGGATGCTGTTGAAAGCGCGATTAATAGCTTCATCTGCTATGCATTTGCGCCTGCGGAGGAGAGAGAAAAGTAAGTGCCAGGGCCGTCCGCCCGGCGCAGACGCCTATCAAGTACGAGTTGGTGATCAGCCTCAAACGGCGAACGCTCTCCAACGCCGGTTCGCACCTGGTACGGACGGAGGGGCGCGCACGTCGCATAAAAATCGTTCGAAGCGGCCTGCACCCGGTTCCGAAGACACCGAGTTAGGTGTTTTGATGGAGCCGGAGGCGGCTCCCAATTTATGCGTGTCGAGCATGCGCGCGTCGGGCCCGCCGTAGATTTTCACGGCCATCCTCGGTCTCGGCAGCGGCCAGACAGGTTCGCCGGCTATCGAAATGGCGTGCTGTCAGGTGTTGCAGGTGTGGCAGCCGTCCCCGTGCAACATGCAACACTTCTACGCCTCGAGGGCGCGAAAAAGCCCGAAAAAACGGCCATTCTCTTTTTCGCGTTGCTCTGTTGCATGCGTGTTGCTGCAACAGCGGTGCAACACCGCGGCTGAGCAAGGTCAGGGCCCTGACTAGCAGACTCCGTCAGGTCTGAAGGTGCGGTGTGCCCCCCTTTCGGCAAGGCTGCTGCCCCTTGTGCGCTATCCATCGTTCTCAAGGTTGAGCAGGCAGGGCTCGCCTTGATTCAGAACAATTGCACCAATTTCTGTGATTATAACGGCTTAGGTTGTCTACCCGTCGCTAACGGCACCACAGGCGCACGCGAGGTCGATGCGGCTTTCGCAGCGTTCGGGCGCGACCGGCCCGACGCGCTTTTCGTCAGCGGCGCCCCTTTTTGCTCAGCCGGCATGTTCCTTGGTCGCTGTGTCGACAAAAGAGTGCGTTGCTTTGTCGGCAGCAGCATAGTCTGGCGGGAGCACAACGAGTGTAATGCGTGCCACGTCGGGGATCTGACCGCTCTTGTCTGGAAAGAAAATTCGGTCGATGTTTCCTTTTCCCTCGGTGAACACCTTCTGAGCCTCGGCGCGGACACGCTCTTCCCCGCGCCCAGAAAAGCTGACGAGCTGTAACACCTGGTCCACTGAGGCAGCAGTGTTACAGCGGGAGGGCTCGTGAGAGACCCGTTCTATGACAGCCGGGAATGGCTTGCGGTCCGCTACGAGGCGCTGAAAGCCTCGACCGGGCGGTGCTCATGCTGCGGGCAGCGGCCGACGGCTAACAACCCGATCCATGTCGAGGCGAGGCTGGTCGCCGCATTCAACCTTTCAGATGAGGAGCGCAAAGCGCCCCGCGATCTTCTCGATCGCTCCATTTGCGGCTCAACACATGAGGAGCGAGAGGCCGCACGGCGCATCCTGGACGCCATTGAGGCGTATGCGCGCTCGGCCTTCGAGGAGCGCGGATCATGAGACGCGAGCGACACCCGAGCGAGAAGCGCTACGGCTGGCTTCGCCTGTACGACGACTTTTGGGACCATCCCCAAGTGGGAGGTTTGGCTATGGCCGATCCTGTCGAGGACGAGTAGTCGGCAGCCTTGCTCTGGTGGCGACGCCTCTGCGAACTACTTAGGCCAAGCAAAAGAAACCTCGGGATTTTGCTTTCCTTAGCAATTATCTTCGTCTATTATTGCTGTAGAAATGAAGGCTTCCATGCCGCCAACCAAGCCCCGCCAGGTATCCGCGGCCGGCCAAGCCGCCGTCCTCACCAAGGCCACGCTCAGAGCTGCGTCCAAACTGGGACTGACGAACAAGGCGCTTGCAACCGTGATCGGCGTGTCGGAGGCGACCGTCTCCCGCATGCGCAGCGAGGATTACACGCTCCAGCTTGGGCAAAAGCCATTCGAGCTCGCAGTCCTATTCGTGCGTCTCTACCGTTCGCTTGACGCCATCGTCGGCGGCGACGACGCGATCGCTGGTTCCTGGCTCAAGAACCACAACGCGGTGCTCCATGCCGAGCCGATTGCGCTAATCCAGACCGTGCCTGGCCTGATGAATGTCATCCAGTACCTCGACGCCCGCCGCGCTGTCGTCTGATGCACGCACGCTCGCCGGCATCTGCTGGCGGCTGGTCGAGGCGCAATACCATGTCTCGACGCTAAAACTCGTGGATTCCGTTGCCGAGCAAGAACTGATCGAAGACCTCATCGAGATGACCAAGCCTCCGCTGCCACTCGAGTGCCGCGACCTGCATTACCTATTGTCGACACCGTTTCGGTATGGCGCAGTCTACCCCAACGGATCGCGATTCCGGCGAGCCGGAATGACCGAGGGCGTGTTCTACGCTTCGGAAACACCGAAGACGGCGGTCGCCGAGATGGCATTCTATCGCCTGCTGTTCTTCGCCGAGTCGCCCAATACGCCGTGGCCCGCGAACCCAGCCGAATACACGGCCTTCTCAACCGAATACCGCACCAAGAAAGCAATCGACCTGACCAAGGGCAAATACGGCGCCGACCGAACAAAGTGGACGCACGTAACCGATTACAGCCACTGCCAGGCCCTCGCCGAAATCGCGCGAGCAGCCAAGGTCGACGTCATTCGCTACGCGTCGGTTCGCGATCCGGGCCATGGAGTGAATTTCGCGCTGCTCACTTGTCGCGCCTTCGCGCACCCCAAGCCAACCGATCAGCAGACATGGCATATTCGCCTCAGCGATGCCGGGGCGCAGGCGATCTGCGAAGCACCGAAATCCGGCTTCACTTTCGACCGCAACAGCTTTGCGGCCGATCCGCGTATCGCCAAGCTGCGCTGGATTCGTGCCTAGAAGCTGGTATTGAGATCCGCTCGACCGGTCGTTTCGCCGGCACCGCTGCCCACATCCTCGATTGTGACGCCGTCAACGTGTTGCTGGTCACCCCTTTGGTCGCCCTGCTTGGCGGTACCAGACAAATTTCGTCCGAAGGGTACCTACTTCCACGTTGAGCCGGCCACGGTGCTGGGCGAGGTCGGCGATTGCGGCGCGCCAGGCACGAAGCATTTACACGCCTAAGGCGCTCGAAATGCGGTCCCCTCTGTCTGAGTTTCAGAGGTGAGCGGAGGCTTCAACACCGGCCGGACGCTGGAATCGGCGCTGCCATGACGAGCGAAGGCTTCCGCCTGCAGCACTGGGAAGGACATGGGAAGGTTGGGCTCGTCGAGAGACGCCCACACCAGGAGTTTTGGACGGGGCGCTCCAAAATGATCTCGGCGCTTAAGAAATAGTTAATTTTTGCGCCGGAGGCTCCGCGGCAGTGAAGTCAATGCTAGGCGGCATTGGAATGAGTGCGCGAAAGCTCGGGATTATCTGTGCCTTCCTTGCCGCCATACCGAACCTCGTCGGCTGTGGGAGTTCGCGGAGTCCGGACGTTCAATTTGAGAAACAGGTCAAGCGGGCGCAGGAATGTCGCCGGTTACAGGACCAGCTCGTCGGCGCTCAACCCTTGACGCCTGAGCGCGGTGAAGAGATAGCCATTATCCTGGGTCAAACCGGATGTACTGCCAGCCTCCCCTCCGCTGACGCCGGTGCTCCCCCGCGCTTTCCCGCTCAAAGATGACTTCGCAAGGGCTTCGAGCCACGGCAGACGGCTCCTGCGGATGTCCGCTATGCCTCCACTAGCGACAGAACCGGTACACCGCAACGAACCGTCGCGACGTGCCATAAGCGGAAATTCTGCGATCTGACGGACTTAATGCTCGAGTAGCACTAGCATCGCGAATTGCAGACGCTGCGCCTGCGCTGGAGCCGCCATGTGGTCTCGCCCGCTCGCCCTCGCTTTGCTCCTGCTACCCGCCCCGGCTCTGGCCGGCGTCAAGGAGAAGGTCGCAGCGCTGGCTCCGCCGGCGTTGGTGCTCGTGATGGATGCCACGGGCAACGAGTTGGTGGCCCAGAACACTGATGAGCCCTTCGTCCCGGCCTCAGTCACCAAGATCGTGACGGCTTGGCTGGCGATGGAGGTCCTTGGCGGCGGCTACCGCTTTGCGACCCGCTTCTACCTCGACGACAAGCGGGTGCTTTACGTGCGCGGAGGCGGCGATCCTTTCTTGATTTCAGAAGAGCTCGCGCCGCTCGCGACCGAGCTGGTCGCAGCGGTCGGCAAGAAGCCGATCACCGGCATCGTGCTAGACGCGAGCTACTATCCTTCGAACCTCCGCATCCCGGGCCTCGTGGACACCGGCGAGGCCTACAATGCGCTGAACTCGGCGCTGGCGGTGAATTTCAACACTGTCTACGCCGTGCGCAGCAGCAACAAGGTGCGCTCGGCCGAGAAGCAGACCCCGATCACCCCGCTCGCGATCACCCAGTTCCGGCTGCGCGGACCCAAGGGAAGCGGCCGCATCAGTCTGAGCCAGGACCCCACGGTGAGCCTGCAATATGCCGGCGAACTGATCGCCGCGTTCATCGAGCGGGCCGGCGGCAGCGTGAAGGGCAAGATCTCGACCGGAACCGTACGGGAGGGACTCGAGCCGATCTACGTTCACCGACAGTCGCGTACGCTTTCGCAGATCCTCGTCGAGCTGCTCCGCGCCTCGAACAACTACATTGCCAACCAGATTTTCCTGGAGATCGGCGCGCACCGCCGGGGCGGGCCAGTCAGCCTCGAGAAGTCGCTTGAGGTCGCGAACGAGATGCTGGCCGCGCACGGCCTCGCCGCGGCCATCCATCTCGAGGAGGGCTCGGGCATCAGCCGCGACAATCACTTCACCGCCCGCGGCCTCGCCAAAGTGCTCGAGCTCTTCGAGCCCCACGCCGGCCTGCTCCGCGGCCAGCAAGGCGGTAGGAACAAGACCGGCGCCTTGGAGGGGGTCCGCACGCTCGCCGGCTACGCCGACACGTCAGGCCACGGGCGGGTGCGTTTCGTGATCGCGCTCACGAGCAATGACGGCGAGATGCGCTTCCGGCTGCTTCGGGCTATCGAGTCCGGGCTGTAGCTGGAGCCTCGCCCCACCCGTCGATGGTCCCCCAAGCGGTCACAAAAGTTCGCAATGTCCGCTCCGGGTCTTGGCTGGGTCGAAGGTCGTAACTCGCAGATCGAGGCAGGCTGGGGCGTCGACAATGACGGGGGTGTATCAGCATGTTCCGTGTGTTGTTCCTGGCCGCGGCCGCGGTCGCGCTGGCTGGGTGCGCTAGAGCCGAATCCGCAGCGGAGGCGAAGTTCAGGGCCGATGATGCAAAGTGCAAGAGCTACGGCGTCGAGCCTGGCACCGACGCCTACGTGGACTGCCGCTTGGCTCTGGATATGCAGAAGGGGAATGCAGAGGCCGAAGCAGCGCGGCAGCGAGCCCGTACTCGATAATGATGAGGCTGAAAAGCGCTATGAGCATCTCGCGGTCCATCCCGAGAGGATAATCTAAAATGCAAATTAGGACTGGTGAGTTTGAGATGAATGTCCTTGCACCGAGTAGGGCGGCGTGCCCGCTAGTTAGTCCCTTTCGAACCTAATCGAGATTTCAGGATCGAAGTGTCAAGCCCGGCTCTGCCGTTCGCGGCGGCGTCCATGGTATCACTGGCGCGGTTTTCGGGACTTGTGCCAAACATCATTGGCCTGGGGATCGGGCCAAGGCCGGCAAGGCCGCTAAGGCAAAAACGGACTTGAGTCCGTTTAACCGAATGATCTCAAATTAAGCCCATGGATGGCAGTCATCATCAGTAGCCACAAAAGCACGGTCGCGATGATGAATTCGATCCATTCCTTGTTGTCAGAGAACCATCCATACACGCTATTCATGGCCAGCCTCCTCATGGCTCCATGGACGGAGCCTGAATATGAGAACTCCGCTTCAGAAACATCGGCGCGCGTAAGAGGTTCCGAGCGCTTACCCGTGCGTTGGCGTGCGGTCCTCGTGGTGCCCGAACGCCAACGTCCACAAGGGAGCCACCAGTCGGCGTAAAAGCGAGCGCAATTTTGGGCCTACTCGCTGGCAATGCGGCTCACTCTACTGGCCACAAGGACTAGGGCGCCTGCGATCCCTATAACCAGCAGGACCCATAACGCTGGCCGTCCGATGGCTTCGAAGAGCGGCATGTTGGCAATGACAATCGACCCCATGATCCCGGCAAAGCACAGCAGGAAGCCGATAAGGCTCATGCGGTTAAACGTTTCGAGCGTTATGATTGGTCTTCGGAACATGGGACTCGCGGTTTTGGTCTTACTTCGCTGGGACTTTCGACACATCTAGCTTTGCCGCTCGCTGTGCGTCGCGATCATCAGTCATTTCTATTCTCCGTAGTTGCGGTGGGGTGTGTGGACGCGCTCTGACCCGCGTGTGAGGACGACGGGCCGGGGCGCCCGCCTTCGCCGTGGGGCCACCACCCACTGACGGGTCAGGACTTGCCATGGCCGCCCACGAGTGAGGGCGGGGTCACGACCAACTGACCAACGCGGCGGCTTGCGCGTGGTTCGGTGCCAGCAAAGGATAGTCACCACCTACCCGGCGTGAGCGACGCGCGCCAGCGTTCTGGTGGCGTGGAGAACTACACTGGGAGCTCGTGACGGGAGTAATCAGGCTCGCTTACGATGTGGCGGACATGGAGTCTTCACTTTGGGCGTGTGCGATGTGGCAGTCTAGATGACCGTCCCGGATAGCGTCGTGGTAGTCCCTTGCGCGGGCCTCAGCTTCGCCGCTCTCACCATCGCGTCGCTGAGGCCATCTGCGCAAGCCGCTTCCCCCAACCAACGATAGCAATTTCAGTTGGGCGCCAGCGCTTCGAATAGCTGTCTGAGTTTTGGCACGAGGCGAAACTTGGTCGGCGTTTCTCGCAAGCCGCCAACTCAATTCCCGAAACGAGTCGGAGGTCGCCGCCGTTTGCGGGACTAAAATACTGCGGCACTGTTCCGTGGCACATCGCACTAGAGAGTTCAGTCGCCCGCGCCTGGCATTCCGGCGTCAATCACTTGCCATCCAAACCAGTCACACAGTTCCTGTAGGCGCTTGCTATCTTCGTGCTGCATGACGACCAGACCCGACTTGGTGTCCCTTGCAAGATACACACCTTCCGGCGGGCCGCGCTGGATTTGAACGATGCGGCTCGCGCGCAATCTTTTAGCCCGCATCGAACTAGCCAACGCGGCTGGAGTTCGTGCGCCTTGGTCAGTCGATACTTCAGAGGCGCACGTCGGCCCTCGCGCCATCTCAATTGTGCGTTTGAGGAGAGCTTCGATCTCGTCAGGGTCGTTATCCGCTTCGGATGGAACCGATGGATGCGCTGTGGTGGGGACTGACTTAGATTCGGCCGGAGGTCCCGGTCCAGGCGGTACAGCGGAGAGCGGCACAGACTCGGTAAGCGCTGATCTCGGTGGTGCTGTGGGGACCGATACTGGTTCAGTAGAGCGTGAGGCGGCACTCTCCTGCGCAAGACGCAGCTTTGCAAACAAGCGTCTCAAGATGCTTGGAGCGGCGGTGGGCAAACGCTGGACCACGTAGGACGCACGGTGTGACTGCACGCTATGATGGTATTATCGTACATTCCCTGCATCCAAGCAACATATCCGCCGAAGAGGGAGTGAGACGCGGTGCGGTTGGGGCGGCTACGAAAAGGGAAACCCCGGCCTTTTGCGGAGACCGGGGCCTATCGGCCGAATGGGGTGAGAGGGGGATTGGGGGCTGGGGGCACGCCCACCCGGCACGCGACTTCTCAACGCAGCGGCGCCAATACAGTTCCTGCCTCCGCATCTCGTTTTTTGAGTGCTGCGTCCCGCGCCGCAGGGATGCCGCAAAGCATTTTTAGCTTTCAGGCTGGCTACCCTTCCGCGTGCGGGGACACCCTGGGAAGGGAAAAGGGGCGTAGAGGTCTGGCTCTGCGCCCCTTTGCTTTTTAAATGCGCCCCGCAGCGGACGGCGGCGGGACGCAAATCAGGTTCGCTGCTGAAGACCACCGCTGAACGCGCGGGCGATCGCGATTAAGATACAAGCTCCGATGAAGCCGGCAATCAGATATCCGCCCGTTCGCGCGGTGGTGACGGACGTGATCGGACGAGGCAACGCCGTTGTCATCGCAGGGGACAGCTTCGCTATCGATGATGCAGAAGCGCGAGCGCAACCGGGCCAACGTCTCGACTATTAGCGGGAAGCGATGCGTGAAGTCGTTGCCAGGACAGCCATAGAGCCTCACGCGCGATCCCTTCTTGCGGGCGATGATGCGGAACCCGTCGTGCTTGATCTCGTGCAGCCATTGGCCGCCTGAGGGCAGTTTATCGGTTTTGCTGGGCAGGCACGGCGCGATGAAACCGGCCCGCAAGGTACGCGGTAACATATCGACCTAATAAGGTCCGGCAAATAGTTCCGGTCAACTCACCGGCGATGGCCTAGCGGCAATCCAAGGTCGAACGCCTTCTGCCGAAGTGCCCCAGCGGTGCGCTTCATGGCCGTCGCTATCTTCTTGACCGGCGACTTGTTTCGAGAGTGCGCCCTCAGCTCTCGCACGTCTGCCTTTGACCAAGAGCGGCGTTTACGGCGTCTAACTCTTTTGGTTGCCATAACTCACCGTACCAGCGAATTCCCGTGCATCTTAATTATGATCCAGACTTTAAGCATTTTTTGATTTCCCGCTCCAGCGCCTCGTCTCGGTGCTGTCCGATACGAAGTCGACGATGCTGCCCACAGGACTGACGCCCTATCGGGCGGCCGGCGTGTGTCAGGGCCCTTGCCACGCTCCGGGTGCTTGGACGCGCCTGCGAGGAGCGAGTGGTGGACGTTTCGAGAGGGCCGTACGGCCGCTTCGAAACTCATGGCGGCCGCGATGACTCAAAGCGTTGCAATCACCTGTGCCCAGATTGCGACCATACTCAAAAATAGCGCCAGCGAGGCCAGCGTGGCGACTTCTTCAACAACGGCGCGGCCCATGTCACTCACTCCACTCGAATAAGCGTCCGAAAGTCCAACGTTCGCGTTGGTCGCGGCTGGCAATGGAAAGGTTCAAACTGCACGCCGAGCACCAGGTTTATCGTTAACGTATCTGGTCGACGCGGTAGCCTGACCTGCCCCGTTGCCCCCACCTACATCGTGAAGTTTGAGACGTGATTGAATGCGCCTTTTCCCGGCCGACCCTGGGAAAGGCCCTCGTCTCTTTCGATGGTTCGCCAACCGGAACGGCTCAAAAGCGGCAGACACATTGCCGAGTGGGTGCGCGTGCAGTTTGCGGGCCTTTCGCGCCCGATGCGACGAAACGGTTCCGCTGCCCGCGCGTCGCCGCGAGTTCTGGCACATTCCTATCCCTGGAGATCAGGGGGCCGGGGCGCCGCCGAGGGCACGACCGTTGAGAGCCGCAGCGAGCGATCACTCGGTAAGGGAAGCCACGCTGGCCAACTACCAGGCGGGGACGTGAGTCGGGTTCCTTATCCCGGCCGCGGCGACTTCTGCAACAAAATCTGCCGGGAAGAGACATCCGCCCGCAAGCCATTCAACGACGTCTGAGTCACGCGGGCCAAATACCCTTGGCGCAGGCCCTGTCGGTTTGATCCTTTTAATTCGAATTTAGACCAATTTAATGGTGCCTCGCGCCGCGCTCATTAAGAACTCTGGGCTGGTCGCTGCAGCACGCAGCCGCGCCGCCGCGCTCTGTGCCTGCTCGTTTAGAGGCGATACGTGAACTTTACTGTAAGCTAGAGTTTTTCATTATTAATCTATTATTTGTGGCAGACACGCGAACGCCTTCCTGTTCCCCGTTCGCCTCGATAAAATCTACCTTAGCCGACATGCACCCCACACTGAGCGTCCTCACCCCGCAGCGGATCGCGACCGAAGCCTTCACCGACGCCACTGAAGCGGTCGCCCGCCTCGCCGATATCTACGAGCGCAACGCTCCCTTCCTGCGCAATCGTTTTGAGCATACGCCAATGGCGAGGCGCTCACGATGCGCGTGCGCGCCACTTATCCATTTGTGCGCGTCACGACCTCGACCCATGCGCGGCTCGATTCGCGCCTCTCCTACGGCTTCGTCGCGGGGCCGGGCATGTACGAGACCAGCGTGACGCGGCCGAACCTCTTTCGGGGGGCTATCTCACGGAGCAGATCAGGCTGTTGATTGAGAACCACGGTGTCCCGGTCGAAGTTGGCGAATCGAACGAACCGATCCCGGTTCATTTTGCCTATCATCGCGATATCAACATTGAAGCGGAGTTCTCCAGCGGCGGGAAATCGGTGGTCGACCGACCGCTGCGCGACGTGTTCGACACGCCTGACCTCGCCGCCATGGACGACGCAGTCGCCAACGGCACGCTGCAGTTGCCGCCTGGCGCACCTGAGCCGTTAGCGTTGTTCCGTGCCGCGCGCGTCGACTATTCGTTACATCGGCTCTATCACTACACCGGCACCGATCCGGAGCACTTCCAGAATTTCGTAATCTTCACGAATTATCAGTTCTACGTCGACGTCTTCGCGCGGTTGTGCCACGAGCGCATGGGCTCGGGCCAACCCGGCTCGGACGCCTTTGTCGAGCCCGGCAATGTGACCACATGCAACATGCGTCTTGGCGGAGGCACGACTCGAGTTGCCCCTGAACGCATGCCACAAATGCCGGCCTTTTCATCTTGTCGAATCCGGCTATCGAGGCATCACCCTGATTAACATCGGCACTGGCCCGTCCAACGCCCGGACTATCACCGACCACGTTGCCGTGCTGCGGCCGCACGCCTGGCTGATGCTGGGTCATTGTGCGGGCCTCAGTAACATGCAAAAGCTTGGCGATTATGTCCTCGCCCATGGTTACGTGCGAGAGGACCACGTGCTCGATCAGGAACTGCCGCTGTGGGTACCGATCCCGGCTCTAGCCGAGATGCAGGTCGCGCTGGAGCAGGCAGTCGGCGAGGTCACTGGACTCGCGGGTTTCGAGCTAAAGCGCGTGATGCGCACCGGAACAGTCGCGAGCGTGCACAATCGCAATTGGGAGATTGGCGACCCCGCCATCATCCGACGCCTGTCGCAGTCGCGCGCTATCGCGCTCGACATGGAGCCTGCAGCGATCGCCGCTAATGGCTTTCGCTTCCGCGTGCCCTACGGCACGTTGCTCTGCATCTCGGACAAGCCTCTTCACGGCGAGATCAAGCTCGCTGGTATGGCCGGCAAATTCTACCGGCAGCGGGTCGGCCAGCATCTTGAGATCGGCTTGAGGGCGCTGGAAAAGCTCAAATCCCAAGAATGGGGAACGCCTGCATTCGCGCAAGCTCCGAAGCTTTGCCGAGGTCGCATTCCAGTAACATTTCTGAACTCGCGCGCCGCGCGCCGGTGCGCACCTGGAACAGCGCACCTGATTCCAACTGCGGCAAAGCGCGATCGCGACGTGAAGCCGTCATAGCCGCGGTGCGTCAACCACGTTGATTCCGATCCGGCCGGCAAGGTCCGCTCTTCCCTCAACTGCGGCTACGATGGTGCATCGCCGCGAAGATAGTCGGCCGCCGGGGTCGCTCATCCTTGTTTGTCTCGACGCGTATGTCCTCTTCGGGTCGACCCCAAAGGCATCCTCGAGCGGTGAGCAGAACGGAACGAGCCCTGCCGACTTGAACGACGGCTTCGAGCCTAGGATGGCAACAGCAAGCATGATACGCGGCAGGCAGATCAATAACGTGCACAACAACACCGTCTGCAGGATCGGCGCAGCCTGCTGCGAGCTGCGAGCGCCGCGTAGAGGTAGAAAGAAAAATTTGGCCTCATGGTCTCGCACCCGACCGTTCGGCCGAATTTAAGGCCCCTTTGGTGTACCTTCGCGAGGTCGGCCACGCTCGACGCTAAGCGAGGACCGGCCGAGAACGAGACCGTTTTGGTAAGGATTTGGGGACTCGTCCCCCCTCTTCCCATTCTATTCCCAATTCTAATTTCAGACACGCGAACGAACGCACTAGCAAGCACAAATCTCGATAGTGAAAGGTCTTTTGTAGTCTCGCGGATGTCATTCACCTCTGAAGACCAATCAGAGAGTACCTAGATAAGGATGGGTAGCTCATCCGGCACCATTTGCTGGTCGGATTCGAAATCCCCCGATCGCGCCAAGACTTGGATTGAGCCTTCGAACGGCAAAAATCGCGCGGGGTAACGCCTAGCTAACGGCAAACGGATTTTGGCTGATGGCCGCTTTGCCCCCGAAAGCGGACAAATAACAGACATCTCGGGACGTCCGCTTTGTGCCGATTTTGTTGCGAAAGTCGTTGATGGTCCCGAAGAACAGTGATTCCGTCGCTGTCATGCGATTCGCTGTGGAGGCGAGCGATGATGGGGCGGCTCAATCACGACCAAGAGCAACTGCTTTATTCG
>WNGA01013172.1_pt1 | contig 17245 bp, 18 predicted proteins | sample 5400061 | NCBI WGS metagenome assembly WNGA01 (sample SAMN13153366, study PRJNA577476) | soil metagenome | isolation source: 100 cm soil or saprolite under grassland replicate 2 | place: USA:California | collected 2016-06-15 | reverse complement strand
TGCTCGCGGACGGCACGACGATCTTCCAGATCACCGACGGCAACGTGCAAGTCACCGCGCAAGGTCAGAGCGTGACCGTTGGCGCTGGACAGACGACGACCGTGCCGCCGAACTCGCCACCGACGTCGCCCGTGTCGATCGCGCGGTCGAACCTGCTGCGGTTCGGCATGCATTCGCCGGCGTATCTCGCGGTCGTCGATCCATCCGGTCGCGCCTGCGGCGTCGTGCTGCCCGGCTCGACGGTGGTGCGCCAGATTCCGGGATGCCTCGCCAGCAGTCCGGGCACGGATCCGCAGCTCGTCGACCTTCCGAACGCCGCCCCCGGCGCCTACCAGGTGTACGTTGCGTCGATCGAGCCGGGAGGCGCATTCATCGCGACCGCTTCGGCGGTCGACGGCTCCGGTGGGTTGTCGTTCAACTACACCGCTGGCGGCAGCGGTCAGCCCGGCGCGAAGTTCGTGTCGCGGATCGAGGTCCTCGCCGGACCGAATGGAGCTCTGTCGGCGAACGGTCTTGGTCCTCTCTCGCCGATCGACAAGACACCGGTGAAGGGTGTCTACGCGACGGTGCCGAAGCAGTTGGGCCAGAGCGACACGGCAGGTTCCCCGCTCTTGTCGCCGCTGCCCGTGCTCGGATTCGCGGCCGGCACGAACTTTCCGTCCGCGACGCCCCCGGCGTACCCGAGCCCGCCCGCGTCGCCGACGCTCCCGCCACTCACGTCGTCGATCCCGCTGGACACGCTCGGCCCGACGCCAACGCCGTCACCTGATGTCACGGCGTTGCCCACGCTGACCATTCCGACGTTCGTGCCGACCGCGGTGCCCACGCTCATTCCAACCCCGGCGCCGACACCGCTCCCGACGCTCGCGCCAACGCCCACGCCGACGCCGCAGCCCACACCGACGCCGCAGCCGACGCCGACACCTTTGCCGCCGACCCTGAGCGGTGGCAGCGCGGCGCCCGGAGGAACGCTGCCCGTGCTCGGCACGAACTGGCCGGCCGGGGCCGCAATCACGATCACGTGGCCCGACGGCACGCTGGTCGGCAGCGCGGACGTACAGGCAGACGGCCGGTTCGCAACGCTGATCCGCATACCGGCGACCGCGCTGCCCGGTACGACGTACACGATCACCGCGCGCGGCGGCGGGCTCGCGGCGACCGCGGATGTCCTCGTGACGTATTCGCCAACGCTGACACTCGGCGTCACCGGTCCGGTCCAAGCCGGCACGACTGTCCAGTACTCGGGCAGCGGATGGCCTCCCACCGGTGACTACACCATCCTGTTCGAGGGGAATCCGAACCCGATCGCCAGTGGCAAGATCGTCAGCGGCCGGATCAGCGGATCCTTCGTCGTACCTCGGACCACGACGCCCGGCACGTACATAGTCAAGGCGGTCTCAGGCGTCTACAGCGCGTCCGCGACCCTCATCACGCAGTGATCTAGGGCTGCTTGACCAAGTACACCGTTTTCACGACCGTGCCGCCGCGTCGGAGCGTGACCTTCTCGATGTCGACGCGGTACCCGAGCTTGAAGAAGAGCATGTCGTAGCTCACCGTCGGCGCGCCGAGCGGCACGTCGAGCGACCAGCGTCCGTTCGCATCGGTGCGGTAGCTGAGGGCCGTCACATCCCCGGCCGTGATCGTCGTGCAGGTGAGACTTCCGAACGACACACAGGTGTCCGGCACCGGCTTCAGCGTCTGCCGGTCGAGAACGATGATCGTGAGGCGGCCGTAGCCCGGTGGCGGCACGCGCGGCGTCGTGGTCGGACGCGGCGTCGGTAAGGTGATGAGACCCGGTCCCGCTCCGATGCCGATGCCGCCACCACCACCGCCCGCTCCGCTCGCGGAACCGCCTTCGCCGCCCGTACCACCCGCTCCGGCGCTGGGCGCGGCACTCGGCGCCTCCGTCGGCGCGGCCGTTGGTTCGGCGCTCGGCTCCGCGACCGCGACGACCTCGGGCGCGGTCGTGAACGCGCTGCGTCCGCGGCTCACCTGCGCAAGCACCTGCGGGCGGGTCACGTCGGGGACGACGGCGCTCGCGTCGCCTTCGGGCTTGCCACCGGGCGCGCCGCCTGGACCCAGGACGAGGAAGATCAGGCCTGAGATCACCGCGAGCACGACCGCGAGACGTTTCCACGGGACCCGGCGCGCGGTCATGACCTCGGGCGCCGGAGCGGCGAGTGGCGCAGGGCGGGGAAGGCGCGCCGCGATGAGCGCGCGACCGAGCGCGGCGCGCGTGTCGCGCGCGAACGTGATCTCCTGCGCGGTGAGCCGCGCGCCGGGAACGCGCAGACGCGCCGCGGCGCGCGCGGCTCCCTTCGCGTCGCCGTCGCGGATCGACGCGTGCAGCGCCGCGCGGCGAGCGGCTAAGCGCATCGCGTCGCGGTCACTCATCGAGGTAGATCTCCAGCGCGAGCGATGTCCCCGGATCGCCGGGCACGAGCTCGTGATACGCCTTCGTCACCGTACGGGAGAACTGGCCGTCCTTGAGCAGTAGGGTCGCGAGCGACGCGATGCGGTCGCCCTGCGCGGCGCTCTGGTGCGCGCCGTACGCGAACACGATCGCGGCGTGGCGGCCCGGCGCCTGCGTCGCCAGCATGTCGCGCACCTCGTCGGCGATCCGGCGCTGCTCCTGTCCGGAGAGCGCGGCATCGTCGGAGAGCAGCGCGGTCCCACTCACCTCGATGCGCATCACGATCGGTGTGGGATCGATCCCCGACTTCCGCGATGCCTCGGCCGATGGCGCGAGCGCGTTCGCCGCGAGGAAGATCGCGAACATGCCCAGGAGCAGGTCGGCCCACAGCCAGCCGGCGAGGTTGAACGAGACGCTGCGGTGCGCGGATTGCTGCACCGCTTAACGACGCGCGAGCGATTCGGCGGCGCGCTCGAGGCGTATCGCCGCGTCTCGCAGCCGCTCGATGGCGCCCTCGAGATCGAAGAGCTGACCCTCGCGCTCGACCGCGCGCTCGTAGATGCGGCGCTCCTCCGCGGCCATGTCGGCGAGGATCGACTCCGCGTCGCCAGTGCCGAAGTCGAGCGCGCCGAGCGATGACACGTGGCCGAGCAGCGCGCGGATCTCAGATTCCTTGAGGAGCGCCTGCGTGCGCACCTGCGCGTCGCGCACCTCGCTGCGGATATGCAGCGCGAGCGAGAGCACGATGAGCACGCCGATGAGGCTCGCGTCGGTGATGGCGAGGGTGCTGAAGTTGAGGAGCAACCGAGCGTCAAAACCCTCCTGCCAGAGGAGCAGGAACGGACGCGAGATCAGATCGGGACGCTCGCCGAGCAGCTGCGCGTAAGCGCTCGCGGCGATCGAGAGGCCGAACCATGTAACGGCGATGGGAGCGAACACGAGCACGTTGCGGATGACCTCGAGGATCGCCCAGAGCCGCGAATGCTTGCCGGCGAGGAGCTCCGCCAGGCCACGCGGATCGACGGCACCGATGTACGCGGCGGCCTCGGTCGTGCGGCCCTGGCGCACGGCATCGGCGAGCCGCGCCAGCACCGTCCCAAGGGACGGTTCGCGTGCGGTCGCTTCATCGGCGAGGCGCTGGAGCGCCTCCGCGGTAGCCTGTCGATCCAACCCCTGTTTCCTCCGCCCGGGCTAAGAGTACGTCGCCCTCCTCGGCACAACGTGTCGTCTGGGGTGCTGATGCGGCGCAGCCGTGGCTACCCGCGCTAATCCGGCTCGAGCACCGTCGTGGCGGCGCGGTACGTGCCCAGCGGCTGGACCCATTCGCAACACGTGGCCATGAGCGCCAGCGCCTCGCGCGCTGGGGAGGTCTTGGGGTCCGCCTCGAAGTCGAGATAGAAGACGTAGTCCCAGGGGCCGGCGCGGCTGGGGCGCGACTCGATCTTCGTGAGCTGCACGCCTGCCGTCGCGAACGGCTGGAGCGTCCGCGTCAGCGCGCCCGGCACGTTCGCGGCCGCGTAGACGACGCTCGTCTTCCACGGTCCGGTCAGGAGCGGGGCGGGGACGCGCCGGGCGACGCCGTCGTCGCCGTCGCGCGCGAGCGCGAAGAAGCGGGTGAAGTTGTCCGGGCTCGTCTCGATCGACTCCGCGAGGACCGTCAGTCCGTAGCGATCGGCGGCTCGCTTGCTCGCGATCGCGGCGACGGTGCGCTCGCCCGCCGCGGCGACATCGGCGGCCGCGCCGGCGGTGTCGTAGGCCACCTCGGGTTGGATCTTCGCGCGCCGCAGGAAGTCCTCGACCTGCGCGAGCGCCTGTGGATGCGAGCGCGCGACCTTGATGTCGGCGAGCTTCGCGCCCGGGACGGCGAGGAGGCAGTGACGCACGCGCACGACGGCCTCGGCGACGATGCGGACGCCGGTATGGTTGCGCAGCAGGTCGTACACATCGGCGACCGAACCGGCGTGCGTGTTCTCGACCGGTACGACGGCGGCGTCGACCTCGCCGTTCTCGAGCGCCGCGAAGACCTCCGAGAACGTGCGGCGCGGCAGGAGCTTCTCGTCCGGGAACAGCGCCGCGGCCGCCGCCTCCGAGAACGCTCCGGCCAGCCCCTGATACGAGACGCTCAGCGGTTGACCGCCGTGCGCCACTCCGCGTGACGCGGATCGTCGCCGCGCGCGATCGCGAAGTACACGTCGCCGATGCGCTTTGCGATCGGACCGATCTTGCCGTCACCGACGACGCGGCCGTCGACCTTCACGCACGGCGCGACCTGCGCGCCGGTGCCGCAGAAGAAGACCTCATCGGCGATGAACAGCTCGGTCCGGTCGATCGCGCGCTCGCGGATCGTGAGACCGAGCTCCTCGCGCGCGATCGTCATGATGCAGTCGCGCGTGATGCCCTCGAGGATGTCGTCGGTGACGGACGGCGTGATGAGCTCGCCGTCGCGGACCATGAAGAGATTCGCGCTGCCTCCCTCGGAGACGTGTCCGTCGCGCGTGAGGAAGATCGACTCGTCCGCATTCGCATCGTGCGCTTCGTCCACGGCGAGCGCGGTGTTGATGTACGCACCGGTGAGCTTGCCGCGCGCGGGGATGGAATCATCCGCCGTGCGCCGCCACGTCGAGGTCCGTGCCGCGAGACCTGAGGTCGGCAGATACGCGCCGATCGGGAACGCGAACATGCCGAAGCCGCTGCGTAGATCGTGAAGCGCGACCTTGATGGAGCGCGCGGCCTTGTACGCGAGCGGGCGGATGTAGACATCGGTCTTGAACTCGTTTCGGCGCAGCAGCTCGAGCGTGACCTCGGAAAGCATCGCGCTGTCGCCCGGAAGCTCGATGCGGAGGAGGCGGCAGTTGCCGCGCATGCGGTCGAAGTGCTCACGCAGCCGGAAGACGTAGAGCTGCTCCTGGCCCGCGTTCCAATAGGCGCGGATGCCTTCGAAGACGCCGGTGCCGTAGTTCAGCGCGTGCGTCGCGAGGCTGACGTGCGCGTCGGCCAGTCGTTTGAAGACGCCGTCCTGGTAGGCCCAGAGCGTCTCCGGGATCTCCGACCCGACCGCCGCCGTTTCCCTCTGCTGTTCGCGAACGCTGCTCGCCATCCGCTTCCTCCTCTAATAACAAGAAAGCCTCCCGGTCTCGGGAGGCTTCGTTCTACAAGAAAGCCTCCCGGTCTCGGGAGGCTTCGTTCTGTTCACTCTTGGTCTGCCGCTAGCTGAGCGCGCCTCCTCCGCCGGCTCCACCTGCTCCCTTGGGGAGCTCGATAACGGTGACGAAAAACACGCTGCGTGCCATGAGGACGCGAACGCTAAAGGCAGCGCGCGCTGGCGTCAACGTCACAGCCGTCCGATGACCTCGCCGCGCTGCCACACCCGCCGCGCGACCTCGAGCGCGACGATATCGGCCGCGACGAAGGCGAGACCGAGACCGACGAGCGCCCATCCGTCCGCGATGCGCGCCGCGGCGACGCCGACCCCGGCGAAGACCGCGGCGGACAGGCCGATCATGAGTCCCGCGACCTGCTGGCCGGCGCGCGTGGTGCGCACGACCGCGGCGATGATGAGGACCCAGCTGCCCGCGGTGATGAGATACAGGAACGCGACCACGAGGAGCGCGAAGAGGATCTCCGGCGGGAGGGCGCCGCGGATACGTGTCGCTCCGAAGAGGAACGAGCCGAGCACGTAGAAGACCCCGAGGCTGCTGGCGCAGATGAGCATCACGGGTCCGACCATCCCGAGCAGCTTGCCGACCACGATGTCCATATCGCGCACCGGCGACGCGAGGAGCGGCACGAGCGTGCCATTCTCCTTCTCCTGCGTGAAGGTCGACGCGATGAGCGCGACGCCGGACAGCGCGGGGATGAGCGTGCTCTGCAGCGCGAGCACGAGGATCGAGATGTCGTTCGGGCCGCCCGGCACTCCGCGGCCGCTCATCACGAAGAGGATCGGGAGCAGCGCGAAGAAACCGGTGCGGATGATCGCGCCGCGGTCACCGAAGATCTCCCAGCGGATCTCCCGCCAGGCGATGAGCGCGGCCTTACCCATTTGATTCCCCGGCCTCCGCGACGATCGCGAAGTAGGCGTCCTCGAGCGAGCGCTCCTCGCGCGCCAGGGTGATGACGCGCAGGCCCTCATCGAGCAGCGCGCGCAGCACCGCGGGGTTCGTCGTGCCCGGCTCGTCGGCGTCGAACCGGAGCGCGGCGTAGCCGTTCTCGGCAACCGGGGATGCGCGTCCGCGCGGAGGTCGCCGGTGAGTCCTTCGCGCGCGACGCGACCGCGATAGAGAACGACGACGCGATCCGCGATCCGCTGCGCTTCGTCGAGATCATGGGTGCACAGCAGGATCGCGCGGTGCCGGGCGCGCAGCGACACGATGAACGAGCGCAGCGATCGCGCGGTCTCGGGATCGAGCGCGGTGGCAGGCTCGTCGAGCAGGAGGACGGGTGGGTCGTGCACCAGGCCGCGCGCGATGGCGACCTTCTGCTTCATCCCGCGCGAGAACGCGCCGAGACGGACGTCGAGGCGGTCGGAGAGGCCGAGCAGCTTCGCGAGCTCCTCGGTGCGGCGCGCCGCGCCGGCGACGTCGTACAGGTGGCAGAAGAACGTGAGGTACGCGCGAAGTGTCATGCGCTCGTAGAGCGAGGGCTGGTCGGTGACCATCCCGCAGCGGCTGCGGATGCTGCCCGGATCGGCGCGCACCGAGATCCCGTCGACGAGCACGTCGCCGTCGCTTGGCGCGAGGATGCCGGCGATGATGCGGCTCGCGGTCGTCTTGCCGGCGCCGTTCGGGCCGAGGAGTGCGACGATCTCGCCCGGCTCGACGTGGAACGAGACGCCCTCGAGCGCCACCGTCCGCCCGAAGGAGCGCGACACGTCGCGCACGTCGATCATCGAACGAGCATATGCCGCGATGCCCTAGCCTTCGGGCGATGGATCTCGTGCTGTCGTTGCATGGCCGCGTCGCTTACGCGCTTGTCCTTTATTACACGCTCGTAGGGCTCTGGGGGATCGCGCAGGGCATCCGCGACCGCGGCCCGAACGCGAGCTACCGCGGCGCGATCGCGATCGCCGTGGGCGCCTCGGTCCTGCAGGGCGTGCTCGGCCTGTCGGTGCTCGTGTTCCGCGGCGCCCCCGCGGAGGGTGTGCACATCCTGTACGGGCTCGCGCTCGTCGTCGCGATGCCGCTCGCGGCCACGCTCGTGCGTGACCGCACACCGCGTGGTCAGTCGATCGCGCTGGGTCTCGCCGCGCTGTTCACCGCCGGCCTCGCGATCCGCGGGATAACCACGGCGTGACTGGGCATATCGTTGCCGCGATGGACGACGCTCCCGAGATCGATCCGGCGCCCGACGTGTCGCGCGAGGCGCTGCAGGCGCTGCGCGGCGACTTCCTCTACTTCAATGTCGCTGGGTCCGGACCGACGTTCCCGGTCGCACACCGTGCCGCCGACGCGTATCGGTCGTGGCTGTCGTCGGTCGGGATGTTCTCGCACGTCGGGTACGACGCGTACAACGCCGGGCTCGACGCGACTCGGGCCGACGTCGCCGCCGCGATCGGCGACGAGGGTGGCGCGACCCGCGTCGCGCTCACGCAGTCGGCGACTGATGGGCTGAACACGCTCGTCGCGGGACTACGCCTCGAGCCGAACGCGCTGGTCGTCACGACCGCCGAGGAGCACGGCAGCGCGCTGCTGCCGGTCTTCGGACGGCGCGCACGTGGCGACCGCGTGCGGGTCATCGCGCATGCCGATGACGACGGCTTCCTCGACGACGTGCACCGCGCGTTCCAAGAGGGCGCCGAGGCGCTCGTGATCTCGCTCGTCGGCTGCAAGAGCGGCAAGGTCCTTCCGGTCGCGGATGCAACCGGCATCGCGCACGACGCGGGCGCGACGGTGATCGTCGACTGCGCGCAGGCGCTCGGCCAGATCCCGGTCGACGTGCGCGCGCTCGGCGCCGACGCCTACGCCTTCCTCGGCTACAAGTGGCTGCACGGCCCCCTCGGCGTCGGCGCGTTCTGGGTCCAGGATCCCGAGCGCTTCGAGAGCACGCGCTTCGGCTGGCGCTCGCAGAGCGCGATGGACCTCGAGGGCGGCGTCACGCTCAAGCCTGAGGCGTCGCGCTTCGAGATCGGCACCGTCGATGCCGGCGCGTTCCAGGGCCTGCGGCAGACGCTCGCCGTGCACCGTCGCCTCGGCGCGACGGTCGGTCAACGCATACGTGCCCTGCGGGCGCGGCTGCTCGAGCGACTCGCGGAGCTTCCGTTCGACGTCCATTCACGGCCCAGCGAACCGACCGGCATCGTCGTCGCCGCGCCGCGAGGCGCGCCGGCCCTGGAGGTCGTCGAACGGATGTGGCGCGAGCAGCGCATCGTCGTGAAACACCTCTCCGAGCCGGGTCTCGAGGCCATCCGCCTGTCCTTCTGGGCGCTGCACCAGGAGAGCGACATCGATCGCCTGACCGACGCGTTCGCGCGCACGCTCGCCAGCCCCGTCCGCTGAGCGAACAGACCCTTCGGTATCGTTGCCGCCGTGGCCCCTCTCAGTGGACAAGTCGCCATCGTCACCGGCGCGGGCCGTGGGCTGGGTCGCGCCGTAGCGGAGACGCTCGCGGGGCTCGGGGCTTCGGTCGTGCTCGCGTCACGCAACGCGCCGGAGCTCGACGAGGTCGTGAAGATCATCAAGCGCGCCGGCGGTCACGCGCTCGCGCAGACCGCCGACGTTGCCGATGAGCGTCAGGTCCAGGATCTCGGCCTCGCGACCGCGCGCTGGGTCGGACCGGCATCGATCCTCGTGAACTGCGCCGGCATGGTCGACCCGATGGCGCCGCTGGCGCGATCCGATCCCGCGCTGTGGCTGCGCAACATCTCGATCAACGTCGGCGGTACGTATCTCCCGGTCCGCGTGGTCTTGCCAGGCATGCTCGACCGCGGCTTCGGGCGCATCGTGAACATCTCCTCGGGCTCCGCGACGCGACCGAGCGCAGGCTGGACCGCGTACTCCGCGGCGAAGGCCGCGGTGGTGCAGATGACGCGAAGCCTCGCGCTCGAGATCGAGGGGACCGGCGTGACCGCGTGCGCGTTCAACCCCGGCGCGATGGACACCGAGATGCAGGAGCGCATCCGCCGCACGCCTGCGTCGGAGTTCCCGCGCGCCGACGAGTACCGCGCCGCCGCGAAGGAAGGACGGCTCGTCGATCCGAAGGCGCCGGCGCGCACGGTCGCGTACCTGGCGCTGCCGAACACGCTGAAGAATGGACAAGCGCTCCAGTACGACGACGAGGAGCTGCGCCGCGCGGTGGAGAGCGCCCTCCCTGGGTAGGCGCTGATGCTCGCGGACGAACGGCGCGAAGAGCTCGTGCGCTTCGAGCGCACCTTCAACCTGGCGCGGCTCGGTGGTGCCGGGCTCGCCTTCTTTCTCGGCCCGTTCTTCCCGAACCTCGGCGCGTGGTCGCTGGCGCTCCTCGGCGTCGGGCTATTGATCGAGGCCGCGGCGATCGAGACCGCGCTCCGTCGCGTGCGTTCGCGGGACGGCCTCGAGCGACTCGCGCGCATTGTGTTCGCCCTCGACTGCGTCGTCGTCGCGTTCGGGATCTTCACGTTCGCGGCGGACCCGCGGTGGACCACGTACATCGTCGGCGTGCTGCTGATCATCGCCGGCGGTTTCCGCTTCGGCCCGCGCGGAGCGCTCGCCGGGGCGGGCGCGATGTCGCTCGCGACCGCCGCGGTCGCGTTCTTCCGCGCGAGCGCGTACGGCTACGCCCTTGAAGGGGAACGGATCTTCTTCACCGTGACCGTGAATCTGCTCGCGGCGTTCCTCATGTCCGGGCTGCTCCGTGAGCTGCGCGGACTGCGCGGGCAGCGCGAGGCATTCCTGAAGCAGACCGCCGAGACGGAGGCGCTCCGTGCCGTCGATCAGATGAAGAGCGACTTCCTCGCCGCGATGTCGCACGACTTCCGCAGTCCGCTCACCGTCGTGCGCGGTGCCGTGGAGCTGCTGCTCGGAGAGCGGCCGGGAGCACTCACGGCCGGCCAGCGCGAGCTGGCGGAGAGCGCCGAGCGGAACGTGTTGCGTCTCGAGGAGTTCACGGAGGATCTGCTCGAGATGGCGCGGCTCGAGCAGGGCGCCGTGGCGCTCGAGCCCGAGGAGCTGGACGTGCGCTCGCTCCTCAGCGAGATCGTCGCCGACCATCAGATCCTCGCCAAGCAGCGCCGCCAATGGTTCGCGCTCGATGCCCCCGCCGACACGATGAAGGTCTCCGCGGACCGCGGCCGGCTTCGGCAGGCGCTGAGCAATCTCGTTGGGAACGCGATCAAGTACGCCCCGAGCGGCACGCCGATCAACGTGCGCGCCGAAAGACAGAACGGGCTCTTCCGGATCGCCGTGAGCGATCACGGCCCGGGCATCCCGCCGGAGGAGCGCGGGCACATGTTCGAGAAGTTCTTCCGCGGCCGCGGCGTCGGCTCGACGCCAGGCGCGGGCCTTGGCCTCTCGATCGCGCGGTCGCTCGTCGTGCTGCACGGCGGCACGCTCGACTATGAGGACACGCCGGGCGGCGGTTCGACGTTCGTCGTGCGCCTCCCGGTGGAGAACGCGTGAAGGTCCTCATCGTCGACGACGAGCCCGATGTTCGGTCGCTCGTGCGCAGCGCGCTCCAGTACGCGCGCGTCCCGCTCGAGGCGATCGAGGCCGCCGACGCTGAGGAAGCGCTCGCGGCCGTCGCGTCCGCGCAGCCGGACATCATGGTGCTCGACCTCGCGCTTCCGGCGCGCGACGGGTTCTCGGTGCTCGAGGAGCTGCGCCGAACGAGCGACCTGCCTGTGATCGTCCTGACCGCGCGCGGACTCGAGCAGGACAAGATCCGCGGACTCGAGCTCGGCGCCGACGACTACATGACGAAGCCGTTCAGTCCGCGCGAGCTCCTCGCGCGCATCGAGACCGTGCTGCGCCGAACGACGAAGACCGGTGGCGAGCTGCGGCGCGGGGTCATCGAGACAGGCGACTTGCGCATCGACATCGGCGGGCGCCGGGTGTTCCTCAGCGGCGAAGAGGTGAGGCTCACCCGCACCGAGTTCGATCTCCTTGCCGAGCTCGCCGCGCGCCGCGGTGAAGCGCTACCGCACGAGACGCTTCTCGAGAAGGTGTGGGGACCGGAGTACCGCAGCGAGAACCACTACCTGAAGGTGTACATCGGGCGCCTGCGCGACAAGCTCGAGGCCGACGCATCGCAGCCGCGCCTGATCGTCAACGTGCGTGGTGTCGGCTACCGGCTCAACGTGCCGTAGCCGAGGCTCGACCCGGAGCTAACGCTCCGCGGACTTCTCGCGGCCCGCCGGCCGGTAGTTCTTGCGCTTCTGGATCGCGGCCGAGATGAGCTTGCTCACCCCAGCCGGGTCGCTCTGCGCCCGGCGTTCGAGCTCAGCGGGGCCGCGCCCGATGAGACCGCAGGTCGGGCAGTCGCCGCGGCCGTCAAGACGGCCGTGGCAGTTCGAGCAGTGCACCTCGAACGCGGCCTGCGGCCGGAAGAGACCCAACTCCTGGGCCTCGGCGATGAGCGCCTGCGCATCTGCGGTCATCCGGCAAGCACCACCGACTTCTTCTCGGTATAGCTCTCGATCGCCTCCATGCCGTGCTCCTTGCCGAACCCCGACTGCTTGGCGCCGCCGAACGGGAGCTGGTCGTACGCGACCTGGATGTCGTTCACCCAGGTGTAGCCGGCGTCCAGAAGCTCCGCCGCCTTGCGCGCCTTCGCCATGTCCTTGGTAAAGATCGATGAGCCGAGGCCGTAGACCGACGCGTTCGCCTTCGCGATGGCCTCGTCGATGTCCTTCACGATGAACAGGGGTACGGCCGGGCCGAACACTTCCTCGGTCGCCATGCGCGAGTCCTCAGGGACGTCGGTCAGCACGGTGGCGGGATAGAACCAGCCCTTCGCGTATTCGGCACCATCGGGCCGCTTGCCGCCCGCGAGCACCTTCGCGCCGCGGTTCACCGCGTCCGCGACCTGCGCTTCCACCTCGGCGCGCTGGTGCTCGGTGTGGAGCGGACCCATCTTCGTGTCGGCGGCGAACTGCTCGCCGATCTTCCACTCCTTCTGCGCGCGCTCGGTGAACTTTGTCATGAACTCCTCGGCGATCTTCTCGAACAGGAAGATGCGCTTCACCGCGAGGCACGCCTGTCCCGCGTTGAAGAAGCGGCCGATCGCCGCGGCCGCGGTCGCGCGGCGGATGTCCGCGTCGTCGGCGACGATGAGCGCGTCGCTGCCGCCGAGCTCGAGCGTCACGCGCGTCACGTTCTTCGCGGCGAGCTCCATGATCCGCTTGCCCGTCGCGGTCTGTCCGGTGAACGCGATCTTGTTGATCTTCGGGTGGCTCACCAGCGCGTCGCCGATCTCGCTGCCGGAGCCGTGCACGATGTTGATGACGCCCGGCGGGAAGCCGGCCGAGTTGATCGCCTCGATCGCGCGCTGCGTCGCGAGCGGGGTCGTCGAGGCGGGCTTGAGCACGATCGTGCAGCCCGTCGCGAGCGCCGGGCACAGCTTGTTCGCGAAGAGCGTCAGCGGGAAGTTCCACGGTGTGATCGCGACGACGACGCCGACCGGACGGCGGATGGTGATGCCGAATTTCGACGGATCGTCGAGCGGGATGTAGTCCCCGCGGATCTTGTCTGCCAGCCCTGCGAAGTACTCGAGGTTCTCGGCCACCCGCTGCGCCTCGATCTTCGCGTGCGCGAGCGGCTTGCCCTGCTCCATCGCGAGGAGCTTCGCGACCTCATCGACGACCTCGTGCATCTTCCGCGCGGCCTCGTGCATCAGCTTCGCGCGCTTGCTGCCGGGCGTCGCTGCCCAGCCTGGGAACGCTTTGCGCGCCGCGTCGACGGCGGCATCGACATCGGCCTGCGTGCCGCGCGGGATCTCGCCGACCGCCTCGCCGTTCGCGGGATTGCGGACCTCGATCGTCTTGCCCCCCTGGGCGTCGACGAGCTCTCCGCCGATGAGCATCTTGGCCATTCTCAGGACCTCCCCGTGGGTGAGGAACCAGTTTAGGAGCGCGGCGGGCAGGCCGCGGCCGGGCATACTCGCCTGATGGATCACCAGTCGATCGCGTTCGCGATCCGCTGGGTCCACGTCGTCGCAATGGCCGCGGCCCTCGGCGGCGCGTTCCTCGTGACCTGGCTCACGTGGCGCTCGCCCGGAGATCGCGTGCTCGACATCGCGGTCCGGTACGAGCAGCTTTTCTGGGCAGCCGCCGGCGTGCTGGTGATGACCGGTGTCGGCAATCTGGGTGCGTTCGGCGCCGGGCTCCCCGAGCCGGCAACGGAATGGGGCCGCACGTTCACCACCAAGCTGTGGCTCATCGCGGCGCTCGTCGCGCTGTCCCTGCCGCGCTCGCTCGCGGTACTCCTGGCGACGGCCGCGGCGGCATCCGCTGCCAGCCCGTCCCTGCGTACCGTCTACTCGGCGACGACGGCGGCCCTGGCGGTGATCGTCGCGCTCGCCATCGGCTTGGCGCACGGATGAGCGCGCTTGGCTGGGTCCTTGGGACGTTCCACACAACGGCGCTCGCTCTCGTGCTCCTGCTCCTCGTATATCCGCGGGGCGGACTGGGCGCGACGCTCGCCAATCTCAGCACGCTCACCGGGCTCGCCCTGTTCATAGCGCTGTGGACGACGACACTGTTCACCACGAGCCGCGCGATCGCCGGGCTCGACCTCTTGGGCGACACGAGCGCTGGTTTTCACCGGCGCGCACTGCGCTGGGGCGGCGCCAATGGGATGCTCTTCTTCGTCAGCCTCGTCGCGATCCTCGTTGTCAATGCGATCCTCACCGCCTCGCCGGGCACGAATGTCGGCGGGATCTTCTCGTCCGCCGCGTTCTTCGGCCTGTTCGGGCTGGCGTTCGCGATGGTCATCGGCGCGCTGCTGGGCGTCGTCTTCGCGACCGTCGATCTCGCGGCGCTCCGCCTCGCGCGTGCTGGTGCGCCGCCGGGATAAGGTATGGCGCGCACCAACGTTGGGGAGGTCAGCTAATGGCCGTGCGACTCGAGAAGCAGGACGCGATCGGACACATCGTGCTCGACCGCCCTCCGGCCAACTCGTACGACCGCGCGTTCATGGAGGAACTCGACGCCGCGATCGAGGATGCGCGCAAGGACGACGACGTCAAGGCCATCATCGTGCGAAGCGCATCGGAGAAGTTCTTCTCCGCGGGCGCCGACGTCTCGGTGTTCGCGAAGAGCGACCTCGACACGCAGAACGCCTTCGTCGTGTGCGCGAACGAGGCGATGAGCAAGTTCGAGAGCACGCCGAAGGTCGTCATCGCCGCGATCAACGGGCACTGCCTTGGCGGCGGTCTCGAGATCGCGCTGTGCTGCGACTTCCGCATCGCGGCGGAGGGCGGCTACAAGATCGGACTGCCCGAGGTCACGCTCGGGCTGCTGCCGGGGACCGGCGGCACGCAGCGGCTGCCGCGGCTCATCGGCCGGCAGCGGGCGCTCGAGCTGATGCTGCGCGGTACGACGCTGTCGCCGCAGGCTGCGAAGGACGTCGGCATCGTCGACGAGCTCGTGCCCGCCGCGGATCTTCAAACGGTCGCCCTCGATCGCGCGCGGGCGTACGCCGAAGGCCCGACATATGCCGTAGGCCAGATCAAGCTCGCCACGGTGCAGGGCTACGGTCGATCGCTCGCCGAAGGCCTCGCGATCGAGCGCGAGGCCCTCATTCGACTCTTCAAGAGCGAGGACGCGCGTGAGGGCGTGAAGGCCTTCGTCGAGAAGCGAAAACCGGAATACAAGGGACGCTAGCAACGGACAAGCGCGTCAGCCTCACGGAGGCGGTCACGCGCTTCGTCCCGGACGGCGCGTCGATCGCGCTCGGGTGCGCCCTTGAACCGGCCATCCCGTTCGCGTTCGCGCACGAGCTGATCCGCCAGCGCAGGCGCGAGCTCGAGCTCATTGGACCGATCTCCGATATCGCGTTCGATCAGCTCATCGGCGCCGGCTGCGTTCGGCGCGTGACCGCGGCCTGGGTCGGCAACGTCTCGGCCGGCCTCGCGCACGCGTACCGCCGCGCGATGGAAGAGGGGATACCGCGCCGCATCGAGGTGCGCGACCACAGCAACTTCACGATCGCGCAGGCGCTCATGGCTGGCGCGCTCGGCGCTCCGTACATCCCGACGAAGACGCTCCTCGGGAGCGACATCCCGCGCGCGAACGGAACGTTCGTCACGGCGACATCGCCGTTCGACGGCTCGCCGCTCCTCCTCATCCCGGCGATCACGCCAGATGTCACCGTCATCGCCGTGCAGCGGGCCGACGCGGATGGGAACGCCCAGCTCATCGGACCGTGGGGCGTGTCGCAGGAGGCGGCGCTCGCGGCGAAGGCGGTCGTCGTGCTCGCCGAGGAGATCGTCGCCCGTGAGGTCATCGGCGCCGATCCGAATCGCACGATCGTTCCGGCGATGAAGGTGGTCGCGGTCGTCGAGGAGCCCGGGGCCTGCCATCCCTCGCCGCTGCAGGGCCGCTACGGTCGCGACCACCAGTTCTTCCACGACTACCATCGCGCCACGCGTACCTTGGACGGCTTCGACGCCTGGATCGCCGAGTGGGTCACCGGCGTTCGCGACCGTCGCGAGTATCTGAACAAGCTCGGCCCGCCGTGGCAGAAGCTGCGGATCTCAGACGGAGGTGTGGAATGACCCCGGGCTCGATCTACGACCGGATGCTCGGCGCGCTCCGGCTCAACGAGGCCACCTACGAAGATATCGAGCACGACGAGAAGGCCACCGGCGAGGCGGCCTTCATCGTCGTCGCGACGAGCCTGGTGAGCGGTGCGGTGAACGGCGTGCTCACCGGCGCATCGAGCGGCTTGCTCGGAGGGCTCGGGTCCTTCGTCGGCTGGGCGTTCTACGCCTGGATCGCGTACATCGTCGGCGTCAAGTTGTTCCCCGGGCCGCACACGAGGTCCAGCTGGGGAGAGATCGCGCGCACGCTCGGATACGCGAACACCTGCCGCTTCCTGATCCTCTTCGAGCTCGTTCCCGGACTGCAGGCGATCACGAGGACCGTCGTCAGTCTGTGGGTCCTGGTCGCGACGATCGTTGCCCTGCGCGCTTCACTCGACATTACGACCGGCCGCGCGATCTGGATCGCGATCGCCAGCGCGATCGGGCAGCTGATCGTCATCGGTCTCGCACTTACGATCGCGGGCGCCCTGATATCGCGGTAGTGGACGTCTCGCCGGGCGAGCTCATGGTCGCGCAAGCCGCACGCGAGATCCACGACGGCGAGCGCGTCTTCGTTGGGATGCGGCTGCCGCTCATCGCCTTCGTGCTCGCGAAACGCACCCACGCGCCGAACGCCGTCGGCCTGTTCGAGCTCGGGATCGTGCGAGACGAGCCATCGCCCGAGCTCCTGTACACGATGGGCGACCCGCCGAACGTGACGGGCGCCGTCTGGTGCGCACGCACGATCGATCTCATGGGACTCCTGCAGCGCGGCGAGGTGGAGGCCGGCTTCATCGGCGGCGCGGAGGTCGATCGACACGGGAACCTCAACACGACCGCGATCGGCGAAGATCGTGCGCGTCCGAAGGTGCAGCTACCGGGGTCCGGTGGAGGCGCGGATATCGCGAGCCTGGCGCACCGGCTCATCGTGATCATGGCGCACGACAAGCGGCGTCTTCGCGAGCGCGTCGACTTCGTGACATCGCCGGGCTACGGCGAGGGCGGTCCATGGCGCACGCGCGTCGGGCTGCCGCGCGGAGGCCCCTCGGTGCTCATCACGACTCTCGGCGTGTTCCGTTTCGTGGCCGGCGACGCCGTCCTCGTGTCCTATCACCCGGCGAG
>WNGA01012019.1_pt1 | contig 17246 bp, 18 predicted proteins | sample 5400061 | NCBI WGS metagenome assembly WNGA01 (sample SAMN13153366, study PRJNA577476) | soil metagenome | isolation source: 100 cm soil or saprolite under grassland replicate 2 | place: USA:California | collected 2016-06-15 | reverse complement strand
GAAAGGAGCAGTTATGAAAACAGATACGGTTCTGACAATGAATGAATATTTCGATGCGTGTTGTGGCGTTCCCAAGCATGCGGATCCACCGGCTGACAACGCGCGTCACATTCCGATAACAAGCGAAGGCGATATTGATCCCCGGAGCGAGGAGCACGGTTGCCGGTGCGACCGCTGGGGCCATCCGGCTTGTCTTGAAGAGCGGAAGCCGCGACTCTGCGCCGCGGCCGACGAGCTTCTTTTGTAACACAAACGAAGTGAACAAAATGGAATACGTAATTGCATTCAGCGTGGTCGCGATGATGGGACTCTATGTGCTGATCATCGGGCAATGCTTGAGAGAACCTGAGTGGCAGTAAGCTTTCGACAGCGAATGGCGAATGCAAACTCTTCAAACGCGCGACCGGCCTCACCTTCACCGATTACCTCACCCGGGTACGAATCGAGAAAGCCAAGAGGCTCCTGCTTGACCGCAATCGTCGCATCAGCGAGATCGCTTACGATGTCGGTTTCCAGTCGCTCACTCATTTCAACCGCGTTTTCAGGAAACTCGTCGGCAAATCGCCCAGCAGTTATCGCCGATCAGCTTCCAAACTCGCATAGTCCTAATCAAGAAGGACAATGAGCAGCAAAGATGCTTGTTGGCTATAATCGCAGAGCAACCAGCGATGCGATTCCAGGCAGTTGACAGCGCCTTGCGCCAACGGTGGTCACAACTCGCCCAAGTTTCGTTGCAACACCTTCTGTAGCTCGCGCGGTCTCAAGAGCACAACCGTATTACCTTTCACGCGCAAAAATTTCTGGTCGCGAAATTTTGCTAACGTCCGAGACAACGTCTCACTCGTTGTTCCCATCTCGGCGGCAAGCACGCGTTTGGTTCGGTCAAGTTTGATTTCGACTGGACGTGCGCTAACTGGAAGTGGACATTGTTTCAGCAACCAGTTGGCCAGCCGAGTTTCCATGTCTTTCAAAGTGAGATCATCGAGCAAGCCGACGATTACCCGCAGATGCTGGCTCATGGAGCCGAGCATGCGCAGCGCAAGGTCAGGTCGCCTGCGCAAAAGATCGACAAATTCATTTTTCGGAACGAGCAGAACAGTCGTCGGCTCAGTCGCGCGTGCATCCGCGGGATAACCTCCCTCTGTCGCAAGCGTTGCTTCGGCAAACGATTCGATGTGGCGAAACACATGAATCACCTGCTCTTTTCCCGCGGAGCTGACGCGATGAACATTGATCGCGCCCTTCTGCACGACATAAAAACCTTCGCTGCGATCGCCTTCGCGAAAAAGATAATCGCCCTTGTCGAGATGCTTCGGAACGACGAAAGACGCGATGGCCACAATGTCAGTTGTCGGCAATCCCATGAAAAGCTGGCAACTGCGCAGCGTATTTTCGATGACGGCTTGTCTGAATGTGCTCGCTTCCAGCGTCACGCCCGGAATGCTATCTCTGGCACCGCCATCCGTCGCGCCAAAAGCGCGATTTACTCTTCGCTTAGAAACAATTTTGGCACGAGCGCCCATGCCCACACAATCGCCGCGACAAGCCATATCAGCGCGGCATAGGCGAGGTGACTGTTGCGCGCCGGTAAAATGAAATCAGCAGCAACCCGAGTGATCATGGCGACCAACAACAGCGCAAGAGCGCCAATCAGAAACCGAAGCCTTTTTCGGAACAAATGACTTTCTCCAGCGTGACCGAGGATAACGCGCGTGCTCACGGTAAAAACAATGATGCTGAAGCCGCCGATGAACATGAGGTGGAGATTGGCGAGCCGATAAGCTGGCAGCACCACCGGAAGAAACAAGCCGGAGACCAGCAGCAGCGCGCCGAGCCGAAAACACTGCGCGAGAAACGGTGGACCACTCGGTCTTTTCAGCAAATGACCTTGCGTGATAAAATAAACCAGGGTTGTTAGGCTGCGAACCAGCGCCGCAGTGCGGACCCAGGAGAGCGCCTCCAGAGCAAAAGAACTCCAAATCACCAGACCGGTCAGCGCTGCAATCGCCGCTCGTTTTCTCCACAATGCCACTGCAATTCGCAGATCGGACGGCTCAGGCTTTGCGCCGCCAAGAAGTTTCGGAAAGAAAAATGCGCCAACGCCGAGTATTGGAAACAGTACGAAACCTTCGTTGAGCATCAGCCTGCCGAGCTGATTCAGGAAAAACCCGTTCGTAATCGATTTCGACGCCGTAATCAGAAATATGCCGACGATTGCGTTGAGCAATCCAAAGAGCACCAGCACGAAGTTCGGCGGTGGCAAATCCTGTGCAGCTCGCGCCCGTGTCCCCATCGCACCGAGGAAGAACAGAAGCAGCGCGAGAAACAAGATGTCGCCGCCAGTTTGGTTTTGAACGAGATGGAGGAACGCGCTCAAGATTTGCAACGCGAGCAGGATGGAAGTTTCGGCAGCAGTAAGCGGTGGCGCCTCGAGCAGGCGCGGTCCGGCCGTGCCCAGGAATCCAATGACGAACGAGCCCATCATTCCCTCGATCATCAAATGGAGGTGAGCCTCTCGCGGATAAAAATTAATTGCATGCCAGACAAACAATGGCCACAGGGCAACGCCAATTGCCCCGAGCAACAAACCGAGTGGAAAGAAAATCCGAAATGGCTCCGCGAAACAGAGCGCGAAAAATTTATTCGGCTTCACGATCCCGCTGGTGAGAACGACAACTAATCTTCGTGCCAGAAATGGACAACCCAGCCCCCGACCTGGCGTTCGACGCGTGATTGGAAGCCTTCGCTGCCAAGTTTTTCGATGAGCGGCGATGGGAGAAACGGCGCGATGACGGAAAGTCCCTCGTTAGGGCGAAGTGCATCGACACTTTCTCGAATTTTCGAAAACGGCTCGACGCCGCGCGCGAGAATGGGTCTTACGTCGAGTGTCTTGAATTTGCGCGCCATTGGTTTCATTCCTCCCAACGATTCAAACGGAGACCAGCAAACGCGACGAGCGTCGTGGACCAAAACGCCGCAATCACGCTGAACCAAAGAGCGGCATGCGCGATCCACCAATTCGCCAATGGTGTTTTGTTAGCCGCTTCGGCCGGGACTTGTTCGAGGGCAAAGAGCGCTTCAATTCGGAAAGAGTCGAGCGGGTTCAGCATCAAAAGCGAAACCCAGAGATCGGGAAATTTCTGAATGAGTTCCCAGCGTGCGGCGAAGAGCGCGATGAGATCGATGCCGAAAAGCAGAAGCAGCCACGCGCTTACACCGGCGATGAGTGCCTGGGCGCGATCGTGTGCGAAAAACCCCGCGGCCAGTCCGAGCGCAAGAAACGCGGCCGCGAGCAATAAAGTCTGCACGTAGAGCATCGCGATTTTTTGTCCACCGGCGCCGGCCATAAAGCCCGGCAGAAAAAGTAGCAGCAGGACCGCGCCGAAGATCGCCAGGTAGGCGATGAATTTGCCGATGACATAAGCGAAACGTGGCACCGGTTGCGCAAACAACATTTGCCATTCTTCTCTCTCGGCTTGCGCGCTGCTCACACCGGCCAACAGCGCGAAGAGTGAAACGAAATAAAGCGAGACCTGTAAAATCAAAAACGCAATGCTGTGCGCGTCTTCGCTCAAAACAAACGCCGCTGCGCCGCCCAGCAGCGACAAAACAGAAAAGACCTGAAAGTAGCGATTAATGAGGGCGTCACGAAACTCGCGCAACAAAACGGCGCGAAGCGGCGCGGCATTAGCGAACAATGGAAAAGTGCGGTTCATCGATTGTCGATCTTGTGGACGCGCCGTGCGCGACCCTTTCCATTTCGTCGAAATTGTGCGGCAGATTTGTTGGATCGAGTTCGCGTTCGATTTTTCCGTCGCGACAAAGGAGGCAGCGGTGCGCAACATTGTTCCATTCCCGGACCAAATGCGTGGTGACAAGCACTGTCTTGCCGCGCGCCGCTTCAAAACGAAGCGTCTCTTGCAGTCGTTTGCGCCAGGCCGGATCAAGACTCAGGCCCGGTTCGTCCAGCAACAACACGGGCGCGTCCGGCAAAAGCAGCAAGGCGAGGCCGAGCCGCTGACGCGTGCCCCCGGAAAGCTCGCTAGTCCGAATCTTTTCGAAATCGCGCAGTCCGGCAAGATCGAGCACGGCTTCGTAACGCAAGGCCGCGACACCGCGCATCCGCGCGTAGAAACGCAAAATTTTCCCACAAGTCATGCGCGGATGAAAACTGGGTCGTTGCGGCAAATACGCCAGCGAACGCTGCGCCTCAATTCGTTGAGCGACAATGTCGATCTTGTTAATCCGCGCATTTCCGCTATTCGGACGAATCAACCCGGCCAGCACTTTCATCGTCGTGCTTTTGCCCGCTCCGTTTGGACCGACGAGCAACGTGATTTCGTCGGCTGCCGCGCAGAAAGTGATGCCGCGCAAGACGAGATTGCGTCTGTAACTTTTGGTGATCTCTTCAGTCGTAATCATCGTTCGTTAGGCGAATCCGCGATCTTTTGTGTGGCACGGGCCGCCCGTCGGGCGCGCACTTTCCAGAAATGCGAATTGAGCGGCGCGGGATCTTCGATGTAACTGATCCCAGGCAAGGCCGCCCGCTCTTCCGCGAAGCGCAGTAGCTTGAGCGCGGGACTGTCGGAAAGAAATGCGACCGCCGGAAAATCACGGCGCAAAACGCCGAACAGATCGAGCTCGCGATGCGGCATTTCTACCGGGTGCAGATTTTGCATGAAAACATTTTCCGTGAACCGATTGCCGTCGGAGTTCGAGCCGAAACGCAGTCCGATGTAATTTTGCATCACGCGATTGCCGGCAATCTGGTTTTCATTGCACTGATTAAACGAGAGACCCACGGCGTTCTGGGTAATTTCATTCTTTTCGAGCCGACTCCGATCGGATGATTGAAAAATGAGTCCGTAAGCCCGGTGGCCACGGTTGTTGATGAAGCGATTGCCGCGCACGACCAATTCTTTCGAGAACATGATCGCGGCGCCGGCGGCGTTCTCCGAGAAGGTGTTGTTCTCGAAAATATTTCCGTCCGAATACATGTAGTGCAGGCCGTAGCGGACGTGGTGGACGAGATTGTTTTCGACACGGGAATTGTTCGTGAACGAAAAATAAATTCCGTCGCGCGTATCGCTGATTTCGTTGCCGCGGATCAAATTACCTTCGCAATTCCACTGGTGAATTCCGTTGCCGCGGCGATTGGGCACGAGCATTGTGTCGCAATTTTCCGTGCTGGTTCCAATACCCTTCTCGACCGGCTCGGTGGAGGCGGTCAGAGTCGTTTTACCCTGGATGCGGTTGTTGAGAATCTGCGCGCCGGAAACTTTTTTGAGGTAAATGCCGTGAAGCGAATCGGCGATGACGCAATTGTAGATCTTTGCACGATTGCCGGTTACGAAAACGGCGGCATCATCATCCGACAATTGCAAGCCGGAACCGGTGATGCGGAATCCGCTCACTGTCACATCGTCCGCCGAGATGGTTACCACGTTGCCAGCGCCGTTGCCGCGAATTACCGCGCCTTTTTCACCAATCAGAGCGAGAGGTTTTTTGATGATGATTGGGCCCGCATAGATTTCAGCTTTAAGCACAATCGTCTCGTTAGGCTTGGCCAAGTCAACGCGTTGCTGAAGCGTACCAGCTCTCAGAGGAGTCGGCAGGTAAAGCGCGATCGCGAGAATGTGGGGAGCGAAGATCTTCGCGCTCATGTTGCCCGTTCCTTGCGCGAGAACCAGCCGGCCAACACGATGAGCAGAACCGAAAGACACAGCAGATAAGCGCCGGCTTGCGGGAAACTGTGCTCGCGGAAATTCGCAATCTGCTCCACGCCAATCAGCCGCGGTGTAAACGGCTTGATGTGCATTGGCGCGTGCGGATCGAGATTGTGGCCGTACGTGTAAAGCCGATACCAGAACGAAGCGATCGAAAACGCGCCGAAATAAGAATAAACCGCGAAGAGATCGGCCACGTTGCTCATCTCGCCGAACACGATCGAGCGGAGCGTCATCAAAATAATCAGCCCGAAGACGAACGGCATCCAGCGCATCTCCATGAAGTCGGCTTCCTGGATCGGTTTCACAATCCGCCGCCATGAATTTTGTACGGGAAGATGTAGAGATCGAGTCCATCGGGATATTGCGGCGCGACCAAATGCATTTTCCAAAGTGGAAAGAAGATCGACGCCGCGATCGTGGCCGCGGCGGTGAGCAGGAGCAAACGCGACCGCAAATTGAGTGGTTTGTGCAAAAACCGAAATTCGCGCCGAAGAAATCCTGAAATGTGTTGCACAATGTCGATCTTGAAGTTAGGCGCGGGGCTGAAGAATTTCCCCAGCCCCACGATTAAAATTCTATTTTTGCGCTGTCGCTCCAGTCGTGCCTGCGCTCGCCGGACCTTCTCCCGGCTTCCAGACGACGAGATAGCCTTGCATTTCCTGATGCAACGCCGAGCAGAAGTTAGTGCAGTAAAAGGGAAACACACCAGGCTTCTGCAACTTGATGTGAAACGTTTTCGTCTCACCCGGGTCTATCACCATGTTGATGTTGTGTTCGATCAAGCCGAAACCGTGAATCATGTCGCGGGTCTGTTCGAGGTTCGTGACGTGCACAGTAAGATCGTCGCCCACCTGCGCGTCGATCCGGTCAGGAGTGTAACGGCTGCGGATCGCGGTCAGCTTGGCAACCACTTGACTTCCATTTCTTGAAACACCGGTTGCATCTTTGTCCCATACCGCGTTCGGGTCTTTATTCTCCTCTTTCGGATAAACTTCCGCCGGTTGCACATCGCTGACTTTGAGAATCTGCGCGAAATGCGGTTCCGGTTCTGTGTACGACTCGGCGATCATTTTCATTTTATCGCCGCTTATGTCGATCAACTGACTCGATTCGGGCTGGGCAGGTCCGACATTGATGTGACGCCCAGCCGAAAGCTTGTTCATGGCCACGAGCCATTTGCCGTAGGGATTTTTCGTGTCACTCCCAGCGACAACGAGGTGACCGGTGCTGAAATGGCAGGGGACCTTGTCGAGCACGGCTTTGTTCAGATCTTTTTTCTCCTCGTCAGTCCACGGCGGCAGCTTCCATTTTACGATGCATGAATCGATGAACATCGACGTATATGCGAAGCCTCTGCCGTCGTACTGCGTGTGCAACGGGCCGAGGCCGACCGGCACTTCGCCTTCCACAACATCGTTGTATTCTAGAACAGGCACTCCCCGGACATCACCACCGTGAACAAAGTCTTTCTTCGCGATTGCCTCTTTCAGTTTCTCAAAACTAATAACGGTGGTTGCTGGCTGGAGTTTGCCGCCAGCAACGATCCACTTGCCGCTTGGATCAACATCCATGCCGTGTGGTGATTTCCCGACCGGGACGAAATACAACACGCCGGGCACCTTCGCAGGATCGATAATCGGCACCCCATCCATCGTCTCTGCCTTGCCTTCAGCGACCGCTTGTTCGGCCGCGCGCCAATTCACCACGGCGCAGAGATCGCGATCCTTCTGGGATGAGTTCACCTCCAGAACGTCGTGCGCCATTTCCGTGTTGTAGCTCGTCCAAAACGCCCAACCGCTGCTCGGGCCCTTGCCGGTGGAACCGAGGTCCCAATCGAACGGCGGCGTCAGGATTTGCCAGCCCACTTTCATCTCGCCCGTTTGCGGATCGACTTTGATCCCGCTGACCATGCCGTTGAATTCCTTTTCGTAATCTTTCGGATCGGCCACGCGTCCTTTTGGAAGCGGCACCGAGAAACGCGTCGCACACAGAATGTATTCCGAGTTCTCCGTGATGAATGACGATCCGTGATTGCCGATAGAGTTTGGAATCGGGCCGAGGATCTGGTGCGTCTTAAAATCGCGCAGATCAATCCGCGCTATTCGGTTATTGGCGTTATCATTTACGAATAGCCACCGGCCATCGTATTTGGAATCGGTCTGTGAAAGCGCCGGGTGATGCATGTCGCCCCAGGTGAAATCGCCGAGCATTTTCTTCGATTCCTCATCGAAGCCGTAACCGGTGCCCGGATACGGGGCGAACACCGGAATGGTGCTGATGTGGCGCAGCGATGGAATGCCCGCGACGAAGACCTGTCCCGAATGACCGCCGGAATAAAAAAGATAGTATTCATCCTTCTCGCCTGGGGCGACGTAACTGGCGAGCGCGTTCGCCGTGCGATCGCCTTTGTTTGTGCTGCTGCTTTTTCCGCAGCCGGTCAGTGTGGCTGCGATTACGATCGCAAACGCGATCAGATACTTGGTTCTTATTTTCATTGTCGATCTTTCGTGTTTTCGGTTTTATTTCACTGCCATGACGCCCTTGGTGCCCTGCGAGTAATGCCCCGGGAACGAACAAAAGAATGGATAATCGCCGGGAATGAACGGTGCGTTGAACGTCACCGTATCGCTTTCGCCAGGCCCGAGCAGTTTCGTATGCGCTATCACGCCTTTCTTTTCGTATTCAGGTGGAACGTAGTCATGGGCTGCGCTCATCGAGGCCGCGTCGAGAAAATTTTGAACGTTTACGTTACGATCGAGAACGACGAAGTTGTGACCCATCGAAAACTTAGGCGTCGTGCCGATGTTCGTCAGCGTGATTGATATTTTCTGGCCGGGCTTCGTATCGAATGCCGTGACGTCGTACTTCATTTTATCATCGGCGTTGATATGGACTTCTTTGGGCGGCACCTGCGGTGCAGGCGAACAACCGCCGAGGAAATAGAAGAGCGCGCTGCAACCAAGCGCGACGACTGAGGCTAGCTGAGTAACTCTTTTTCTCATGCGGCGAAATTAGAGCGGCGTGAAAAATCGCGCCTTGATCCAGATCAAGCCTTTCGCCGGTTTTTTCTGGAATGGAACCGGCCTTCGATTTGAATTGTGCTGATGCAAAAACTCGTGCTGATCGGCTGTCTCGCTCTTGCATTGCTGGGGTGCGGGCGCTCAACCAATCCAGATGAAGGAGGACAGCATTACGATACACGGGGCGTGGTGCGCGGATTTTCGCCGGACCGATCGACGATTGAAATCCAGCATGAAAACATTCCTGATTTCATGCCATCGATGACGATGCCGTTCGTCGCGCGCGACCGGAAGGAAATTGCCGATCTAAAGACCGGCGATCCGATTTCGTTTCGCATGACGGTGACGCAAAAGGATTTTTGGGTCGATAGTGTAAGAAAAATCCCACGCGACGACGTTAATGTTGCGGAACCGAAACCGACACCTGCGATTTTCTCTGGAAGCAGGACGCGGCTGAAGGAGGGAGACGAGATGCCGGTCTTCAATCTGACGAATCAAAATGGCGACCAGATTTCACTGAATACATTTCGCGGGCAACCTTTTGTCCTCACTTTTATTTTCACCCGCTGTCCGCTGCCTAACTTTTGCCCGCGCATGTCAAACAACTTCCAGGAGCTGCAAACGGCGATCAAAACCGGTAGCGACGCGCTTACCTCGACGCGCTTGCTCAGTATTACGCTCGATCCCGGTTTCGATACGCCGGAAGTGTTGAAGATGTACGCAGGCTATCATCATGCCGACCCGCAGATCTGGTCATTTGCAACTGGTGACGAAAAGGAAATCGACGCGCTCACACGGGCGTTTTCGGTTTATCGGCAGACTGAAGGCGGCACGATCTCTCATGGGCTTGCGACCGCGTTAATCGACAAGGACGGCAAAATCGCGAAATTGTGGCGGGGGAACGCGTGGAAGCCTGACGAAGTGATCGAGGAAATTAACAAGCATGGCCGCTAAGGAGCACGTTTTCACTCTTGGGATCGAGGAAGAATTCCAAATCATTGATCCGGAAACGCGCGAGCTGCGTTCGCATATCCAGCAGCTTCTGGCCGGCGGCAAAATGATCCTGAAGGAGCAGGTCAAGCCCGAGATGCATCAATCGGTCGTGGAGCTTGGCACGGAGATCTGTAATGACGCGCGTTGCGCGCGACAACAAGTTATCAATCTTCGTAGCGAGCTGGCGAAACTGGCGGCGCGCGATGGACTCAAGATCGCCTCCGCTGGCACACATCCGTTCTCGCACTGGATGGATCAACTCATTACGATGGATGAGCGCTACGCCACCATCGTCAAGGATATGCAACAGATTGCGCGGATAAATTTGATCTTCGGACTGCATGTGCACGTGGGAATCCCGGATCGCGAAAAGGGTATCGATATTATGAATCAGGCCCGGTATTTCCTGCCCCATCTGTACGCGCTTTCGGTCAATTCGCCGTTTTGGTTAGGACAAAACACTGGGCTAAAAGCATATCGGCAAATGATCTTTGATCGCTTTCCGCGCACCGGCATTCCTGACGCGTTTGAAAGTCTGAGCGAATATGAAGACTATTTGAAGTTGCTGGTCTCGACTAATTGCATCGACAACGCGAAGAAGATCTGGTGGGACGTCCGCCTCCATCCGTTTTTCGACACCATCGAGTTCCGCATTTGCGATGCGCAGTCGCGGGTGGACGACACCATCGCACTCGCGGCGTTGATGCAAGCGATCGTTTTCAAATTGCAAAAACTACGTCGACAAAATGTGACATTTCGCAGTTACTCGAAGCGGTTGATCGACGAAAATCGCTGGCGAGCGTCACGCTACGGTTTGGATGGCAAGCTAATCGACTTCGGTCGGAAGTGTGAAGTGGACGAGCGCGACTTGCTCCGCGAAATGCTTGAGTTCATTGGCCCGGAAATTGAAGAATTGGGCAATCGGGCTGAGGTGGCGCACATAGAGCGCATCATGTGCGAAGGCACGGGTGCGGATCGGCAACTGGCAGTATGGGAACGCACTCAGGACATGAAAGCCGTGGTCGATCAGATTGTCGCGGAAACAAATGAAGGGCTCGTTCCGGTTAAGCCATCGACCCCGGCCGGTGCGCTTTAGATCGGTTCCTCTGCGGCCGTAATCGGGCGCCAAATCAGCGCCGCATTGGAAATAACGAAGTGTAACTCGAAAGACCGCGCACATATTGCGCGCGTTCGAAGGCGCTGGGATCTGGGCAATTCTTTTGACTCATTCTACCTTTGATTTCGCTTAACGAACCGAAGCGATGGTCCTCCAGCCATGCGGCGGTTTCCATTTCAATTTTTTGAATGTGGGTAATGCCATAGCGCATCAGGGCGCTGCAGAGCATCGTCACATCTGCCCCGGCCATTACCATCTTGATTACGTCGTACGCCTGATAAATGCCGCTGGTCGCGGCGAGGTTGGCGCGAATTTTTCCGTAAAGAATGCCAATCCAATGCAACGCCAAACGCATATCGGCAGGTACACTCAGCGTGAGATTTGGCGTAACTTCCATTTTCGCAAGATCGATATCGGGTTGGTAAAATCGATTGAACAAAACAAGCGCGTCCGCACCGAGCGCATCGAAACGCTGGGCCATATTTGCGAAATTGCTAAAATATGGGCTGAGCTTCACGGCCAGCGGGATTTTGGCAGCCGCTCGCACGGTTCGAACAGTATCGATGTATGTTTCTTCGATTGTACTGCCGGTAACTTCCAGTTGAGTCGGTATCCTATAGATGTTGAGTTCCAGCGCGTCGGCCCCAGCCTCGCTGATCTGACGCGTGAAGCTAATCCAGCCTCCAAGAGTGGTACAGTTCACGCTTGCGATGATCGGAATTTTTACGACGCTCTTTGCCCGCCTGATCTGCTCCAAATAAGCTTTTGGACCGACCAGGAGTTCCCGCTTGGCAGCCGCAGCTGCCTCTGCTTCTTCCTCGAACAATGAATGCAAGACTACGGCGGACGCGCCGGCCTGCTCCATCTGCTTGATCTTGTCGATGTCCTCCGAGAGCGGTGAAGCCGAGGGAACAAGCGGCGTTCGCAGCTTCATTCCCAAATAAGTGGTAGTAAGATCCATAATTACCGTCGTGGCGTACGCGTCGTTGCGACTATATCGCGATCATCCATTCTTTACGATCCATCTTCTACCGAGCAGCATCGCTTAAGTCACCCTGGGACTTGAGTATCAAGTTTCTGTCCGCGTTGGAATTTCGTAATGTTGTCGATGGTCGTGGCAGAGATGTTCTCCAGTGCTTCGCGCGTGAAGAAAGCCTGGTGGCCGGTGATGATTACATTGGGGAAAGTAAGCAGCCGCGCAAAGAGATCGTCGGGAATAATAAGGCCGGAGCGGTCCTCGAAAAAGATTTGCTCCTCCTCCTCGTAAACATCGAGACCCAGATAGCCGATTTTGCCGCTTTTTAGCGCCTTGATCACAGCCAACGTGTCAATCAACGCGCCACGGCTGGTGTTGATGAGCATGACGCCACCACGCATTTTCTGCAGCGCTCCGGCATTGATCATATGTTTGTTTTCTGCCGTCAACGGGCAGTGCAAGGTGATAACGTGCGATTGCGACAGCAAGTCATCCAACTTCACGTAACGAACGCCGAGCGCGCGGCAGTTTTCATTTTCGACCAGATCGAACGCTAGCACCTCGCATCCGAATCCAATGAGAATTCGCGCGGTCAACGATCCGATTTTCCCAGTGCCGATGACGCCGGCCGTTTTTCCGTGCATATCGAACCCAAGCAGCCCACCAAGTGCAAAGTTGCCCTCGCGCACGCGATTGTAAGCGCGCTGCAGCTTGCGGTTAAGCGCCAGCATCAAGCCAATCGTGTGCTCCGCCACAGCATAGGGCGAGTATCCCGGCACGCGCACAACCGTGAGGCCGTGCTTCCTTACGGCGGCGAGATCGACATTATTGTATCCAGCACACCGCAGCGCGATCAGTCGAACGCCTAAGTCTGCTAGTTTGGCGACGACAAGTGCATCGACTGTGTCATTTACGAAAACACAAACAGCGTCAAAACCTTCCGCTAGCGTTGCTGTCTGCTCCCTTAAATGTGGCTCAAAGAAATGCAGCTCGTGCCGTGACGCGTTCGCCGAACCCAAAAATTCGCGATCATAATTTTTCGTGCTGAAAACGGCGACTTTCACAACTCAATTTCGGCCAGCCGCTGGTATGGAAGTCAATAACGGCTTCTAGCTACTAGTGTGAGTAGTTTCGATACAATAAACGTGCCTTAGCTTTGCGAAAATTGCGAGGCTGCCGGGGCACAGAGATGCAAGCGACGTAACCGCGCGCTCTTCTTGCTTTGATGCGCCTCCATCCGAGAGAGGATGTCATCCAACGCGCGGACGGCTTCCACGAGGTGCGGCCCCTTGTTGAGCATAACGCATTCAGCGCGCTCGCCCATCGCAGCGTCAGTGATCTCAGCGCGCGACGGCGCGCCTTTTTTAGCGAGGCTCTCAAGAACCTGCGTCGCCCAGATCACCGGAACATGCGCCGCTTCGCAGACCCACAGAATTTCTTCCTGCACCTCCGCTAAACGCTCCCAACCGCATTCCACGGCAAGATCGCCGCGCGCAATCATCACTCCAACTCGAGGGCCACGCATGGCTTCGAGCAGAATCGCAGGTAATCGCTCAAAAGCCGTGCGCGTCTCGATTTTCAGCACGATGCCTATCTCGGACGCATTCAGACGCGTCAGCTCTGCTTGCAGCCTGCTGACCTCCTCTGGTTGCCTGATGAACGAGAGCCCCACCAAGTCCGCATGCTTGACCACAAACGCCAAATCGTTCATGTCCTTCGCCGTCAACGCCGGCAGGCGTAGGGTGCTCTTCGGTAGATTGATTCCCTTGTCCGCTCTTAGTTTGTCCCCACCGGGTTTTGCGACGGTAATGCGCACCGTCATCTCGTCCGAATGAACCGACTCGATTAGACCACCGATTTTGCCGTCGTCGAACCAAATAGGCTCGTTTGGCCGGACGTCGGCGAAAACTTCGGGCAATGAGCAGGCAATCGTCGCCGGATGAGCGACCTGTCCTTGTTCGTCGTAAAGAGCGGGCCGTCCAGGAGTCGATGCACGCGTGACTACCAACCTGTCACCGGGCCTCACGATGATGAATGCCTTGTCGGGAGAGGGAGGAGCGACAGTGGCCTGCGTGCGTTCCTTTGTGACCACCGCGGCTTTCGGAATGTGCGTGATCACCAACGCGTGCCCGGTGCTTAGATACATCGTTTGAGCGCAGGACGCTAAGCGACTCCGACCCTGTTTGCTTCCAACGTCAAGGACGCGGGACTTGCGGCGCAGATCCTCAAACGTGATGCGGTCGCCCGGGCCGATCTTGGCAAGTACCCTCTCCGGCACACGTAGGCAACCGCTAACAAGACTGGGTGGTTGCTCCGGGCTTTCTATTGGCGTGAGCCATATCTGCGCGGGGGCAGTCACCTGTCCGCGGACGTCGCGTTCCGGACGCCACTTCACAATTTGTGAGTTCGGGTCGATCGATCCGGTGCGCAGCTTCGGACCCGTCAAATCCATTTCGACACGGCATTCTCGCTGCAGCTCGTCATTAGCGCGTTGCAGATTGGCCACCATGCCAGTCCATGCGTTGACATCGTCGTGGGCGCAGTTGATGCGCATGCAATCCATCCCGCTCGCTATGAGCTCACGCACGAGCTCGAAGTCGTGTGCCGCTTCGCTTGGCATGGTCACCATGATACGAACTCTGCGGTTCGATCGCGGCGGCCCTAAAAGCGCGTCAGTATTGGCGCGCAGCAATGTGTTGCCCTCCCCAAAATCGATACTCCGCTCGTGCGGGATAGGTGTCAGCCACTCGCGCTGCGCAAGCTGATGCAGCACCTTCAAGACCGCTTCGATCCCGGCAAGAACATGCGATTCGGTGCGTCCCAGTGACGAAAGGCCAAGCGCAGCAAGTTGTTCCTGCACCTGACGGATATCGTGGCGTCGCAATGCAAGGTAGTGGATCAGATTGCGCGCGCTCCGTTGGTGGATGCCGTAGTCCGTCAGTCGTCGCCCGAATTCCCTTTCAAGGCCCAGCAGATCGGCGTGAATCGCCTGCAGTTCCGTGGAAAGAATGTCCAGCACGTGCTGGTTCCAACCCCGTTCGTTCCTCAGCGTAGTTGTTGTCAGCGCATTCACTAGTGGGTCAAAGATTGTCTGTTCGCTCGAAAAGCAGCCGGCGCAGCACAGCCTCAGAGACGGTACTTGGACTTTCATAAACCGGGGCGCGCCACGCGTCATGTGACGAACATGTAAATATTGCGTGACGATACGTTACCGGCTGCTGAATCGGAGACTTTGCTACGCTGAATAGCGGGCGGTTTCGGTTCAGTTCAAGCTGCGCTATCCTCGCGGCCAAAAATTAACGTAACCGTCAGACCCAGAACACTGACGATCGCCATCATTCCCAAGACTGCTGGCACGCCCAACGTGCCTTTTAAGATCGGCAGAACGAAGACACCCAGAGTAGCTCCGATCTTAGCTACGTCAGCAGCGAAACCGCTGGCGGTAGCCCGCAATTGTGTCGGAAACAGGATGGGCGCAAGCGTAAACGTGGTGGAATTGGGCCCAGCGTTCATTAGCAGGTTAAACAGGATGAACCCGACGAACACCAGTGGAATGTGGAGGCTGGAATTCGATAGGTGAACAGCGGCCATCAGCAGTAACATGCCGAAAGCCATGCTCGCGAAACCGATGACCTGCATGCGGATTCGCCCGAAGCGTGGAACGGCCCAGATTCCAAGAAGAAAACCTAAGAGCAGGAACAAATCGATCGCAGTGCTGCCCTTCGCGTCCGCGAAGTCATGGGCGATGACGCCGCCTCTCTTACCGGAAACATCAATCGCACCCAGAATTATCGGAGTAAAGAGTCCGACGCCATAAGTGGCGATATCCATCAGGAACCAGGGAGCGGCGACAAGGACGGTCCGAGCTCGATAGGCCCGCGAGAAAAGAACCCCCATTCCAGGTGGTTTCACTGGCGCGACCGAATTTGCAACGCTTGGACTTCCGGCGCTGCCCATAATTTGTAGCACTGCTTCGCGCTGTTCAGGCATGATCCGGGAGAAAGCCTGCGTGGCCTCGGCAAATCTGCCTCGAATCATCAACCAATGCGGACTGTCCGGTTCTGACAGACGCAACAAAAAAAACAAAGACGCGATGACGCCTTCAGTGGCCAAAAACAGCCGCCAGCTTTGGATGCTATGCACGCTTTTCAGCAGCACCAGCGTAATCATTGCCGCGAGCAACATGCCGACTGATTGGCAGGAAATCGTAGCGACCATCATTCGCTCACGACTGCGTTTCGGTATTACCTCAGAAACATAACTGCTACTCGCTGGGAAATCGATGCCCACTCCCACCCCAACGAGAAGCTGCCCGATAAAGAGCATTGCGAATCCATTGGACAGCGCGCTGGTCACGGCGCCCGAGCCAATGATTATCATGTCGGCGAGCATTAACTTCTTTCGGCCAAGACGATCTGCTATTGGGCCGCCAAGTCCGGCGCCAAAGACAGCACCAAACACCAGACTTGCGCCGATGAGACCGACTACGTCGGGCGCGAAATGAAACTCAGCGATGATCAGTGGCATTGCCACGCCAAGAACGAAAATTACGAAGCCATCAAGTAATGTGCCTCCGGTCGAGAGAACCCAAAGCCAACGCTGGATCGCTTTCAGCGGCGACTCATCCAGCAGTGCCGTCAGACGTTGCGATGGCGACAGGTTTGTCAATTGCTTATCGCGTTGTTGTAGCCGCCTCGCTGTGTCGAGGCAATGCTCCCGCTTTCTTCAGCCAGATTTCTCCTAGCCGGCCGCCTGATGATATTCCCGCCGAATCTCGGCCAGGTTCACAGTTGGTTTGGGCAACTGCATGTCCATTTCTTCCATCTGCCGGACAATGATCTGCGAAATAGCCAAATCGCGGAACCACTTGTGGTTTGAAGGAATGATAAACCAAGGCGCGTACTCGGTGCTCGTTTTCGTAAGCACATCCTCGAAGGCCTTGGTGTAATCTCCCCAATAGTCGAGTTCCTTGTAATCCGAGTCGCTGATCTTCCACTGACGAGTCGGGTCATCCAGTCGCTTCTTGAATCGGGCAAGCTGTTCCTCTTTCGAAATGTGCAGGAAAAATTTGAGAATCGCTGTTTTGTTTTCCGTGGTGATTAGCTGTTCAAAATCGTTTATTTGATCATAACGTTTTGACCAGACTTTTTCCGGCGCCAGCCCGTGAACTCTTACTACCAACACATCTTCATAATGGGACCGATTAAAAATCGCGACTGAGCCTTTGGCGGGCACGTGCGGGTGCACGCGCCAGAGAAAATCGTGCGCCAGATCCTCCTTGGTCGGTTGCTTGAAGTTAACAGAGACGCAACCCGATGGATTCATGCCGCTCAAAACGTGGCGTACTACGCCGTCCTTGCCAGCAGCGTCGAGCCCCTGCAACACAATGAGAAGCGAATGCTTATTCTCCG
>WNGA01025886.1_pt1 | contig 17247 bp, 15 predicted proteins | sample 5400061 | NCBI WGS metagenome assembly WNGA01 (sample SAMN13153366, study PRJNA577476) | soil metagenome | isolation source: 100 cm soil or saprolite under grassland replicate 2 | place: USA:California | collected 2016-06-15 | reverse complement strand
CCCTCGCCGAGGCGGGTGATCGTCTGGTCCTGGTCGACGACCTGCCATGTCGCCCTGCCGAGCACGTCGGCGACGAGCAGCCGAACCGTGTTGCTGCCGACATCGATCGTGGAGAGGCGCATGGTCGAGAGCGAAAACGTCCCGCCGGAGTCCCGGCGGGGCGCGTTGACCGTGACGCTGTGCTGGTTACTTTCCCTTCAGAGTTCTGATGTAGTTCACGATCTCCCAGCGCTCTTGCTCCGGCAAGTGCTTCCAGGGCGGCATGGCGCCACGGCCGTTCGACATCTTCCAGAAGATTTCACCGTCGGTTTGCTTCTGGACCGCCTCCGACGTCCAGTTTGCGGGCTTCGGCGGAGGCAGCGCGGCGGCGGCCGGGCCGTCGCCCTTTCCCATGGGTCCGTGACACGACACGCAGTTCGTCTCGACGGACTTCTTCGCGTTCCCGACGCCCTTCACCGGGTTCTTCGTGGCCTTGGCGTCGGCCGGCGCCACCCATGGTCCTTGGGCGGAGACCACCGCCACGCCGGTCCAGAGAACGAGCGTGATCGCGGCGACGGCGATGCTCAGCGACCTTCCGAACGCGCTCATGACGCCTCCTCTCGTGAACTCGTCCAGGAACGAACGATCGTGATGATGTTCACAAAACGAAATCCATTTAACACTCCTGGGACGAACGAGGTCAAGCAGATATTCGACGCGCGCGCATCGCGGCGAGCCAGCAGAGCGTAGCCAGACCCCCGTAGGCGCCGCCGAGGCGCCCCGGCATCGGCGCAGGCGCGGCCCACGGCCAGAAGAGTGCGCCGCTCGCCAGGGGCGAATGGATCACGCCGAAGAGCGCGGCGAGGCTCGCGACCACGAAGAGGAGCCCGGCGAGCACCAATCGGTGGTCGATGATCGCCGTGAGTGCCCATCCCCAGAGGACTGCGGTCAGGATGAACCCATTTCCCAGGACGAGCAGCGCCTGGTAGCCGAGCGCGGCGTCTCCCGTGAGCGCGGCCGGCGAGGTGCCGAGCGCCGAGAAGAGGCTTCCCGATTCGATGAGCACCACCGCCGCGACCACCGGCACGAACGTGAGGGCGACTGCGGCGCCGTACCGCGGCGGCGTCGCCAGGAATCCCTGCGCGGTGATCTCGAGCCCGATGAAGACGAGGATCGGCGCGATCGCGGCTTCCGGCAGCACGGCGACGAGGAGCGAGAGCGCCCCGGCCGCCGCGCCCGCGCCGATCACGAGCCCGGTCGCCAACGTGTACCCGGCGCGCGCGCCCATCGCCTTGTACGCCGGGTGGCCGATGTAGGGCGTGTTCTGGATGACGCCGCCGCAGCATCCGGCCAGGACGGTCGCCGCGGCTTCGGTCAGGAGGATGTCGCGCGCGCGGTATTCGTCACCCGCCGCCGCCGCGCTCTCCGTGTTGTCGATCCCGCCGATGATCGTCACGAGCGCGAACGGGAGCGCGATCGACAGATACGGCAGCGTTTCGGGCAGCGCGTCGAGCCAGCCGAGCGTGGGCCAGGGCAGCGCCAGGCGGAGCGGCCCGACGGCGATCGCGCTGCCGGGGCCGAGGTCGAGCCAGGCGCGGCCCCAGAAGATCAGCGTGCCCGCGAGCACCGACGCGAACGCACCCGGGAGCCCGAACGGCATGCGGACCCGGCCGAAGAGAGCCAGCAGCAGGAGGAGCAGCGCGACCAGCCCGACCAGCGGGTCGCGCAGGATCTTGAGCATCGGGAGGAAGGCGATCAACAGAATCGAGACCGCCGCGATCGACCCGAGGAGCGCCGCGCGGGGCACGACCCGCCGCGCCCAGTCGCCACCGAAGGCGAGTCCAAGCTTGACGAGGCCGATCGCGATCGTCGCCGCCATGCCCACCTTCCATGCGAGCACAGGATCGCCGGTCGCGACCATTACGGGTCCGAGCACGCCGAAGACCATCGCGAACAGGGTCGGGGTGTCGATGCCGAACGGCATCGCGGTGACGTCCTCTCGCCCGGTGCGGCGCATGAGCTTCAGGGCCAGCCACGTGTAGGCGAGGTCGCCGGCAAGAACGCCGAGTGCGGTCCCCGGCACCATGCGCTGGAGCACGAGGTCGGCCGGGAACTTGAAGACGCCGATCAGCAGCGAGGAGAGGATGACGAGCTGCGTGACGTTGTCGAGGGCGAGGCCGAGGAAACCGTTCAGGTCGCCCGCCCGGATCCAGCGCGGGTAGGTCCTAGCGAGGCCGGGCGTCGGCCACCCCCTGGTCGGCGATCACCTCACGGGCCAGGCTCTTTATGCGCTCGGCCAGCTTGGTGCACCAGGCGAGGCTACCCCGGTTGTCGGCGACTTCGCGGAAATCGAACTCGATGGCCGGGCCGACGCGTCGCGCGAGCCTCAATCGGGCGAGGTATGACTTCCCCGCCCGCTCGTCGTCCTCCTCGAGGACGACCTCAACGCGCGGATCGACCCGCTTGGCATGAGACATCAGAAAGTTCCAGAGCCAGCGTTTGACTTCGTGATACGTGCCACCCGAAAACACGCCGGCATTCTAGCACCGGGAGATGATCGTATGGATCGCCATCCCGGGGGCAAAGAGGGGACCAGCGACTGGTCCCCTCTTGAAGGTCAATGCGCCCGGCTCAGCATTCGTTGAAGCCGCAGGACAGGCACTTCTTGCAACCCTCCTCATAGATGAACGTGGCTTGCCCGCACTCCTTGCAGAGGTCGCCGATCTGCTTTCTCGCCTCGACGGTGACGGCCGGCGCCTCGAGCCCTGGTTTTACCTCTCCGATGTGCTCCGCCAGCGTCCGCGACAGCGCGTCTGGCAGTGAGAGGATCTTCGTGGGCCCAAAGCCCGTCGGCTGGCCCCCGCCGATTCGAGAAAGCTGGCTGATAACCTCCTCGAGTCGCCGCTGAGCCGAAAGCGGCGATGGCAGCCTCAGGATGAGCGAAATCAGGCGTCCGAGAGCTTCTGCGACGGCCATCGTATCGGAGCCACCCTTGCCGACCTGAACGAAGACCTCGAAGGGCTCGTGCTCGTCGTTTTCGGTGATGGTGATCCACGCGGTCCCGATCGGGGTCTGGGTGCGATAGGTCGACCCCTTGAGGCTACGCGGGCGGGGCTTGATGACAGCCTGGCCCGCTGTCGCGGCGAAGCCGGCGCTCTTGCTCTTCTTCGTCGCGACGCCGACATTCAGGACTTGCTCGCCTTTGCACCCGTCACGGAAGACCGTGATGCCGAGGCAGCCGAGCTCCCACGCGAGCCGGTACGCGCGCGCCACGTCCTCCTCGCTCGCGCCGTTCGGCAGGTTGATGGTCTTCGAGACGCCATTGTCGGTGGAGCGCTGGAAGGCGGACTGGTGCCGCACGTGCCATTCGAAGCCGATCTCGTGGGAGGTCTTGAAGACTTCGGACGCACGCTCCGGGAGACCACGGATGCCGTGGAGCGAACCCCGCTTGACGATCTCCTGCATGAGCGCGTCCGAGTAGAAGCCCTGCTCCTTGGCGATGCGCTCGAACGTCTCGTTCACGAACGTCAGGACGCGCTCGCCGTCGGGCTGCTTCACGCGGTGCTCGAAGGCGAGCGCGAAGATCGGCTCGACCCCGGAGGAGCACCCGGCGATCATCGAGATCGTGCCGGTGGGCGCGATCGTCGTGACGGTCGAATTGCGCATCGGCCGCTGATTCTTATAGATCGAATGGTCCCAATTGGGGAACGGGCCGCGCTCCTCGGCAAGCTTCGCCGACTGATCGTGGGACTTCTCCTTGACGAAGGCCATCAGGTGGTCTCCGAGGTCGGTCGCTTCCTGGCTGTCGTACGGGATGCCCATCGTGAAAAGCAGGTCGGCCCAGCCCATGATGCCCAGGCCGATGCGGCGGTTGGCCTTGACGGTGGCATCGATCTGCGGGAGTGGATACGGGTTCATCTCGATGACGTCATCGAGGAATCGAACAGCGAGCCGCACCACCCGCTCCATCTCGTCCCAGTCGACCGACCACTCGCCCTCGTCGTTTCGCCGAGCAAACTTCGAGACGTTGAGCGAACCCAGGTTGCACGCCTCGTTGGGCAGCAGGGGTTGCTCTCCACACGGATTCGTCGCTTCCACCACGCCGATCTCCGGCGTCGGGTTGGCGGGGCTCGCGTTGATCCGGTCGATGAACACCATGCCCGGGTCGCCCGTCCGCCACGCGGCACGGACGATCCGGTCGAAAACCTCCTTGGCCGACAGGCGGTCCGTCACCGCGCCGGTGTGGGGGTTGATCAGGTCATACTCGCCGCCCGCCGCCAGGGCGTCCATGAACCGGTCCGTGGCCGCGACGGAGATGTTGAAGTTGGTGATGCCCCCGTCGAGCTTGCAGTCGATGAACTCGAGGATATCGGGGTGATCGACCCTGAGGATTCCCATGTTGGCGCCGCGACGCGTGTTATGGCTCACAAACCCGTTCGCGATATACGTGTGGTTGGCCGGGACCGATAGGTCGAGCGTGAGGGACTCGCCCTCCTCGACCTTGACCACCTCGTCGTAGAACTGATCATTCCCAAGGAGCCATCTGACGGTCTCGTGTTCGCGAAGGGCAGGATGCGCTTCGGCGAGCCTCCGGAGGCGCGACCGCGTGAGGTGTCGAGGAGCCGCCACACCCGGCAGGTAATGCTGGAGGGCTCGATACAGCGCACGGTTGGCGCCCCGCGGGCCGCGCCCTCGACCGCTGCCCCGTCCCGGGCCACCGTAGATGGAGCGGAGCAGTGCCCCCTGGAAGGGAAGCACGTCGTTGAACTCCCACGCTTTCTTGAGGCTCGCAGCAAGGCGCGACGCCTTCTTGGCCGAAAAGAGGCCGATCTCTTCGGCGAAGACTCGCAAGCCCGCGCCCGTGACGATTCGCAGTCGGTAGAGTGGGTGCTGCCCGAAGGCGCCGTCGCGCTGCTCGACGGCACCGATGCAGGACGGGACGCCGAGCGCCAGCAGCAGTTGCTGGACGTCTTCGACCAGTGTCTTTGACGTGCTGCTCAGCGATGGATAGCCTTCAGTCGAGACCGTCCCGTCCGCTGTGAACAGACCGCGGAGCACGCCACGCGCGAATTCCGGCCCCGCCGAGAACGCGATACGCGGCAGCCGGACCTCGCGCGCCGAGGGCTTCTCCACGCCGATCGTCCTGAGCCAGTTCACCAGGGTCGTCGAGTTAAAGAAGTAGTTCGCCGAAGCGTCATTCGCCTTGGCCTGCCGGACTGGATGGAGACCAAAGAGCCGGTCCGTGATTTGGAGGAGATGGGTCGCCACATCTGGCTCTGCATCGCCGACCGTCAGAATCAGGCGACCCGTTCCCCGAGCGTTTACCGAGACAGCGCCGTCGCCGAGGAGGTAGCCGACGAATTCTCCAAGCTCGATCGTCGGCGCTTCGGGGATCCGAAGCGCCGTCGCATTCGGGTGCGGCTTGGCATGAAACGCGGGGAACTGGAACCCCTCGACCGGCAGATAGGTCCGCTTCTGGAGCGCCACCCAGTCTCCCACCTTGATGTCCTCGATGGCCTTCCAGACGTACTTTCCCTGCTCGTTGATGACCCGCAGCCGATGCTCGAGCGTAGCGCCGATGGAGTAGCCATGTCGGGTCCGGATCCTCCGTACGAGGGCAACCCCATGGTTGTAGAACTCGTCCGACGGCCGAGGCCCCTCATCGGTGGCGACTACCAACGGATGGTGGTGGAGATGCCACGTATCGGCTGATCCGTGGGCCGGGCCGAGCTCTCTGATCTCAACGACCCCTCGGTTCGTCGACACCCGCGTATCCGGCGTCACGCAACCGCCTTGTTTCACGGCCTCGGTCGCGCTGTTGAAGACACGGAGGAAGGAGACCGGGCCGGATGCGCGACCGCCGGTCGATGCGACGAGGTCGTCCTTGGGACGGAGACGCGAGAACGCAAATCCCGTGCCGCCCCCTGATTTATGGATGATCGCGGCCGCCTTGACGGAGTCGAAGATCTCCTCCATCGAGTCGCCCACGGGCAGGACGTAACAGGCCGAGTACTGCAGGCCGTTGTCCTTCCCGGCATTCATGAGGGTCGGCGAGTTCGGGAGGAAGTCGCCCTCGATCATGATGTCGTAGAACGCCGCCGCGACCTCCCTGACGGCGGCCTCGCTCCGCCCGTACCGCGCTTCGCCCGACGCGATCGTCAGCGCCACCCGCCAGCACATCTCCTCCGGGGTCTCGACGACCTCGCCACCCTGCCGCATGAGGTAGCGCTCCCGGAGCACCCGCAGGGCAGGCTCGGTCCACTTGCCGACTTTCGCTGGGTGAGTCTCAGACAGCATTCCACTCCTCCTCCTGTCACCGGCTGCAGTCAATGAAAGACTTCTCCGCTCACTATATCTTGTGGTGTGGGCGAATCTAACACGCTGAATCTAGCGTTCGTCAAGAAAAAAGGTATCCACCGCGCGTCCACCGTCTGTCCACTGCTCCCACCCGCAAGCTGTTCAGGGACCTCGCACGCTGCGTGGTATTCTCTTCTGCGCCATGGCGCCTTCTCGAGTGATCGTGCTGATTGTGCTAGCCGCTAGTTGTGCTAGCCGCTAGCTTGTTTTCAATCGACGCTCCGCGAGCGCAGGCGCCGCCGCCTCCGCCCGCCCCTCAAGTCGCCGGGCGGGTGCTGACACTCGAGGAGTGCATCGCCATCGCGCTCGACGCCCAGCCGAGGATCCAGGCGACGCTGGCGGATTATGCCGCGGCGCGCTATCGGGTGAATCAGGCTATGGCGCCGCTCCTGCCCCAGCTGAGCGGGCTGGTCAGCGCGACGCGAAGTCAGGGTACGACGATAGCCACCAACGCAGCGGGCGCAACCATTCAGGTCGCGCAGTCCCGGCAGCTCGGCGACACCTTCCTGGCCCAGGTGCAGCTCTCGCAGCTCCTCTTCGACTTCGGCAAGAATCTTGCGGCGACCGAGGCGGCGCGGAAGCTCGCCGAGGTGGCGGTCGAGGACGTCGAGCTGCAGCGTCAGCTGATCTCGCTAACGGTGAAGGAAGCGTACACGAACACGCTCTTCAGCCAGCGCCTGATTCGGGTGCAGGAGCAGGCGCAGGAGCGCGCCGAGTTGAACCTGCGCTCCGCGAAGGGCTTCTTCGAGGTGGGCACGCGGCCCAAATCCGACGTCGCGCGGGCCGAGGTCGACGTGGCGAACGCGAAGCTCGACCTGATCAGGGCGAAGAACGCCCTGCGTACCGCCATCGTCGCGCTCAACATCGCGATGGCGATCAACGTCGACACGCCGACCCAGATCGTGGACAACCTCGTCTACCAGCCCCTCACGCTGGACCGGCAGCAGCTCCGGAGCGATTCGCTCCGGCAGCGACCCGAGTACCGCCAGGCCAAGCTCCGCGCCGCCGCTGCCGAGGCCACGGAGCGGCAGACCTTTCGCAACTTCTTCCCGGACATCTCGGGCAGCGGGGCCTACGGGGGTACCCAGAGCCAGCTCAACGAGTCCTGGTCGCTCGGCCTGACGCTTTCCTGGTCGCTCTTCGACGGCGGCGGGCGGATCGCGAGATACCAGGAGGCGAAGGCCAACCTCGAGGGCGCGAGGGCGCGCGTGAAGTCCGCCGAGCTTGACATCGTCCAGAATGTCGAGCAGGCCGAGATCGCCGTCGAGGAGGCCCAGGAGCGGATCCTGGCGGCGCAGACCCTGGTGGCCTCAGCCCAGGAGAACTTTCGCCTGGCCCAGGGGCGGTTCGACGCCGGGGTCGGCACCATCCTCGAGCTGACGGACGCTCAGCTCGCCCTCACGCAGGCCCAGAACACCGAGAGCCAGGCCCTGGCGGACTATCGGATCGCCCTGGCGCGGCTGGATCGCGCCGTCGGCCGCCGCTGAGGCCCGAGAAACAACCCGCAACGTGGCAGCGTCTAAGCCAGTGATGAGACGCATCGTGTCGGTGGTCATCGTGGCGGGCCTGGTGGGTGGGGGCGTGTTGGCCTACCTCTATACCCAGAGCCGCGGTAATGCCCCAAAGTACCGCGTGGCGCGTGTCGAGCGCGGTCCCCTCACCGCCGCGGTTTCAGCGACCGGCAACCTGAACGCCGTCGTCATCGTCCAGGTCGGGAGCCAGGTCTCCGGGCAAATCAAGGACCTCCTGGTCGACTTCAACTCGGTCGTCAAGAAGAACCAGGTCGTCGCCCGGATCGACCCGGACATCTTCGAGGCCAAGGTCAACGCAGCGAAGGCGGATCTGGACTCTTCGCGGGCGACCGTGCTGAACCAGGAGGCGCAGGTCGAGCGCGCCCGGGCCGATGTGGACAACGCCCGCGCGGCGCTGGTGGAAGCCAAGGCGTTCACCGCCAAAGCCCAGGTGCAGTCCTTGGACGCCAAGCGCGACTATGACCGGAAGACGGAGCTGTTCGGTCGCCAGCTCATCGCCAAGAGCGATCTCGACACGGCGCAGGCCACCTACGACGCCGCGGTGGCTCAGCTCGACTCCACCCGGGCGCGAGAGCAGGCACTCACCTCCGGCATCCAGTCGGCGCTCGCGCAGCTCCGCGTGGCTCAGGCGACGGCCGAGTCGGCGCGTGCCCAGGTGAAGCAGAAGGATGCCGCGCTCAGGCAGGCCCAGGTCGATCTGGACCACACGACGATCCTGGCGCCCGTGGACGGTGTCGTCGTCTCCCGCCAGGTGGACGTCGGCCAGACCGTCGCGGCGAGCCTTCAGGCCCCGATTCTTTTCACGATCGCCCAGGACCTCACGCGGATGCAGGTCGAGACGAGTGTGGACGAAGCGGACATCGGCCGTATCAAGCTCGACGACCGCGCCACCTTCACGGTCGACGCGTTTCCCGGAGAAACCTTCGGCGGGACCGTCACGCAGATCCGGAAGGCGGCTCAGATCGTCCAGAACGTCGTGACCTACACGGTGGTCGTCGCGGTTGCGAATCCGACGGGGAAGCTCGTGCCGGGAATGACGGCGAACGTCAAGCTCGTGACCGCCGAGAAGCCGAGTGCCCTGAAGGTTCCGAACGCGGCGCTCCGGTTCCGGCCCGCGGGCGTCGAGGCGGCGCCGCCCAGCGCGCTGCCGAGTGGCGGCGCGGCGGGCGGCGGGCAGCCCTCGCTCGAGCAGATGCGTGAGCGCCTTGTGAGGGAGCTGAAGCTCGCCGAGGATCAGCAGAAGAAGCTCGAGCCGATCCTGCGAGACAGCCGCGAGCAGCTCCGGGCCCTCCAGGGGCTCCCCGAGGCCGACCGCCGCGCGCGAGCCCAGAAGATCCGCGAGGCGGCGCGCGTCAAGATCCGCGAGATCCTCACCGACGCCCAGCGGGCGCGCTACGACGAGATGGCGGGCGCGTCAGGCGGCGAGGGCCGGACCGGCATCCAGGGACGCGTGTGGGTCGTCGGACCCGATGGCAAGCCCGCGTCCGTCGCGCTGACGCTCGGGCTCAGCGACGGGACCTCGACGGAAGTGCTGCGCGGCGAGATCAACGAGAACCAGGACGTGATCGTCGGGCTCCTCGGCGGCGGCCGGAGCGGCGGCGGCCCTCAAGCCCCGCAACAGGGCACGCCGCGCCTCAGGCTCTGATCGTGGCGGCGCCGATCATCATCACCGAAGGCCTGACGAAGGACTACCATCTCGGGCCGCACACGGTGCACGCGCTCCGCGGCGTGTCGGTCACGATCGAGCGCGGCGAGTTCGTCGCGGTCATGGGGCCCTCGGGCTCGGGCAAGTCCACCTTCATGAATCTCCTGGGCTGCCTCGACACCCCGACCAGCGGGGAATATGTGCTGGACGGCGAACGTGTCGGCGGCCTCTCGCCGGACGAGCTCGCTCGGATCAGGAACCTCAAGATCGGCTTCGTCTTCCAGATGTTCAACCTGTTGCCGCGGACGACCGCGCTCGAAAACGTCGAGCTTCCGTTGCTCTATGCGGGCCACACCGCGCGCGACCGCCGCGCCCGCGCCCGCGCGCGGCTCGGGGCGGTCGGGCTCGCCGATCGCGAGGCGCACCATCCGAGCCAGCTCTCGGGCGGCCAGCAGCAGCGGGTCGCCATCGCGCGGGCGCTCGTCAACGACCCGGCGGTCATCCTGGCCGACGAGCCCACCGGCAATCTCGACACGCGGACGAGCGTGGAGGTGCTGGCGCTCCTGCAGCGCCTCAACCGCGAAGGACTCACGATCGTCCTCGTCACCCACGAGCTGGACATCGCCGCCTACGCGAGCCGGGGCCTCACCTTCCGCGACGGCCGCCTCAAGAGCGACGAGCACGCGGCGCAGCCGCGCGACGCCGCGGCCGCGCTCGCCGAGCTGCCGGCCGAGGAGGAGGAAGCCGCGTGAGCGTGTGGCAGAGCGTCCGCATCGCCGGCCGGGCGCTCCGGGTGAACAAGCTCCGAAGCGCGCTCACCATGCTCGGCATCATCATCGGCGTTGCGGCAGTCATCGCGATGGTCGGCGTCGGCGCCGGCGCCCAGGCCCGCGTCGCCGAGCAGATCCAGAGCCTCGGGTCGAACCTGATCATCGTCCTCTCGGGCAGCGTGACCTCCAGCGGGATTCGCCTCGGCACCGGGAGTCAGCTCACGATCAGCGAGGACGACTCGGCCGCGATCGCGCGCGAGGTCCCGCTCGTCCAGGCGTCGGCGCCGTCGGTGCGGGGCACCGCGCAGGTCGTGTACGGCAACCTCAACTGGGCCACCGTCATCCAGGGGGTCACGCCGGATTACTTCGAGGCGCGGGACTGGCCCGTGACGGACGGTCGCGCGGTCAACCCCGAGGACGTCGAGGGCGCCACCAAGATCGCGCTCCTGGGCCAGACCACGGCTCTCAACCTCTTCGGTGAGTCCGAGCCGCTCGGCCAGATCATCCGGATCAAGAAGGTGCCGTTCACCGTCGTCGGCGTCCTGTCACGCAAGGGCCAGAACTCGTGGGGCCAGGATCAGGACGACGTGATCCTGATCCCGATCTCGACGGCGAAGAAGAAGGTCCTGGGCGCGAGTCAGGCCAACCCGCGCGCCGTCGGCTCGATTTCGATCAAGATCCGTCCCGACGAGGACATGGCCGAGGCCGAGAACCAGATCCGCGCGCTCCTGCGCCAGCGTCATCGCCTGCAGCCGTTCCAGGACGACGATTTCTGGCTCAGAAACCTCTCCGAGGTCTTGCAGACGCAAGAGGAGTCGTCGAAGGTGATGACGTACCTCCTCGCCGCGATCGCCTCGGTCTCGCTCCTGGTCGGCGGCATCGGCATCATGAACATCATGCTGGTGTCGGTGACGGAACGGACGCGCGAGATCGGTCTCCGCATGGCGGTGGGAGCCCGCCGGCGCCACATCCTGCTCCAGTTCCTGATCGAGGCGATCACCCTGTCGCTCATCGGCGGGATCATCGGCATCGCCCTCGGTCTGGGGGGCTCGCGGGCGATCAGCTATTTCGCGGAGTGGCGTACGCTCGTCGCCCCGGAGTCGATCGTGATCGCCTTCGGCTTCGCGGCCGGCATCGGGATCTTTTTTGGGTTTTATCCGGCGCGCAAAGCGTCGCGCCTCGACCCGATCGAAGCTCTGCGGTACGAGTAGGCCGGGGACCGGGGCGGTGGCGGGTGCCGCAGGGGGCGTCCGGGCCACGCGGCACGCGCTCGCTGCTCCGATGCGGCTGGGCTCCATCCGGGCGCGTTGCGCCCGCCGCCGCTGAACGGGAACGGGTCCGGACGCCCCCTGCGGCACCCGCCACCGCCCCGGTCCCCGGCCTGCTCGGTGGGCGAGCTTCGTCGGGGTTTCGGTTCGAGCGTAGCGCAGAGCGCTGTCAGCCCGCCGTCATGAGTTCCCCGGCTTATAGCGCGCAAAGTTCGGTGGGCTCAGGGTCGTTTGCTATCGTCTACGACGATGAGTCGTGCTCGCGCGCGTCGATCACAACGCAAGCCCACCCGGGCGTCTCGGCGGCCAAAGAAGGTCCGGGCCCGGGTCGCCAAGAAGGTCCGTGTCCCCCGTCCGACTACAGCCGAGTTGCGCCTGCTCGCGCTCGCGCAGGAGCTTGCCGAGCTCGCGCGGAATGGTGGCGGAAGCCAGGCGCTCTCCGCGGTTCTCGAGAAGCTCGCCGCCGCGTATGGGCCGACGGCGCCGCTGCCCCGTGAGGTCTTTCGCGCCTGGGTGCAGAGTCGCACCGACAAGACCGCCACCCTCGCGCTGGCCTGGGCGCGCGAGCAGGTGCGGCTGGGGCTCCAGGAGGTCGTTGAGCGGACGATGAAGGGAGCCCGGGGCCGCGTCGACGTCGACGCAGAGACGTTCGCCTGGTTCCTGCTGGCTGGCTGCGAGGCGATCAGGAACGCGGCCCCGGCGCCCAGCGTCACAAGGTTGACCTGGACCGAAGCGCGGTGGGCACGGGCGAAGACGGCGTCGTCGCGCGTACGACGGCCGGTCTCGGCGCGCGGCATAAGAACCGTCGATGCCCAGACGAGCATCGTCACCATGAGCCCGCAGAGCGCCGTGGCGAGTAGCGGCCGCAGGCGCCCCTCCTTCCCCCAGATCACCTGGATCGCCGAAGCGGCGAGAGCGATCGCGCTCAGCGCCAATCCCCACTGGTAATAGTGCGGGAGCACGGCCGTGACGGCCTGGCCGGCGATCGCGCGGTCGATCGTCTTGAAGACGATCGGCGCCACCTCGAACGAGAAGAAAGTCATGATCCCGAGCCAGCCGGCGACGCAGACCACGGCGAGCGCCCTGAAGAGCCTCATCGACGCGACGCGAGGAAGGGCAGCACGGAGATCACGCAGGTGAGCATCGCCGACGCTCCGGTGGGAGTCAATATTGACGGGCCTCGTGCCGGGCGGTAGAGTTCGCGGCGATGCGAGCCCGCCTCCTGGTCGGTGTCGCGGTCGTTGTCGCCGCCGCCTCGTCCACAGCCCAGACGCCAGTGGAGGCGGCGCGCGCGCTCGTCGCCCGCTATCACGAGGACGCTACGGCGCTCGATCGCGCGCGAGACCTCCTCGACGCGGCTCTCGCCAAGGACCGGCAGGTCGAGACGATGGTGATGCTCTCGTACGTCCAGTTTCTCCTCGGCGACATTCGAGCGACGACGGCCGACGAGAAGCTCGCCGCGTATGATCGGGGCCGCGAGCTGGGCAAGCGCGCGGTCGAGCTGGCGCCCAAGAGCCACGACGCCCATATCTGGTACGCGATCAACACGGCGCGGTGGGGCGAGACGAAGGGCATCCTTCGATCGCTCTTCCTCTTGCCGACGGTCAAGGAGGAGATCCGCATCCTGCTCGAGCTCAACCCGCGCTCGCTCCGTGCCCACGTGCTGGCCGGCAACGTGTTCCTGGAGGTGCCGGGATTCGCCGGCGGCGACCGGGCGAAGGCCGAGGAGCACTTCAAGAAGGCGCTCGAGGTCGATCCGCGGTTCACCGGGGCCCGCCTGGACCTCGCCCGTGTCTACATTGCCGACACGCGCTACGCCGACGCGCGTCGCGAGCTGCAGCGAGTCATCAACGAGACCACTCCCACGATCGTCGCCGACTGGACCGTGAAGGACGCGCCACGCGCCAGAAAGCTGCTCGAGTCCATCAAAGACCGGAAGTAGCGATCGGCGCCGTCATCCGCCGGCTTCGGCGGAGCGCGCCGCGCTGGAACCCGACCGCGCTCGCGGTCGTCGCCGAGCGCGATCGCGATCCGTTCCGCGTCCTCATCGCCTGCATCCTGTCGCTGCGCACGCAGGACACGACGACCGGTCCCGCCTCCGAGCGCCTCTTCACCGTGGCCGCGGCGCCGGAGACCACGTTGAAGCTGGTACCCCGACAGATCGAGCGACTCATCTATCCAGTCGGCTTCTACCGTACGAAGGCGCGCGTCATTCTCGGGATCTGCCGGGACCTGCTCGCGCGATTCGACGGCCGCGTGCCCGACACGATCGACGAGCTCCTCACCCTCAACGGCGTGGGACGGAAGACGGCCAACCTGGTCGTGACGATGGGCTACGGTAAGCCCGGCATCTGTGTGGACACCCACGTGCACCGGATCTCGAATCGGCTGGGCTACGTGAAGACCCGGAACCCCGAAGAGACCGAGATGGCGCTCCGGGGGAAGCTGCCGCGCCGCTACTGGATCGGCTACAACGACCTCCTCGTCTCCTTCGGGCAGAACATCTGTGTGCCGATCTCTCCCCGCTGCTCCCTCTGCCCCGTCGCCACCCTCTGCCGCCGAATCGGCGTCAAGACCGCCCGCTGACTATGAAGTCTCACGACTGCGCGCCAAGCTCGCCCGGTCGGTCGGGCGGGGCTGGGTGAGGCGTCGTTTGCGACCCGTGTAGTCAGGATCGACTACACGGCCAGTGCACAACACCGCCGCAATGCGCTGACTGCCGTCGGGTCGCAGACGGCGCCTCACCCAGCCCCGCCCGACCGACCGAGCCGGCGGCGCAGCCGCCGAAGAGTCGAGAGGTTGCGGAGATCGGCGGTGGGCTCAGGTTCCTTGGGAGTCTCCAGAACCTTGGGCACCCGCGCGAAGCGGTGGTCATTCAACAGGTACCGGAACGGGGCGAGCCCGAGGAAGCCGCGGCCGATGTGCTCATGGCGGTCGAGTCCCGAGCCGAGGGGCGCCCTTGCGTCGTTCAGGTGAAACGCCAGCACTCGGCGGCGCCCCACGGCGGCCTCGCATTCCGCCATCGCCCGCCCGTAGCCCGCCGCGGTGCGGAGGTCGTACCCGGCGGCGAACAGGTGGCATGTGTCGACGCAGACGCCGATCCGCTCGGGTCGGGCCGCGCCGTCGATCAGTGTCGCCAGCTCGGCGAACGTCCGGCCGAGCGAGTTGCCGCCGCCCGCAGTGTTCTCGAGCGCGACTTTGACGCGACAACCACTGGTACGCGCGAGCACTTGGTCGAGCGCGGCGATGACCCGGCGGAGCCCGGCCTCGAGCCCGCCGCCCATGTGGGAGCCGGGGTGAATGACCACGCACGAGAGCTCGAGCGCCTCCGCGCGCTCGAGCTCGTCGGTGAACGCGGTCACCGCCTGCGCCCACGCGGACGCGTCCGGGCTCGCGAGGTTGATGAGGTAGCTCGAGTGGGCAAAGGCGCGCCGGATGCCTGTTCGCCGCCGGGCCGCGCGAAACATGCGAACCTCGTCAGCTTCGAGGGGCTTTGCCGCCCACTGGCGCTGGTTCTTCAAGAAGATCTGGACGGCGCCGCAGCCGACCTCGCGGCCCCGCTCGAGGGCGCGGTGGAGACCGCCCGCGATGGACATGTGAGCGCCGATCTCGTCGCCAGGCGGCGTCATGGCGGCCAAGGTACCACTCTGCTATGCTGGCTCCCATGAAACCGCTGGCGATCCCTTCGGCGTTCACGACGACCTTCACTCTGGAGTACGGCGTCACCGAGGCCGACATGCGGCGGCTCTACGAGAACGCCAAGCGTGATCAGTGGAACGCCTCGCGGGATATCCCCTGGTCGGCCGCGCCCTCGTCCGACGGACGCGTGATCGCCGACGAGCTGATCGACGCCTACGGCAGCCCGCTCTGGGAGCGTCTTCCGGAGGCCGACCGGGTGACGCTGAACCGTCGCATCGCCGCCTGGCGCCTCTCGGTGCTCATGCACGGCGAGCAGGGCGCGCTCCTCGCCTGCAGCCAGATGGTCGACATCGTGCAGGGCGCAGACCAGAAGTTCTTCCAGGCCACCCAGGTGGTGGACGAGGCCCGGCACAACGAGGTCCTGAGCCGCTACCTCACCGACCGGCTCGATGGTCTCACGTACCCGATGCCGGCGAACGAGCGCGACCTCTTCGACTCGATCCTGTCGGAGAGCCGCTGGTATCTCAAGACAATCGCGCTGCAGCTCGTCGCGGAGACCTTCGCGGTCGCGCTGTTCAAGATGATGAGCGAGAGCGCGCGCGATCCGGTCCTGGAAACGATCTGCAAGCGCATCCTGGTGGACGAGTCGCGTCACATGGGGTTCGGCATGCTCGCGCTCCCACGGGTCGTGAACGAGGCGTCCGCATCCGAGCGCCGCGAGCTCGAGGACTACACGTGCTTCGCGCTGGAGAAAACGCTGACGGGCTTCTTCCCGCTCGAGGCGTACCAGGACGCAGGGTTCAGCCCGCGTCAGATCGACGAGGTCAAGCGCTATCGCCGCGAGACGGCCGCATCCAACGACTACGCGCCGTTCCGCAAGTACTTCAAGCGGGACATGCACGGGTCGATGGTGGCGAACCTGGCGCGCCTCGGTCTTCTCACCGACCGCGTCCGGCCGCGTCTCGAAAAGCTCGGCGTCACCCTCCCGGCGTGCTGACCGGCCCGACCAGCTCGCCCAGCCGTCGCGTCCGGTAGCGCCACAGCGCGGCAATCTGTCGGCGCACGAGCAGCGCGTGCACCGCGCGCCCGAGCGGGCCGAGCGGTAGCCGGTAGGTTACCCGGTCCTCCACCCACGTCCCGCCCCGCTCCTCCAGGAAGCGATGGCGGTGCTCCCAGCGGGCGTAGGGCCCCCGCACCTGAACATCGACGAAGCGATAAGGCGGATCCCACTCCCGGATGAACGCCCGCCACCTCACCGGCACACCGAGCCACGACATCCGGAGATCGACCACCGCGCCGTTGGAGAGCGCGTGCGGCCCGCCGACCACGCGGAGGCCGAACGACGCTGGGGTGAGCAGGACGAGATTCGAGGACTCGGTGAAGAACGCGAACACGTCGGTACGCGCCCTGGCGAGCCACACGCGCGACTCGAGGATGTAGTCGGCCATGACGCGCTGGCTATCATAGGCAGGCGTCCGGAGCGAGTCAAACCCGCGTCTACCTATCGCTCCTCGCGAGCGTGGCGCTCTGGGGCAGTTGACGACGCGGCGGTTCGCGCGACGCCTCAGGTCTGGAGCGGCTCTCCCAGAAAGCCGATGATGCGACCGCTGGTGCCCCGGGCCGAGCTACGGGCCTCGCGGATTGCCATCTCGAAGTCTTCGTCTCGCAGCTCGAGTTTGTCCGCGGCCGACCCGAGCCGCTCGGTCGCGATCTGCACGGCTCGGTGTACCCAGTCCTTCAGGAATGCCTGGGTCGCTCCGCTCGAGCGCGACGCCAGAGACTCGACGTCGACGCCAGGGGCCGCGTAGGGCGCGAGGTAGTGCAGCAGATAGCGTTTGCGGAGCTCGGCGCCGGGCGGCCCCAGATGGATGCACTGGCTGATCCGGCCCGGGCGGTCCTTGATCGCCGCTTCGATCCGGTCGATCGCGTTGGTCGTCAGCACGAAACCCACGTCTTCGTGGGGGCGGAGTCCGTCCATCTGGTCGAGCAGCTCGCCGAGGATCGATGCCTGAGCGTTGATCTCGCGCATGGTGAACACCAGGTCGACATCTTCCAGG
>WNGA01015993.1_pt1 | contig 17252 bp, 18 predicted proteins | sample 5400061 | NCBI WGS metagenome assembly WNGA01 (sample SAMN13153366, study PRJNA577476) | soil metagenome | isolation source: 100 cm soil or saprolite under grassland replicate 2 | place: USA:California | collected 2016-06-15 | reverse complement strand
AACAGTAGTCCAAAATAATATTTAAGCTGACCTCAAAAAGAAATTATATCATCAAAAAAATTTTATATGCAGCAAGTGAAAAACGGGGATACTGTAAAAGTTCATTACCATGGTAAGTTACCAGATGGTACAACATTTGATTCTTCTGAAGGCCGCCAGCCGCTTGAGTTTGAAGTAGGCAGTGGTATGGTAATTCCCGGCTTTGATAATGGTGTGATCGGTATGAGTGTGGGTGATAAGAAAACAATCAATATTCCTGCGGAAGAAGCTTATGGCTCAGTGGAAGAAGACAGGTTTATGGAATTTCCGGTTAATCGTTTTCCTCCTGATTTAAAACCGGAAGTAGGCATGGCTTTGACGATGAGTGATGGCAGCGGACAACAATTTCCTGTAGTAATTGCAGATGTGCTGGATGACGTGGTAGTGCTGGATGCAAATCATCCGCTGGCTGGTAAAGATCTTATATTTGATATTGAAATGATGGAAATAAAAAACAATAGCCCGTTAATTATTCTCCCTTAATAAGTTGTAGAATTTCAATGTTTGATTGTTCGAATGTTTTTTCTGAACTTTTTATTTTATAAAATAATGTTCAAATTTTGAAATGATCAACTTTCAAACTTTCAAACAATCGAACTTTCGAATTATGTTTTTCTCAACCATATTCCCAGCCAAATGCCACATAGTCCCCAGCTTGCAAGAGCATCAATTAAATATGTATTGAGGCCTGCGCTTCGGTACCAGATATACTGTGTGTAAAAGCTGTTTAAAAAAACAATAAGACCGGTAAATAAACTTGCAAAAAATATATTGATCACATTCCGGTTTGGAATCTTTAGTAATATCCAGCACAACAACCACACTATAATAATATCAGTTAATAAAGTGCGGAGCATTTGCATTGGCATGTCCGTTTTCAGTGATGTGTGGTAATCAATAATTGCCCATGGTTTGCCCTCAGAAGTTCTTGCTAATTTTTCATAGTCATCCATTGAGGCTCCCCGCGGCAGAGTTGGCATAAAGTAACGTCCGTCTTCTTTAAGTTGTGCATTAAGATAATGGAGAATACTATCCTGTGCAGGTGTGTAGCGGTGTGAATCATAATGAAGGTTCAACACGGTATTGGATAATGCCTGCCAGATAAAAAGAATGATGCCTCCAACAATGGCACCGATTACTGATTTTTTCATGAGCAGTTAAAGTTAATCGTGCAAGATAAAAATTGTTTTTGTATTGCAATACCTGGTGCATGGGTATAATTTTTATTTTCATACCGGCTTTATTCTTCGCGGCATCGTCCCTTGTGCCTGTCCCGGAAACTTCGGGTCAGTTGTACATTATAACGCTAAGCAGCAGCGTAATGCAATGATCATCTTTCAATGAAACTAAAGATGTAAAAACCTCGACTCATGAATTCATGAATTGCACAAACTTGTGAAACTCATAAATCCGCAAACTTCTAAACCCGTAAACTTTTTGAAACTATTCTTTACTTTACTTTGCTTCTTCTAAATTATTTCATGATGAAAGATTATTCATTCACAGTAGCTGAAAGATTTATACGCTATGTGCAAATAGATACTCAAAGTGATCCGCAAAGCAATACGAGCCCTACAACAGAAAAGCAAAAGAACCTGAGCAGCTTGCTTGCAGAAGAATTATGGACTATTGGCTTAACTGATGCACATACAGATGAGTTTGGTTATGTATACACAACTATTCCATCAAACACAGATAAACAGGTTCCGGTAATTTGTTTTTGCAGTCATGTGGATACGGCACCTGATTGCAGTGGCACCAATGTAAAACCCATTCTTCATAAAAATTATAACGGAGAAGATATTGTGCTGCCTGATGATAAAGCACAGGTGATAAGTGTAAAAGATTATCCTTATTTAAAAGAACATATTGGTCATGATATAATTACCGCAAGTGGTTTAACATTATTGGGCGCAGATGATAAAGCGGGCGTTGCAATCATTATGGATTTAGCAAATTATCTCGTTACTCATCCTGATGTAAAACACGGCACTATCAAAATTTTATTTACGTCTGATGAAGAGGTTGGTAAAGGAACTGCTAATCTTGATTTGAAAAAGTTAGGAGCCAATTATGCTTATACACTTGACGGAGGTGAAGCAGGAACCTTTGAAGATGAAACATTCAGTGCTGATGGCGTTAAGATAATCATTAATGGAGTTATTGCACATCCCGGTTATGCAAAAGATAAAATGATAAATGCATTGAAGATTGCGGGTGAGATTTTAGCTGCATTGCCAAAAAATGAATTTAATCCTGAAACAACAAGTGGTCGTGAAGGTTTTGTGCATCCGGTTGCAGTAAATGGTATTGCAGAAAAAGCGACGATTGAATTTATTGTACGTGATTTTGAAACGATCAATCTCTCAAAACATGAAGCAAGATTAAGAGCAACTGCAGATAATGTGATAAAAGATTATCCAAAAGCATCTTTGCAATTTGAAGTGTATGAACAATACCGCAACATGAAGGAGGTGCTTGATAAAAATCCGCAGGTGGTTGATAATGCAAAAGAAGCGTATAAAAGAGCAGGTCTTGAAGTGCGTAATGAACCTATTCGCGGCGGCACTGATGGCAGCCGTTTAAGTTTTATGGGTTTGCCCTGTCCTAATATTTTCGCTGGCATGCAAGCAATTCACAGCAGGCATGAATGGGTGGGAGTAAAAGACCTGGAGAAAGCAACGGAAGTGTTAGTAGAGTTAGTGCAGGTGTGGGAGGAGAAGAGTTAATTTTATTCAATACTCAATATTCAACTTTCAATATTCAAATGAAATCTTGTTTAATATTTATTATTCCAAATTGAAGGAAGAAAAGTCAGTAAGTTCTTTATAGACTCTCTATTCTTCAATTAAAGTAATTACATATTACTTATTAGCCCTTAGTTGAATTTTAAATTTTTTTCTTCGATCATTCCTTACCTTTCGTTCCTTAAAATAAAAACTATGGACTTTCTTTTTTCTTATTGGTGGCTACTGATATTATTATTTATCATCTTCAGTGGTTTGGTTAGTGTAAACCAGGGAACGATTGCTGTAGTAACAATGTTTGGTAAATATCAACGTATCCTAAAACCAGGTTTAAATTTTAAAGTTCCTTTATTAGAACAGATATACAAAAGAGTGAGTATTCAAAACCGGTCTGTAGAACTGGAGTTCCAGGCAATAACTGTAGACCAGGCAAATGTTTATTTCAAATCAATGCTCTTGTATTCCGTGCAGAATGCAGATGAAGAGACAATTAAAAGAGTTGCTTTTAAATTTATTAACGACAAAGATTTGTTGCAGGCTTTAATTCGTACAGTAGAGGGTTCTATCCGTTCCTTTGTAGCCACGAAACGGCAGGCTGAAATATTGCTATTGCGCAGGGAGATAGTGCTGTTTGTAAAAGATCAGATTGATCATTCACTGGAAGAATGGGGTTATCATTTGCAGGACCTTCAGATAAACGATATTACCTTCGACCAGCTTATCCTTGAAAGTATGAGCAGGGTAGTTGCCAGTAACAATTTGAAAGCTGCCGCAGAAAACGAAGGCCAGGCATTGCTGATCACAAAAACAAAAGCAGCAGAGGCAGAAGGTAACGCTATTAAGATCGCTGCTGAAGCAGAACGTGAAGCAGCAAGACTAAGAGGACAGGGTGTTGCATTATTTCGTGAAGAAGTTGCACGAGGTATGACACAGGCCGCTGAACAAATGAAGCAGGCAAATCTTGATACCAATGTAATTCTCTTCAGCATGTGGACAGAAGCGATCAAGAATTTTGCAGAAGTGGGTAGGGGTAATATAATTTTCCTCGATGGCAGTCCTGAAGGAATGGAAAATAATATGCGCCAAATTATGGCAATGATAAAAATGGATAAGGATAGAACAACTGTAAACGTCGCACCGGCAAAATAAAGTGAGAATTGTTTTAAGTTCTATGTTCTGTATTGGTTTTATAAAAGCTTAGAGTTAAAATAAATTCGGATAATCAGTAATAATTCCATCCACACCTAAATTTTTTAAGCGATCAATTTCCCGTTTATCATCTACCGTCCATGGAATTAATTTGATTTCTGTATCGTGGCATTGCTTTACAAGTAAAGCTGTTACCAATTGATAAGCAGGGCTATAAATGGTAGGAATAAAACCAAGATCTTTTAATTGCAATGCAAAAGTTTTTTTATCAGTTTCTTCAATCAGCAATGCTGTTTTAATTGCAGGATAATGTTGATATAAATATTGCAATGAGCGAATGTCAAATGATTGAATAATTACCTTGTCTTCTATTTTCTTTTCTTTAATTATCGTCATTAACAACTCAACAAATTTATCAGGCGTCGGATGATAAATATTATCTGTTGCAGGTGTGCACTTTGTTTCGATATTGTATTGTAAAGGTTGTTTATTATTTTTTGCAGCATAAGTTTTAACACTATCTATCACAACTGTTAGTAAAGGTTTTACAGCATGCAGTTTTTGTTGTTGCGGAAAACGTGGATTTGGTTTCATTCCTACATCGTAAGTTTTTACTTCCTCATAAGTCATCTGATAAATATTCAATGATTTTTCTTCTGCTTCCGTTACATAACTTCCATCTGGTTTTGTTGTTATTTCATGATTAAAAAAAGGTTCATGACTCATCACTACCTGCGAATCTTTCGTAATCACTGCATCCATTTCCAATGTTGTTACACCAAGATCAATCGCTTTTAAATATGCAGGGATCGTATTTTCCGGCATAAGTCCCCTGCAACCACGGTGACCTTCCTTATCAAAATTTCCTTTCTCTAACGGTGAGAAAGATGGATTAATATGAGGACTGCAACTCATCAGGAAAATTATGCTGATAAAAGAAATGAATCTTTTCATGAAGGGAAAACTTTATGTTGTCTTTCTTTCATAGTAGCTGCAATTGCTTGTGCATCTGCATGCTGTTCACTTAAATGCTCAATAATATTTTCATAGCTTTTCTCATCTCTGTTTTGACTTAATTTGAAAACATGTTCGATGCCTGTTACTTCAATTTCAAATGCAATGATCGCCTTCATCATGTCGGTAATATAACTATCATCCATGTTTTGCACAAGCGCAGGTGAGTGCGGATCGTTCTCAAATCTTTCGGTGAGTTTCGTCAATAAATTACGCAATGAATCTTCATCAGAAAATCTCAAAATACCCTTTGCATGAACAGCCTGGTAATTCCATGTGCTTGCAACTTGTTTGTTCTCATACCAGCTTGCACTTATATAACTATGCGCTCCCTGAAAAATAGCGAGGACATTTGGATTCTCTGCAAAAGCCTTTGTATGCTGCTGTTTACGCATTACATGAGCCAGTAAAAAAATTTTATCATCACGTTCTTCAATTAAAGTCGGAACATGCGTAGCAACAGGATTGTTATTTGCATCAACGCCGCAAAGGGTAATAAAGGGGTTAGCATGCATGAAAGCAATTACTTCTTTGTTGTCTGAAGCTTTGAAGTGAGGAATGTTGTACATAAAGTTCTAAGTTCTGTGTTCTAAGTTTATAAATTGCTGTCCTCTATTGTTGAAAAGAAAAGAGAACGATGAACGTAATGCGACGCAACGAAAGCTTAATAGCAGCATCGGCTCATGTAACATAAAGCAAAAAACTGCGTGCCGACAGGCAGGCATAAAACTACTCTACCACTTCCACAATTTTTGTCACCGGTATATTTGCATTACGCACTGCGATATTTCTTGCTGCTAGTCCTGCAAAATCTTCAAAGGCTTTTACGCTGGCAGCATCATCACTCACCATTGCAGGCACACCCATATCGCCGCCTTCTCTTATACTTTGCACCAACGGAATTTGGCCAAGAAAAGGAAGATCATATTCCTCTGCAAGCCGCCTGCCGCCTTCTTTTCCAAAAATGTAATATTTATTGTTGGGCAACTCTTCCGGAGTAAAATAAGACATGTTCTCCACAATGCCGATAATCGGCACATTGATTTGCGCCTGACCAAACATAGCAATGCCTTTCTTCGCATCGGCCAGTGCAACATTTTGCGGCGTGGTAACAATTACAACACCTGTTACAGGCACTGTTTGCATGAGCGTTAAATGTATATCGCCTGTGCCGGGTGGCATGTCAATAACAAGATAATCGAGCTCGCCCCAATCTACATCAGATACGAATTGACGAATAGCACTGCTCGCCATTGGTCCGCGCCACACCACTGCATTTTTTTCATCAACCAATAAACCAATACTCATCAGCTTAATACCAAAACGCTCAAGCGGAACAATCATTGGTTTGCCATTCACCTCTTTCATCACCGGTCTTTGACCACGAACACCAAACATCATCGGCACACTTGGCCCATAAATATCAGCGTCCATTAAACCAACTTTAGCGCTGCCCTTTGCAAAAGCCAATGCAAGATTTGCAGCCACTGTGCTTTTGCCCACACCACCTTTGCCACTTACAACAGCAATTATATTTTTTACAGCAGGCAATAATAATCTCGAATCTTTACGATTAGTCGTTGTATTCGAAATAAAATTCACTCTTACATTGGCTTGCTTGTTTACTATTAATTTCACTGCATTGATGCAAGCCCTTTGAATCAAATCTTTTAAAGGGCATGCAGGCGTTGTAAGCACTACTGTAAATGAAACATTATCGCCATCAATCTTTATATCTTTTACCATGTTCAGCGTTACAATGTCCTTACCGAGGTCAGGCTCCTGAACATTGCTTAATGCCTTCAATATATCATTTTCATTCATGGCACATATTTTTGTTAAAAAGAATTATTTTGCTGCAAAATTAATCCTCAATGGGGTTATTTTGTTTTAAATAAAAGCCAACAAGCGGCAACTGTTGCATGAAGCGATTTTTACAATATTCGATTTTCACCATTGCATTGCTTACAACCCTGAACAGTTTTGCACAAAATAACGGGCGGGATTCTGTGGTGCAGTTGTATGGTGTAGTGATGACTGCAGATAGCCTGCAGGCAATACCATCGGCAAGTGTAATCGTGGAAGATAAACTACGCGGAACATTTACAAATAACCAGGGCGTATTTTCTATTGTTGTGCTAAAGGGCGACAGGATACGTTTTTCATGCATCGGCTTTAAAGACAAGACAATTACAATTCCCGATAATCTCAAGGGAAATCAATACAGTGTTATCCAGTTAATGGTAAGTGATACTGCTTATTTGCCGGCAACAATTTTGCGACCTCGGCCAACACGTGCACAATTTGAACGAGACTTTGTGAATACAAATGTTCCCGCTGATGACTTAGAAATAGCCCGTGAAAATAATGCTGAAGCCAAACGGCGTGCCTTGATTGCTGCTTTGCCTGCCGATGGTCGTGAGGCTGTAAGTGCACAAATGCGGCAGCAGGCTGCAAAATATTCTTACATGGGACAGGTGCCTCCGCAAAATATTTTTAACCCGATGGCATGGGCAGAATTTATTGAAGCATGGAAGCGGGGAGATTTTAAGAAGAAAGATTAAGCCCCCATCCCCTAAAGGGGAGAAAAATTTATTTTATAAATCTGCTAATATTTTTTTGTTTCCAGCATTTGTTTTTTATGGCATCACTTCTTGTGTCACTCACTTTTACTTTCTGTTTTCATGGCATCATTTAGCAACTCCGCTAAACACTGAACTTCTTACATTTGCTTCTCTTGTACTAATCATTAGAGTCATTTAAATCATTCTAATCATGATTCAAAGGGTTTCAGTCATCGGCGCCGGAACAATGGGCAATGGCATTGCGCATGTATTTGCTCAAAATGGTTTTACTGTAATTCTTATTGATGTAAATGCGGCACAATTAGACAAAGCCATAAAAACTATTACAAAAAATTTTGACCGGCAAATTGCAAAGGGCACTGTTACTAAAGAACAAAAACAAAAAGCATTAGCAAACGTTACTACAGTTACTGATATTACTGAAGGAGTAAAAAATGCAGAGCTTGCAGTAGAGGCTGCAACAGAAAACACAGAACTTAAACTAAAAATATTTAAACAGATTGATGAAGCCGCACCTGCTGATGCGATACTTGCTTCCAATACTTCTTCTATTTCCATTACCAAAATTGCGGCTGCAACGAGAAGACCCGAACTTGTAATTGGCATGCACTTTATGAATCCTGTTCCAGTGATGAAACTGGTAGAAATCATCAACGGTTATGCAACAAGGAAAGAAGTCACTGATACAATTGTTGCATTAAGTAAACAGTTGGGAAAAACACCTTGCGTGGTAAATGATTATCCCGGCTTTATTGCCAACAAAATATTAATGCCAATGATCAACGAAGCCGTTTTTAGTTTATATGAAGGCATTGCAGGTGTAGAAGAAATTGATACTATTATGAAACTTGGTATGGCGCATCCGATGGGTCCATTGCAATTAGCGGACTTTATTGGTCTTGATGTTTGCTTAAGTATTCTAAATGTTTTGCATGAGGGTTTTGGCAACACAAAATATGCACCTTGCCCTTTGTTGATAAATATGGTAACAGCGGGAAAGCTTGGCTTGAAAAGTGGAGAAGGTTTTTACACTTATACAGCAGGAACTAAAGAGTTAGTAGTAAGTGAAAGGTTTAGGAAATGATGGGTTTTATTGAACATCCTTCTTTGTTACAAACATCCTATGTAAAATGAATAAAAATTAAATTTGGAAAAAGAAAGTAAATTAAAATAATGGATATTAAGCCACACCCCAATCACCATCTGTATCTTCAAACCTTGAAGAGAATGACACCGGAAGAACATTTGAAAAAAGTGTTCGAACTTTCAGCAATGACTAAAGCATTATTCTTACATGGTTTACAAAAAAGGTTTCCAAACAAAAGCGAAAGTGAAATAAGGAATTTATATTTAGAGAGAATTGCAAAATGCCACAACAGGAATTATTAAAGAATGTACTTTCAATTTTGGACGAGAATCATATTGATTATATGATTACAGGTTCAATTGTTTCCAGTATCCAGGGCGAGCCACGCGCAACACATGATGTAGATATTGTCGTCAATATTAAATCATCTGTAATATCAGAATTAATTAAAGCATTTCCTCCACCGCAGTATTATTTATCGGAAGACAGCATTAAGGAAGCAATTAAATATAAAAGCATGTTTAATCTGCTTGATACTAAAGAAGGAGATAAAGCTGATTTTTGGATTTTGACAGAAAGACCTTTTGATAAGTCACGATTTGAAAGAAGGTATGAAGAAAATGTATTTGGGTTCAAGGTGGCAGTGAAAAACAATTTACAGATGCATTACGAATTTATGAAATCCAATATGGAAACCTTGATTTGGATTATATAGAAGAGTGGGCAAATCGTCTTCAGGTAAGTGAGCTTTTGCAGAGATTGAAAACAGATGCTAATCCAATAGAATAATTTCAATTGCATTGTTATACTTTATTCACCCCAACTCCTCTTAAATCATTCACCTTATATAAAAACTCCTCCAATCTGTTCAGTGGTACACCAAGTTTCATAACACAAAAAAGCTGTGATTCCTGTTCTATAATCGTGCAATTATATTTCTTCACCAGTATCATTACATCATTCATTTGCATATAATCAAATTGTAACTGATAGTTTACTTCAACTGCTTTGCGAATGATAGGCGTTAACTGCAAAGCCATTGCTGTAGCGGTTTTGTAAGCATTGATCAATCCCGGCACGCCTAATAATGTGCCACCAAAATAACGCACTACGATTACCAATACATTCGTTAATCCTTTGCTTTCAATCTGCCCGAGAATTGGTTTGCCCGCAGTTCCTGATGGTTCTCCATCATCGCTTATGCGAAAATTATTTCCATCCAGTCCAAGCCGGTACGCGAAACAATGATGCACTGCTCTTGGGTGTTCTTTCTTTAGTTGCTGCAAATAATTTTTAAAATCATCCGTTGATTGAATTGGATATGCATAAGCAAGAAAACGGCTGCCCCTGTCTTTAAGTTCTGCCAATGAATTTTGATCAATAGTATGATAAAAATCTTTTTTCACTCATTCAGCATTTGTTTTAAAAGGGAAAGACCTGTTATAATAATAACTTATTCTGTCTGTAAAAATATTTTCACTGTGTGAGAACTTATAGTTTGATAATTCTGGTGAAGGCAAACCATTTTCAATATGTAATATTTCATTGGCAATAATTCTCGCCTCATCCCATAAATCTTCATCAATAAATGATTGCAAAAGTTTAGCACCTCCCTCTACAATGATGCTTTGAATATTGTTTTGATAACAAGCGTTTAATATTTGATGCACAATACTTACATCTTCAGTAACCTGGTAATATCTTACATTTCCATTTTCTTCATGTCGTAATGCATTAAAAATAATTGTTGGTTGCTGCTGATCAAAAATCTTCGATGAAGAAGGTAAGCGCAAATGCATATCAACAATTAATCGAACCGGATTTTTTCCACTCCATAAACGATTGGTAAGTTCAGGATTATCTTTTAAAGCGGTATTTGTTCCAATCAAAATTCCCATTTCTTCACTACGCCATTTATGCACAGCACGATTGGTAAATTCATTGGTGATGAATAACCGTTCATTGCTTAATGTTGCAATTTTTCCATTCGCTGTTTGTGCCCATTTTAAAATAATGTATGGCCGGTGTTGTGTATGAAATGTAAGAAAGCGTTTATTCAGTTCCTTACAATCATTTTCTAAAACGCCAACCGCAACATCAACACCGGCATTTTGTAATTGTTCAATTCCTTTGCCGGCAACTTCTTTAAAAGGATCACGGCAGCCAATAATAACTTTTGATATTCGTTCATGTATAATACGCGTAGAGCATGGTGGTGTTTTTCCGTAATGTGAACATGGTTCCAATGAAACATATAATGTTGATGAAGAAATTAAATGCTTGTCCTCTTCACTTACACTGTTAACACAATTTACTTCTGCATGTGCTTGTCCATATTCCTGATGATAACCTTCACCAATAATTCTCTCTTCATGCACCAGCAGAGCGCCAACCATTGGATTAGGCGCAACATAACCCGCTCCTGATTTAGCTAGTTGTATGCACCGATGCATGTATGTTTCTTCAGTAATCATTCAACAGTAAACAATTCGATTAGAACAAAAGTAAAAGAATTGATGCTAACATTGCAGTATGACAGTACAGGAAGCATATCAACAACTAATGTACCAACTGTTTGAGATGTATGATGATCGTGAAGCAGCCAATATTGCTGATATGGTGATTGAGCACATCTCGGCATTTAGAAAAATTGACCGCATCATCAACAAGCAATTCCCTTTGAATGAAGATCAAATACAATTGTTGAATAACTATACTTTTCAACTATTACAGAATAAACCCGTTCAATATGTTTTGCATGATGCATGGTTTGCAGGAATGAAATTATATGTTGATGAAAATGTTTTGATACCAAGACCGGAAACGGAGGAACTTGTTGATTGGATAATTGCCGACTGTCAATTGCGAATTACCGATTCACTACTCACGACTCACGACTCACCACTCACCTTTCTTGACATTGGCACCGGCAGTGGTTGTATTCCTGTTGCTTTGAAAAAGAAATTACCAAATGCAGAAATACATGCACTTGATGTTTCTCAGGGAGCATTAAATGTCGCAACACAAAATGCCGTAACACAACAAACTGAAATTAATTTTCATCTCTTAAATATTCTGAATAAAGATGTATGGAGTTTGCTTCCAAATTTTGATATCATCGTAAGCAATCCTCCTTATGTGAAACAAAGTGAAGCAACAGCAATGCACAAAAATGTTTTGCAGCATGAACCGTATGTTGCTCTCTTCGTGCCTGATGAAGATGCTTTGCTTTTTTACAAAACCATTGCTGAATTTGGTTTACAACATTTAAATAGAAACGGTAAATTATTTTTTGAAATAAATGAAGCGTTGGGAAAAGATGTGTGTGATCTGCTGACGGAATATGGATATACAAATATTGAATTGAAAAAAGATTTGCAGGGAAAAGATAGAATGGTTAGAGCAGAAATTATGGGTCCTTTATAACCATTCTCGTCCTTTACCCGGAATTTGTGAGGACACAAATTCGGTACGAGGCCGGAGTTGTGCCCTCAGCACTTTTCTTTATCGGTGGTGTGTTGAGTCCGGATTAGGAATATTATTTGTAGTTGCTGTGTCAGTTGTTGAATTTGGAAAATTTGAATTCGTTGTTGATTTATGCGAGGGATTACAACTTACTGTTATTGCTGTAATCGCTGCAATAATTACTATTAACCGTTTCATACATCTTCCTTTTTTACGTGAGAAAATGTTTTAGAAATATTTAATCAATTTCCCTGCCAGTGAAAGATATATTTCTTAAACTAAGGCTAAAGTAAAAGTGCATTTGTCTTTGAGCAATTACTTACACACTTATATCAGCAGCTACTAAATATAAATATTTATCACAGTTCAATTGTTTAACTGACAGAAAGGGTGGTAAATAGAATTACAAAAAGATGGGAATAAAATTATTTTAGTAATACGCAACACTCATATATGGTAAACGCAATGTTCAATAAAGAACAGAAGTAAAAGTGAGTGACACAACAGAAGATGAAAAAAGATATAAAGCCGGTAACAAAAAAATAATAAATATTATCAGTACGAAAATAAAAATTCAAGACGTATATGACTCCCTTCAGGGCTTGGGCATTCTTATTTCACAATCGCTACAACCTTTGCTCCTGCCCGTTTTGCGCTTTGCATCACACGAAATACTTCTCCGTAATAAGCTGATGTATCCGCATTCACTACTACAGAAGGTGTATCAATATAAGCTCTTGCCTTTGATACTTCCATACGCAGAATTGTATCAATCATCCTAATGTCAATTGGCTTTTGCCCAAGATATAGTTTCTGATTTTTATCAATGGAGATAACAATATTTTGTTTGGCCTTTGTATCTTTCTTGCCTGCGGGATTATTTACCTTAACAATGTTTGGATTGGCAAGCGTTGAAATAATAAGAAAAAAGAACAGCAGTATAAACAGGATATCGTTCAATGATCCGGCATGCAATTCAGAATGTGTCTTTAATCTTCTGTGCAATTTCATAATGAGAATTTATCTTGTGGGTTCCTGTAAAATATCAACGAATTCAGCGCTTGCAGCTTCCATTTTATTTACCGTTTTATTTATCTGGGTATTCAAAAAATTGTAAGCAACATAAGCCAGCAACCCAATGATTAACCCTGAAGCAGATGTAACCATTTTTGTGTAAATACCACCTGCAATAGAAGCCGGCGTAAAATCACCTGTAGAGTTAATGGTATAAAACAATTGGAGCATTCCGAAAATAGTTCCAAGAAATCCAATCATTGGTGCAATGCCATATACAAGCGACAACACCGAAAGATTGCGTTCCATTTTATAAATCTCAAGTCCGCCCACATTCTCCATGCTTTTTTCAATTGCATCAATAGGTTTACCAATTCGCTGAATGCCTTTATCAATAATACGCGCAACAGGATTATCTGTATTTTTTGCAAGGTTACGCGCAGCAACCAAATTGCCCGTAACAATATTATCACGAATAATGTTCATGAAATTATTGTCAATCTTTGATGCCTTGCGAATGGCAATCAGTCTTTCAAAAAAAACAAATATCGTAGCAACGAAAAGCAGGTACAGGGGATACATCAGCCACCCCCCTTTTTCTAATAAACTTAGGAGATTGAAACCTTCAGCTCCCTGCTGCACGGTATTAAGTCCGTTTATCGCAGCGCTGGTATCTGCCACTTGTAATAATACACTCATGTTATGTGTTAGGTTTATGCTAAAGTATGCTTTAACACAAAACAACGACCATGCTGTGCATAAATTATAAACAGGCGTGAGTTTTAAGAAAGATTTTACAGAAACGAATGATGAATATAAATAATGAATATAAGTTTGGAATATTTTATGTTCCTGGCTTTTGTACTTTGTGTCATCATCTCTTGTGTCACTCTCTTGTACGTTCTGTTCACTTATCAGCAAATTTCGTTTTCATAGTAATAAAAGAAATTAGATGGAGCAATATCAAAAATACAGATGAAAAAAATTAAATAAATTTAATATCCATAATACGTAAACTAACCTGATGAACCTGCAAACATTCTGGCAATACGAACCTCAGCAAATATTTGATCAGCTAAAAACTTCTCCGGAAGGATTATCCTCACAGGAAGCAGCCAAAAGATTGAAGGAAAGAAGCGCACATAGAAAGAAGCGGAGTGCTTTAATAAAAAATATAATTCTCTTTATTAACCAATTTAAAAGCCCGTTGGTATTACTGTTGGTAGCTGCTGTTATACTGGCTGCTTTTTTAGGAGAAACTTCAGATGTGTTCATCATCCTGTTTATACTTTTATCAACGGGAATATTAAGTTTTTTGCAAGAGAAGCGTGCCGGAAAAGAAGTAGAGCAGTTGGAAAAAATAATTCGCTCGAAAATAAAAGTGTTGCGTGATAAAAAGGAAACAAAAGTATTTACGGAAGAGATCACAGCTGGTGATATATTATTATTTGCTTCAGGTGATATTATTCCGGCTGATTGCCTGCTTATTGAATCAAATGATCTGCAAACAAATGAAGCAGCGCTTACAGGTGAAACTTATCCTGCATCTAAAGCAGTCGGCACATTGCCTGATGACACTGCTTTGGCAAAAAGAAAAAATTCGTTATTTGAAGGAACGAATGTCGTAAGCGGAACGGGAAAAGCAGTTGCTGTGCTTACGGGTAAAGACACCGTATTTGGTAAAATATCTTCACGCATCACTGCTCCCGCTGAAGAAACATCTTTTGAAAAAGGGATAAAAAAATTTGGATTCCTGTTGATGAAGATTACCATTATACTTTCAATCATAATTCTTGCAGTAAATATTTATTTTGGCAGATCATTAATTGAATCAATATTATTTTGCCCTGCATTAACGGTAGGAATGGCTCCTGAATTATTACCCGCTGTAATGACGATTGCCATGTCATTTGGTGCAAAACGAATGTCGCAGCAAAAAGTGATCGTGAAGAAATTGCCTTCTATTCAAAACCTGGGTGAAATAAATCTTCTTTGTTCAGATAAAACAGGAACACTTACTGAAGGCAAATTAAAAGTTTCTTCTGTCACCGGTGTTGATGGTAAAGAAAATGATACAGCAAAACAAATGGCTTGTCTCAATGCATTTTTTGAACGCGGATTTTCCAATCCTATAGATCAGGCTCTGCGAAAAATAAAAAATGTTTCAACAGATGGTTATAAAAAAATTGTTGAAATACCTTATGATTTTAAACGCAAACGTTTAAGTGTTTGTGTGCAGCACAGTTCAGAATATCAGCTTATCACAAAAGGCGCCCTTAAAAATATTGTGGAAATACGCAGCCAGTCATTAATGCCCGATGGTACCGTTAAAGACATTGAAACAGAAAAAAATAAAATTGATAAACTATATGATGAGTATAGCAGCAAGGGTTTCAGAACCATTGGTGTTTGTTATAAAAAAACTGATAAAACAAAACAACTGACGAAAGATGATGAGCAGCAAATGATATTTGCAGGTTTTGTGTTGTTGGCTGATCCACCAAAAAAAGGTGTAAGCGAAATAATTCAAACACTTAAAAAAAATGGCATTGAACTTAAGGTTATTACGGGAGATAACAAACCTGTTGCCACTTATGTTGCACAGCAAATAGGTATGCAAAATATGAATGTTATTACAGGTTCGGAAATCGAAAACATTGGTGTTGAAGAATTGGCAAAAAAAGTACAAGCAATAAATGTTTTTGCAGAAATTGAACCCCAGCAAAAAGAAAATATTATTCGTGCATTAATTAAAGCAGGAAATGCAGTGGCATATTTGGGAGATGGCATTAATGATGTGTCAGCGCTGGTTGCAGCAGATGTGGGCATTTCCATTGATAATGCTGTAAATGTGGCAAGAGAAGCTGCGGATGTTGTCTTACTTGAAAAAGATTTAGCCGTACTTAATGCAGGAATCATTGAAGGAAGAAAAACATTTCTTAATACGCTGAAGTATATTTATACAAACACAAGTGCAACCTTTGGCAATATGTTTAGTATGGCCGGTGCATCTTTAATATTGCCCTTTCTGCCAATGCTGCCGCAACAAATATTACTTACAAACTTTTTTACAGATTTCCCTTACATGTCTGTAGCCTCTGACAGCGTAGATGAAGATTTGCTCACAATTCCACATAAATGGGACATCAAACGGTTAAAACATTTTATGATTGTTTTTGGTTTGCACAGTTCCATTTTTGATTTTCTTACATTCTTTGCTTTATACAAATTATTTCATGCAGATGAAGACCTGTTTCATACAGGCTGATTCATTGAATCAATCTCCACAGAACTGCTTATTTTATTTGTTGTGCGCACACACAAATCATTAATCAAAAGTATGCCCGGAAAATTTTTACTTATCCTCAGTGCAATTGCTTTGGTCATTACATTGTTGTTGCCCTTCATGCCCTTTGCAACGATGCTGGGATTAGTAGTTCCTCCGTTACAATTATTACTGACTATGCTTGGTATTCTTATCCTGTACGTAATCACTGCAGATATACTTAAAGTAATATTCTTTAGAAAGAAAATAAAATAGTTTGAATTTGTTTTATGGGCGAGACCGCAGCAAGCCTAGGCGGAACTAAAGTATCATCTTTATTCTTCAGTTTCGCTCATAAAATAACACACTCAATAATCAACACTCAATAATGTCCAATATTCAATGTTCAATGTTCAATGAAAACATGACTCCTTGCGACAAAAATTTTTTAGCCAGTTGGGGAGGTATAAACAAATTACATTTGTATAAACACTTGTTATATGAATCTTTCCCTCGAAAACAAAACAGCTATTGTTTGTGGCAGCACGCAGGGAATTGGCCTTGCCTGTGCAATTGAACTGGCATCGCTTGGTGCAAATTGCGTGTTGATTGCAAGAAACGAGGCCTCATTACAGGAAGCTGTTGAAAAGTTAGACACTTCCAAAGGGCAGCAACATAAATATCTTGTTGCAGACTTTAGTAAGCCATTACAGTTGAAACCAGCAATTGAAAATTTCATGGAGCAAAATATTGTGCATATACTTATCAACAATACCGGCGGACCTCCTGCAGGCGCAATCATTGATGCGATCGAAGATGATTTTTTAAATGCATTTAACCAGCATCTCATATGCAATCATATTCTTACCAAGGCAGTTGTACCTTCT
>WNGA01006107.1_pt1 | contig 17255 bp, 19 predicted proteins | sample 5400061 | NCBI WGS metagenome assembly WNGA01 (sample SAMN13153366, study PRJNA577476) | soil metagenome | isolation source: 100 cm soil or saprolite under grassland replicate 2 | place: USA:California | collected 2016-06-15 | reverse complement strand
TGATCTTTCTGGGTCAGCGGTCGAATAAGCCGGGCTCGGATATCACGGCGGCACACTCGACCGCGATGCACAGCGCAGCACCGGGAGTGATCTCACCGTGTCGCTGGACGATCTCCTGCCTCTCGTCGCGGGCAACGCGAACCGCCAATAGCGACAGAAAATTCGAGATCGAATGCACTCTTCTGCCGCAATGAGCGCATCTTGGTCGATGTCCATTCGGACGACCCGTCGTCACTCGGCGTTACCGCCATCAGGGACCCAGCTTCGGGCCGGGGGCGGTGCCGTGGAAGGACGTCAGCAGCAGCTGGCACGGCAGCGGCCCCGTCGACTGCCTCAAGCCCCTGCCCCAAAGGGCCAGCACATCAAGTTCGGCGTCGTGCACGCGAAGGATCCCGGCTTCGGAACCGACCTCGTCGCCTGCTCGAACGGGGCAAACTGGCCCAACAATGCCCAGTCTCCCGGGGAATAGTGCACGGACGGGATAACACCCTCCCACCAGTAGTCAAGCACCTTCGCCGCGGCTGCCTGGAGGTCCTGTGCGACAACACCGGCCGACCCTACCGCCGTCGCGTGAGCGGCCTGGCGTTCAAGGGTGAGGGCAGCCCCACCGGGGTGGCGGCCACCTGGATCGTCGGCGCGCCCGTCGAACACGCCATCCGCGTCCTGGAGCGCCTCCAGCCCCCCGACCAGGACTTGCTGTTCGCCCTGCTGCCGAGCTCCCACGGTTACGCTCGGGCGCCGACCGGGCACGCCACGACCACCGCCCAGACCAACGAGGACCTCGCCGCGTTCATCGGCTGGGTCAACGCCTCCTGCGACGCCCACCGCCTGCCCGACCGCATCCCCTTGGTCGGCGGGCGAGCCTGGCGCCTGCGCACCAGCCAGTTCCGCCGCACGCTGGCCTGGTTCATCGCCCGCCACCCCGGCGGCGCGATCGCCGGCGCGATCGCCTACCGGCACCAGCGCGTGCAAATGTTTGAGGGCTATGCCGGCACCTCACGGTCCGGCTTCCGCGCCGAGGTCGAGGCCGAGCAGGCGCTGGAACGCGGCGAGCGACTGCTGGCCATGGTCGAGGGCCACGAGCATCAGCGGCTGGCCGGCCCCGCCGCCGCCGAAGCCGAGACCCGCCTGGCCGAGTTCGGCCGTCGGGTCGGCTTTGCTGGCACGGTGGTGACCGACCCGCGCCAGCTCAAGCTGATCATGCGCCGCCACGACCCAGGTGTGTTCCCCGGCGAGTTCGTCACCTGCGTGTTCAATCCCGATAAGGCGCTGTGTCTCCGCGCCGGCACGCCCAGCGGCCAGGGACCGGCGTTGGCGGACTGCAAGCCGATGGCCTGCCGCAACGTCGCCCTCAGCGGCGACAACCTGGCCGCCTGGCAGCAGCAGCTGCCCCGCCTCGACAAGGCCCGCAGCGACGACACGCTCGCGCCCTACCTGCGCCATCGGCTCCACCAGCAGCGCGACGACATCGCCCGGTTCCTCGAGACGACCGGCAGCGGCGCGTGAGCCATCCGCTGCCGACCGAGGCGCAGGTGCGCGCCGCCGCAGCCGAACTGCTCAAGGCCGCCGCTCGTCGCGGCCGGCCGACCGCCACGGCGCTGGCCGCCCGCGTCGGGATCAGCCGCCCCGCGCTCTACCGGCACTACCGGCCGCTGGTCGACGAGCTGCTCGATGCTGCCGCCGAACAGGCCGCCGCCAGCAAGCGGCAAGCGCGAGGCGCTGGCGCCGTCTGCGACCACGAGGAACTCGCCAGACTGCAGCGCAGCAACGAGGAACTCCGCCGCCACGTGCAGCTCTACGAGGAGGTCATCCGGCAGCTCACGGTCGACAACCACCCTCAAGCAGCAACTCGCCAGCCATGCCGACGTGGCCGACCTGGCCGCACGCCGCCACCGCCCCCACCCTGAGGGAAGTTGACCATGACCACCTGTCGGAGCAGCCTGAGGCCGGTTGCTCACCACACCAGGACCGCGAGGATCTGCCCGTGACCCCCAGCTTCGTCGTCGCCCGCAACCCCGAGCCAGCCTCCACGCTGCCCTACCTGCTCCGCCTGCCCCTGCCTGACGGGCCGCTGCTGCTCAAGGCACGGGAGCCGTGGCCGCGCACCACCAAGGTCTACTGCCACCGCGCCGAGCCCACGGACTGGCCTGAGGACGCCAAGGTGCTCCAGGAGGTCCCGGTGCGCTCGTGCGTGCGCCGTGGCGTAGCCATCGACCTGGTGCTGGACCGCCCCAGGGAGAACCGCTCCCAGCTTGTCTTCGCGCGCCTCCCAGACCAGGGTGGGCGGGAGGCGATCTTCTGGCAGACCGCCCGCACCACCGCCAAGGCCCGCCCCGGCATCCGCGTCCCGCGCCGCCGCGCCGCCGGCCTGGCCGAGCTGGAGATCCTGGTTGACACCCGGGAGCGCTACCCCTGGCGGTTCGCCCACCAGCAGGCCCGCACCCAGCGCCAGGCCCTGCCCGTCGGCGACTACGCCGTCGAGCTCGACGGGAACCTGGCGGCGGTCGTGGAGCGCAAGACCCTCGCGGACCTGGCCGGCAGCCTGGCCGACGGCAGCCTGGCCTACGTGCTCGCCGAGCTCGCCTGCCTGCCACGCGCCGCAGTCGTGGTGGAGGACCGCTACTCGGCCGTGTTCAAGCTCGAGCACGTCAACGGCGGGTGGATCGCCGAGCTGCTGGCAGCGGTCCAGGTCCGCTACCTGACCGTGCCGATCGTATTCGCCGAGACCCGCAAGCTGGCCGAGGAGTGGACCTTCCGGTTCCTCGGCGCCGCTCTCGCCTACCAGCAAGCCCGCGAGGCCAACCACGACCCGTCAGACTGACTGCCCGCCTGGCAGTCGCGGGCCACCGGCAGACAGCAACCGACGGGGAGGCGCTTGGTGCTACCAGAGATCCACGAGCTGCTGCAGCGACCCTACGAGCAGGGCGAACCCTCCGCCGCAGACGCCCACGACCATGTTGCGGAGCGGCTCGGCGTGCCGACGCCCCACATTAGGGCCTTGGAGCAGCGCATCTTCGAAGATCTGGACCCAGAGCGCTTTGGCATCGGATGGTGGGAGGGGCAACTCGACCCGCCGGGGCGCATTCTCATCGCCGATCAGCTACTCCTTGACACCAGCAGCGTGCCGACCAACCTCATAGAGGCGACCCTGCACCGGCTCGCCGCTGCGCAGGCCTGGCAGGAGCTGCGAACGCGCTTCCGCGACCGCATCCGGCAAGGGAAGCCTCCAGGCGCCCCGGTTCCCCGATCTCCCGCGGACGAGCTGCCCTACGTCGAAGCTGACATGCACGTCGCCGGCGTGTTCCGGGCGGTCGGCTCAGCGCTGGACTGTCTGGCCGGCACGCTGATCGGTGTGGCAGCCATCCCGCGTTCCATCCTGAAGGCCGACTTTGGCGCGTCCCAGCGCTGGCTCGTCCAGCACAGCCGGGAGCATCCAGAGTGGGAGCGGCTCGCCACCCACCTCGACACCGTGATCGACCAAGCAGGCCCCTTCGGTTGGCTCGACTGGGCCATCGACATGCGCAACATGCTGGTCCACCGTGGCCGGCGACTCACCATGATGCTCCCCTACGTGAGTCCTGAGCCCATGCTGCTCGTGCCCCGGTCGGTCATCGCTGACAGGACCGAGCTTGCCCCGCTGTTGCCGCGTGACCCCGGACGCTCCGAGGTCGAGGTGCTACGCGACACGCGGACCATCGCCGGCCTGATGCTCTCCGAAGACGGCGCCAAGACACTGCTCCGGCTGGTGGAAAGCACGATCAGGCTCGTCGAGGACACCAGCATCTACCTCGCGGACCTGTGGCAGCGCCGCCAAGCCGACCTTGCACTGCTGCCTCAGCCTGGGGCGCAGTGGCCAGAGGTCACACCCAGCCAATCCTCCAGCCTCACTGGCTATGACCCCGGCTCGATCGACATCGGCGATTCCGGGCAGCTTCTGGCGAACCCGCAGCTTGGGCCGCGCATGCGAGCCGCTGCAGTGTTCAATGACCAGCTACACCTGTGGGCGACATGGACCGAAACGTGATCCGGTCACCCACCCGGTCCTGCCCTGCCAGAGCCGACAACACGCCGCATTCCCCACTGGACGGCGCCCGAGTCAGCGCGGGGCGCCGGGGAGTCCGCAGCGCCAGCGCGCCTCGCCTGACATTTGACCGCCGGGGGGGCGCCACCGTGGCCACAGGGCGCGTCATGGGCGCGCCGGTGGCTGGCCGTGGCCACATGGCCGTCTGCAACCCCACTCGGCGTGCGTTGGCAACGCCGTGGCCACCGGGCGCCTAAATGCGCCGCAGGGTCCGGGGAGCAGTTGGCGTCCCCGCGTGTCGCTACCCACAAGGGCGTCCCCGTACGAGCCCCCACTGGGAACGAGGGCTTCGACGACTACGGCGGCTGTGTGAGCGCCGAGTCCGTGGGGATGTGCCTCATACGGCCGCCTGGGGCCGGTCGCCATCATCCTCGTCATCCTCATCGCCGTCCGCGGCAAGGACATCGGCACGGCTGGAGACCAGGGAAGACAAGCCGGATACACCAGTGCCAGCGTTGCTCGCGGTGCTTGACGCAGCGTGAGCACAGCGCGTCCTCCGACGCAACGTCTTTCACGTTCCTCATCTCCTTCTCTCCCACCTATCGTGGGGAGCGTCATCTTGGGTCATTTCTTGTTGGCTCGTCGCCGGCTGGGGGCGGGCAAGTCAGCAGGACTGGCGTGATCGCGGTCGGGCCGACGCCGCACCGGGTTCACGACGTCGTGGTCCTGGTCGCCGACCGGCAGCAGGTGGCCACCCGCGGGCTCCTGCTCACGAGGGAGTCGTAACCGTCCTCGCGGAGCGAGTCGCGTTGGCGAACAGCGAACAGCTTTGAACCGCCTACATAACTCGGCGCAGCCGGGGTAGCCCTGCGGGATCGCGCGGCTGGCCATCGTTGCGCCTCCTGGTCGCTGGAGGACGCCGGCTGGCCGGCGCTGGTTGGCTGCGCCGGTGACGGCTTGGGCGGCCATCATGGGTCTCCTTTGCGAGGTTCGTCCTGCTAGCTGGGTTAGGGGATACCTCGACCCGCCGACCTCAAGGCCCGTTTGCCGAGGTCAGCGCCACGTTCCTTGGCGAGACACGACCCGAGTCGCGTTCCTGCCTCGCACTGCTTTCAATGTGGCTGGCCCCACGGAGCGCGTGCTACGGGCGGTCGGCGAACACGACCACCGCGGCGGCGAATCTGTCGCTGGCGCGACCCGGCAGTGGATCAGCACCGGGACAATGGGCGTGCCGATCCAGCCGGGAATCGGCTACGGCTGTTCGGTCGGCTCCAGCGGCCAGGCGACACCGTGGTCGCGCCAGAGCGTCTGCCAGGCCGCCTGCACCGGCATCAGCGGAAGCCCCTTCCCGGAGCGGCGCAGCAGCCCGGGGTAGTCGCCGGCGTCGATCAGCGCTCGGCACGGCTCGCAGGCAGCCCAGTCGATCCGGCCACGGGGTTCGACCCATGGACCTGGTGGTCACGCTGAGGACCGGCTCGACGCCGACCAGCACGGCGACGTCGGGGCTGTCGCAGACCCAGGCGGGGTCCGGGTCGCGGCAGAACTGGCAGCGCGGCCCGCCGCCAAGCTCGACGGGCCAGCCGTCACGCACCACCCCAACCAGGTCGAGGTGCTGGCTGCCGGGCGGGGCACCGGATTCACGTCGCCGCTCGGCGGTGCGGAGCTGGTCGCCGTCGCGGCTGATGCGCGTCACCCGCCCAGCGACGCCGTGCAGCAGGTACAGCGCATACCCGCGCGGGATCGGTGGCAGGCCGAGCGTCTGGCAGGCTGCGGCATCGTCGCCGCCAAGCTCAGCGGGGACCTGGCCGGGACAGACCAGCAGCGCACGCCACAGCATCGCTCCATTCTGGTCAGCTCGCCTGGCTCCAGTCGAATGGCCCATCGCCAGGGTCGCCGAGACGCCCGGCCGGTCCGGGCGCTGCTAGCGCGGCTCGTCCATGGTGCGACGCACGGCAAGGTCGAGGGCGGCGATCCGATGCGCCTCGGCGTCGGTGATGCCCGGCAGGGCATCCTGGACACGGCGGATCGCGCGGGCAAGCTCGTGGTCGACGGGTGTGAGGGTGGTCATCGCGCAGCTCCTCTGGTTCGGATGGTCCAAGGACTACCTCGACCGTCCGCCCACCTCAAGGGCCAATCCAAGGCTACGGCTCTCGACGACTCGACGGCCCGGCTCGACCTGCCTCGATCCCTGGCCTCACCGCTGACGTGGCCCAGCCCTGCGGCCAACGCCGCCGTAGGCCCACACCTCCCCCTTGGCGGCCGCGCGCTGGTCGTCGGGCCGCCACCGCGACACCTGGACCAGCCCCGGTTCGATCAGCTCGAACCCGTCGAACAGTCGCTCGATCTCGGCGTGGCTGCGCAGCACCATCGGTGCGGCGGCCTGGTCGTAGGCTCGCGCCGCCGCGGTGGCCGCCTGCTGGTCGAAGTCGGCGGTCGCATGGGAGATCACCAGGTAGCTCCCATCCGCCAGCCCTTCGCGCAGCCGCGCCACGATCCCGGCCGGATCCTCGTCGTCGCGCAGGAAGTGCAAGATCGCCACCAGCAGCAGCGCCACCGGCTGGTTGAGGTCGATGCGCCGCCGCAGCGTGGGATGGTCCAGGATGGCATCGGGCTGGCGCAGGTCGGCCAAGACGCTGCTGGTGGCCTCCCCCGCCAGCAGCGCGTTGGCGTGGACGTGGACGATCGGGTCGTTATCGATGTACACGACCTGCGCATCAGGGGTAATCGCCTGGGCGATCTGGTGGACGTTGGGGCTGGTGGGGAGGCCGGTGCCGATGTCCACGAACTGGCGCATGCCTGCCTCGGCGGCAAGGAAGCGGACGGCGCGGCGCAGGAAGGCCCGGTTGGCTCTGGCCATGGCCGGCGCGGAGGGTACGGCGGCAAGGACCTGCTCGGCGGCTCGGCGGTCGGCGGGGTAGTTGTCCTTGCCGCCGAGGTAGTAGTCGTACATCCGCGCGGGGTGGGCGGTGCCGGTGTCGATCCCGGCCGGGAGGTCTGGGGGTTGGCCGGTCACGAGCTGGTCTCCTGGATTGCGGCTGGGACCGTGATCACCTTGACCGGGGAGGGGAAGGTGCCGACGAGGGCCTGCTGTGCGGGTGGGAGCAGCGACGCGAGCGCGCGGGCGGCGACCTCGCGGTGCTCGGGCTCGCCGGGGCGGGTGGTGGCCTTGGTCTGGCGGCGCAGCCCGAGGCGGCTCAGCAGGCCAAGTGAGCCGTGGCGGCGGCCGGACAGCCGCCAGGTGGCCTGGCGGGCGTTGAGCTCAAACGCCAACGGTCGGGCGACCAGGTAGACCCCGAGTCCGGCCAGGAGCTGCCTGCCAAGCGACCAGCCGGGCAGCCATACCTCCAACGCGGCGACGATGGGGACGAAGACGAGCTGGTCGGTGACCTTCAGGCTGCTGTCGCAGTTGGGGGACTCCACCGGGCTTCGGGCGATGTTGTCGTCGGTCAGCGGCAGCCCGCGGTTGACGCAGTTGATGGCCTGGTGCTCGGCACCGTGCAGGACCGCCAGGTCGCCGCCGGCGGTGCGCTGCGCGAGCCGCCACCGCACGATCGGCCGGACCGCGAAGGCCGCCGCTGCCAGCAGGCTTGGCAGCCAGGGGAGGTGGCCGCCGAGGGCTGCCGCGGCTGACAGGGTGAGCTGGGTGCCAACCATGCCGCCCAGGGGCCAGCCGAGCGCGACCAGCCCGGCGGTCACCCTCAACGCCTGCGCGTCGTCGAGCTGACCACGGGGGGCGTCGGTGGCGGGCTGGGGCTGGTCGGAGTCGAGCCGCTTGCTGGTGGTGGCTTCCAGGCGCAGCAGGGCGATGGTGTCGCCGATCTGGGCGGGCAGCAGCGCCAGGCCGCGCAGCAGGGGGCGGCGGTAGACGGCAAACCGCAGGCGCCGCAGCGGCGCGGGGATGCTGTGGACCAGGATGGTGCCATCAGGACGGCGTTTGGCGCTGGCGAGCTGGTGGCCGTTGGTCATGGAGATGCGGCCCGGGGTGGTGTTGCCGCCGTAGATGGGCTGCTGGAGGCTGCCAGGCTGGGCGGTCGGCGGGCTGATGGACGGCGAGGGGGCCTGTGGTGTCATCGGGTCGTGCTGCTCCTTGTCGGGGACCTCTGGGATGGTGTGGGTGGCTCGAAGGTGCTGGCGTGCGCTGGCGGCAGGTCAGGTCGACGGTGAGAGGGCGCTGGGCCGTGGGGACTGGTAGTCGGCCAGCAGTGCCCCAGGCGCAGCAGGTGGTGGTGCGGGGAATGAAGCTGCCCTGCGCCCACAACGCGACCGCATCCGGGGGCAGCCCGAGCCGCATCGCAAGCTCGTGGGGTGCAAGGCCGGTCTGCTGGAGGGCTTGGCGGATGGCAGTGGCGATGCCGTCATAGCCGAGCGCGGCCAGGCCGGATAGCACCCGGGCGGTGTCGGGCGCCACGCTCTCGCCCGTTGGCCGGCTTACCTCCACCTGTCGCTCCAACGCGGTGGGGGGAGGGAGCCGTGCGCGCGGCCGAACAGGTCCATGGCGGCCGGGATGCCCATGACGGCCCAGAACGCGATTGTCGCCCACACGCCCGGGGCGCCCTGCTCGTGGACGACCGCACGGATCGTCATGACGAACAGCCCGAGCAGCATCACGACCGCGATGGCCTGTGGCCAGCGTGCCAGGACGGTTGTCCACCGCGGCCGGGGGATGGTGGGATGGCAGCGCGTTGGTCGCGTTGGTGGGGTGTGGTGATCAGGCATGGTGGTGGGTATCCAAGGCGGGCGGGTTGTGGACGAGTGTGGTCAGTGGGCGGGGGCGTCGCAGCACATCGCGCGGGTGCGGTACAGGTCGGTGAAGGTGCCGCCGGGGAACACCTGCCCATACCGATGGGCGAACTCGGTCGGGCTGAGGAACCGGTCGGTGGTGACGTGGTCCAGCCAGGCGGGATCGGTGTTGAGCCGGTACAGCTCCCACGCCTCGCCAGCCGGGCGGCGCCGCCGCAGCAGGTCCCCCACCAGGGTGCGGACGGCCTCTTTGACGAACCATCGGCGCGGCACCGCCGGGGTGGGGGCGACGTTGTCGACCAGCACCATCCGCCCGCCCGGCGCGACCAGCTCGCGGATGCCCACCAGGGTCTGCTCCAAGTCGTCGACGTGGTGCAGCGCGTAGGTGCTCAAGACCAGGTCGAAGGTGCCATCGCCATCGGCGCGCACGCTGCGCAGGTCACGCTCCTGGTAGGTGATGTTCGGCCGGTGGCGGCGGTCGCGGGCCAGCCGCAGCATCGGCGCGGAGACGTCCACCGCCAGGACCTGGCGGAAGCGGGGCGCGAGCATGGCGGCGTGGTGGCCGGTGCCGCAGCCAAGATCGACCGCCCGCTCCCCCTCCGCCGGGAACACGGATTCGAGGTAGGCGTTCAGGGGGCCGCCGACCAGCTCGGCGAACCGGTCAAACGATGCGGCGATCTCGTCGAAGGAGCGGGCCGGCTGGGTGCCTCGTCGCCAACTGGTGGCCATCACGTCGCCTACCGCAGCCCGATGGCAGGGTCGATGAACTGGTTGGTCCCCACGTCCGCCGGGGTCAGGTTGGGCTTGATGGGCTTGCGCTGGCCGGCGAAGATCGGCCCCACGATCGCGATGAGCCGCTGCAGCCGCGCCGGGTCGAAGTTGCCAAGGGAGGTGTCCCGGCCGTTGGCGACGATGCCGAGCTGGCGCATCTGCTGGACCGCGAACTCGGCGTTGCCCTTTGAGTAGACGAAGCCGCCCTTGTAGGCGTCGACCAGCCTGAGGATCAGGCCGATCGCGGGGCCGGGCTTGGCCATGAAGTCGGCCTGGGCCTGCTGGATGATCGGCACCAGCCGCGCCAGACACTGCGAAAGCCTGGCCTTCTTGTCGGCGCGGACCGCCAGCACGTTGGCGTAATTGGGATAGCCCGTGTCATACACGAGCTGGTAGGCGACCGGCTTGCCCCACGCCGTGATCTCGTGCTGGTAGGTGTAGGGCTCGTTGGTCGCATACGCCTGCACCGCGATCTTGCCGCCGGAGGCCACGAACGCCGAGGGGGAGCCGTCGTAGGACCCGTCGACCTGGCGCTTGCGCAGGATGCCCGAGCCGAGCAGGTAGTCCATGTAGGTGTTGCCCTGGAAGTACAAGACCTTGACATCGGTCTGCCCGATGTCGGCGATGGTGTGCCAGTCGGGATGGCTCTTGGGGTCCCACAGCAGGATCTGGGGGTCCAGCTCCATCGGCGCCACCACTCCCACCACCGGCTGGCTGGCCGAGAGCTGGATGATCTGGTCGGGGTTCATCATCCCCAAGGTGATCGACGGGTCCTGGTACATCAGCGCCGCCGCGGTCTGGAAGCCGACCGCAGGGCCGCCGGCGCGGACCTGGATGCGCACGCCGGTGCTCTTGCCACGAGCCATGAGCGGGCCGGTAACGCGCTTGTGGGCGGCGTCGATCGTGGCGCCCGAGCCGACGAGCTGGTAGACCGCGCCGTGCTCGGACTGCGGGTACCAACTGGTCTGCACCACCACCGGGTCGGGGCAGACGCCTTTGAGGTTCACCAACCCGCTGGCGGCCGGCGAGGCTTGGCCGCTGTCGCTGTCGGTGGCGCCGGAGCAGGCGGCGGCCAGCAGCGCCACGGCGAGCGCGACGACCACCAGCCGGCCGCTGCGGTGTGGCGGGCGGGCGGGTGTGGTGTTGGGGACTGCCACCATCGGTCGAGTTCCTTTCCTCATCGTTGGGTGGCTCCCAGAGCGGTGGCCTGAGCACTGCGGCCACGGCTGGTGGGAGTCCTGGGTCCGGGTCAGCTGGCGCCGGCGGTGGCCGGCTGCCCGCGCGCCGCCGAGGCGGTCTGGGCGTCCAGCAGGTCGGCCAGCCCTGGCAGCACGCGCAACAGCACGGCCATGTGCACCCCGGACGGCTCCGTGCGGCCCCGCCCCCACTGCGAACCGGTCGACTGGTGCACGTCGACCAGCCCGGCGAGCTGCTGCTGGCTGCTACCGGCCTGCTGGCGTGCGGTACGGATGGCGCCGGCCGAGCGGCGGCCCGCTCGCCGGTCTGGCACCCCTGGTCCCGGCTCGCCGGGTGGGCGGGCGCGGTCGCTCAGGGCGCGCCGCCGCTCGGCCGGAAGGGCACCGATGACCCGCATGAGTTCGGGATCGGCCAGCCCTCGGCGGAAGGCGCGGGCGAACTCGCCTGGTCGCCTGCGGCGCACCAGCCACACCAGCCGCCCGGCGTGGCTCGGTGGTGGCCGCATGCGCGCTGCGGCCATCAGCGGCCCCCCGCACTGACGAGCTGGGTGAACAGCCACTCGTACGCGCTCACCATCCCGCGAAGGTCGAACCGGCTGGCCGCATGCGCGCGGACCCGCCTGGGGTCAAGCGGCTCCGTCTTGCCGATCGCCCCAGCCAACGGGACCGGATCGCTGGCGACCAGCCCGGAGACGCCGTGGCTGACCAGCTCGGCGCCGACCGTGCCAACCGTGGTCACCACCGGGGTGCCGTAGGCCATCGCCTCCACGATCTCCAGGCTGTAGGGCACCTGGGGGTGCAGCGGCGCGACCAGACACGAGGCGCGGGCCAACAGCTCCCAGCGCTCCAGCAGCCCCACCCGCTCCAGCAGCACATCGCCCTCGGCGAGCCGGGGGCGCAGCTCCACCTCGGTGTAGGCGGTCGCCCTGGCACCGGGCTGGGTGCCCGCCAGCACAATGGAGCGCCCCGCGGTGTGGGCAGCCGCAAGCGCCAGCCCGGCACCGTGACTGTCGAGCAGCGGCCCCAGGTACACACACGGCCCGGCATGCCTGGGGCTGAGCGGGTGCTCGCCGACGGGGATGGCGGGGTGGATCACCCCGGCCCACGGCATGCCTGGCGCGTTGCGCTGCTGGTGCTCGGAGACCGCCACCCACCCCAGATGCTGGGCAACCCGTGGGGCTGGCTCCCACAGGCCGGCCACCGGCCGGTAGCTGGTCTGCACCGTCCGGGCGTCAAGGCGCTGTGGGTCGGGTGGCAGCCAGCCGGTGCGGGTGTGGTCGCTGACCACGTCCATGCTGCCCAACTGCTCCAGGACCTTGCCGGCCTGCTCGGCGTGCAGCCGCTCGACGATCTCCGCGCTGGCGCGCTGCCCGCCGGTCGGGTCGGTGTCGATCACCGTGCAATCGCCAGTGGCCAGCTCGCCAAGGTTCGCGCCGATCAGGGTGACCTGGTGGCCCCGCTCGGCCAGGCCCTCGGCAAGCCACCGGACCTGGTCCAAGCCGCCAAGGCTTGCGGGCGGTACCGACACGTTCGGCGGGGCGATCAGCGCCACCCGCAACGCCTGCACCGGCGCCCAGACCTCCAGCGCCCGCGTTGGTGTGGTTGTGGTCATGCGATCAGGGCTCCTGGGGACGTGCGATCTCCAGACCTGCCTGCCGGGGATGGCCAACCATGGCCTTGTCGTGCATGGCGGCCTGGCCGACGATCACCGCGGGCGCGGGGTCGTGTTGCTGACCCGACGACGGCCGCTCAGCAGCGGCAGTGGGTGCCGGCCCCTCGTGGAGGTCGTCGACCTGGCCGGGCGCTGTCCCGTCGCCCGGTTCGGTCAGCAGCCCGTCAACCTCCGCCTGCGGGTAGCGGCGGTGGCCGCCAAGCGTGCGGACCGACGCCAACCGCCCCTGCCGGCTCCAGCGGGCCACCGTCCGGGGAGGTACCCCAAGCCGCCGCGCGACCTCGCCCGTGCGCAGCAGCCCGCCCGGCTCCTCACGAACCTGCCCACGGCGGCGCGCCAGCAGGGCTTGGACCTGTGCTTTGGGGAAGCGCCGCTGCCCACCGAGGGTGACCACATACGGCAGCCGCCCAGCGTCGGACCAACGGATCACCGTCCGGGGATGCACCCGAAACACCGCCGCGACCTGCCCGCTGCGTAGCCATGCCTTCGTCGGAAGCGCGTCGGCTTCGTCATAGGCCTCGGGTTGCTCGACGGAAGTCTGTTCGGCTGTGGAATCCATCGCGCCTCGTCGGATACCTGGGACGGTCGGCATCCGCCGGTGGGACCGAGCCGGAAACCTTCGCGCCGCGTGGTCGGCGGCAAGGGAGCCGACCGTCCCTGCCGGAGCTGGGGCCAGTTCCTCGCGGCCCGCTCGGCCTTGCCGCCGACCTCCTCGCCCGGAACCCCCGAAGGGGAACGCCGGCCCAGGACACACGCACGGGAGAGCAGGGATGGGTGGGGGCGGGCCGGCGGCGGGTCCGGAGGGGGAACGCCGTCCCCACCTCGCCGCCGACCCCCTGCCCCGCCGAGGCTGCCGGCCCGGTCCTGCCGGCACCTCGACGTCTCCACCTGCACGCACTGCGGCGGCGACACTCACGGCTTCTCCCGCCTCCGCTCGGCCGCCCTGGCGAGCAGGCGGATGCCGGTGCCCGTGATCTCCACCGTGCCCGGCGCGGCCGGCGCGATGACCTGCATGCGGAGGAGATTCCCGAGCGTCTCCCGCGACAGCGCGTCACGGGCGAGCCCGCCACCGGCCTTGCCGACCTCGACAAGCGCCGTCCACTGCTCGTCGGTCAGCTCGGGAAGCTGGTCACCGTGTACGAGGAACGGGTCCGCCGGGTTGACACCGCCGCTGCTGCCCAATGCGCCCTCCTGAATGCTCGGAGGGGCGCAGCATCAACCCAGACACGCAACCGGCCGCCCACAACTGTGGGCAGCCGGCGAAACTGTGGGCGCGCGGCTACGCCGCTACAAGTCGCTCACGCAACTCGACCGCAGCCGGGTCCCGCGAGTCGCGCAGCATCCCGCGCAGTTGCAGGAGCTGCCGTCGTACCCACTCAGAGGGGCACTGCTCTCGTAGCCGGTCAACCTCGATCCCGATGCGCGCCGCCTCGGGGATCTCCTCCGCTTGCGCAAGGCAGAGCGCCAGGCTGCCGTTCGTCGAGGCCAACAGCCGCACAAGCTCCGAACGCTGCCGGAGGGTTGCTGCTGTCTGCCGCAGCAACGGCTCAGCGTCTTGTGGAGCCCGAAGCAGCACCAGAGCCTTGCCGGCCTCACCGTCGAGCTGAAAGGGCGTGAACCAGTACACATACGGTGGGTCCTCGCCCTTGCCGTCCTCCGCCAGTGCCAGCTCCGCACGTGCCCGCTCGATGCTCGCCTTGACCGCATCGGCGTTGCCGGCGTGGGCGTTGGCCCTGGCGACCCGCAACCACAGCGCGGCGGTCAGCCGCCTCGACCCGGCTCGGCGGGCATAGTCAAGGCCGGCGTCGGCGTGGCTAACCGCCTGGCTTGGACGTTGCTCGTCGCTAGCCAGCACGCTCATGAAGCTGAGCGTGTACGCCGCAAGCGCATTGTCCCCAAGTCGCCGGGCCGTCCCCAGCGCCTTGCGGTAGGAGGCCGTGGCCGCGCGCCGATCCCCGGAGTCATGTGCCAGCCAGCCGGAGAGCTGCTCCAGCTCGCCGGCGATCCGGCCGAGTTCGCGCTCGACCTCCTCGGTCTTCCCCGCGCCACGCAGACCCTCGACAACCTGAAGGTGCGACGCGACACCCGCCCGCAACGGCGCTGGGCCGATCTCATCGTCCAGCGAACGGTATGCCGTCACGATCGCACCGAGGCTTCCGGCGCCGCTCATGCTCATCATGCCGGTGCCGGACATCGCCGCCCGTGCTTCCTCCTGATACAGCCAGCCGAGCGACCCTGTGAGGCTGATCCCCAACACCCCGCCTGTCTTCAGTGCCTCTCGCCGGTTCACAAGCCTGAGTCTCCCTCCCGGCTCGACGATGAGCATCAAGTCGTCCTCAGTGTCGGTTGCGTTGGCCAGTCGCGCAAGATCGGCCAACCCGTCTTTGGGGTCTCGGCCAGCGAACGCCCGCTTGAGAAGGGAGAGCATGGCCTGCTGATCGGCATCGGGGATTCCGGGGACCGGCGAGGTAAGGAACACGCCGAGGTCGAGCTGGAGCGCCACGGCGATGTTGGCGAGGTCGAGGATGTTGTAGGGCGACCGGCGGCCCTCCTCGACCATCTGGACCCAGCTCGGGGACTTCACGATCAGGTCGGCAAGGACACGTGTGCTGAGCCCACGCTGTGTCCGCCAGTAGCGGAGTCTCGGCCCGATGCGCCACGGGTCCATCTCTGGCCTCCCTGGCCTGATTAGATTACGAGGGTTCTACACCGTAAATGACGAGCGGGGCAATCAGTCCCGCTCGCGGGCGATGGTCCAGTATGGTCTTGATCACATTGCCGGCAACAATTCGGCCCTGGCTCCTCTTGGCGCTCCTTTAAAGACCTCGCCGCAGCGTTTGAGACTCCTCGCAGCCGCGCTGAAAGACCGGCGCGTGCCGTTGGTGGTTGCGACCAGGGTCTATCGCGTTCCGTGGTGGCACTGGTTCGCCCAGCCATCGCCGCTGGTGTGTCGGCTCGGTCGCTCCCCTCCAGATCCTTGCGCCGTTGGTGGCCTGCCACCCTCGGCGACCGCGCGGGCCAGATCCCCACCAGCTACTGCGGCCACGTGCAATGGCGGCGGCTCGGCGGCTCGCCGCGTCGAGCCGGGGGCGTCCAGCTCGCTCTGGGCCTGCGCCGAAGGCCCGGCCGCCCTGTCAACCGCCGCTGATCGCGACATTGCGCCCTCCTTCACATAAGGGAATTAAGGGCGGGATAGTCGCAGACCCCGCGGTAGTACCGGCAGGAATCCTGCATCGAGCGAAACCCTGCCAGAGTGCGGCGGCGTCGACCGGGCTACAGCGCCGCCAGCCGCTCCGCGAGCGCTCGCGCCTCCCGTACATCGCGGTGACGATGCAGCCGATGCCGCAGCTCGCCAAGCCGGCCGCGGACCTGCCGGGAGCGGGTGAAGGCAAGCAGCTCCGCCGCCTCACCGCCCACGCGGGTCGCCTCGACGACCTCACCGGCATCGAGCAGGCTGATCGCCATGCACACCAACAGCCCGGTGCGGCTGCGCACGAACGTCGGCGGGCGGGCGGCCAGCGCCCGGCGCAGCACGGGCAACGCCGCTGCCGGGTCTTCGAGCATGACATAGCAGCCGCCCTCCAGCACGTCGAGCTGGGACTGATCCAGGTAGTACACATAAGCCGGGTCCGCCTCGGCAGGTCCCTTCGCCAGTTCCGCGCGAGCAAGATCAAGGGCCGCCCGGCAGGCGTCCCCTTCCCCAGCCTGTGCGTGCGCCTTGGCCTTCCTGCTCGCGACCGCCGCCACCAGCCGATGCGACCCCGTCCGAGCGGCTCGGCCAACCGCGACCTCGGCCCGGCGGACCGCCTCAAGCGGAGTCCCACTCGCGGCAGCGAGCAGGCTCATGCACCCAAGGATGTGCGCGGCCATCGCCTCGTCGTCGACGGCGTCCGCCGTCTCCAACGCCGTCCGGTAGCGGGCGCTGGCCGCCTTGAAATCACCCAGGTCGAAGGCGAGCCAGCCCGCGAACTGATCCAACTCCGCGGCGACTGACCCGAGCTGGCCTGCCACCTCACTGGTCTGCGCGGCGTTACGCAGCGCGCCGACCAGGCGGCGCTGGCCATCGACCATGGGGCGGACTGCCGCCGGGCCAAGCTCGTCGTCCAGATGCCGCCAGATCGCCAGACTGGCGCGAAGCCGGCCAACGCCTGCCGGACTCACCCGGCCAGCTCGTATCGCGGCGGTGGCTTCCCCGGCTCCGGCAGGATCAAGTCCACTACCGGCCGTCAGGCTGATGGCGACCGCCGCGCCGTACTTGCCGAGGTCTCGTCGGTTCACAAGCTTGAGACTCCCCGGTTCGACGATCAACACCAGGTCGCGGGCGTCCTGGTGGCCTAGTCTACCCGCCAGCTCCGACAGGGCTGCCCTGGGGTCTTGGGCGCCGAAGGCGGCCTGGAGCGCAAGCAGGATCTCGGCCTGGTCCGAGTCGGAGATGCCTGGCGCGGGCGTGGTGAGAAAGGTGCCAAGGTCAACGCCGAGCGCGCCGGTGAGATCCAGCAGCGTGGACAGGTCCTCGGCGACGATCTCGCCCCGCTCGACCATACGGACCCAGGAGGCGGAACGGCCCAGCAACCCGCCAAGTGCCTCGGCGCGCATCCGGCGTCGTTGCCGGTAGTGGCGGACCCGCTTGCCAATGTGGAACCGGTCGCTCATGGTGGTCTCCCTGCGAGTCCCTCCGACTGATGCGGATGGTTGCACACCTTGAGGGTGATGCAATGAGGGTGTCCGTGATGCTCCGTGCGTCCGGACGTTGACGGGGACCAGACCATAGGCAAGGTGTTCAAGCCTGCCATGGAGGTCTGGCCCCCGTGCCGTCATACTGCCGCGTTCCTCGCTGCCCGCCACGGTGCTGGCC
>WNGA01009822.1_pt1 | contig 17259 bp, 15 predicted proteins | sample 5400061 | NCBI WGS metagenome assembly WNGA01 (sample SAMN13153366, study PRJNA577476) | soil metagenome | isolation source: 100 cm soil or saprolite under grassland replicate 2 | place: USA:California | collected 2016-06-15 | reverse complement strand
GGGTGCGCGCCGGTGATCCTGAACGCGGCCAACGAGGTGGCGGTGGCGGCCTTCCTGGGCGGGAAGATCCGCTTCACCCAGATCCCTGAGCTCATCACCGAGGCGCTCGCACGCGTGCCGAACCGCACTCTCGACAGCATCGAGTCCTGCGTCGACGTGGATGCCCGGACGCGGGCGCTCGTGCGGGGATGGGCGCACGCGGAGCCGCTCGCGGGCGCGGCGGCCCGATAAAGCTGGCAGGCCTGGAAGAGGTAGGAGGAGTGCGGCCGTGACGACGATGGTGGCCTTCGTGCTGGTCCTGGGAATCTTGATCCTCGTCCACGAGTTCGGGCACTTTGTCGTGGCCCGGCTGGCGGGCGTGGGTGTGGAGCGGTTCTCCATCGGCTTCGGTCCCGTGCTCTGGCGCTACCGCGGGCCGCAAACGGAATACTGCCTGTCCGCCTTTCCCCTCGGCGGCTACGTGAAGATGATGGGGGACGACGAGAACCCGGTGGAGGGCGGCAAGACGGGCGAGGTGGACCCGGCCCGCGCCTTCAACAACAAGCCGCTGCCCGTCCGGTTCCTGATCGTGTTCGCGGGGCCGGCCATGAACGGCGTGCTCGCCGCCGTGATCTTCGCCCTCGTGTTCATGATCATGGGCCGCCCCGTGGCTCCGGCGACCATCGGGCGCGTGACGGACGGCGGTCCCGCCGCCCAGGCGGGCTTGAGGATCGGCGACCGGATCGTCGCGGTGGACGGCCGGCCGGCGCAGTACTGGGAAGATGTCGTGCGGGCGGTCCAGGATCTCCACGGCGAGACCATCCAGTTCACCGTCAAGAGCGACGCGGGCGAGCGCAAGGTCGGCGTGACGCCGGTCAAGACCAAGGTGCGCGACCTCTTCGGCGACGAGCGGGATGCCTGGGACATCGGGGCACGCCCCTTCGCGGCGCCCGTGATCGGCGAGGTGCTCTCCGGGATGCCGGCCGCGGTCGCCGGACTCAAGTCCGGCGACATCGTGGTGGCGATCGAGGGCACGCCGATGCGGACCTGGGACGACCTGGCCGAGAGCATCCACAAGCGGCCCGGCCAGCCGACCCGGCTCGACGTGAAGCGCGGCACCGAGACGCTGGCGGTGTCGGTGACCCCGAACGCCATGAAGGACCGGGGGCCCGACGGCAAGGAGATCGAGGTGGGGCGGATCGGCATCAGCCCCGCCGCCGCGACGACGTTCGTCCGTTCCAACCCGGTGGCCGCGCTCTGGGAAGGCACGGTGCGAACGGCCGAGGTCACGGAGCTGACGGCGGTCGGGCTCTACAAGATCGCCGTCGGCCAGCTCGACCGGCGGAACATCGGCGGTCCGATCCAGATCGCGGTCACCGCCGGGGAACAGGCGCGTCAAGGACTGCCGAGCCTGGCCTTCTTCACGGCCGTCATCAGCGTCAACCTGTTCATCCTGAACCTGCTCCCCGTTCCCATGCTCGACGGGGGACATCTCCTGTTCTTCGTCTGCGAGGCGGTGCTCGGCCGGCCGCTCTCGGTGAGAAAGCGGGAGGTGGCGCAGCGGGTCGGGTTCGTGCTTCTCATGCTGCTCATGGTGTACGCGGTGTACAACGACCTGGACCGGATCGGACTGTTCAAGATCTTCCGATGATACCGGGCCCACTGCCTTCGCCGGAGGAACGGTAACGTCATGGGACAGTACGCGCGCCACGTGTTCGTCTGCACGGGCGGGGAGACATGCCCCACCCAGGGCGACGTCGAGAAGTTCGTCAAGACGCTGCGGGCCGGCGTCCTGGCGGCGGGCCGACAGGTGGAGGTCCGCATCAACAAGGCCGGGTGCTTCTCCCAGTGCGGCCACGGGCCGATGATGGTCGTGTACCCGGAGAATGTCTGGTACTGCGGCGTCCAGGAATCGGACCTGCAGGAGATCCTGGAATCCCACATCGTGGGCGGCGTTCCCGTCAAGCGACTCATCTACGAGCCCGGGGTGCCGGGAGCCCACAAGGTCCCGGGCGCGAAGTAGACCTTCCGGTCGGCGAGGTTGGTCGCGGTCGCTCATCCCCACGCCCTGGGACGGTCCCGCCGACGCCGAAGCGATCAGTCACCAGCCCCTGGTGCGCGGGCCTGGTCCGTCAGCTTGCCGCCGGTATCCATGTCTCGAACAGTCGTTCGGGGGTGTCCTCGGCCGGTAACCGCCCCTGCAGGCTGCGTTTGGCGGTTGTTTAGAAGTCAAAGCCTGACCCCGTTCGCCGCTGGCCCCCCTTGCGGGGCGGCTCGTACGTATGCTAAAGTTCAAGGCAAAGTGGGCGCCGCCCACTTTTTTTTCTGGGGGAAGCAGGGGTGGACACGGATGCGGACGGGGCCTGGCTCAGCCGAGTCGAGGCGGCGGTCGCCCCGGTGCTGGCCTCACGCGGGCTCAGTCTGGTTGACGCGCAGTGGCACCGGGAGGGCCGACGCTGGGTGCTCCGCTTCTTCGTGGACAAGCCCGGCGGCGTCAGCATCGGCGACTGCCAGGCCGTGAGCCGGGAAGCCGGGGATGTGCTCGATGTGACGGGACTCATCGAGCCCGCGTATGACCTCGAGTTCTCGTCGCCGGGACTCGACCGTGAGCTCCGGACCGAGCGCGAATACGCATGGGCGGTGGGCAAGGACGTGCGGTGCTGGGTTCGTGAGCCCGTGGAGGGGCGCACCGAGGTTTCCGGGCGCCTCCTGGCGGTCTCGACCGCGGCATTGACGCTGGAAGGCCCGGAGGGGCGGACGCAGGACGTGCCGCGGCCGCTGGTGACCAAGGCGCGCCTCGTGCCGGCGTTCGACCAGCCGAAGCGAGTCGGGCGGAAGTGAGCAGGGTAGGGCCACGATGAACAAGGAACTGATCTACGTGATCGAGCAGATCGGCCGCGAGAAGGGGATCGGCAAGGAGGTCCTCTTCGAGGCGGTGGAGTCTGCCTTGCTGTCGGCGTCCAAGAAGACCATGGGGCTCGCCGACAACGTCCGCATGGAGCTGGACCGCCGGACGGGAGTGCTCCGGGTGTACGCGCGGAAGAAGGTGGTGGAGATCGTCTCGGATCGGAAGCTCGAGATCGGCCTGGAGGACGCGCGCAAGCTGAACCGCGAGGCCGAGCTCGACGACGAGCTGGAGATGGAGCTGCCGCCCCAGGAGTTCGGGCGCATCGCCGCGCAAACGGCCAAGCAGGTGATCCTGCAGCGGGTGCGGGACGCGGAGCGCGACGCCATCTACTCCGAGTTCGTCGACAAGGAAGGCAAGATCGCGCGGGGCATCGTCCACCGCGTCGAGAAGCGCAACGTGATCGTCGAGATCGGCAAGGCGGAGGCGATCCTCATGGAGCGGGAGCAGATCCCGGGGGAACGCCACGGTCCCGGCGATCGGATCCGCGCCTATGTCGTCGAGGTGAAGAAGGGCGCCAAGGGGCCGCAGATCATGCTGTCGCGGACCCACCCGGGCCTGCTCGTGCGGCTGTTCGAGAGCGAGATTCCCGAGATCGCCGAGGGCATCGTCCAGGTCAAGGAAGCCGCCCGCGAGGCCGGGGAGCGCGCCAAGGTCGCGGTGGCCTCCACCAAGCGCGACGTGGATCCCATCGGGGCCTGCGTCGGGCTCCGGGGCACGCGGATCCAGGTCATCAGCCGCGAGCTGCGCGGCGAGAAGATCGACATCGTGGAATGGTCCGCCGATCCCGCGACCTTCGTCGCGCGCGCGCTGTCGCCGGCAAAGGTCAGCTCGGTCACGCTCGGCGAGCCCGACACGGAAGGCGGACAGCGCTCGGTGCTGGTCATCGTCCCCGACAGCCAGCTCTCGCTGGCCATCGGCAAGCGGGGCCAGAACGCCCGTCTCGCGGCCAAGCTCACCGGCCTGCGTGTCGACATCAAGAGCGAGAGCGAGGTCGAGGACGAGCGGCGCCGGGAGGAGGAAGAGCGGATCGAGGGCCGTGAGGTCCTGGCGCAGTTCCCCGGCGTCGGGCCCCAGCTCCTGGACAGGCTCGTGGAGGCCGGGTTGTTCTCTCCCGCGCGCATCGTGCAGGCCGGTATGGAGAGTCTCCTGAGCCTTCCCAACGTGGGCGAGAAGAAGGCCGCCGGCCTCTTCGAGGCCGCCCAGGCGTGGGTGACCGAGCGTGCGGCGGCCCAGGAGGCCCTCGAGCGCGCGGCGGCCCAGGAGGCCCTCGAGCGTGCGGCGGCCCAGGAGGCCCTCGAGCATGCGGCGGCCCAGGAGGCCCTCGAGGCCACGGCCGAGCCGACGGATTCCGAGTCGACCGGCCCCGTCGGTGAGTCTGCCACCGGAGATGAGGCGGTGGCCCAGGAGGCGCTCGAGACCACGGCGCAGCCCGTGGATCCGGAGTCGGCGCCCTCCGCGGGTGAGCCTCCCGGCGGAGATGAGGCGGTGGATGATCCCGTGCCGCGGGCGTCGGCGGAGTGAAGGAAGGTCCACAACGGACCTGCATCGGCTGCCGCCAGGTCAAGCCGAAGGGGGAGCTGGTGAGGTTGGTGCGGGGGGGTGACGGACTGGCAGTCGTGGATCGTCAGGGGATGGCGGCGGGACGGGGCGCGTATGCTTGCGCGACGGTCGAATGTCTCGACAAGGCGCTCGCGGCAGCACGTCTGGCGCGCGCGTTGAGGGCGACAGTGCGGCCGCCGCGTGAGAGCGCGGCTGAGATCCTGGAAACCTGGCGGAGGAGGTAAGAGCACCGTGGCAGGACGTATGAAGGTGATGGACCTCGCGAAGGAACTGGGTGTCACGAGCAAGGACCTGGTGGTGGCCCTGGATGGCATGGGCCACAAGGGCATGCGCGCCATGAGCCCGCTGCCTGCGGCCGCGGCCACCGAGCTCCGGGTCAAGCTGGGGCGGGGCCGTGACCTGCCCGCGGAGAGCAAGCCCAAGCGCGCCCCGAAGCTCAAGGAGACGGTGACCGGGGAGGATGCCGCGGAGGTGGTCGCGTCGCCGGGGAAGGTGGAGAGCTCGAAGGAAGGCGCGACGAAGCGGCCGCACCGGCCCGCCAGGGTCGGCAAGGTCGAGCTCGAACCCGAGCCCGCGGTGGAGGCCATCAAGCCTACCGCCACGATCTTCCGTCCCTCGGCGGCGCCCGCTCCGCCCGTCGAGGTGCCGCCCCCGGTGGCGCCTCCCGCCGCGCCTGTGGTCACGCCCCCTCCGCCGGCTCCTCCGGCGCCGCCGATCGCGCCGCCCAAGCCGAGCCCGATGCCGGCTCCGGCGCCCGTGATTCCCATCAGGCCCGCCGCAGTCGCGCCAGCGCCGGCGGATGTCAGACCGGCGCCCCCCGCGCCGAGGAGGATCGTGCTGCCGCCGGCGCCGGCCGCCCCGGTACGGCCCGCCGCCACCTCACCACCGCCCCGGCCTTCCGTGGCCGCGCCGCCGGTGCGCCCGGCGGCCGCCGCGGTCGTGGCGACGCCCGGGAAGCCACAGCCGCGGCCGGCGCCTTCTGCCGAGCCCGAGCCGCCCCAGGAGATCAAGCGCGAGCTGATCAAGGTGCCCGAGTCGGTCACGGTGGGCGAGCTGGCCGCGGCGATGCGGCGCAAGTCGGGCGAGGTGATCAAGGCCCTCCTGGAGCTGGGGGTCATGGCCACCCTGAACGAGGTGCTCGACCCGACCGCCGCCCGGCTGGTCGCGGACAAGTTCCACTTCGACCTCGAGGTCCGATCGCTCGAGGGCGAGATCCTGGAAGAAGAGGAGGCCGATCCCAGCCAGCGCCGCCCGCGGCCGCCCGTGGTGACCGTCATGGGTCACGTGGATCACGGCAAGACCTCGCTCCTCGACGCCATCCGGACGACCAAGGTGGCCGAGCGGGAGTTCGGCGGGATCACCCAGCACATCGGCGCCTACCAGGTGGACACCACGCACGGCAAGGTGACCTTCCTCGACACGCCCGGGCACGAGGCGTTCACCGCCATGCGCGCCCGGGGCGCCCAGGCCACCGACATCGTGATCCTCGTCGTGGCAGCCGACGACGGGGTGATGCCGCAGACGGTGGAGGCCATCAACCACGCCAAGGCGGCGAATGTCCCGATCCTCGTCGCCGTGAACAAGATCGACAAGCCGGGCGCCGATCCGGATCGGGTGAAGCGCGAGCTGTCCAACCTGGGGCTCGTGCCCGAGGAGTGGGGGGGCCAGACCATCTTCGTCCACACCTCGGCCAAGCGGGGCGACGGCATCGCGCAGCTCCTGGAGATGACGGCGCTGCAGGCGGAGGTGCTCGAGCTGCGGGCCAACCCCAACCGCGCCGCGCGCGGGGTGATCGTCGAGGGGCGGCTCGACCGCGGGCGCGGTCCGGTCGCCACGGCGCTGGTCCAGTCAGGCACGCTGCGGGATGGCGAGGCCGTGGTCGTGGGCTCTCATTCCGGCCGGGTGCGGGCCATGTTCAACGACCGCGGCAAGAAGGTCACGGCCGCCGGGCCGTCCGATCCGGTGGAGGTGCTCGGTCTCTCCGGTGTGCCCCAGGCGGGCGACGCGTTCCTGGTGGTGGCCGACGAGCGGAAGGCGCGCCAGATCGCAACCGTGCGGACCGAGCGCGACCGGCTGAAGGGCAAGGGCGTCACGCGCGTGACGCTGGAGGACCTGCACAAGCAGATCCAGGCCGGCGAGGTCAAGGAGCTGCGGCTCGTCCTCAAGGCCGACGTGCAGGGCTCGGTGGAGGCGCTCACCGAGTCGCTCGAGCGGCTGTCGACGGACGAGGTGAGGCTCAAGGTCATCCACGGCTCGGTGGGGGCGGTCAACGAGTCGGACGTGATGCTGGCCTCGGCGTCCAACGCCATCGTGCTGGGCTTCAACGTCAAGGCCGATGTCAAGGCGGCTTCCCAGGCCCAGGCGGCGGGCGTCGACCTGCGCAGCTACAACGTCATCTACGACGCCATCAACGACGTGAAGGCCGCGCTCAGCGGCATGCTCGCGCCCGAGATCCGGGAGACCCTCCTCGGCCGCGCCCAGGTGCGCCAGCTCTTCCCGATCACCAAGGTCGGCACGGTCTTCGGCTCCAGCGTCACCGAGGGCAAGATGGTCCGCGGCGCGCGGGTGCGGATCAAGCGCGGCGACACCGTGCTCGGCGAGAGCACGGTCAGCTCGCTCAGGCGCTTCAAGGACGATGTGCGGGAGGTGCTGCAGGGCCTCGAGTGCGGGATCGGCGTGGAGGGCATCAGGGGCGTGCAGCCGGGCGACATCATCGAGGCCTTCACCACCGAAGAAGTGGCCCGCACGCTGTAAGAGCGCCGGACATGTCGGCGGCGCGCGTTGCGGTCGGTACGGTGGAGCTGCACCTGCCCGATGTCGGGTCCTTGAAGGGGAAGCGCCACGCCCTGAAGGGCCTCAAGGAAAAGCTCAGGCACCGCTTCGAGATCTCGGTGGCCGAGGTCGATCACCACGACACCTGGCAGCGCGCCACCCTGGCCCTGGCGTGCGTGTCCGGCGACTCCCGCCACGCCAACGAGGTGATCTCCAAGGCGATGGACTTCCTCGAGGATCACGTGGATGGCTACGTCACGGACATCGAGGTGGAGATCTTCTGAGAGATGCAGGGCAAGCGGCTCGAGCGCGTCAACCAGCTCCTCAAGGAGGAGATCTCCATGCTCCTCCAGCGGGAGCTGAAGGACCCGCGCCTGGGCTTCGTCACGGTCACCGAGGTGGACGTGACCACGGATCTGAAGCACGCGAAGGTCTACGTCTCCGTGCTCGGGTCCGAGGAGCAGTGGGCGTCGTCGTTCCAGGCGCTCCAGAGCGCGCGGGGCTTCGTCTGGAACTGGCTCCGGCGCCATCTGGATCTGCGCGCGACGCCGGAGATCGCGTTCCGGCCCGACCGATCCATGGAGCATGCCGCGCACATCCAAGCGCTCCTGGCCGACCTCCGCGGCAAGCCTGAGGGCGAGCGGGCGGAGCCGTGAGCGGAACTGTGACGGCCGTCTCGTCGGCCCCGCCGCAGCCGCTGCTGGACATCCTGGCGGGCCGCGGCGGCGCGGCGCTGATGCTGGGGCACGTGCATCCGGACGGCGATGTGCTCGGCACGCTCCTGGCGCTCGGCCTGAGCCTGGAGGCGGCAGGGTGGTCGGTGACCTACGCCGGTCCGCACCCGGTTCCGGAGGTCCTGGCCTTCCTGCCGGGGGCCGCCCGCTGGCAGGTTTGGAGCGCGCCGCCCCGCGCCTTCGACGTGATCGTGCTCACCGACTGCCCGAACCCCGACCGCACGGAAGGGCTGCTCGACGGGACGCGCGGCGCGGCGAGCCGGGTGCTGAACATCGATCACCACCCGGACAACCGTGGTTACGGGACCGTGAACTGGATCGATCCCTCCGCCGCTGCCACCGGCGAGATGGTGTTCGACCTGATCCGCGCGCTGGGGCATCGGGTGAGTCCCGAGATCGCGCTCAACCTCTTCACCGCCATCCACACCGACACCGGCTCGTTCCGCTACTCGAACACCACCACGCGGACGTTCCGCATCGCCGCCGAGCTCACCGCCTCCGGAGCGGATCCGGCTCTCGTCTCCGACCGGCTCTACCAGCGCCGCGCGCCGGGGGCGCTCGGCACGCTCGGTGAGGTCCTGCGCCGGGTCCGCGTCAGCGAAGACGGCCGCGTGGCCTGGCTCGCCGTGCCGCACGGGCTCTGCTCGGAGGCGTTCCTGGCGGCCGAGGATCTCGTGACCTACCCGCGCTCGATCGAAGGGGTCGAGGTGGCGCTCCTGCTGCGCGAGGAAGCCGGCGGGCTCGTCAAGGCGAGCCTGCGCGGCAAGGGACAGGTCGCCGTGAACCGGATCGCGCAGCGGTTCGGGGGTGGCGGTCACGAGAATGCCGCCGGCTGCACGCTGCGGGCAACGCTCGAGGAGGCCACCGCGGCGCTGCTCGGCGCCGTGGGCCTGGTCCTGGACGGAAAGAGTCCTTGAGTCAGCGTCACCCCTCGGGCATCCTCCCTGTCGAGAAAGGGCCGGGGGTGACGTCGTTCCAGGTGGTGGCCCACCTCCGGCGTGTCCTCCGCGCCCCGAAGATCGGCCACGGCGGCACCCTCGATCCCGAAGCCACCGGCGTCCTGCCCATCCTGATCGGCGAGGCGACCAAGCTCACCCCGTATCTCACGGAGCTGGACAAGGAGTATCTGGCCACGGTGCGCCTCGGCGTGATCACCGCGACCCAGGACCTGACCGGGGCCGTGCTCGAGACGCGGCCCGTCCCCGCGGTCGACTCCGCCGCCATCGAGGCCGTGCTGCGCCGCTTCGTGGGAGTGATCAGCCAGGTGCCTCCCATGTACTCGGCGCTGCGCCGGGACGGCCGGCGCCTCTACGAGCTGGCCCGCCAGGGGCTCACCGTGGAGCGCGAGCCGCGGCAGATCACCGTGCACGCGATCGGGCTCGAGGCGCTGGCCCTGCCCGAGTTGACCATCCGCATCCGGTGCGGCAAGGGCACCTATGTCCGGACCCTGGCCGCCGATGTGGGCGCCGCCCTGGGATGCGGCGGCGCCCTCGCCTCCTTGATCCGGACTCGCGTGGGACCGTACGTGCTGCCGAGCGCCGTGAGCTGGGCGGAGGTCCGCGAGGCGCGCGCGGGGGCCCCGCTCTGGGCCCGACTGCTCCCGTGCGACTCGGCTCTCGTCGCCTGGCCGGCCGTGAGACTCGACGCGGGCGAGGCGGCGAAGTTCGTCCACGGCCGGACGGTGCCGGCCCCCGCCAGCTCCGAGGGCCGCGTCCGCGTGTACACGGCGGACGGGGTCTGCCTCGGTGTGGGGTTCGGCCGCGCCGGCACGGTGAAGCCGGAACGACTGCTTCATGCGGATCCTGCGCGGGCTTCAGTCCTACCCGCCTGAGCTCAGGCCGTCGGTGACGGCGCTGGGTGTCTTCGACGGCATCCACCTCGCTCACGCCAAGATCCTCGCGACGGCCGTGGAGCGCGCGCGCGCGCGCGGCATTGCCGCCGTGGTCTGCACCTTCGATCCCCATCCCGCCACCGTGCTCCGTCCCGAGCGGGCCCCGGCTCCCATCGCCACGCTGGAGGAGAATCTCGCGCGGATAACCGTCATCGGGCCCGACGCGACCCTGGTCATCCCGTTCACGCTGGAATTCTCCCGGATGGAAGCGGAGACCTTCGTCGGCGAGGTCCTCGCGAAGACGCTCGGCGTCCGCGAGGTCGTCGTGGGATTCAATCACACGTTCGGCCGCGGCGCGCGCGGCACGGCGGCGCTGCTCGAGGAGCTGGGCGAGCGGCACGGCTTCGTCACCCACGTGCTCCCGCCCTTGGAGGTCAACGGGCAGACCGTCTCGTCGAGCGCCATCCGCGACGCGCTCCGTGAGGGGGATGTGGAGCTGGCCCGGGAGTTCCTGGGCCATCCCTACCGGGTGAGCGGGACGGTGCGGCGCGGCGCGGGACGCGGCCGCACACTCGGCTTTCCCACCGCCAACCTGCGCCCCGATGGGCCGCTCATCCTCGCCGCGGGTGTGTACGCCGCGCGCGTGGCCTGGGAGGAGGCGCGCGCCGACGCGGTCGTGAACGTGGGCTACCGGCCGACCTTCGGCGAGGACCAGTACTGGGTGGAGGCGTACATCTTCGACTTCTCCGGCGATCTCTACGGCCGGAGCCTGACCATCGATTTCCTCTCGCGCATCCGGGCCGAGATGAAGTTCCCCGGTGTGGAGGCCCTGAGACACCAGGTCGCCGCCGACATGGAGGCGGCCCGGCGACGGCTGCGGGAGTCGCCGACGACAGGGCGGTGAACGAGCGCACGCCTCCGGTACCGGGCCGCCTGGCTTCGCCACATGTCGTCAGCCGGCCGCCGGCGCCGCTCAACGCACAGAGAGTACGCTGGGCAAAGAGGCCGGATCGAACCCACGACCTCGCCGCCTTGCCGCTGGACCCTTAGCTGAGCTGTCTCGTGCTCCGGTGGCCGACCACGCGCGGGCGCCTGGAAATGCGTGGTATACTCCCGCCGAAGTGTGATATAAGGCTGCCGGGAGGCGATCACCATGGTGAGATGGCTCGCGGTCGCGATTCTCCTGGCTGGCCTGGTCGGCTTCCCTGGCGTTCCCGCTCGCGCCGAGGCTCCCACAGCCCCCGCTCCCAGGCGCCCCGCTCCCGAGGAGGCCCCTGCCGAGGGCCCCACCCCCCTTCCGGGAATTCCGATCCCCCCGACCGGCGGCGCAGCGAGCCTGGTGGGCGCATCGCCCGGTTGGTACCTGATTCCCTCCTTCTTCCTCACCGAGGAGTTCGACGACAACATCTTCGCCAGCAGCGATCAGAAGCAGTGGGACTTCATCTCGCGGTTCTCCCCCGGGCTGGCGGGCGGCTACCGCTCGGAGCCCTTCACGCTCCTGCTGAGCGGAGGGTTCGACGCGGAGGTCTTCGCGCGGCACCCCGAGCTGAACGATGCGGTGAGCGGATGGCACGTGGGCCTCGATTCGCTGTACCTTCCGATCCGCCCGCTGGCATTCGGCTTGACCTTCGCCTACATCGAGACCAAGACCACCACCACCCTCCCGCTGCCGGTCGGCATCGCGCCCACCGTCATCGCGCCGGCGACCGTGCTCGAGTTCGGACGCAGGAAGGCGACCTTTCTCACGGCCGCGCCGTCGGCGGCGTACCAGTTCACTCCCCTCACGTTCGCGACCGCCGCGTACACGTACACGCACGACACCATCGAGGACGGCGAGTCCACCACCGTGCACTCCCCCGTGCTCAGACTCTCGCACCAGTTCACGGCACTGGATACGGGAACGCTCGGGTACCGCGTCGCGGTCTACGACATCGAGGGCTCCCCCACGAGGACGTCCCATGCGCCGACGGTGGGGTGGACGCGGGCGCTGACACCACAGACCAAATTGTTCCTTGAAGGCGGGCCCCGATTCTCCGATGGCGACGTCGGTCCCGAGGTCAGCGCCCGGCTCGAGCACGATTTCCGCCTGGCCAAGCTCGCGCTGGGCTATGCGCGGTCGCAGGGCTTCATCCTGGGACAGCCGGGCCTCGTGACGACGGAGACGTACCTGGGATCGATCATCATGGAACCGGTCAAGTCCCTCCTGGTGAGCGTGGGGCCGACCATCACCAAGCTCTCGGGGAACCAGACGCTGGACACCAACTTCTACGAGCTGGTCGCGAGCGCCTCGTACCCGATCCTGCGCTGGCTCACCGCTCGGGCCACGTACCGGTTCGGGTACGAGGAGCAACTCGGCGCCGGCGATATCCTCCGGAACGTCTTCTCGGTCAGCCTCGAGGCCACCTACCCGTATCGCGTCGGGCAGTGAGTCTCCCTGCCGCGCCCCCTGCTCGGGGACCGCGCGGCCGCCCCGGTTCGCTCTCGAGGCGCAGGGTTGTGGTGAGGGTGGCGCCCAGTCCGGACTAGCTCCAGAAGCCTCCCGACTCCCCAAAAACGGCGCTCGACCGACGCGGTTTGTAGGAAAGGAAGTGCGCTAACCCGTTTGCCCGCCCGCGGGTCCGGGCCCGTCCCGACAGCAGAAACGCGCATGTTATCCGAGCCTTCAGGCTCACGACACCCCGTCAGAGTCGTATGGCCCGCAATTTGCTTTGCCCTATTGGGGCTCAAGGACATTGAAACGGAGTGGTCAATCTGTTAAGTCGGATGGCCACATTTGCCCCAACGGAAAACAAGGTTGGGCCGCGGCCGAGCATGATTCGTGATGCCGGGGTTGTTGCGGCCATGGTGCGAATGCTGCAAGAGATTGGTGGATGCCGAGGAGTCCCACAGCATCATCGACTCGAGCGTCGCGCACCCCGAGCGCGCGCACCCCGAACGGGTGTGGCCCGACGAACCTGCCGCCAGGCTCGAGCGGGAGGTTGCCCTGTGGCGCAGCCCCAAGATGCGAGAAGTCGGGGAGATCATCCGGCGCGCCGCCGGGGTCGACGTCACCGTGCTGATCTGCGGGGAGACGGGAACCGGGAAGGATCTCGTGGCCCGCGTCGTCCATCACCTGTCGTCCCGACGGAGCAAGCCGTTCATCAAGGTCAACTGCGCGGCCATGCCCCGCGACCTCCTCGAAAGCGAGCTGTTCGGGCACGAGCGCGGGGCCTTCACCGGAGCCCACCGGCAGAAGGTCGGAAAGTTCGAGGCCGCCGATGGTGGGACCATCTTCCTGGACGAGATCGGGGACCTCCACCCCGCGCTGCAGGCCAAGCTCCTCCACGTCCTCCAGGACGGGGAGTTCTCCCGGGTCGGGGGAAAATCCACGCTGAAGGTCGACGTGCGGATCATCGCCGCCACCAACCAGGACCTGGACCGGGCGGTGGCGGGGGGCCGATTCCGCGAAGACCTGTATTACCGTATCAACGTCATCCAGATCGTCGTCCCGCCGCTCCGCGAGCGGACGGAGGAGATCCCGTTCCTCATCAGCTACTTCATCGAGCGGCACTCGCGGCTCTTTCGCCGCGAGGGCTTCACGGTGCCGCCGGACGTGATGGAAGTCCTGACCAAGCACAACTACCCGGGGAATGTCCGGGAGGTCGAGAACCTCGTCAAGCGCATGATCGTGCTCGGCGATCCCTCGCTCGCGAGCGCCGCGCTGGCCCCGCGCAAGCTGGAATCCCTCGCGGCCGGCCCGCCGCGGAAGCTGCCGCTGCTGTCCCCCTCCCTCAAGGACGTGGCGCGCCAGGCCGCGCGGAGCGCAGAGCGCGAGGCCATCGCCAAGGTCCTCGAGGACACTCGCTGGAATCGCGTCAAGGCGGCCAAGTTGCTGAAGATCAGCTACCGGGCCCTGCTCTACAAGATCAAGGACGTGGGGCTCGATCGGTCACGGCCGGAGAGCCCGTCGCCCAACTGAGTCGTCCCGCCCCGTGAGGGCGGGGCGCTCGCCGCATCACCCTGTCCCCCCCGCCCAGGGAGAGGGCAGGGCGAAGGGGCGCCCACGACGCCGAGCCTGCGTCCGTGAATGGAGCGCGCTGGGTCATCCCCCCGCCGACGAGCGGCGCCGCATCGGTGCGAGCCGCCGCGCGCCGGTCGCGACGCGTCCACCCGAGTGACGATCTGCGGTATGCTCACCAGCACGGGGACGCCGCCATGTACCTCGACTTCTACGGCCTGAAAGCGAAGCCGTTCAACCCCGCGCCGGATCCGGCGTTCCTCTACCTCGCGCCCGGGCATCGCGTGGCGTTCGGCCAGCTCGTCCACGGCATCCACGCGCACAAGGGAATCATCGTCGTCACGGGCGAGGTGGGGACCGGCAAGACGACGCTGCTCCGAGCGCTGCTGCCGCGCCTGGACGGCATCACGGCGGTCTCCCTGGTCGTCAACCCGACGCTGTCGTTCGACGAGCTCCTGGAATGCATGCTCCACGACTTCGGGATCGCCAAGGCTGGCGAGACGCGGGTCGAACGGCTCGCGACCCTGGACACCTTCCTCGGCGCGCGGCGGCGAGCCGGGCAGGACACCGTCGTGATCCTCGACGAGGCGCAGAACCTGGACGCGGCGACGCTCGAGCAGGTCCGGCTCCTCTCCGATCTCGAGGCGACGGCGGACAAGCGGCTGCAGATCCTGCTCGTCGGCCAGCCGGAGCTCGGGGCCAAGCTCGCGCTGCCGGAGCTCCGGCAGCTCCGGCAGCGGGTGGGCGTGCGCTGCGCGATCGGGCCCCTCCGGCCGAGGGAGGCGCGGGCGTACATCCGGAGCCGCCTCCGCATTGCGGGCGCGCCGGACCGCGGCCTGTTCACGGAGCGCGCCGTGCGCCGCATCACCGCTCACGCGCGGGGTCTCCCGCGGGTGATCAACATGGTCTGCGGCCACTGCCTCCTCATCGGTCATGCGGAGCAGGCGCGGCAGATCGATGCGGACCTCGTGCAGCGGGCCATCAGCTGTCTGGAAGAGGGCGCGTTGCCCGGGCGCGAGGCGAGGGGACGGGGCGCGCGAAGGGTGAGGGCGCGGTGGGCCCTGGGAGCGGTGGCCGTGGGCGCGGTCGGGATGCTCGCGGCGCTCGCGCTGCAGGGCGGCGCGCTGCCCCATGTGCTGGCCACCGTTCACGCGTGGTGGGGACGATGAGCGGGCGCGCCGGCGCTCTCGGGGAGCCGGCGGCGGAGGGGTGGGCGTGAGTGACCGGGAGCTGGTGAACAACATCCGGAACCGCGCGGGGCTCCTCACCGTGATCGGCCAAGGGTACGTGGGCTTCCCCCTGGCCGTCGAGTTTGCCCGCGTCGGATTCACGGTGACGGGGCTCGACACCGACCCCGAGCGGGTGGCGGAGCTCAGGCTCGGCCGCCCGTCGAGCCCCGACGTATCGGAAGAGGACCTGAAGGCACTCCTCGGTGCGGGCCGGTACGCGGCGACATCGGACTTCTCGGTGCTGGAGCGCAGCGACGTCGTGATCATCTGCGTGCCGACGCCGCTCCGGAAGTCCAAGGAGCCCGACATCTCCTTCGTGGTCGCCGCGGCGGACGAGGTTGCGGCGCGGTTCAGGCCCGGCCAGCTGGTGGTCCTCGAGAGTACGACCTACCCGGGGACCACTGAGGAGCTCCTCCTCCCCATGTTCGAGAAGCGGGGCGCGCGGGCGGGCGTCGATCTGTTCCTGGCCTTCTCCCCGGAACGGCTCGATCCCGGGAACCCGGCGTTCCGCGTGGGGGACATCCCGAAGGTCGTGGGAGGCATCACGCCCGACTGCACGCGCCTCGCCGCCCTCCTCTACCGGCAGATCGTGCCGCGGGTCATCGAGGTCTCGAGCGCGAAGGTGGCCGAGCTGGCGAAGCTCTACGAGAACGTCTTCCGGAACGTCAACATCGCGCTCGCCAACGAGTTCGCCGTGATGTGCCGCCGTCTGGGCGTCGACAGCGGGGAGGTGATCGACGCGGCGGCCACCAAGCCCTTCGGCTTCATGCGCTTCAACCCCGGGCCAGGCATCGGAGGCCATTGCATTCCCGTCGATCCTCTCTATCTCTCGTGGAGGATGCGCCACGACGGCTACGAGCCACGCTTCATCGCGCTCGCCGACGAGATCAACCGGGGGATGCCCGCCTACGTGGTGAGCCTCGTGATGGAAGCGTTGAACGACCACGGCCGCGCCTTGAACGGCGCCCGGATCCTCATCCTGGGCGTGGCCTACAAGCGCGGCGTGGGCGACACCCGGGAATCTCCGGCCCACGATGTCATCGCGGCACTTTGCTCCCGGGGCGCCGTGGTTGCCTACGCCGACCCCCACGTGCCCGCCTTGCGATCCGGCGAGATCGACCTCAAGGCGGTTGCGCCCACCGAGGCAGCGTTGCGCGCGGCTGACTGCGTCGTCGTCCTCACCGACCACCCGGAGTTCGACTACGAAGCGGTCGTCCGCCACGCGCGGCTGATCGTCGACACGCGGCAGGCCATCCCCCTGGGGGCAGCTGGCGGCGCTCGTGTGGTGAGGCTGTAAGGAAGTTGGGCTAGCCCGCGCTCGGTCCGATCATCTGCTCGACCTTCTCGAGAAACTCGGACAGCTTGAAGGGCTTGAGCTGGACGCCATCCACGGGTAAGTCGCGGTAGCGCGTGAGATCGGCGTAGCCGGAGAGAACCAGGATCGGGATCGTCGCCCACGGGCTCGTTTCCCTCAGGCGTCTGATCAGCTCGGGTCCCCCGAGGCCGGGCATGAGGATGTCCACGATGATGAGGTCCGGGGTCACGCGCGAGAGCCAATCGAGAGCCTCGAGCCCGTCCTCGGACGCGATCACCCGGTAACCCGCGCCGCTGAGCAGCTCTTGCAGGGCCTCGCGCAGGCGATCGTCGTCCTCGGCGATCAGTACCTGCTTGGTTGGTCCGTCTGCGTGTGGCACGCGCCTACTTTAATGGGAAAGCCGGCATTCCTGCAAGAACGGCGTGTGCGGTGCCCGACCCGGCCGGCGCGCCGCTGGGGCGGACGGCCTCAGCGGTCCTGCTCCTCCCCGAGGCGGTTCGGGAGGAGGCTCTCGTCGGTCACGGCGCGAAGACCCTCCGCGCCTGGCGTGCCTTCCTGAACCAATCGCCTCGGCCGCATCTTGTCGCTCGTGTGACGATCAGCGTCAGCCACGGTCCGGCGGACGTTGCTCCGTGGAGTCGAGCCATGAAGGCTTCGTCATGAAAAGCCCGCCAAATCGCGCCTCCAGTGACGCCGGACCAGCGCCTCATCCGGTTGGCACACAACGTGCTCCCCTCAGGATCCGCGTTGCCCGTCGAAGGGAACGGAACAGATGACGCTTTTCCCAAAAGGAGGGGACCGAATGCGTGCGGACAAGGTATGTGCCAAGCAGCCATCACCATGCAGTGAGCGAAGCGACAGCGGGCCATCGGGGAGCGATACTCTTCGCCGGCGGCGGGGTACGGGATCGAGTCGTCCAGTGACAACGGGCCTG
>WNGA01006369.1_pt1 | contig 17267 bp, 27 predicted proteins | sample 5400061 | NCBI WGS metagenome assembly WNGA01 (sample SAMN13153366, study PRJNA577476) | soil metagenome | isolation source: 100 cm soil or saprolite under grassland replicate 2 | place: USA:California | collected 2016-06-15 | reverse complement strand
TGAGCCTGTGGGCAGCCTTGGTCGGCGGATTCGAGCAGATCACTGCGAAATCCGACTGCAGAGTAGCCGCGCCCGTCCCCGAGTGGGTCGCTCACAAGCCTCCCTTCGACCGACGATGCCCGCTTCTTGACCAACGATGGTAGCTATCAGAGACGCGCTGCGAGCTTGGGGATGGCAGGACCAGGGCTTCGGTTTCAGCCTGCTGACCATTCGTCGAGTGGCGGCCTGGCTGTCAGCGACGAGAAGACTTCATCGTCGCGGATCGCCGCGGCTGCGTTCGCCATGGCACTGACGGCAACCCACGTCAACCCGCCCCCCACACTCACGCGTTGAGCGCCGGCAGCCCTATCTCCCTGAACGAGAGTCCGGAAGATCCGTTGCCCGGTCAAGCGTTGCAACGCGGTCGACTACCTCGTCGAGAAGGCGAAGCCGGAGCTGGTGGTCGCGAGTGCCTTGAACCCGAGCGCGGCCAGCACCCGAGCCGAGCCTGCGTCCCACGGGTTGGGGATGACGAACGCCTCACCAGCGTGCAGCGCTCGGAACACCGCCGCCTTGTCGCTCTGCCTAGTCATCGGCCACGCGAAGGACGACCTTGCCGCGGTTCCCGGGAGCCACGACGCGCTCGAAGGCCGCGCGGGCCTCGGCGAGCGGAAACACCGAATCGATCGACGAACGACGTTCGGCGCGATCGACGAGCCGAGCGAGCTCGACGAGCTGGCCGCGGTTGGGCTCCACGACTAAATACACAGCCGTGATGCAGTCCTCGGCGGCGCTGTCCGGAGGCTCACCGGCCAAGGAGACTAGCCTTCCCCCCTTCCGCACGACCGCTTGCGCACGCTCGAGTAGCTCGCCGCCCACGGTGTCGAAGACGAGATCGACTTGGTCGAGCCCTTCTTCGAAGCTAGTGTTCACGTGATCGAACACCTCATGAGCTCCGAACTTCCAGACGTCTTCCACCTTAGCGGGCGACGCCATTGGGACCGACGGTCACCGGGCTGGGCCTGGACAGGTTCGACCCCGCTCACTCGCGTAGCACCGCAGGATGGCCTCGACGGAGCGGTCCACGTCTTCTTCATCGGTCGACCAATTGGAAACTGAGATCCGCATCACGTGCATCTGCTGCCACGTCGCTCCCCCCATCCAGCACGTCCCCTCTTGCTGGACCGCGGCGATGACCCGGCGAGTGAGCTCATCGTCATCCCCGAAGCGCACCAGCACCTGATTGAGCACCACGTCGTTGAGGACGCTGACGCCGCTGGTCCCCCCCAAGGCGTCAGCGAACCGCCGGGCGAGTATGCAGCACCGGTCGACGAGATCGGCGACGCCCGAGCGCCCCAGGGAGCGGAGCGCCGCCCACAGGGCGAAGCCGCGAGCCCGCCGCGAGAGCTCGGGGTTCCAGTCCATGGGGTCCCGCGCCTTCCCCGCCTCCGGGGGGAAGTAGCTGGCGCTCCCCGCCGTCATTGCGGCGCGGTGGGCCTCCGAGTGCGCGCAGATGACGATACCGGAGTCGTAGGGGACGTTCAGCCACTTGTGCGCGTCCGTGGCCCAGGAGTCGGCGCGCTCCACCCCCCGGGTCAGAGGGCGGAGGGAGGGACTCGCGGCCGCCCACAGCCCGAAGGCCCCGTCGACGTGCACCCACGCGCCGCGCTCGCGGGCGACCTCGCAGATCTCGCCTACAGGATCGAGGGCTCCGGTGTTGACGTTGCCCATCTGAGCGCAGACGATGCCCGGTCCGGCGAGGTCACCGAGCGCCCTGGCCAGGGCGTCGGGCCGCATCCGCCCCTGCCCGTCCGCCTCCACTTCCCGGAGGCAGGCCCTCCCGAGCCCAAGGAACCGCAGGGCCCGGTCCACCGTTACGTGCCGCTCCCGCCCCGCCACCACGGTCAGGGGCGGCGCCCCCACCAGGCCGTCCGTCTCGACGTCCCAGCCGGCGCGGCGCAGAACGGCGTTCCGGCCGGCGGCCAGGCCCGTGAAGTTGGCCATCTGGGCCCCCGTCACGAACCCTACGGAGGCGTCTGGGGGCAGACCGAACAACTTGAGGAGCCAGGACACGACGGCCTGCTCGGCAACCGCGGCGGCGGGAGAGAGTGCGTGGAAGCCCGCGCACTGATCCCAGGCCGCCGTCAGCCACTCCGCGCCGACGGAGGCGGGGAGCGCCCCTCCCATCACGAAGCCGAAGAATCGGCCGCTCGCGGAGGCGAGCAGCCCTCGGTCGGCCGCCTTGGCCAGCTCAGCGACGACCTCCCTCGGGTCGCTTGGGGCCTCGGGTAGGAGGCCACCGAGACCCTCGCGAAGCTCCTCCAGGGTGGCCGGTGCCCGGATCTCCCGGCCGGGCAGTTCCTGGAGGAACCTCAGCGCCTCGCTCTTGGCGCCCTCGAGCAGGGTCTCCCAATCATGGGTCAACATTGCATTCGCTCCTCACGAGTCAGGGAATCCTCCCGGACCAAGACCGGTCGCGGCTCTGAGCGAACGGTATCGGGGAGTCCCAAGATGCCGTCGTCGATCGTGAAGAACCCTAGTCAGGTGCACGAGGTTGGGTCTTGTACGTTCTTGCTCCCGGCGACCGTGGATCCGGTGCGTTATTGCCTCCGGTTCCCTGCTACGCTGATCTCAGTGGCGAGAGCGTCCGGCTCCCAATCACCTGACGACGCTCGGATGTGGCGGGCAGAAGACCTCGGCGGCTTGGAGCTTCTCCGGGCCACCCTCACAGAGTTCGCCTTCAGGCCGCACGCGCACGAGGAGTTCTTCATCGCCCTCACCGAGGAAGGCCTTGCTACGCCCACGTACCGAGGGGACACCCACCTGATCGGCACCGGCGACGTGATCGTCCTCAACCCGGAGGAAGCCCACGCCGGCGGTCCGCCGGCGGATGGTTCCTGGACGTATCGGGCGCTCTACCCGCGCCAGGCCTTCATGCGCCAGGTCATGTCGGAGTTCCCCGGAGACAGGCCGATGGTGCCCGCGTTCGGGGGCGATGTCGTGCGAGATCGGGAGGTCGCGGAGCGTCTCTGCCGCTTCCACAGACTCTCGGAGCGCCGCGAATCGAGCATGCTCGAACGGGAGGCGCATCTCGTCGAGGCCCTCGTGTTACTGGTCGGCCGCCACGCGGCACCTCCGCAGTCGCCCAGACCGCCCGGGCGGGAGCGCGGGGCGGTCCGCCTCAGCCGGGAGTACCTGGAGGAGCATGTACGCCAGAACGTGACTCTGGGAGCCTTGGCCTGGGTCGCCGGCCTCAGCCCCTCCCACCTATGTCGTGTCTTCCGGGGGGCTGTGGGAATGACCCCCCATGCGTACCAGACGCAGGTCCGTGTACGGCGCGCCAAGTCCCTCCTGAGATCCGGGCTGCCGATCGCGCTGGTCGCCGTGGAGGTCGGCTTCTACGACCAGGCGCACCTCACCCGGCACTTCAAGCGCATCGTGGGCCTGACCCCAAGGCGGTACGTCAAGGATGCGGTGACCTAACGCTGACGGACCCGACGAGACCCTAGTGTCCGTCACCGACGATTCACGGCGTCAGACAGCGCTCGGATTGGCCTCCTTGCGTGAAGGGCACACAAACCCTCGGTCGACTCATGCCACCAGCTCGTACTCGGGGATAAGGCCACTCAGTACGTTCGCGCCTTCGAACATGTGCGCCGCCGGTCAGCCGAGGAGCAGGGTCGGGTCGGTGATCCGGCGTCTTCAGGTCAAGACCTCGGTGCGACCTTCGGGCGTTGTGGTGAGCGTTCCGATCTGCGTGCCGGTTCTCGCCTTCGACCCGCCGCCCCTGTCCGCGTCTCTCGGCCCCGATGGCGGTTACAGGGGTGCGACTGCTTCGCGAAGACACGGGATTCGGGTTGTCGCCATAAGCTTGGCGACACCTCTGCGGCCGCCGATGCCTGTGCTGCGCCCAGGGTGCAGACGGCGACGAGAAAGAGATATGCGATCCGACGCATCTAAGACCCTCCCAGATCGGGTTTCCGAGAATGGCGCCGCGTCCGCCGGTGAGTGCGTTCCACGCGGCGACCGCGGCGCAAGGGAGCGTGGCGCCCTCCTCGTAAGACAGGTGGTCGGGAATGCGGACGAGCGCGTCCTCGCCTAGGAGCGTGTACTCGGTCAGCATCCCGTCGAGCGAGCCGCCGAGTTGGGCGGCGACCTCCAAGGCGAAGCGGCCGTCGATCCAGCGTGGGAAGATCGACGCGATAACGCGGTCGCCGACGGCGGCGTGGGTGACACGCTAGCCCATGGCGATGACCTCGCCGGCGCTATCGGAGATCGGGACGACGTCCGTTTTGACGGGTAGCGGGTACGAGCCGCGCAGGATCGCCAGCTCGCGAAAGCTTAGCGACGCGGCGCGAGCCTAGACGAGCACCTCGGTCGGCCCGGGCTCGGGTACGGCGTGTTCGCGCACGGACAGCCCGTCGATCCCGGCCCCGAGGTTGGCGTGATAGCTCTTCATGGGACTCCGACCCCGCTGCCTTAGCCAGCTTTGACGTAGCCGAGCGCCTCGACGATCTTGCCGTCGCGTACCTGCATGAGGTTCACGCCCCGGACGGAGTTCTGCTCGCCCTCGCCGAACCGCAGGCGCCAGAGGATGGTTGCCCGCTCGCCGGTGACGATCACGTCCTCGAGGTCGAACGACAGGGACCTGTCGGCCGCGAGCTGCTGCCAGAAGCCTACGCAGGCGTCGTGTCCCTCGTAGCGGGCACCGTCGGGCGCCGGGTTGGTGTTTTCGAGGACGCAGTCATCGGCAACGAGGTCCTGTAGCGCGGTGGGTCGTGCTGCTGAAAGGCGTCGTTGAATCGACGGATCACTTCGGTGGTATCGAGCTTCATGCCGGCCACGGTAAACGGCCGCCCGACGCTCGGCAATGCCCTCCAGGGAATGGGCGGAGGACTCCCGGCGGTTACGATCACCTCCGTGAGCGCCATCGAGGCACCGAGGCCGTTCGCGGGCGAACTGCGACGATGCCGCGACTCGTCGGCTCAGCCAGCTCGAGCTCGCGCGGGCACCACCCAGCGGGTTTCCCATCTCGCCTCACCACCCTCTCGCGCAACACACGCGCTAACGTCGGCCGGGAAGCGGCGGATCGAGGAGCTGAGTAGCGATGCGAACTCACTCGAATCTCCGGATCGTCGAGATCATCCTCCGGCCCGGCTGGACAGAACAAGTGTCTCAGGGCGACGATGTTGTCGGTGATGAGCGATGTGTGGTTCACGCAGAGAACCGCTCTGCCACCAACGAGAGCGATGAATGGAGCGGATGAGGCCGCGCCGCTGGCCCGCGTGCAGCAGTCCAGCAACGGTACGGTCAGGTTGTGACAGCACTGGACCCACAGGCGAGCGCGCTAGTAGAGCGGTGGGCCGCAGCGGCGAGCGTGCCGGTATCCGAGCTGACCGCTCGCGCGGTTCGCGAGGAGGACTTGGCCGTGCTCGAGCTGCAAGCCACGCCCGACCCGCTGCACGCCGTCGACGACATCGAATTGCCGGGGCCGACTGGGCCACTCGCGGCGCGACTATACCGCCCGCGACCCGGTCGACTGCCCCTTGTGCTATATCTGCCGGGTGGCGGCTTTGTCATCGGCCCCGGGGGCTACGAGGCCCCGCTACGCCAGCTTGCCCTCGCCAGCGAATGTTCGATCCTAGCGCTGCGCTGTCGACTCGCGCCGGAACACCGCTTTCCTTCAGCGGTCGAGGACGCCATCGCCGGGGCGCAATGGGCTGCGGCAAACCTCGATGTCGTCGATGGATTAGGGCCCATGGGCGTCGCCGGGGACAGCTCAGGGGGCCACCTCGCCGCAGCCGTAGCCCAGGCGCTAACCCGCAAGCGAGTGGCGCTGGCCTCTCAGACGCTGATCTACCCAATGCTGGACGCCACAGCCAGCTCGCCGTCCTACCTGGAGTTCGCCACCGGCTACGGATTCTCTCGAGAGAAGTCGTTGTGGTACCTCGATCAGTACCTGCCGCCTGAAATCGATCGCCAGGCCCCCCGCGCTTCCCCGCTGTTCGCTACCGAGCTTGCCGGACTGCCGCCAACATTAGTCGTCACTGCCGAATGCGATCCCTTGCGCGACGAGGCGGAAGCCTATGCCGAGAAGCTCCGGCAGGCTGCCGTCGCGGTCCAACTGCGCCGCTACCGTGGCATGATTCACGGCTTCTTCCAGATGACCGCCGCCCTCGACGGCGCGCGACGGCTGCACGACGAGTTGGCGCAGTGGCTCAAGCAGACCCACGCCATAGCGGTAAGACGCGGAGAATGAGGACGCGGGCGGTTGGGAAACAGCGCGACCGAACTCACCTTGCGGCGTCGTCCCCGGAGCCAAGCCTCTACCCTGACGCCACGCCCTCCACTCCGGCGCTCCCGCTCTTTGAGTCGACGATCAGGACGTGAACCGAGACGGTGTCGAAGTGCAGGGTGCCTTTCCTTCGGGCGGTATGTCTGCGGAAGTCCTTCGGGAAGACCCAGGCCTTGCGGGGTGGTGAGATTACCGTCCGCGCTGGCGCGATCGCTGCCGTCATGGGGCCGAGCGGTTCGGGCAGGACGTCGAGGAGTATCCCCGCCCGGCGATTCCCGACTTTCAGCCCGCGACGGGCCAGTCGCTGTTCGACCTGTTTGAGCAGGACGCCAAGTTCGTCATGGATCGCGTCGACGGCCAATCGCTCAGCGACGTGCTCAATTGTCGTTCTTCTCCTCCAATGATCCGTGCGACATCACCGGCGCCATCAGCCTGCAGCCGGTCCTGGATCCTTGCATCACGGCTCGTCTCAGTCGGGCCGTCGTGGACGGCTTCTTCATGATGATGTTCAAACCGCTTCAGCGAGGGGAGCGCACTATCGTCGTGCCGGGGCCAGCACCTTCGGACACGACAAGACGTACTCCTACTCTTGACCGTCGATTGAGGGGCGGGGTCGTGATACGGTCATGCGTACCCGCTGATGACCCAGGGCTTCCGAATCGATGGATGGGGGGCCACGACGATGAGCGAGTCACCGATCGAGGTGAGCATCGCCCCCTGGTTGGCGGTGACCGACGGCGCGAAGGCCGTCCAGTATTACAAGAGCACGCTCGGTGCCGCCGAGGGGTACCGCCTCGATGGTGACGGCGGGAGAATCGCAGTCGCACAACTCCACGTGGGCAGCGCCACGTTCTGGCTGCAAGAGGACGTCGACGGTAGTCCGGGCGCAGGAGATGCGTGCCCAATTCGGATCATCCTGACGGTCGACGATCCCGACACGTTCTTCGATCGGGCGATCGCCCGAGGGGCAAAGCAGGTGGCGTCTGTCCATACGGAGCATGGTTGGCGCACGGGGCGCGTCACGGACCCGTTCGGGCACGACTGGGAGTTCAGCAAGCCCGTCACCCCATAGCTCTTCCGCGCGTATCTGTTCCGAGACCCCGTCATCACACGACACGGAAAGCTCAGCGACACGCACCCAAGCGTCACGGTTTGGAGATGTGTGGGCGACACGGCTTGAGACTTTCGCGGAGCTGTGATGCCCGGGGCGCTCACGGTCCTCGCGGTGTTCCTCCCGCCGGCGCATGGGCCAGCCCCGGTCCAGGGCATCGAGGTGACGAAGCCGCCTTGGCCGATGCTCTGGCTCTACCCGATCGAGGACTGGGTCGGCGTGTCGGGCATCCTGTGGGCGACCCTCGCGATCTTCGTCGCGTTGTTGCTCGCCCCCTTCGTCGATCGCTCACGGGAGCGGTCCCCGAGGCGGCGCCTCCCGATCATCATCGCCGGCGCGATCGTGGTGGTCTCGATCATCTCGCTGATCGTCTACGCGGCCGCACAGCCGGTCGTCTCGCACCTGGAGACATAGTGATGAGGACCCGTGCGTTCGTGCTCTTCTGGGGATCCACGGCCGCCTCGGTGCTCCTGCTGGGATCGATCTGGAGCCTCAAGGCCCGGGTCGGTCACTCGGGGTTCGGGCTCGAGGAGATCGTGCTGCTGACGATCGCGGGGATTGGCTTCTGCGTGACGTTCTTCGCAGCCGCGCGCATCGCGTACGTCGTCGGACGCATGAAGAGATCGCGCCGTCTCGGCCCGTCGACCGGGGGGTGAGTCAGGTGGGTTCGTCAACGAGGTCCATCGACACCGAGCTCTGCACCCTGGTGAAGTCACCTTCGTCGACAGCAACGGTGTCGTGTTCGCCCGACTCTTGTGCTGCGTCAAAGCGCCTAGGCGCCACCAGCTCAACAACGGTCGAGGCTCATCGTCCTCGAAGGCCTCCGCGACACGGCCGGCGAAGAAGTCGAGTCCGCGCTGATCTCACCTCGCTACTGGCCGCACATCAGCCCGGCAGCTCGACCGAGTCGGTGTTGTTGTCATCGACCAATCCGTCGTGGTGAGCTAGTGACCGCTTGCCAAAGAGAGCTACGAGGTGACGTCGGCACGCGGATGACAGAGCTACGCAAGCAGGCCGGAGGAGGAGGCTTTGACGATGCATTGGATGACGGATGGACAGTTTTGGGCGATGTGGATCGGTATGGCTGTGTTCTGGGGTTCGCTTCTGGCCTTCGGCATCTGGTTGGTCATCCGGCTGAGCCGCCAGCCTGGTGGTGACGAGGCCCTGAGGATTCTTCGCGAACGTTTCGCGCGGGGGGAGATCGACGAGGAGGAATACCGCGCCCGGAGCGAAAGGTTGGCTCTGCCGGGACATTCTGGCTGAGAGACCCCTACCCCCTCGGATGCCATGGCAGCTGGAGGCACCGTGGCAGAGCGTTCGCGAGAACTGCTCCGGCTCACGGTGTGCCCGCCCGGTCGAGCCTTACTCCCGAGTGAAGCACTCTCGCCAGCTGGCGGAACAGCGGGACCTGGTCGAAGAGCCAATTGGCTCGGCCTTCGTTGAGCATCGACGCGAAGCGATCGACAGCGAGTACCCTCCTCCGCGGCATGCCCTTGCTTGCGCCTGAACGGGGAGGGTTCGAGGCCGGCGGACAGCCATGAGACATCCGAGGCGTGCGGCGCTGCGGTATCTCTCGCAGTTGGCTGCTACAAGCTCCTGGCGATGTCCTGGAGTTGGGCGATGAAAGCGGTCACTGCTGGAGACCAGGTCCGTCCGCGGGGTGTGGCGGAGAAGATCCGCCGTGTCGAGGCATCATCTGGATGCGTTCGGATGAAGACAATGTCAGCTGGAGCAATGCGAGCGGCGAGCGCCGGGATGAGAGCGACACCGAGCCCAGCGGCAACGCATCCGAGCTTACCGGTCCAGTCCGCGGCGACGATATCAATGAGTGGCTGGAAGCCGGGGGGGAAGGTGGCTCGCATGAGGTCCTCCTCGCCGGTAGTCGACCCGACAATGAACGGATCCTCCGCCAGCTCGGCCAGATGAATGAGACGACGATGTGCGAGTCGGTGATGACGCGGCACAGCGAGGAGAAGCTGCTCATCCAGCAGGTGGTTCAGGTTGATTCGAGTGGCATCCAGGGGCCGGTCCATGGGCGCGCTAACCACAGCAACGTCAGCGTCTCCCGCGAGTAGCCGCTCAAGGAGTTCCGGTGTCCGGCCCTCGACCAGGGTCAAGGCGACGTCGGCGTGAGCAGCGCGGAAGGCGGCCAGCGCCTGGGGAACGAGTGCCGCGACGGCGGTCGGAAACGCTCCGACTCGGAGGCGACCTCCCGCCAAACCTCGTAGCGCGTCCAGGTCCCGTCGAGCGGTGGCGAGTCTGTCGAGCATCGCCTCGGCGTGCGGCAGCACACACCGCCCCTCCTCCGTGAGCGCCACGCCGCGTGGAAGCCGATCGAGTAGTCGAGCGCCAATCTCGGTCTCAAGCGCGGCGACCTGTCGCGACACCGCCGATTGCGTGTGCCCGAGGGCGTGTGCCGCGTTCGTAATGGAGCCGTGTCGAGCGATCGCCCGGAATGCCTCAAGGAGGTCGATGTCCATGAGCCATGCTAACACTGCATGGGAAAGATGCGAAACATTCGCTTGATACATCTCTGACTGTGCCGTACCCTCCTCGACATGGGACCCAGGATCGAAGCGACACCTGACAACGAGGTCGTCTCAGACGGCCCGAAGGCCGTTCTCCCGGTGGAGGAAGCGGTACGCCGCACCGAGCTCGACCGTGGACTTCTGATTGACGAGGTGAACCGACTTTTTGGAGATTCAGGCGAGGCGCTAATGTCCCCCTACCGGGTCGCCGGAGGGCCACTCGGTGACTCGTGCGACACCTTGCGAGACCTCGTCGCCCACGTGCTGATGTGGGATGAGATCAACCTGTCAGTGTTAACCGAGGCTCGTCTCGGGCGGATTCACTGGAGTCTGGATCCGCAATGGGAGACTCCAGCGGCGGGTAGGACGCTGAACGCGTCTGGTGTTACTGCTGGCCGTGACCTGCCAGTTGCGTTGCTGCTGCAGAGGTTCGGTGTCGTCCAGGATGCTCTTCTCGCAGAGCTACGCAGCTACCCTCACGAAAGGTGGCTCGCGCCTCTTTCGCCCGCTCTAGGTTTGAAGTTCAGCCCTGGTTCACTCGCCCAATATGTCATGACGGTGCCCCAAGCAGCGCCGTATTGGCATGCCGCTATCCACCTCGACGAACTGGATGAGGTCGATCCTCAACAAGAGCGGATCTAGTGCAGCCGCAACTCAATCCGGCCAGGGTCGCGCTAGACCGCCAAGAAAGGACCTGACGCATGCGCGTGATTGGCGACGTCCGTTTCCAGCAGGAGGCTGAGGCATTTCTCAAGGTCGTCGAGCCTCAGGAAGGGGCGATTCTTCCCGACGATCTGGCCGAGGGAAGGGCGAGTCGAACGAACCCCGCCCTGGCTGGATCTCCCGAGCCGGTAAGGCAGTGCGCGGACGTACTTCTTCCTCTGGCTGAACGGGCGATTCGCGTTCGCGTATATCGGAACGAGACGACGCTCCCACAACCATTGCTGCTGTGGCTTCACGGCGGTGCATTCGTTGGTGGCACTTTGGACGACATCCACGTCTTCTGCGCGGGCCTGGCGCGACGAGCACCGTTTACTGTCTTGTCTCTGGAGTACCGCCTCGCGCCCGAGAACCCGTTTCCTGCTGCGCTACACGACACGTATGACACGCTCATGTGGCTCGCGGAGCACGGCGAAATCCTCGGCGGCGACTCCCGCCTCCTGGCGGGAGGTCAAAGCAGTGGCGCGAATCTGGTCGCGTCTGCCTGCCTCATGGCACGTGATCGTCAGGGCCCACAAGTTGCCCGTCAGATCCTGTGCTATCCATGGCTCGACTTCGGCACCGATTCTCAATCCCATCGACTCTTTGACGGAGTCGACGGGGTGATACCCAGTCGCGACGAGTGGTACCGCACCCAATACCTTGCCGGTCAGGCCGTGACACCGTACGTCGCGCCGCTAACCGCACGAGATCTTGCCGGACTTCCCCCCGCGTTCGTCGTCGGTGCCGGGCTGGATCCCTTGCGCGACGATGCGCGTCGATACGTGAAAGGCCTCAGGGACTCCGGAGTGGAGACCACATACGTGGAATACGAGCAGGCTCCCCATGCGTTTCTGAATTTCCCGGGTGCGCTCTCAGTAGCTTGGAGAGCGATAGAAGACATCGCCGACGATGTTACCGCGTCACTGTCTCACGCCTTACGAGATCCGGCACGCGCCGAATAATGGGCCATGGGGGGTGGATGCGGGCCACGAAGTTCGTCAGCGTTGAAACCGCGCCGTACGGGCAATCATCCGCACCGCCCATCAACGGTGCACTGTCCGACGACGCCTTCTTGAGGAGGCTGGAGCGATCACACCGATCCGGTGGAGTGCAAGCGACCAACCAGTCTCCGAGTGCCCGGGCACCGAGGTCAGTGTTCGGCTCCATTCGTTCTGGGGTCATGGGAAGGAAACTCGCGCATGCCCACGACGCTAATGGGTTCGCGTCCGCTTGAACGGCAATCGCGCTCGGATCGGTCCGAGGCAGGGAACGTGAAGGACGGCACGATTCGCGGAGCCGATTGTCCCATCATCCTTCGACTCGAGCGGTCGATGCATCACCCGATCGAGAAGGTTTGGTGCGCCCTTACCGATCCACGGGAAGTCTGGACCGACCGGCTGGACCTAGATCCTCGTCCTGACCCTCGCCTGGTCACGCTCCAAGCATCGGGCGATCGGATCGGGTACAGGATCGTCCGCGTCGAGCCCCGGACTACCCCCGAGCTCACGGCTTGGGTGCGACTCGAAGTGACCTCTGTGCTTCGTTGGCAACTCACGCCGACTGACTACGGTTGCCAACTCGTGCTCCTCGCCCAATTCGAGACTTACGGGAGTGACGTGACCGGTACAAGGGCCAGGTTGGCCCAGGTCATCGACCGACTGGAGGCGCACGTCGAGGACTAGAATGGGCGGTCAGCGGCCGGCGTCTGCGAGGGGCGGGGGATCAGCTCGATCGCCCAGATCCTCTCTTGAGATCACGAGCGGGGGAGCTAGGCGGATCTCGTGCGTGTCCTGCCCGAGCAAGGTAATGCAGGTCACCCGCGCCGGTCCGAAAGCAGGTGCTCCCGTCGACCATGGATCCGGGGTTGAGCTCACGGACTCCTATGCGTTCGCATGCTACCGCGCTCCGGCGGTCCGCAGGAGGTGCTCGTTCGCGGGTCGCCGCCCCCGATTAGGTTGGGGCGGTGACGACCATCGGGACCCCGAAGCTCCGATCCCGCCTCGGGACCCATCACCTGGCTCCGGAGGCCACCTCGGTCGAGGAGGCCGCGCGGGGCTCCTCCGAGGAGACCCCGGACTGGGCTTCCAGGACGAGCGGCCTCGTCGCCCACGGCGCCGCGGAACGATGGGCACTGTCATGGGGGTCCGCCAGCACACCGAATGTAGCTGGCAGAGCGCGCTCTATCCTTTCGTCGGCATGCTGGGGGCGGTCAGATGAAGCCTTTGAGTCAAGAGGAACTTGGGCGGCGCAACGACAAGATGCGGCGCTCGTGGGCCAAGCAAGCCCCGCGCTACGACAAGTCGATGAGGTTCTTCGAAGGACGCGTCTTCGGGCCGCAGCACCGCCAATGGGCATGCTCCCGGGCCTCCGGGGACACCCTGGAAGTGGCGGTGGGGACGGCGCTGAACCTGCCGCTATTACCCGACCGGATCTCCGCGACGGGCATCGACATCAGTTTGGAGATGCTGGAAATCGCGCGCCGCAGATCCGCCGAACTCGGACGAGACATCGAGTTGATAGAGGGCGACGCGCATCAATTGCCGTTTGCCGACGCGTCTTTCGACACCGTCTTGTGCACGTATTCGCTCTGCAACATCCCCGATCCGCGACGCGCGGTGGCTGAGATGAGGCGAGTGATGCGGCCAGAAGGAAGGCTCATCCTCGTCGATCACGTCGGCAGCCGTTTCAAGCCCTTCTACTGGTTCCAGAGGTTCATCGAGTTCTTCTCTCTGCGACTCGAAGGAGAACACTTGACCCGTCGGCCTCTCGAGTACGTCGAAGCAGAGGGACTCCAGGTTATCGAGCGAGACCGTCTAGGTCCGGCTGGCATCGTCGAGAGATTGATCGCGGTCAATCCGCGGTAGCGTATACCCAAAGAGATTCGCGTTGGAACGGAGGCCGGACGTCCGGAGGACCGCCCGCCAAGTGCAGCAGCCAGGACAGTTTGATTGCGCGGTCGCGCTCGCCTTCGTCTCACTGAATTGAGCGCCACATGGGAGGCTGGCATCGCGGGGGCTAGCGCCGGCCGACCGGATACGTCGTTCGTCGTATGCAGGGTCTACGTTGACAGTCCGACGAACCGCCTGGGCGCGGGGCGTACGCTTGCGTTCGGGATGACCAGGCTGACTCGGTCCGACGCGATGGACGTTGCGCTTGGAGCCTTCCTCGCCGCGGGGCTTGTCGTGATCACGCGCCGAATCGACATCGCCGAGGCCGAGCGGGGACTCGATGCCGTCGCCTACGCGTGCCTGCTGATCGCCGGTGCGTCGATAGCAATGCGGCGGCGCCTTCCAGCGGTGGCGCTGATCGTGTCGAGCGCCGCTGTCGCGGTGTACTCAGCTGGGAGCTACCCGGGCGGTCCCGTCTTCATGGTGCCCTTGTTGGCCGTGTACTCGGTCGCCGGCTCACGGCCGCGGCGTCGATCCGTTCCCTTGGTGTCGGTTGCGTCGCTCGCCGTGGTGGTCACCGGTCTCCTGTTCGATCGGGTGACGGGTCGGGGCTGATCGCCCTGGTCTACGTGGGCTGGACGGCGGCAGCACTGCTGCTGGGGGAGGTCGCCCGGGCTCGGCACGAGTATGTGGTGGGAGTGGAGGAGCGGGCCCGCTACCTGGACGAGAGTCGCGAGCAGGAGACGCGTCGACGGATCGCCGAGGAGCGACTGCGGATCGCACAGGACGTCCACGACTCGGTTGCGCATGCGCTGGCCGGCATCGCGCTGCGGGCGGGGGTAGGGGTTCGTTTGGGCGCCCGTGACCCGCAACAAGCTCGGGAAGCGCTCGAGGGTATTCGGCGTGCGAGCAGGGACGCGTTGAGGGAATTGCGGGTGACCCTGGATCTGATGCGAGCCGGAGATGCGGAGGGACTGCGCGAGCCGGCACCCGGCCTTGCGGATCTCGATGGATTGGTGAGCGATGCCGCCGACAACGGGATGGAGGTGCGGGTGGAGGTTCGCGGCCGTCCTCATCCGCTGCCTGCCGCGATCGAGCTCGCCGCGTACCGGATCGTGCAGGAGTCGCTGACGAACGTGGCGCGCCATGCTGGCGCGCCCGCCGCGACGGTGACGCTGGCTTACGTCGCCGCCGGGCTGGAGGTCGAGGTCGTTGACGAGGGTCAGGGTGTCAGCACCTTGGGGGATCAGGCCGGTCACGGGATCGCGGGTATGAGGGAGCGTGCGGCCGCCGTGGGGGGCCGGCTCGAAGCGGGCGCCCGCCCGACCGGGGGGTTTCGCGTCTGGACGAAGCTGCCCACGGGAACCCCCGGATGATCCGGGTGGTCGTGGCCGATGATCAAGCCTTGGTGCGTGTCGGCTGTCGCACGTTACTTGAGGCCGAGGACGATATCGAGGTCGTGGGCGAGGCGGACACGGGGACCGCGGCGCTCGAGACGATCAAGGCGACACGTCCCGACGTGGTGCTCATGGACATCCGCATGCCAGGTCTCGACGGACTCGAGGCCTGCGGGGCGCATAAACTCAGATACCCCCGGTGACCTGGGCTTTCTGGTGGCTTCGACCATCCCAAGCCTCCTCGCACGAGAACACTGCCTTCTGAACGTTCTCTGGAGAGAATGACAGGCATGTAACTACATCGGTGTAAGTAGTGCCGGGATCAGCCCCCGGTTGGGGGTCAAGAGCCGGGTCGTCGCCCTCGATCCTCCAGCCTCACCCCGTAGTCGGCGAGCAACGAGGCGATCTCGTCGCGCGTGGCGCGGGCCAGGTACCCTCCGGTGAGCCTGTGGTCGCTCGTGACCTCGGTCAGCGCGTAGGACGGAGGGCGGAACTCCATCATCTCCTTGTCCGTCGCGAACTCCGCCTCGGGCAAGGATGAGCCCGTCGAGGGGAGGGGCGAAGACGTCGACGCCTCGGCGGATGCTGAATCGGGTCTTGCGAAGGTCGTCGCCCGGAAGGCGGGCGAGCAACTCGTACTCGCTCTCCGACAGATACGTGGTTGTGATCAAACCTTGTTCCGCTCCACCACTTTCACTGCGAACCTTCTGGGTCAGTTTGCAGATCTCTGTCGCGTCTTCCCCGACCCGAGCGATCATTCGACGAAGGCGAAGCGTCGTGCCGGGGAAGTAGCGGTCCACGATCTCCGTGACCCGCACGGGACGTCCCTCGGACGGGAACTCGGCAACGAGGAACCGGCGTTCCCGCTCGATGCGCGCGTATTTCTCACGGTGAGCTCCGCTCGTGTTCCGAGCGCTCACACCTTCACCGCCCGGGCGAAGAGGAACAGCGGGTACCGACGGTGGTGCGCCGCGGTGGGCCGCGCCGCGACGAGCTCCTCGCTCACCACGGGCTCGCGGAGCGTCTCGATGAGGAGCCCGAAACGCTCCAAGGCCGATGTGTACGCCTCAAGCGGCCGGTGCATGCTGTGGAAGCTGCAGGTCAAGCCCTCGCGCAGTGCGTCGTAGCGGTACCGGGAGGTCTGCAGGTAGTTCCCCCGGATGACGAGGGATGCCTCCTCGCCTTCTCCCTCGACCCTCCCCGCGGACTCCATGGGATGCACGATCGAGAAGCAGAATCGGCCGCCCGGAACCAGGATCCTCGCGGCCTCCTCGATCGCCCCCTCGAGGTCCTCGACGTCCACGAGAGACATGTAGGCGGTCACAAGATCGGCGCAGCCGCTTCGAACCGGAGCCCTCGCCGCGTCGGCCGCGACGTACCGGCCGGCCTCCGCCGACACGGAGTGGCGCACGAGGGTCGGGGAGCCGTCCAGGCCGAGGACGGTGTGGCCCCGCCCGCGGAGGATCCGGGGAAGTCTCCCTTCCCCGCAGCCAAGGTCCACGGTGAGGAGGCCGGGACGGGGAAGCAGCTCGAGGAAGACCTTCAGCCCGAAACTCCAGAAGGCGGGATCGTTCTCGGGCGACCGGGCGAACCGGACCCAGCGCTCGGCCTCCTCGTCCCAGGCTTTCCGAAGGTCCACAGCTCCAGGAAAGCTACACGACCTCAGGGAAGCCTCGCGGACTGATGGCGACCGGGTCCGAGGCGGAGAGAATGGAGGGCTGATGGGTCAGGTACGGAAAGACGATGGCCTCATCGGGACCCTGGTCGACCGCTACGTGCGCGAGCTGATGGCGGATGGTGCGATCCGCTCCGGGCTCGTGGAGCGAGCCTTCCGCACGGTTCCGCGCCACCGGCTGGTCGAGACCTTCTACCACTGGACCGCGAAGTCGCAGGACTCCACGCCGATCCACCACGATCCGGAGCATTCCGTCCCCGGTCACCTCGAGCTCATCTACTCGAACACCGCGCTCGGAACCCGGTTCGTCGACGGGATGCCGGCGAGCTCTACCTCCCAGCCCTCTCTCGTCGCCGAGATGCTCGAGCTTCTCGAGCTCGCGCCCGGGATACGGGTGCTCGAGGTCGGAGCCGGCACCGGGTACAACGCCGCACTCATGGCCGAGATCGTGGGCGAGCAGAGCCTGATCACCACGGTGGACATCCAGCAGGACGTGGTCGAGCAGACCAGGCGCCTCCTCGCCCAGTCCGGATACGGAGAGATCGAGGTGCTGCACGGGGACGGATTCGATGGGACGCCCGCGAGAGCGCCGTTCGATCGGATCGTCGCCACGGTGGGCTGTCCCGACCTCTCCCCGCGGTGGAGCGAGCAGCTCGCTGCAAGCGGCTTCATGTTGATCCCACTCGAGCACG